>Ga0213881_10000069_pt1 | contig 86193 bp, 79 predicted proteins | sample BarmaccoBMER_R08_FD_160104 | JGI IMG/M metagenome (GOLD analysis project Ga0213881, IMG submission 160104) | Barbacenia macrantha exposed rock microbial communities from rupestrian grasslands, the National Park of Serra do Cipo, Brazil - ER_R08 ...
GATCGGTTTGAGCGGCACCGATGGCACCATCGGCATGCTGCTCACTCGGAGGAGCCGCGCCCTTGTGACAATCACGGGGTTGGGCGAGCGCAGCCCCTAGACGAACTTACGATCCCGCCCACTTAGCGAAGACGGCATTGCCGACATTCCGGAAACACATGTTATTCTGGAATGCTACATTGTCCTGCGAAATCACCACGGAACGTAAGTCCACCAGGGCAACTGTGCTATATGCCCGCTCCGGGGGGCACGGTACCAGCACGCCCGTAACGATCTACGGATGGAGTCTTAGTTTGTTATTCCAGTCCCCTTCGCCGCTTCCGCGCCTTTCGTCGCTTTCGTCGTGACCGTTTTGTCACGCTTGCACACTTGCGAACGCGAGGCCCTGCCGTCCAGACTGAGAGCACTGGGGTCTTCGAATCGGGGTTCTCGGGTCTTCAAATCGGGGTTTCTCTACCAGTCGTGCCCGTGAAGGGAGAGCCATGCCTGGTTGGCTAGCTCGTGCTTGGATCGCCCGGGCGGGAACTGGTGCGGTCGTCGCGGTCGGGGTGGTGCTAAGTTCCTGGCCGGCCGCCGCGGCGTCGAGCGCTCAGATTGCCGTGGCAGGCAATCCGCTGGCGGGCGGTTCAAGGGCACCTGCCGCGTGGGCAGGCTTCGGCGGGAACGCACGGCACACGGCGGACGTCAGCGTGCCGCTCCAGCCGTTTAACCGGATCCGCTGGAGGGTGAAGGTCGACCTGGACCCGGTCCTGATAGATGGGGCGCTGCCTATCCACTACGGCTCCCCGATGATCACCAGTGCGAACACGGTGCTGGTACCGACCCGGGTCAGCCCCAAGGCCGGATTCCGGGTTGTGGCGTACTCCGGGGCTAGCGGCGCGCGGCGCTGGTCGCTTGACACCGACTACCAGCCGCCCGCGTTTCCCAACGGCTTCACGCCTCCGCTGCCCGCTGTCCTGGCACCCGGGAACGTCCTGGCGGTCGCCGGCGCCGGCGGGACGGTTCTGATGCGCGGACAAGCCGACAGGACGTCCGGCGCGGTGGTGCGGCGGGTGTTCTACGGAGCGGCTCAGTGGAATGCGCACCGATCCGTGTACGACAAGGCGGTGCAGGTCGCTACGCCGCTGACCGCCGGACCGGACGGATCGGTGTATTTCGGGTTCACCGTAACCGGCGCGACACCGGCGCATCTGTCCAGCGGGATCGCGCGGATAGACCCCGACGGTCACGCGATCTGGACCACCGCCGCGGCGGTCGCCGATGACCGGACCATCACCAGTGTGGCACAGAACTGCGCTCCCGCCCTGTCCCCGGACGGCAGGACTGTCTATATCACCGTCACCAGCCCCTATACCAGCATCACCAATCCCCGGCACGGCATCCTGGTCGGGCTCGACGCCACCACTCTCAGGCCACGGTTCCACACCGCCTTGACGGACCCGGCCACCGGCCGACCGGCCCAGATCTCGACGGCCACATCCGCCTCACCGACGGTCGGACCGGACGGGGACGTGTACTACGGCGTCATCGAGAACCCGTTCCCGGACCACGACGGCCGCGGCTGGCTGCTGCACTACAACGCTACTTTGACCCGGACAAAGATCCCGGGATCTTTCGGCTGGGACAACACCGTCTCGGTGGTGCCCGCTCGCGCGGTGCCCGGCTACCACGGAACCTCGCCCTACCTGCTGGTCTCCAAATACAACAATTACCTCGACGTCGGGCCCCACGGAGACGGGCACAACCAGATCGCCGTGCTCGACCCCAGGTCAAGCCAGACCGATCCCTACGCCAGGACCCGGGTTATGAGGGCCGTCCAGACCATCCTGTCGCCCGTCCATGTTCCCGGCGAACCCGCTGGAGCAGTGTACGAGTGGTGCATCAACTCCGCCGCGGTGGACCCTGCCGCCGACTCGGTGATCGCGAACAGCGAGGACGGAGTCCTCTACCGCTGGGACCTGGCCCGCCATAGCCTGGCCGAGAAGATCCGGCTCAACCCACCTCGACCCGAGGCCTACACCCCCACCGTCATCGGCCCCAATGGCACTGTCTACGCCATCAACAACGCCACCCTCTACGCCATCGGACGCTAGCGGACGCCATCGGACGCTAGCGGACGCTAGCGGCTCGGGTGCGGGTTGTACGCGTAGGTGCCGTTCCTAACCCGGGCGACAACGTCGCCGGAGTCGGTGATCAGCTCGCTCTCCCAGGTCAGGAACGCGCCGCGGCCCATTGACGTCTGTTTGGGGGTGCAGGACACCAGCCGTCGTCCGCGTCGGCCGACTCGCTCGCCGACCACCACGGGGCGGATGAACTCGATCGCGATGTCGGTGGCGAAGAACCCGGTGGTGCGCGGCCCGAGCGGCATGTCCTGGTTGTTAATGGGGCTGCGGGCCGGCTGGGCGTCGGGATCCGGATCATCGTAAAGCGTCGGCTCGCCTGGCTGCCACATGGCGGGGACGCTGAAGCTCAGCGCCGCCGTGTACGGCGCGATGACATCGGGGAAGCCGTGGGCTCGGGCGACCTCCGGGTCATAGTGCAGGCCCGAGCCAAGTTCAAGCGGCTCCGCGAAACGGCGGATGGTTCCTCTCTCCACGACGTCAGCACCCCACACGGTGGTACCGTCGCCGAAGTCGGTGCCCACCGCGTCGATCAGCGGCTGCCATTCGTCCTGCCAGTTGTCCGCCACGCCTCCCCTTCCCGGACTCCCAGACTCCCAGATTCAGGTCAGCACGCCGGCGGCGGCCAGCCGTTCGATGTCGCCCGTGTCGTAGCCGAGCATCGTGCGCAGCACGTACTCGCTGTCCTGGCCCAGCCGTGGGGCAGGCCGGTGCACCGAGCCCGGGGTCCGCGAGAGCAGGTACCGCGGGCCTTCGACGGTCGCGGTCCCGAACGCCGGATCCGGCAGGGCGCGCAGGTGACCCCGGTGCGCGAGCTGCGGATCGCGGGTCCAGTCGGCGCTGCTGGCGCACACGTGGGCCGGCACGCCCCGTCGCTGCAGGCGGGACTCGACGTCCGCGGCTCGCTGGCCGGCGACCCAGGAGGCCACCACGGACTCAAGCTCGGCCGCGGCCGCCAGGCGCGCCGCCGCGGTGGCATAACGCGGATCATCCGCGAGCGCCGGCCGCTCCATCTCGGAAGCCAGCGCCCGCCATTGCGCGTCGCTGGTGACGGCGATCGCCACGAACCGGTCCGCAGCGCCTCCGGAATCGCCTCCGGAATCGCCTTCGGCGAGGCAGGCGAACACGCCGTGCGGCGCGAACCGCTCGTCGGCGTTGCCCCGCCGCACGGCGATCGTGCCACGGTCGAAGTAGCCGGCGAGCTGCGGGGACAGCAGGAAGACGCCGATCTCGCTCTGCGCGACGTCGAGGTGGCGGCCCTCCCCCGTCCGGCGGCGGTGATCGAGCGCGGCCAGCAGCAAAACCAGGGAGAACCGAGGCCCGACGTAGTCGGTGTACGGCCCGAACGGCCCGATTGGCGGCCGGTCCGGCCAGCCCACCAGGTCCTGGTATCCGCTGGCCGACGCGCCGATGTTGCCGTAGCCCGCCAGCTTCGCGGACGGCCCGGTCTGCCCCATCAGCGACGTGCTGAGCATGATCACCGACGGGTTGTCCGCGCGGACGCTGTCGTAGTCCAGGCCCCACCGGGCCATCTGCCCGGGCGAGAACGACTCGATCACCACGTCGGCCCACCGGATCAGGTCCCGCGCCACGGCCTGGCCCTCCGGTCGCCTCAGGTCGAGGGTGAGCCCCAGCTTCCCGGCGTTGCAGGTGCCGTACAGCGCGGAGTTCTCCCGGCCTGGTTTGCCGTCGTAGAACGGCTGCATCATCCTGGCCGTCTCGATCCGCGTGGCCGACTCCACCCGCACCACCGTGGCGCCGAAGTCGGCCAGAGCACGGCCGACGACCGGTCCGGCCACCACCCAGCTGAAGTCGGCGACCTTGAGCCCTTCGAGCGCGGCGCTCGCCGGCTGTCCCGCGGCCAGCCGGCCAGGCTCTCCGCCCAGCCATTCGGCTATGACCGCGTCGGTATGCTCGCCAGCCAGCGGGGCCGGGCGGCGCAGCGCTACCAGCGAGGCCGAGCCCGCCACATCCGAGCCCGCCGCATCCGAGACAGCCGCCCAGCGGGCGGGCATGGTGCGCCGCCGCGCGCCTTCGCCGACCGTGGCGAAGTACCCGCGCGCCGCGAGTTGCTCGCTCGTCGCGAGGTCGGCGGTGTCGCTGATGCCGATGCACAGGAGCTTGTAGCGGATCGCCGCGTCGAGTATCTCCGCCTTCGTCCGCTTGGCGAGGAAATCCGCGGTCACAGTGCGGACCTGAAGCATGTCGTCCTCGGTGAATTCTCCCGCCTCCACCAGGGACGGCATCACCCGCCAGTCCCAGGCGGCGGCCCGTTCGGAGCAGGCACCCTCGTCGCGGAGCCACCGGAAGAAGTTGTTGGTGAAGCCGCCCACCGCCGCGCCCATCGCGAGGTGGAACTCGACGAGCCCATCACGGCAGGCCCACTTCTTGAGGTGGGAACTCGTGCCGGTGCCGCTGCCGCTCTGATCCGACCGCCGCAACGGACTGACCAGCGCCGCCCATTCCGGGTTGGGGTCGCGCACCGAATCGGCGAGCACCCGGCCGAGCGTGTTCAGGCCGAGGCACGCCTGAGCGGACACGTCGACGAGCTGGCCCTGACCCGTCCGCACCCGGGCGTGGTGCGCGATCAGCATGCCCCCGGCCAGGTCGGCGGCGGCGTTCAGATACGCGTGCGCCACGCTCATCCGAAGCGGCGGCCGATCGCCGTCCCGGTTTGGCTGGAGCGGACCGCCCGCGGCCCAGACGACCAGGTCCGACTCGGCATACCCCGCCTTCGGCCCGTCATGACCGAACGCCGTGATGGTGCCGTACACCAGAGCCGGATTGATCTCACGCAGCGAAGACCAGCCGAGCCCCATCCCGGCCAGCACTCCCGGCCCGGCCGACTCGATGAAGAAGTCGGCGCGCGACACGAGCCGGCGCACCAGCTGACGGCCCCTCTCCGCATCCAGGTCCGCGACGATGCCGCGCTTGTTGGCCGCGAACGTGTCCCAGAAGTAGCTGCCGGACTCCGACAGCGGCACGGCCGCCCGGGCCGGCGACCCGGATGGCGGCTCCACTTGCACGACATCGGCGCCCAAGTCGGCCAGCATCCGGCCTGCCAGCAGCCCTCGCTCGTCGCTCAGGTCCAGCACCCGGTACCCGTCGAGGAAGCTCATCCCGGATCCTCCAGCACCGCCGCCCGCATCAGAACAGCTCTCCGGCCGCCGTGGCCACGATGCGCCCGGCCGCCTCGGCGGCCGCCGCGACCGGCCCGGTGAAGCGAAGGAAGCCGTGCGGCAGTGACGGGAATTCGAGGAGCGTCACGCGGACGCCGCCGTCGCACAGCCGCGATGCGTAGGCCACGCCCTCGTCACGCAGCGGGTCGTGCCCGGCGACCGCGACGATCGCCGGTGGCAGTCCGTCGAGGCCGGGCGCTCGCAGCGGCGCGGCCCGCGCGCTCACTCGGTCCTGTTCCCGCGGCAGGTACTGGTCGAAGAACCAGCCCATCTCGGCGACGCCGAGGACCAGCCCGTCGTAGGCCAGGTACGACGGCCGGCTCCGGTCGGTGTCCAGGACGGGGTAAACGAGCAACTGGCCAGCGCAGCCAGGCAGTTCCCGCGCCGCGACCGCCGCCAGGTTGCCGCCGGCGCTGTCGCCGCCCACCACCACCTCGCGCCCGCCGGACGCCGCCCACCGGGCCGCGGCCAGCGCGTCCTCGACCGCGGCGGGAAAGGGATGCTCGGGCGCCAGCCGGTAGTCCACGTTGCACACCTCGCAGCCGGCGCCGTCGGCGAGCATGCGGCAGAACTGCGCGGAGTACCCGAGGTCGCCGGTGACCCAGCCGCCGCCGTGAAACCACACCAGGACCCGGTCGGTAGCCCGCGGCCGGCGCGGGACGTAGCGGCGGACCGTCACAGGCCCGAGCTTGACGTCGTCCTCCTTGAGCATTTCCGGTCCGGGGGCGCAGAGGGCATCGCCCGCGCGGACCCGCCCGCGCATCGCTTCGGGCGGCAGCCCCAGAATCGGTGGCGCACCGGAGCTGCGCGCGGCGTTGGATTGGCCTGGGCCTGCGGCCGCGGCGTTGGATTGGCCTGGGCCTGCGGCCGCGGCGTTGGATTGGCCTGGGCCTGCGGCCGCGGCGTCGAGCAGGCCGGCGTACGTCGCGTCCAGCTCGGGAAACCGCGAGGCCAGTGTCATCCGCCCTCCAATTCATGCTATTCATGCGCAGGTATTTCGTTGTATCGTAGCTCAGGTGGTCAACGACATGGAACCGTATGACGCGGTGGTCGTCGGTGCGGGTTTCGCCGGGCTGTACATGCTGTACCGGCTACGCGGCGCCGGCTTCTCGGTTCGTGTCTTCGAAGCGGGCGAAGGCATCGGCGGCACCTGGTACTGGAACCGCTACCCCGGCGCACGCTGCGACGTGGAGAGCATGGAGTATTCGTACTCGTTCTCACCGGAGCTCGAACGGGAGTGGGAGTGGAGCGAGCGGTTCCCGGCCCAGCCGGAGATCCTCCGGTACCTGAACCACGTCGCCGACCGTTTCGGTCTCCGCCCGGACATCCAGCTGAACACGACGGTGACGGCCGCGCGGTACGACGACGATGCCGCGCAGTGGGACGTGACGCTCGATGACGGCACGATGGTGCGCGCCCGGTACGTCGTGATGGCCGCCGGCTGCCTGTCGACGGCCCGGATTCCCCCGTTCCCCGGGCTGGACTCGTTCCGCGGCCGCACGTACCACACCGGCCACTGGCCTGCCGGACCCGTCGACTTCACCGGGCAGCGGGTCGGCGTGGTCGGCACCGGCTCGTCCGGTGTCCAGGTCATCCCGCTGGTAGCGGAGCAGGCCGCCGAGCTTTACGTCTTCCAGCGCACCGCGAACTTCACCATGCCGGCCCGCAACGCGCCGCTGAACCGGCAGCAGATCGAGTACTTCCGCGCCCACCGCGAGGAACTGCGTCAGCGCGAGCGCGCCAGCCGGAACGGGACGCTGCGCAAGAACTACGACGAATCGGCGGTGGCCGCCTCGCCCGAGGCGCGCCGGCGGCGCTTCGAGGACGGCTGGCGGCTGGGCGGCAGCGACATCATCGGCAGCTTCAACGACCTCACGGTCGACCAGCGCGCCAACGACCTGCTGGCCGGCTTCCTCCGCGGCAAGGTGCGCGAGATCGTCCGCGACCCGGCCGTCGCGGCGGCGCTGACCTCGCAGGACTACCCGGTCGGCGCCAAGCGGATGTGCCTGGGCACCGGCTATTACGAGACATTCAACCGCGACAACGTCCAGCTGGTCGACCTCCGCAAAACACCAATCAAGACATTTACCACGAACGGCGTCGGCACCACCGACCAGGTATACCAACTCGACGCGATGATCTTCGCCACCGGCTACGACGCGATGACCGGGTCGATACTACGGGTCGACATCCGCGGCTGGGGCGGCCGGTCGCTGCGCGACGACTGGGCGGCCGGGCCGCACACGTACCTGGGGCTGACCTGCCACGGATACCCGAACCTGTTCCTCATCACCGGGCCGGGCAGCCCTTCGGTGCTCAGCAACGTGGTGGTCTCGATCGAGCAGCACGTGGAATGGATCGGCGACCACCTCGAGTACCTGCGCAAGAAGGACCTCACCACCAGCGAGGCGTCCTACGAAGCGCAGGAGGAATGGGTCGCACACGTCAACCAGCTGGCCAGTCGCACGCTGATGCCGAAGGCCGCGTCCTGGTACATGGGCGCGAACGTGCCCGGCAAGCCACGGGTGTTCATGCCGTACATCGGCGGCGTCGGCACCTACCGCAAGCTCTGCGACAAGATAGCCGCCGCCGACTACCGAGGCTTCGAAATGTCCTGAGCGGCGGCCCCGGGCAGGGTGACGATGTCGCGGTCGGCGGGCATCCCTGCCCGCCCCCTGCGCCCGAGTGGCTGACAGCTCCCTCCATGCCAGTGGAACCTGGCCGTGGCCGCGCTGGCGGCCCGCGTCCGGGCGGCCGGACCGGACGCGTCGCCGCATCCGGACAGTGGTGCCTGGACTGAACGATACGGGCGGGCGATACCCGGCAGCACATGCGGCGAGCAGTTCTCCGCCGCCCGCGCATGGAAAGCAGCCGCATGGGCGCAGCTGACCCCAGCTCATCGCCGCGTGCTCGCCTTCGGCGCCCGCACACCCTCCGCCATCGAGAAAGCCGTGGGCGGACGGGCCGGGACAGTGCAGTGGCGGCCGCGGCTCACCGCCATGATGGCGAGCGCGTTCGCCGACGGAACCTGGGCACTGCCTTGGCTCGCGCCCCGTCGCCTGGCAGCAGGCCTGGGCTCTAACGGCCTGCCTTCAGCCGCGCCGTGAAGTCGCGCCACGCGTCCGGCGCGAACGTGAGCACCGGGCCGGAGCGGTCGGTGGTGTCGCGCACGAGCACGCCGCGGGCCGAGTGGCCGAGCTCGACACAGGCACCGCCGCTCGTGCCGCTGTAGCTCGACTTGCGCCAGCAGGGGTCTACGTGTTCCATCTTTCCTCGGCAATCTGCGCGATGAGGGCCAGCGAATCGGCTGCGGCCAGCGCTTCGGTCTGGAGGTGCCGGAAGCGCGTCGCCAGCATGCCGACCGTCGCTGCATCCTCGACGAGCCTACCGTCGGCCATGTCTTCCACACTAGCGGTTGCGCTCGCGTCGGCCTTCTCCGCTATCCAGACCGAACCTTGCAGGCCGACATGCACGCTGCTGGTCAGGATCTGGGTGGTGACGTTTGGGTGCTGCGACATCTCCGCAACGTGACGAAGAGCCTCATACATCACCTTGGGACCGCCTACCTCGCTGTGCAGCACCGCCGCGTCCAGCACGAACCACACGAGCGGCGGCTCATCTCGGGTCAGCACCGCCTGCCGCGCCAGGCGCGCCGCTACACGCTCGGCCACCTCCCCGTCGCTGACGTTGGGATGCCGCGACAGCACCGCACGAGCGTAGTCCTCGGTCTGCAACAGTCCCGGAACCAAGGCGGGTTCGAACGCGTACAGTGCGGTTGCCTCCGCCTCATCCTGGGTGAATGGGCGGAACGGCACGGCGAACGGCGCGTTCCAGTCGCGCGACTCCGCGTAGAACCTCGCGAACCAGCCATCGAAGTGGGGGAACGCCTCGTCGCACACCTCGGCGAAATGCCGGTCCGGCGCGACGAACCCGGTCTCGATCCGGGACACCGTGGACCCATCACACGGCACCATCGCCGCCAGGCCGACCAGGCTCATCCGAGCCTGGATACGGGCCCGGCGCACCTCGCTGCCGAAGAAATGCAGCGGGCTCGCGCTGGGGGTCAGCTCGCGTGGCCGTCCCATCGTTCAGCCCGCCGTCGGCTTCGGGAGATAGGCACGCATCACCGCGGCGGGGAGCACGGACGCGTCAAGCGCCGACGCGACCTCGATCGCCGTCTCGATCAGATCGAGGTAATCCCACCAGCCCTTGTCTTTGTCAGGACGGTAGACGACGGTGGCCCGCTGCGCGACGATGATCGCCAGCCGGGCGGCGCTCGCCCCATCGGAGATCACGTCTTCCGGTGCTCGCGCCTCGAGCACTGCCCGGGAGAGGTATGCGTAGATGGCGTCAGAAGCGTCCGCTCCCTGGCGGTCGTCCTCGCGTGCCGCGATCGTCGGGCTTTCCAGATCCTTGCCCTCCAGGGCGGCCTTCTCGTCCGTGGTATCCGCGTAATCGCTCCAGCTGTTGGGACTGTCCGGCCGACCATGGTTACGATAGGCGGTTTCCGGATCGTTTCCCGCGGCGTAGTTCTCGGTATCGGGGTCAACGTCATATGCAATTTCACCGGCCGCCGAATGAGTTTCGGTGATCTTGACGCTATCCGCGGCCGGGTCGTGGCCGCCGCTGTCTCGGTCTGCCGACATGGCCGCTCCCTGGCCTCATGAACGTAGAGGCACCACCGCAGCCGACCCGAAGAATGCCAGGTCAACTGCGGTTAAGCCGGCTCGACTACGCCCTTGACTGGCCAATAGGCATGAGTGTATCCACCATAGGAGCAGCAATCCACATGTGGCCGGAATCCATACCCTTTGACCACGATAATGGTGACCTTGGCGCTGAAAATGATCACGCATAGGGCGTCATTCGAGCCCGGGACATGATCATGGGTCGTTTGCGGTAACTATTCCCGCATTTGACCCATGATCATGGGAGGTGGCGGGCTGGGCGGGGGCGCGCGAGGCGGGGGGGTTAGGTGCGGCGGCGGCCGGCTTCCAGGAAGGCGCCGGGGGTGGCGTACTTGCCTTTGGCGAAGGGAGAGTCGCCGCCGATAGTGGTCAGGCCGCCATCCACGACCATGGTGTGGCCGGTGATGAACGCCGCGTCGTCGCTGACCAGGAAGCTGACCGCGGCCGCGATGTCGTCCGGCAAGCCGGGCCTGTTCCGGGGCGCGCCCTTGGCCAGCGCCTCGGTGACCCGGGAAATAGCGCTGGCCTCGCCGAGCACGAGGTCGGCGGTCATGGCCGAGACGACGGCGCCGGGCATCACGGCATTGACCCGGATGCCGTGCTCGCGAAGCTCGGCGGCGACCGAGCGCATGAGCCCGAGGATCCCGGCCTTCGCCGCGCTGTAGGCGTGGTTGCCGATGCCGCCGACGACCGCCGCCGGGCTGGTGGTGGCGATGATCACGCCGCTGCCGCGCGGGATCATCACCCGGGCCGCGTGCTTCATGGCCAGGAACACACCCCGCAGGTCGACGGCCCAGGTAAGGTCCACATCGGCCATCCTGGCCTTCTCGATCGGGCCATATGCGCCGAAGATCCCGGCATTGGCGAACATCACGTCGAGCCGCCCGAATCCGGCCACGGCCAGGTCCACGGCCGCGGCGACGTCCGGCTCGCTGCTCACGTCGGTGGCGATGGAGCGGCAGCGCGCGCCGGACTCCGCGGCCAGCTTGGCGGCGGCGTCGCCTTGGACGTCGGCGATCACGACGCTGGCCCCGTCCGCGATCAGCCGCCGCACGGTGCCCGCACCTATCCCGCTGGCCCCGCCGGTGACCACGGCGACCTTGCCCGCCAGCCGCCCGGTCACGGCCAGCGCACCGGGTGCTCGTCGGTCATGGCGCCGGCCATGTCCGTCCAGGGCAGCGCGTAGCTGAACTCGAGGGTCCGCCGAGCGAACCGCCACACGCCATCAACCCGCGCGTAGTCGTCCAGGTAGCGCATCGCGCACAGCACGGTCTGCCCGGCGATGGCCAGTTCCCCTCGAGCCGCCACCACCCCGCTGGCGTGGTCGTCGTCGGCGAAACGCAGGACCTGCCCGATCGCCGTGTGGATGGTCCGGCCGTATCCCGACCTGATCGACCGGAGCGCACCGATCACCTTATGGCGGCCGGTCACGCCCGCCATCTCGGCGTCGTCGGTGAACAGGCCGGCCAGGACGTCCCAGTCCGAGTCATCCATCGCCAGGCAGTAGCGGTCGGCCAGCTCGCGCAGCTCGGCGCGGTCCTCGAGGCGCCGTATCCGCCGCACCAGGTCATCGGAATCCATAGGCACCCTCCGGCCCACAATATGCGTCGAATGATTATCATAGTTGACATGACGACGCGGTACTACACCGACCTCAAACCGGCCGAGACCGACCTGAGCCGCTGGACTGTGGCACATGTCCTGCGAGAGCACGCGGAACAGCGGCCGGAGGCCGCGTACCTGATCGCGCCCGAGGAAGGCCGGGAGTTCAGCTACGCCCAGATGCTGGACGGGGCGGAGCGGGTGGCCGGGGGCATGCGGGCCCGCGGCGCGGCCGACGGCGACCGGGTCGTCATCATGGCGTCGAACTGTTCGCGCTTCGTGTTCAGCTGGCTCGGCTGCGGTGTGGGCGCCCTGGTCGAGGCGCCCATCAACACCGCTTACGAAGGCGAATTCCTGCGTCATCAGGTGAGCCTGGTGGGGGCGCGGTGGGCGGTGATTGACGACGTGTTCGCGGAACGGTTCACCGTGCTGCGCGACGCGCTGCCCAGCCTGGAGGGCTTCTGGGTCATCGACACCGGGCGGCTGGGCGCCGCACTGGACACGCTGCGCGGCGCGGGCTGGAGCGCCGAGCCTTGGGACACGCTGCTGGCGGCGGACCGGCTCGCACTGCCCGACCCCGCGCCGCACCAGCTGGCGTCGGTCTTCTACACCTCGGGCACCACCGGACCGTCCAAGGGCGTCTCGATGCCGCACGGCCAGATGTACATGTTCGGCTCGATCGTGGTCAGCCTCACCCGGCTGACCAGCACCGACACCTACCTGACCGTGACGCCGCTGTTCCACGGGAACGCGCAGTTCATGGCCGCATACCCGGCCCTGATCGCGGGCGGGCGGCTGGTCATCCGGTCTCGCTTCAGCGCCAGCCGGTGGGCGGACCAGTTGCGGGAGAACCAGGTGACCGTGACGAACATGATCGGCGTCATGATGGACTTCATCTGGAAGCAACCCCGGCGTCCCGACGACGCGGACAACGTGCTGCGCTGTGTGTACGCGGCGCCCACGGCCTTCTCGGTGCTGCCGGAGTTCATGGAACGGTTCGGTGTCGAAGCGTTCGTCGACGCGTTCGGCCTCACCGAGACATGCGCCCCGATCATCTCGCCGTACGGCGAGATGCGCCCGGCCGGGTCCCAGGGCCTGCTGGCCAGCGAGTGGTTCGAGGCCCGGCTGGTGGACCCGGAAACGGATCAGGAGGTACCGGTGGGGAGCGTGGGCGAACTCGTCGTCCGTTACAAGCACCCATGGACGTGCAGCCTCGGCTACTACGGGATGCCGGACAAGACGGCGCAGGCGTGGCGCAACCTGTGGTTCCACACCGGTGACGCGCTGCGCCGCGACGAGGAGGGCTGGTACTACTTCGTCGACCGGTACAAGGACACGCTGCGCCGCCGTGGCGAGAACGTCTCTTCCTACGAGGTCGAGCAGGTGATCCTGGCCCATCCCGCGGTGACCGAATGCGCGGTGATCGGCGTCCCGTCCGAGGTGGAGGCGGGCGAGGACGAGGTGATGGCGGTAATCGTCACGGGTGCCGCGGTCTCCGCCACCGAGATCTTCGGCTGGTGCACGGGCCGGATGCCGGCGTTCGCCATCCCGCGGTTCATCCGGTTCGCCGACGCCCTGCCTCGCACGCCGTCGGAGAAGATACGCAAGGCCGAGCTGCGCGACCAGGGCACCTCCGGCGCGTTCGACCGGACGGCACTACCGCCAGCGACGTGACGTGTTGCGGATCCGCCCGCACCCCGGCTTCGAGGACCGGGTGACCGTCGCGGCGCGCCTGGCCGATCGAGCAGGCCTTCGACACCCTCAGCCGCCTCAGGTAACCGAACAAAATGGCTATCCGAGTCCCCACAGCGCCTCGTACTGGGACTTGTAGTTCAGCACCACCGGGAACGCCTGGCTGGTGTCGGGAGCATTTGACGGGGTCAGCACCCACAGCGGCGGCGCGACCGATGGCGTCACCGGCACGCCGGCCGCGTTCTGCGCGGCCGCGGTGACCATGGACCACAGCGCCTCGTAGTACGGGAAGGCCACGTCCACGGCCTGCTGGCCGGAGTGCAGGTACTGCAGGTTGGTCGGGGTCGCACCCTGGCCGACGATCTTCACGCTGGACAGGCCGGCGTTCTTGAGCGCGGCGGGCAGGCCGATCGTGAGGCCATCGGTGGCGGCCACGACGTAGTTGACAGACGGGTGCGACCGCAGGTACGCGGCGATCGTGGCCGGCGCGTTCGCGATGTTGGCGAGGGCTATGTCAAGCTCGCTGACCTTGCAGGACGGGCAATAGGTAGCCATCCCGGCCTTGTAGTCGGCGACGGCGGTGGTCAGGATCGGCAGCGACGGCAGGTTAACGATCAGCGAGTTCGCCGTGTCCTTCGAGTCGGCCGCGACAAAGGCCGCCTGCGCGCCGCCGATCGGCCCGATCTGGGAGGGAACGTCGTTGGCGTAACCAATCCCGGTCGTGGATCCGGCCGCATCGGTGACGCAGCACCCGGCGATGAACGTCCCGTTCGCCTTGAGCGCCGGAACCTCCGAGGCGAAGGTGGACTGCGGAATCGCCGAGTACAGCACCGCGGCCGGCTTGGCCCGGACGACCTGATCGAAGTCGCTCTTCCACTGCTGGGGCGTCCCGTCGTTGTTGAGGATGACGGTCTTCCAGCCGAGGAGGCTGTCCGCCTGCTGAACGATGGGACCTTCCTGTGTGCACTCGGGCGAGGCGCCGCAGGTGATGAAGTAGACCGTCTTCCCCTTCGGGACCGGCTTGGTGACCTTGACCGTGCTGGTGATCTGGGTCGGCCTGGCTTCGACCTGGGCCAGGAACGCCTGAGCCTTGGCCAGTCCGGCCTGGTCAGCGCCGCTGAGTCCGTTGGTCCCGCTCGACGTGGAGCCGCCTGACGTGGCGCCGCCCGACGCTGAGCCGTTCGACGAGGAGGCGCTCGAACCGCAGGCCGCGGCGAGCAGGACAGCCGTGCCCGCGGCGAGCGACGCCATCAGGCGACGAGCAGGCAGACGACGAGCAAGCAGGCGAGGTCTGCGTAGGTTGATCATTGGTCCTCCGCTTTGCTGAGAGGTAATTCGATCATGAAATTTGTCACATATCATAATCATCATTAGCACATCGTCAAGCAGGGACAAGGTGGGTCTACTGGCGGTAACGAGGGGCTGTGGCCCCCTGCCCCCGAACGGAGTCTGGAGGTACGTGACTCGTGCTACCTGTGAGGTATGTGAGACCGATGTGGACGGTGACCGCTGTTACCATCCAGAGATTTAAGCCAGAGCCGCAAACCGGCTGGTGTTACGGCGTGTCCAGCCGGGCGACTCCGGCCATGCCCCAGTACTTCCATGGGTCTTCGGGCACGTCGCCGGGGTGGTCGGGACGCCATTGCGGCATCCAGGCCAGGCCGGGTTCGACCAGGGTGAAGCCGTCGAAGAACCCGGCGATCTGCTCGCGGGTCCGCAGGCACAACTGGGCCGCGACCCGGCTGGAGTAGACGGTCTCGTGCTGGTCGGCCAGGCCTGCGTTGGCGTCGCGGCACGCGTGGCAGATGACCAGATAGCTCCCGGGGGCCATCGCCTTGCGCAAGGTGGTGATGATCTGCCGCGGCTGGTCGGAGTCGGGGATGAAATGCAACACGCACAGCAGCAGCACCGCGACCGGGCGGGTGAAGTCGATCAGCAGCTGGGTTTCCGGGTCGGCCAGGATCTTGTCCGGCTCGCGCAGGTCGGCGTGGACGATGGTGGCGTCCGGGTTGTCGTCCAGCATGAGCTGGCTGTGCGCGACGGCGACCTCATCGTTGTCCACGTACACCACCCGTGCCCCGGGCGCGGCGGCCTGGGCGACCTGGTGGACGTTCTGCTCGGTGGGGATGCCCGACCCGATATCGAGGAACTGGCGGATGCCCGCCTGCCCGGCCAGGTACCGGACCGCGCGGCCGAGGAAGGCCCGGTTGGCGCGCATGGTGGCGCGCATGTTGGGGTCCAGCGCGATCAGGACCCGGGCGGCATCCTGGTCGGCGCGGAAGTTGTGGCTGCCGCCCAGCCAGTAGTCATACACCCGGGCGGTGTTCGCCTTGCCGATGTCCACTCCCGGCGGCACCCAGCCCGGCTGAACGCTCATGAAGCCCCTCCTTGTGATCGCACCCGACCCCAGTGCTGTGGCTATCGTAAGCCAGCCACCGTTAGGGTGGCTTTTGGCCTCGTGTCCCCCAGGACCGCCGGAGCCCCCCCGGCGGCATATGTGGCCGAAACTGAGGTGCCGATGAGCGATGAGCCGGAGGCCGCGCCCGCCCGCGCCGACGGCACGCCGGGCTTTGTGCTGCCCGCCTGGCTGGAGCTGCTGAGCAGCACCTCCGATCCAGCCCGTCTGGCACGCCTGATCGTGGAAGCCATCGTGCCCGGTTTCGCCGACGCCGCCGGGGTGTTCGTGCTGGAGCAGACGCTCACCGGCGGCCCGGCCGACCAGCCAGCCGACACCGAGATCGTGGTGCGCAGGCTCGCCACCATCCTCACCGTGGCGGGCTGCCCGATCCCCGGGGCGGTGCTGCCGTCGGCGGAAGTGATCGCGTTCGCCGCCGACTCCCCCTACGCCCGGTGCGTGCACCGGCGGGCACCGGTGATCTTCAGCCAGCCTGGCAGCCAGACCATCCAGCGGGTGACCCGTGGCGCCCGGATGGCCCTGGCGCGGTACGCGTCCTTCCTCGCCGCGCCGCTGATCGCGCAGGATAAAGTGCTCGGCTACCTGGTCCTGGGCCGGTCCGCCGGCCAGCGGCCGTTCGGTGACGACGACGCGGCAACGGCCGCGGACCTGGCCGCCCGTGCCGGGACCGGGATCGCCAGCTCCCTGGCACCCCTGCGCCCGCAGCCCGCCGTCATGCCGCGGCCGAACGGCCGGGCGATCGCCCGGGCGGCCGCGTCACGCCTGGAGATCGCCGGGCGGTGCCTGCCCGCCGCTGGATACGACGTCGGCGGTGACTGGTATGACATCCTCTCGCTGCCCGGGGAGCGGACCGGGCTGATCGTCGGTGACGTCATGGGCCACGGACCCGATGCCGCCGAGCTGATGACCAAACTCAGTGGGGCCGCCTACGCTATCGCCGGCCTGGACCTGCCGCCCGCCGACGTGCTGCGGCAGCTCAACCGCGTCGCCCTCGCACTGCCCTATCCCACCCTCGTCACCTGCGCCTACGCCGTCATCGAACCGGACAGCCAGTCGTGCACGATCGCCACCGCCGGTCACCTTCCCCCGGTACTGGCCATGCCCGGCGGCACCACCCGGATCCCGGACCTGCCGGCCGGCCAGTCCCTGGGCGTCGGGTCGGCCAGCTACGGGCAAGCCCGCATCAAGCTCCCGCCCGGCGCCATCCTCGCCATGTACACCGACGGGCTGGTGGAAACCCGCACCCGCCCCTACGACCACGGTATCCGCGCGCTACGGTCGCTGCTCGCCCGCGGGCACGAGCACCTGGACGCCACCTGCGAACAGCTCATCACCGCGCTCAGCGAACGCAACGAAGACGACATCACCGTGGTGCTCGCCCGGATCCGGGCGAGCCATACCTGAACGGGAGCCAGCGGGCCCGGCCGGCCTGGCCGCGCAACGGGCTGCTGCGCTGGAAAACGTTCGCGCTCAGCGCCGCGATCAGGACGACGCCGGTGAACATGTCGGCCGCCCACAGCGGCGCGGCCACCAGGCCGAGACCCACGGTGCCGGTGCCCAGCATGAGCACGGCGACGATCGTGCCCCAGGCGTTGAACCGGCCCTGCTTGAAGACGGTGGCCCCGACGAACAGCGTCGCGAAGGCCGGTAGCAGGTACGAAGTCCCGGCCGTAGGGTCACCCGAGCTCAGCGACGACGCCAGCATGACACCGGCGAAACCGGAGATCGCGGCCGAGGTGAGAAGCGAGCAGAAGCGCAGCTTACGTACCTTGATGTTGGCCAGCCGTGCGGCATCCGGGTTGAACCCGGTCGCGTAGAGGCGGCGGCCGGTGGCGGTGTACTCCATGAACAGCCACAAGACGATCGCCAGCGCCAGGACGTAGTAGACGGGGTAGATGACGCCGCCGAACACCCCCTGGCTCAGGGTCGAGAACGACCCGGCGAGCTTCACGTTGTTGATCGTGTTATCCCCGGTCACGAAGCTGATGAACGCCTGGACCAGGGAACCCGTGGCCAAAGTGCCGATGAACGAATCGATCCGCATCACCACGACGACGAAGCCGTTGATCACGCCGATCACCAGCGCGATACCGATCCCGGCCAGCATGGCGAGCCAGATATTCGTGTTGTCCGCGACGATGAGGTGCGCGGCGGTCACGCCCGACAGCGACATGACGTAGGCGAACGACAGGTCGAATGTCCGGGTGGACAGCGGGACGATCAGCGCGAGCGCGGCCAGCCCGGTTATCGCGTTGTTGTCGAGGACCTGCTTGATCGTGGCCACGCGCGGAAACGTCTGCGGGGCCCAGATGGAGAACACGACGCAGATCACGACCAGCACGTACACCGCGCCGATGTTCCGGACGCTCAGGCCGGAGCGCCAGTCGACGCGGCGAGCGGGCACGCTAGGGGCGGGCCCCGGATCCGCCACATCGCGCTCGGCTGGCAGCTGAGTTGTCATACCTGCTGCTCCGTCTCTTCCATCGCGTGCAGTAGCGCCTGCTCGGTGATCTTCCGGCCAGCCAGTTCGCGGACCACACGCCCGTTGCACATGACGAGCACCCTGGTGCATATGGCCAGCAGGTCGCCGGTGTCGGACGAGGAAACCACCAGCGACAGCCCGGCCCTGGCCCGGTCGGCGATGAACTCATAAATGGCCTGACGGGTCCCGACATCCACACCGGCGGTGGGCTCGCACAGCACCAGCACGCGCGGGTCCCGCGCCAGGCAGCGCGCCATCATCACCTTCTGCTGATTGCCGCCGCTCAGCGTCGTGATCAGCGCGTCCGAGCCCGCTGCCTTCACCGAGATCGCATCCATCCACTGGGCGGTGAGCTGGCGCTCCGGCCGCCGGCGCAGCCAGCCGAACCTGCGGAACCGGTCCAGCACGGAAATCGTGAGGTTCTCAGCGACGCTGAACTCGCTGATCACCGCCTCCCGGGCGCGATCAGCCGGGACAATGGCTATGTCGAACGAGGCGGATTTACGCACCGGCAGCCAGCCCTGACCGACCAGCTCGATCTGGCCGACGGCGCCGGCCAGCGAGCCCGCCAGGGCATACGGAAGCTCGTCGCGCCCGGAGCCGGGCAGGCCCGCGACGCCAAGGACCTCGCCTTCGCGCAACTCAATGTCCACGCCCTGGAGGAAGTGGCCACGGAGATCCCTGGCTCGAAGCACCACAGGCCGTTCGTTATCAGGTTTAAGTACGGCACGGTAACCTGCGTCCACGTCCGCGCCTACCATCAACTCGGCCAGGGCCTGGACATCCAGGCCCTCTACCGCGCGGGTCGTTACCACTCGTCCGCCGCGCAGCACGGTGACCCGGTCCGCCAGCGCGAAGACCTCGTCGAGCCGGTGCGAAACATACAGGATGCCGGTCCCCTGGTCCCTGATGTTCTTGATGAGCTCCTGCAGCCTGGCGACATCGTGCGGCGGCAGCACGGCGGTCGGCTCGTCGAGGACAAGCAGTCCCGGGGCGTCTTGGCCTTGGCCTTGGTGTTGCCAGCCGACCAGGGCGGCGGCGATGGCCACGACGGTCCGCTGCACGGGCGTGGCCTCGGCCAGCGGTCTGTGCAGGTCGAGATCGAGGCCGAACCGGGCGAGCAGTTCCCTGGTGGCTTCGGCCTGTGCCTTCCAGCGGATCTGCCTGAGCGGGCCTACCATGAACTCGCTGCGCAGCGCGAGGTTGTCGACCGCGCCGAGCTCGAGGAACAGGCCGAGGTCCTGGTGTACGAACCTGAGCCGGTGATGGCGGCTCAGGTTCGCGGGCGCGGCCAGATCCACCGGCTCGCCGTTCAGCCAGGCGCGCGCGCCCGGATCCGCGTGGTGGTACCCGGCGAGAACCTTGATGAGCGTGGACTTTCCGGAGCCGTTCTGCCCCACGAGCGCGTGGATCTCGCCCGGGGCGACCTCCAGGTCGACGTGGTCGAGCGCCACGGTGCCGGGAAAGGTCTTGGACACCCCGGTGATCTTGAGCAGCGGCGGGGCCTCGGACGGCTCGGGTGGTGCGGATGTTGAGCGCTGGGTTTCCGCGGGGCGCTGGGTTTCCGGATGGCGCGGGGTTTCCGGAGGTGGGGGTTCAGGGTGTGAGGTTTGCGGGGGTGAGGTTTGCGGGGGTGAGGTTTCTGGGGGTGAGGTTTCCGAGGCCGGGCCCGCGGCGGCGGAATCCATGCTCACGCTCCTCCATCGGGGCCTCGGGCGACCAGCAGTGCTCAATAACTGACATATCATATGCATAGATTTTGGAGCTGGTCAACGCGCCTTGGCGGTCGGTTCGTCCAGGTGATGCGCTTGGTTGGCTGGTGGGCGGGGTGGCCTTTGGCAACGGCTCGCGGTTCGCGTCCGCGTCCGCCGGCGCGGGGTCCGCCGGCGCGGGGTCCGCCGGCGGACGGTCCGATGACGGATGGTATGCGGCGCGTGGTCTGCGGCGCGCGGCGGCAACGCTTGCGGTCGGCGGCGCGCGGTCCGCGGCGCGCGGCGCGGCGGCAACAGCTTGCCGTTCGCGGCCTGGCGGTAACGGTCCGCGGTCCGCGGTCCCGGCCACCGGCCACCGGCTGCCGGCTGCCGGCCGCCGGCCGCCGGCGCCGGCGCCGGCTAAAGAGATTGGAGGTCCAGGGTTAGGGGGCCGCAGCGACATGAATGGCGCCATCCATCCGGGTGCGCGTCCGGATTGTCCATGCTGAGCGACATCGACGGCGCCATCGATGTGGGTGCAGGCACGGCCCAGGCCTTTGCCCTCACCTCCACCTCGCCCCATACAGCGCGGAAATTACGTGCTAAGTGGAAATTTGCGCGTCGTATTCGTACACTTTATTTCCGGCCAGCATGGATGTTCCGCTTTAATCCGCATCCCGTTCGGGACTCACCGGACATTCAGGGCAACCCGCGAGCGACGGGAAGCCACGACTTCGATTCGTAACTGGCCACGCATCCTCTCAGTTGACAGACGCTAGCCTTTCAGGCTCAGTAATTGGGCTGGACCGGGTTCGTGGCGGCGGGTGCCGGCCGGCCGCGGGCGAGATGAGCACCGCGCGGCCACTCGCGGACCGTTATACCCCGAATGTGAGTTAACCGAGTTTATCGTGCCATGAGCAGTCGCCGGTTTTGCCGGATTGGACCGTTATGTGGGCGGCCGGCGTGCTGGACGAGGCGGAACAAAAGGGCCCCGCGGAAGAAAGGGCGCTGGTTTCCGGCGCCTTTTCCTCCCGGGAGCTCCTATCTTCCACGAGTGGCTGGCCCACGTGTCCGTTATGCGATGAAATGTGTGGCTCATCAGGCGAGCGCCGCATGTTAGCGAAGACGGCATAGCCGACATGCCGGAAACGTGCACAATTCCGGAATGCCTACATTGGCAAGTAACTGTCCAGGCCAATCGGACTCATATGCCGTCCCGTTGCGACCGGGCTGAGCATATCGTGAAATGTCGGGCATCAGTGCGGGCGCGGGGACAGGAGACGGCGCGGTTCAAGGGTAACGGGCAGCGCGGGAACAGAAGACAGCGCGGGTCAGGGCAACGGGCAGCACGGGAACAGGACAGCGCGGGTCGGGTAACGGCCAGCGCGGACGGGAGATGGCGCGGTTCAAGGGTAACGGCCAGCGCGGGAACAGGAGACAGCGCGGGTCAAGGGTAAGCAGCCAGCGCGGGGAGGGGCGCCCGGGGCTTGAGGCTATGGACTTAGCCAGGTTGGCGGTCCCAGGTGATTACCTGGTCCAGGACTTCGGGGAATTTGCGCTGGGCGTAGGTGGCGTAGGCCTCGATGTGCTCGCGCATCCGCTCCAGCGAAGCCTGCGGGTCACGTACCGCCAGTGCGGCGTAGATCTCCTCGTGGGCCTTGAGGATGGCAACCCGGCGATGCCTGGGATAGTCGATGCCGATCACCGTGCCGTCCAGGATGTCGAGCAGCGAGTCCACGATGTAGGAGAACAGCACGTTGCCCGACGACCACGCGATGACGTCGTGGAATCGCTTGTTGGAGTCCAGGAACGCGTCCCGGTCGTCCAGGTAGTCGCGCATCTGGTCAACGGTCAGCCGGACTTCCCCCAGCGCCTCATCGGTGATGCGCTGAGCCGCGAGCTGGCTGGTCATCGGCTCCATGGCGGTCCGGACCTCGACGATCGACCGGTAGGTCGCATGGTTCAGCTGCATCAGCAGCTGCAAGGTGCTGGCCAGATGCGAAGGCGCCGGGTTGAGCAGGATGGGACCGCCTCCGGGCCCGGGCTTGAGCGCGATGACGCCCTGGAATTCCAGCAGCCGGAGCGCCTCGCGCAGCGTGCCGCGACCGGTTTCGTATGTTTCAAGCATCACGCGCTCGGGCGGCAGCAGGTCGCCGGGTTGCATCCCCTTGCGCACCACGTCGCGCATCACGCGCTGGGCGACAAGCAGCGCCGCCTTTGGCGGACGGCTGCCCGCCATCGTGGAGCCCCGGCTGTCAAGCCGTCCAGCGGGCACCAGACCTCCAAGGAGAATGGCCCTCCCATGCGGACGGGGGCCGGCCACCGGAAAACCTATCGTTGTGCAAGATTAGCATCTATTACCCGCCAACGGGCACGCTCCGCAGCAAGAGCGGTCCGGACAGTCAACGAAACGATCAACGAAACGATTAACGAGAGGAGCAACCGTGACCGAAGTGGTTGTCGAGCAGCGCGGACCAGCGACCTGGATCCGGCTCTGCGCGCCCCAGCGCCGCAACGCCTACGACCCGCCGATGGCCGCCGCCATCACCGAGGCGGTCGAGAACAGCACCGGCTCGCACGCCGTGGTGATCACCGGGTCGCAGGGCAGCTTCTGCGCGGGCGGATCGCTCGGCCAGCTCAGCGAGCCCACAACTACCGAGATGCGAGCGCTGTACCGGGCCTCGCTGAAGCTGTTCGACGCCATCAGGCAGTGCCCGCGACCGGTGATCGCGGCGGTCAACGGTCCCGCCGCCGGCGGCGGCAACGAACTGGTCGTCGCCTGCGACCTGGCGATCGCGGGGCGCTCGGCCACGTTCGGGCAGACCGGACCTCGGGTGGGCAGCGCACCGGTCACCGGCGCGACGAACGTGATGAGCCTTCAGATCGGCGAGAAGAAGGCGAAGGAGCTGTTCCTCCTGTGCCGCCGGTACACCGCCGAGCAGGCCCTGGCGATGGGGCTGATCAACGAGGTCGTGGACGACGAAGACGTGGAGCCGGCCGCCGAGCGGTGGTGCGCGGAGATCGCCGCCTTGAGCCCGCGCTACCTGGAGATCGCGAAGATCAGCTCGAACATCTGGTGGAACGCGGCCCGCGATTCCTTCTCCACCGGCGTCGGCATGCTGATGCAGGCCGTTGGCAGCGCCGACATGATCGAGGGCGCCACCGCGTTCCTCGGCAAGCGCAAGCCCGCGTTCCCAGCCCCGTCCTGAAGCCCCCGCAGCCATACCTGGCGACCCGGCCGCTAAATCATGCATACTAATATCATGATATTGAGAGGCTGGTGGCCGTGACTGAAGACTCCCGTGACGATCACGCCCGGCAGCTCGCCGCGGTGGCGGCCGATATCGCGCGTCAGCGGTATGCCCCGCGGGCCGCGGCCTGGGACGCCGAGCGCAAGGCTTTCCCGCAAGAGGAGCGGCGCTATCTCGGCTCGCTGGGACTGCTCGGGATCTGCCTTCCCGAGCAGTTCGGCGGCTCCGGCGCGCCCCTGCTCGACGCGCTGATCGTCATCGAAGAGCTGGCCAAGGAGTGCATGCCGGCCGCGTTCCAGGTGTTCGAGGCGAACACCGGACCGGCCAGGGTCCTGTCCCTGATCGGCTCGGAGGAACTCCAGCACCGTTTCCTGCCCGGCGTCATCACCGGCGAGATCTCGATCGCCCTGGCGATCTCCGAGCCCGACGCGGGTTCGGCGGCGACCGACATCACCACCCGGGCCAAGTATGCCGACGGCGCCTACACCATCAACGGCGCGAAACGCTGGACCTCCAACGGCGGCGAGGCGGACGCCTACCTCGTGTACACAAGGCTGTCCGACGAACCGGGCTCGAAAGGAATCGGCGCGCTCATCGTGGAGGCGGACCGCCCCGGGGTGAGCTTCGGCGCGCGCGAGCGGCTGATGGGTTTCCGGGGCATCCCCTCGGCTGACGTCAGGTTCGACGACGTGGTCGTGCCCGCGGGCAACCTGGTGGCCGGCCCGGGCGAGTTCAAGGAACTGTTCCGTGCCTTCGCCATCGAGCGGCTCGGCAACTCCACCATGAGCCTGGCCATCGGCCAGGCCGCGCTGGACCGTACGGTCTCCTACGTCCAGGAGCGAATCCAGTTCGGCAAGCAGCTGATCGAGTTCCAGAGCGTGCAGATGACCCTGGCGGACATGGTTCTCCAGGTGGAGGCGGCCCGGCTGCTGATCGAGCGGGCCGCCCGCACCGCCGGGACCGGGCTGCCCGACCCGCTCGAGGTGTCGCTGGCCAAGTGCATGGCCAATGAGATGGCCAAACGCGTATCCGACCTGGCCATGCAACTGCATGGCGGGAACGGGTACACCGAGGACTACGGGCTGGAACGCCTGCACCGGGACGCGCACGGCTGGGCGGTGGCCGGCGGCACGCCGGCGATGCAGCGCATCCGCATAGTCTCTGAGCTGCTGGGCCGTCACTTCGACCAAAGGCGGTGAACGGTGTACCGGTCGGTGCTGTTCGTCCCGGGCCATAAGCCGGACTGGGCGCCCAAGGCGCTCAAGGCCGGCCCGGACGCGATCGTGCTCGACCTGGAGGACTCCGTCCCCGACGGCGAGAAACACAACGCGCGGGACATGGTGCGCCAGACCATCGGCACGCTGCGCGCGCACGATGAGAAGACCGGCATCTTCGTCCGCGTGAACAGCCTGGCCACCCGGCTGACCGGCGCCGATCTCGAGGCGGTGGTAACGCCCGGACTGACCGGCGTCTTCGCGCCCAAGGTGTCGTCCGCGACCGACGTGCTGAAGCTGGATGCTTTGCTCGACCACTTCGAGATCCGCAACGGCGCAGAGGGGCTGCGGTACATCATCCCGGTGGAGACCGTGCCGGCCATCCACAACTGCCGCGAGATCGCCGCGGCCTCGCCGCGCGTGGCGGCCATGATCGGGCCGACCGCCGAGCATGCCGACATCGCCCGCGAGGTGGGGTTCGAATGGACCCCGGGCGGCCTGGAGACGCTGTACCTGCGCAGCCGGGTGCTACTGGCCTGTCGCGAGGCGGGTATTCATCCGCTGACCGCGCTGTGGGAACGCGTGGATGACCTGGACGGTCTGCGGGAGTTCGCCCGGCAGGGCCGCGGGCTCGGCTTCCGTGGCATGATCGCCATCCACCCCTCGCATGTGCCGGTGATCAACGAGGTATTCACCCCGTCGGCGGCGGAGACGGAGTTCTACCGGGGCCTGGTCGCCGCCTACGAGCAGGCGGCGCGGACCGGCTCGGGAGCTGTGCGCTACCGCGGGCTTCACATCGACAGAGCGCACTATGACAAGGCTCGGCGGTGGCTGGTGGAGGTTAACGAACTTTGAAACGAACGGCGACCGGCCCCCTGGCCGGCATCACGGTCCTGGAACTTGGCACCATGTACGCCGCACCGACGGCTGGACGGATGCTGCGTGACTTCGGAGCGCGGGTGACCAAGGTCGAGGATCCCGCCACCGGCGACTACGCACGCCACTGGACGCCACACAAGGATGGCCTGTCGCTGGGCTTCGCCCGGCTCAACGCGGGAAAGCAGTCCGTCGGCATCGACCTGCGCCAGCCAGACGGACGGGACCTCGTGCGCCGCCTGGCCGCGACCGTCGACGTCGTCCTGGAGTCGTTCCGGCCGGGCCGGCTGGAAAGCTGGGGCCTGGGCTATGAGGTGCTCGCCGAGCGCAACCCGGGGCTGATCCTGACGCGGATATCCGGTTTCGGCCAGACCGGCCCGTACCGCGAACGGCCGGGCTTCGGCACCGTCGCGGAAACGGCCAGCGGCTTCGCGTTCATCAACGGATGGCCGGACACCCCGCCGACGTCACCGCCGTTCGGCTTCGCCGACTCGATCGCCGGTATCTCGGCGGCAATGGGCACCGCGATGGCGCTGTACCGCCGGGACCGTACCGGAACCGGCGATGTCATCGACGTGGCGCTGTACGAACCGCTGATGTTCATCGTCGGGGACATGATCTTGAAGTACGCGACGCTGGGCGAGGTGCAGGGGCGCGTCGGCAACGGCACCGGATCCGCGTCGCCGCGCGGGATCTACCAGGCGGCGGACGGCGCCTGGCTGTCGATCGCCGCGTCGAACGAAGTCATCGCCCGGCGGCTGTTCCGGGCCATGGGACGCCCTGAGCTCAGCAACGACCCCCGGTTCGCCACCAACCAGGTGAGGATGGCGAACAACGACGCCATCCAGTACGAGGTGAGGAGCTGGGTCGCGGGCCGGCCAAGGGCCGAGGTGCTGAAGATCCTCGACGAGTTCGAGGTGGTGTCGGCGCCGGTGAACGACGCGCGGGACATCGTGAGCGACCCGCACTTCGTCGAGCGCACGCTGGTGAACCTGGTCGGGAGCGAGGTACTCGGTCCCACGGTGATGCCAGGACCGGTGCTCCACATGGGTTCCTTTACCGGACCGGCCTACGACGGCGTCCCCGCGATAGGCGAGCACACCGAGTCGGTTCTCGCCGGGGCGCTGGAACTGACGCCGACCGAACTGGCGGACCTGAGCGAGCGCGGCATCATCGCTTCGGACGGGCCAGGACCAGGGCCGGCAGCATCAGCGCCGCGGTGAGCAGGAACGTGCCGGGGTAGCCGAGGTGCCCGGTCGCCAGGCCCATGCCGACCGCGCCCGCGCCCATGCCCGCGTCGTAGGCCGCGTTCCCGCCGCGGGCTGGGCGAACAACGCGAGCGTGACCACACCGGCCGCGCCGTACGGCCGGAACATCGGGGCAAAGGCTGCAGTAGTCATGCTCCGACGCTACGGGTCAGCCGGCCTCCCGGTAAGGGCCGGTTTGATGCCGCTGGAGTGGTCCAGTTGCTAGCGGAGCAAGCGGAGCGGGATGGCGTTGGCCATCGCCTCATAGCCGAGATCCCCCGGATGGAGGTTGTCACCGCTGTTGTAGGGCGGGTTCAGATACAGCGGGTCGGCCGGGTCCTGGGTGGCGGCCGAGAAGTCGATCACCGCGTCGAACGCATGGCTGGCGCTGATCCACGCGTTGACCTGCTGGCGGAGGTCCTCGCCGTGCGCTGTGCCGTAGTAGCCGCCGTAACCGGCGTTCGAACCCCCGAACGGGGTGAGTGTGCCGGCGAAGATCTTCACGCCGTGGGCGTGGGCCATGGCGATCAGCTCGCGGTAGCCGGCCTCGATCTGGGCCGCGGTCACCCCGGGGTTGTCGGGTGTGTAGCACCCGGTGTCCGGCTCGCCGCTGAAGCCGATGTCGTTGATGCCCTCGAGCAGGATGACGTCCTTCACGCCCGGCTGGGACAGGGCGTCCCGGGCGAACCTGGTCTCGGCGCTCACACCGAAGCACGCGGAGGGGGACAGGATGCGGTTGCCGCTGATGCCTTCGTCCACTACGGCCGGGGCCCGGCCGCCGAAGGCGGCCTGGAGACGGCGGGCCAGGTAGTTGGGCCAGCGGGCGTTGGCGCCGGCCTGCGACTGGTAGCCATCGGTTATCGAGTCGCCGAAGGCCACCACTGTGCCCGGGGTCCGCGGGGCGTGCGTAACGAGGCCGTCGACGAAGTCCCAGGACGAAGTGGTCGTGGTGAACGCGGTGGCGGCCGGGTCGGCGGCGTGGTCGCCGGAGGCCACGTAACCGGTCTGCTGGGCGTCTTGATGGTAGGTGGCCGGGCCGGTGGACGTGGGCAGGTACAGGCTTATCGCCAGCTCGGTAAGCGGCGCCACCGTCATCGGCACCGGGTCGCTCAGCACCTCGGCGCCGGCCGGGACGCTTGTCGACGTCTTGCCGTCGAAGGTCACCGCGTGGCTGGTGTCCGGGGCGAGCTGCGCTCCGGTGAGGACCAGTCCGACGCTGACCGCGCCGACCGTCAGCGGCGACGCGCCGAAGGCGTTGCTCACCCGCACCCGGAACGCGTCGCCGCCCACGCTGGTGTAGACGATGTTGCGCACCGTCTGGTCGGTGAACCCGGCCTCGGCCTGGGCCGATATGAGCGCGGTGGGCGCCATAGGACTGGCCGCCCACGACGCCACCCACCCGGAGCTGCCGGCTGTTCCGGGAGAGGCCGCGGCGGCGGTGTGGGTGGGCAGAAGTGTCACGGCACCGATGGCAAGAGCGGCGACGCCGAGGATCGCGGTCGCCCTTCGGGATAGATCCATAACCGGTCCCATCGATCAGAAGTAAACGTAATCAAACGCATCGATTGTTGCTCACGATGGGCGACTGTCAAGGGGTGCGCTACATGTCCAGGACGATGTCGGTGTCAGGCTGGGCGCAGCAGATGAGCACCTGCCCGTCGGCCGGAGGTTCCAGCGGGTCCGGTGAGTAGGAGACCTCGCCGGACAGCAGCGGTGTGACGCAGGTGTGGCAGACGCCGGTGCGGCAGCTCCACCGGGTGGAGATATCGCAGGCATCGGCCAGTTCCAGCACGCTCCTCCTGCTGGTCTGGAACGGCGCGGAGATGCCGCTGCGAACGAAAGTTACCAGCGGCCCGGTCCCGGGCGGGCCGGGCGGCTGGTGCGGCGGTCGGCCGGCCTGCCCGGTCGGCCCGCTGACCCCGGGGGTTACCGACGCGAGCGCTCCGAACAGCTCGGTGTGGATGCGACCCGGATCGATCCCCACCGCGGTGAGGGCGTCGGTCATGTCGGTCATGAACGAGGCCGGCCCGCAGACGTAGGCGGTGGCGGTGGCGGTGGCCGGGATGGTCAACCCGATGAGCTTGTCCTTGGTGAGGCGCCCGGCCGCAGCACTGTAGAACACGTGCTCGCGGGCGTGCGGCAGCGTGGCGAGCAGGCCGTGCGCTTCGGCGGCCAGCGGATGCTCCCGCGGGCTGCGGGCGCTGTGGATCCACCACACCTCCCGCTCGCTGCGCCGGTCCGCGAGCTCGTGCAGCATGGACAGCACCGGGGTGAGGCCGATCCCGGCCGAGATGAAGACGACCGGACCGTCGCTGTCGGCGTCGCCGAGGATGAAGTCGCCGCGGGGCGCGGCGGCGTCCAGGACCGTGCCCGGTCGTAGTTCCGTGGTCAGGTAGCTGCTCGCGGTGCCGCGCGGTTCGTGCTTGACGCTGATCCGGTAGGTTCCGGCTCCGGGCGCGGAGGACAGCGAGTAGCTGCGGACCGGGATGCGCGTGCCGGTGCCTGGAATCCGCAGCGTGAGGTACTGGCCGGCCCGGGCGGCTGGGAGCGCGGCGCCGTCCGGGGCGGCCAGGTAGATCGAGGACACCGTCTCGCTTTCCGGGACAACCCTGGTGACCCGCAGCCCGCGGAAACCGGCCCAGGCCGGCGCCGCATCCGTGGCGGTCTCGGCACTGAATTGGCCTGGGCCTCCGGCCGCGGCGAGCAGGTCGCGGAACGAGCCCTGCCAGCCGGGGCTCAGCGCGGGGATGCCCAGGGCGGCGCGCAGCTTGGCGGGGTCGCGGCCGGGGAGATAGAGCAGCGCGTCGGTATCGGCCACCGTCAGTTCGCCGGGGCCGGTACCGGTCTTGACGATCTGGTCTCCGGCCTGGATGTGTCCCTCGCGAATGACGCGCATGTAGAAACCGGGCCGGTGGTGGCTGACCAGCAGCGCGGGAAGCTCCGGCTCACCGAGGCGCAGTCCGACCCGGTAACAGGTGACCCGCGGCTGGGTGACCTCGAACTCCGCCTCCCCGATGCGGTACCGGTCGCCTATGCACACCTCGTCGTCAGGCAGGCCATCGACGGTGAGGTTCTCTCCGAACTGGCCGTAGCTGAAGTCGTCGCGCCCGAACTGCCGCTCCCAGTGGTGATAGGAGTCGATCTGATAGACCAGCACCGCGCGCTGCTCGCCGCCGTGGCCGTTGCGGTCACCCTGGCCGTCGCCGTCGATGTTCAGCCGGCGGACCATCGCCGGGCCCGGCACCGGATGTTTCCAGATCCCGGTGTGGACCGTCTTGCCCTGCCAGGACACGTCTTTCGGCATGCCCACGTTCACCGACAGCAGCGACACCATACCGAAGATTGTAACCGCTAAAATGAGTTAGAGTGGTTAGGGGGGCGGAGATCTGGCCAGGGAGCAGGGGATGGCAGAGACGGTGCCTGACGAGGACTTCCTGCTTACGATGCTAAATAGCACCCCGGTCATCGACGGGGTGCCGACCGACGACTTCGCCGACACCGGCCGTGCCCGCGCGTGGCTGGCCAGCATCGGCGGACTCGGCACCGATACCGAACTGCGGCACGTGCTGGACGTCCGGCAGGCGCTGCAGGCGGTGGTGCGCGGTGAGCGGTCTCCGGAGGTCCTCACGCCAGTGCTGCGCGGCGTGACACGCGTCCCGGCGATAACGGACGGCCAGATCAGCTGGACGCTCATCGTCCCCCCGGAACGCGAGCCGGCGGTGCGGGCCGTCCTGGCCTGGGACGCGCTCGCCAGGCACAGCCCGGGCCGGCTACGCCCGTGCGCGAACGACGAATGCCGGTTGTTCCTCATCGACCACAGCAAAGCCGGCACCGCACGGTGGTGCTCGATGGCCGCCTGCGGCAACCGCATGAAAGCCCGCCGCCACTACCAGCGGGCCCGGAACACCATCCCGCCCTGACCACACCGCTGCGGAGGTCTGTACCCGGACCGGTCATGCCGATGCCTTCGCCGCCGGGCTGGACTGTGGGAGGCTCATCACGGGCAACCACCGCCGTTCGCGATAAAAAGAGGTCGGAAGTGACCAGCGTTCTATTTCTCCCGGATCTGCATTATGACCGGCGAATATGGGCCGATATCCCGGCTGCCCTGGGCGGGGATTACGATATCGCGCATTACGACACGTACGCGCCCGGAGGCTGGATGAGCTCCGAAGCGTTCCTGGCTGATATCCGGCAACTGCTGCCCTCGGACGCGAGCACAGTGGTGGTGGCCGCGCTCGTATGCCAGGTCATCGGCGAGCACATCGAGGATCTCCTCGCCACGGCGATATCTGTGCTGCGCCGAATGCTTGCGCGCTGACGGGAGGCGGCTGCTGCCACGCGGGGCGCGGGGAATAACGTTTACCACCATGAGCACTCCCACACCGCCCCCTGGGAACCTGCACCTCGTTGTCGGGTACGACGGGTCGCCACCCGCCATCCGCGCGCTCGACGCGGCGATCCGCCTGTTGTCGGGCCGGACCGGCCGCGTCGAAGTCGTGTATGTAGGCCACCTGTCCAGCACCGTCATGCTTTCACCAGGTGCCGTAGCCGAGATGGAATCTGAATTCGGGGACCTAGCGCGGGATCTGCGCGCCGAGGTCGAGGAGAAGCTGCGCGACCAGCCGCAGCCATGGGACTTCCAGATGCGCCAGGGCCTCATCGCCGAGGAGCTGATCGCGGCGGCCGAGAGCATCCGCGACGCTCACCCCGAGGAGTCCGTGGTGATCGTGGTGGGCAGCTCATCCCATGCCACCCACCGCGTGGTCGGTTCGGTGGCCGTCAGCCTGGCCCGCCACTCGCCGGTGCCGCTGGTGGTGGTGCCCTGACGCTGGGGCCAGCGCTGGGGCCAGTAAGCCGCCGCGAGCAGCGCGAGCAGCAGGCCGGAGTTCGGGTCGGTGGCGGTCCCGGCGAACATGGCGCCGAAGTTCTCGCCGACCAGCCAGATGGCCATGGCGACGACGACGGCCATGAGCACGATAGCGCGGCCCCACCGCGGCGGCAGGAAGATCCCGGCCGCGATGGTGGCCAGCACCAGCGCGAGAACGGCCGATGCGAGCGCGCCCTGGCCGGCCAGCACGGTAGCCGCGTCGCGGTCGAGTGAGGCCAGCCAGCCTGGCTCCCCGGACGCCATCCCGGCCACCATGTCAGGCAAGCCCCGGGGCGTGCGGTTGGCGCCCTGAATGGCGAACCAGGCCAGGCTCCCCCACAGCATCAGCCAGAGCAGGCGGGCACGCAGCGCGCCGACCGGGCGAGCCGCTTCGAACGCCTCGTCGCCTTGGGCGGGGACTCGGTCGGCCGGCCACAGGAGAACGGCGAGCAGGGCGTAGATGATCACCGCGCCCGGCGCGCCGCTCGCGGGGTTCGCGGTGCCGTTGAGCACGCCCCCGAGGCCCTCACCGAGCCACCACACCGCGAGTGACCAGCCGACCGAGGCCGCGAGCGCCGCCTTTAGCGTGCGGCGCCACGCTATGCCCGCCGCCAGGAACAGCTGTACGGTCGCGAACGTGGCGTTGGTCCAGGCGGGATGGGCCTCGATGATCCGCGCGGACCAGTTGATGGGATCGGCGACGATGGCCGGATTGCCGTGTGCGGTCGCGGCCAGCGATTGGCCGAACGCCTTGGTGAACATGGTCGACTGGAGCTGAAGCAGGGCGTCCAGCAGCCAGACGGCGGCCAAGCCGAGCTGTAGCCGGCGGCGGGTCATCACGCGATGCCGTTGGCCGGGCTGTGCACCTGCTCGGCCGCCTGGACCACCTGCCGGTTCGGCGCGTCAACCGCGGTGGGACCGCCGGGAATCGGCACGAACCACACATGGATCATCGGCGGCGTCACCCGGTTGCTCGAGCCGGGCGGGCAGGTCGAGTTGCCGTCGTCCACCGCGCCCACCACGTCGAGTCCCGCGCTCAGGCACAGGTTCGTGTGGACGTGCCACTGGGTCAGGCAGCCGCCGGGCTGGGGCGTCGGGCCGCCGGGCGAGGTGATGTACATGGCCGCGACGAGCACCGCGCCGTTGGGCGTGTTCGCGTACACGAGGGATTGCGGATCGGTGTAATCGAGCACCGGGCCACCCGCGACGGTGGCGCGGTAGGCGGCCGCGCTGAGGTAGTGGACCACCGGGGCGCCGACGGGGGTGATCGCCCGGTAACCCGCCGCCTTGGCCGCGGCCAGGCTGCGGAACCGCTGCGAATCCTGCCAGCTCGTGTTGACCATGGCCACCGCGGCCCGCTGCTGGGAGGTTGTCGGTGTGGCGACGCACGCTTTGGGACTGGCCATCCGCATGCCGTCTTCCATCTGCATGTCCGGGCTCGGCATCGTGATGTCCCCGGCGGGCGACGTCGTGGGAAGCTTGATCGAGGCAGCGGCGGCGGGCATGCCCGGCATGTTCATGCCAGGCATGTTCGACGGGCTGGAAGAGGCCGACGGAGATCCAGCGGCCGCGGCTGAGGTCGCGGGGCTGCCCGGGCCGGCCACGGCCAGGGCCGTGCTGAGCAGCACCGCGGTGACGGCGCCGGTGGCGGCCGGGACGACGACCAGGCGCTGCCGCTGGACCCGCCGGACCCGCTGGCTCGTGCCGGCCATCAGCAGCCAAGCGCATCCCGCGACGGCGACAGCCTCGAGCGCCGCGCACAGACCGGTGCCGAAGCCGGACAGGCCGGCGCCCTTGGGAGCCCTCCCGATGGCGTCGCCGGTGGCTACCGTGACGAGGTACAGGCCGAGCATGGCGGCGTTGAAGACCGCCCCGGCGCGGAGGACCGGGCGGGACGGCCTGGCGATGACCGCGACCGCCCAGATCACCTGGAGCCAGGCGACGACCAGCGTGGACACGCCGAACAGCCAGTACTGCTCGACGTACTTGGCGGCGATCGCGAAATGGATCACCGCGGCAGCGAAGATCAGGATGGCCAGGCAGTATCCGACCACACGGGCAACTGGGACAGTGCCCCCGTCAGACGCTTCCATGGCGTCAGGCTTTTCCATAGCGTCATGCTGCCAAGGACGAGGCTGGCGGCGCGTCGGGCTGGTGACTGATTTCCCGGCGCGCCGCATCCCACGGAACTACATCCAAATGATGAACGCCGCGCCGATGTACCACCCCAGTCGGAGCGCGGGATTATCCGGCGGGGGCGGCGAACCAGTGGCAGGCGATCGCGGCGGCGGCGACCACGTTCAGCGAGTCGACACCGGCGTCGCGGGCGCCGGGATGCATCGGGATGCGCACGGCCTGGTCGGCCTCGCGCAGCCAGCGGGACGAAAGGCCGTCGCCTTCGGTGCCGAGCAGCAGCGCGGCCCGCTCCCCCGGTTTCGTCTCGGTGATCGGCACGGCGGCCGGGTCGGGGGTCAGCGCGAGCAGCCGGAATCCGGCGGCGCGCAACTCGGCCAGGCCGTCGTACCAGCCGGTCATGCGCGCGTACGGGATGGCGAACACGGCACCCATCGAGACCTTGACCGAGCGCCGGTAGAGCGGGTCGGCACACCGGGGCGACACGATCACGGCGTCCACGCCGAGCGCGGCGGCGCAACGGAAGATCGCCCCCACGTTGCCGTGGTCGACGAGATCCTCGAGCACGAGCAGGCGCCGCGCGGTCGCGGCCAGTCCGGCGACCTCCGGGAGTGGCTTGCGATGCAGGGATGCCAGCGCGCCGCGGTGCAGGCGGAATCCGGTGATGCGTTCGGCGATCGCGTCCGGTACCACGTAGAGCGGGGCGATGCCGGGCGGCTGGGTTGTCGTGAGGGCGGTCGTGAGGGCGGTCATGTCGCCGAGCCGGCGCTCGGGCAGCAGCATCGAACGCACCGGGTACCCGGCCGCGACCGCGCGGGTGATGACCTTGGTGCCCTCCGCGATGAACAACCCATGCTCGGTCTCCAGGCTGGTGCGCAGGTCCATGTCGGTCAGCCGCGCGTAGTCCGCCAGCCGGGGATCATCCGCGTCCACAACCCGTTGGGGCATGTTCCCAGTATCGCCGCGGGCCGGGCGGTCCTGTCCGCCCCATCCGCCCTATCCGCCCGCCGCTGGCCGATGGCGGCAGTGAGGGTATCCCAAGCTCGGCATCACCTCCCGCGCGGAACTCACCGCCCTGGTCTGATGGATTCCCGGATCCGATAGCGGTTCAGCGCCGGTCGCTCCATCAAGGACCTGCCAAAGAATTCCCAAAGCTTGACCGCGCAGCCTTATGCGCATGGCAGCCCCCGAAGCTGCGCGGAGATGTGGTCACGCTGCCACAGGCTTCGGCGCATCGCGGTCTGGAAGGAGAGTCTTATGCAGGCCAGTAATTCTCGGCGGATCAGAAAGGTGGCCGTTGCCGTGATGGCAGTCGCGGCGCTCACATCCGCCGGGGTCAGTGCCGTTGGAGTCGGCAGCGCTCACGCGAGTAATAACGGCGTCGGCAGCGTCGGCGGCGACACGCAGCAGTGGGCTCCGACCTACACCTGCGACACGCTGGCCAACCTGGGGAACAACCTCGGCTCCCCTGGAGCGGTGGTTATCAAGGGCACGGGTAACTGCGTTGCCTCCAATGGTGCTCCCACAGCCACCGGCTTCGATGGAAACGACGTTTCCTTGGTGGCACGCTCAGATGGCACTGTCTACCATTGCTACGCCGGCTATCTGGGAGCGACATTCGTGAACCTGCCCACCTCCGTCGAGTCAATAGAGTGCATTTTTGTCTCCTGATCAGCCATCCTCCGCGAGTACCCGCGCTGCTCACTGAGCAGATCCGCGAACCAGTCACCCGGACCGGATGAGCTCTGGCTTATTTGCTAGGCGTGAGTTCGTATGCCACCAGGTCTCGGGCCTTTGCGTGCCAGGCGGGCTCAGATCGGCCACGTCGCGGTGCCGGGCGGCGGAGCGGCCCCGCTCCAGGCGGCTGATCTTGGACTGGGTAGCCCGGATCGTGTCGGCGGCCTGTGCCGGGGTGATCTGGCTGGCTTCGCGCAGCCGCCGCAGCTCGGCGCCCAGCGCGATCCGTAGCGCGGTCGGCCCGCCGCGCCGCGGATCAGCCACCGTACCGCTGGTGGACGTAGTGGGTTCGTCTCGCTCCGCCTGATAAGAGGGCATCCGACACTCCCTTAAGACTGTCCCCGGTAGGCTACGGCACATCGCGGAGGAGCTGCCAGATGCCCTGCCGGTTCGACATCGAGGTGCTGTCCCCAGCGGCGGCCGAGGATCCCGCGCTGGTGTCCGCGCTGACCGACCTGATCAACGAGGTGTATGCGGCGGCCGAGGACGGCCTGTGGACCGAAGGCACCACACGGACGAGCGCCGCGGAGGTCGCCGGCATCACGCGGGCCGGTGAGTTTGCCGTGGCCGTAGGCCCAGGCCAATTCAACACTGTGGCCGCTCACGACGGACAGCTTCTGGGCTGCGTGCGGATCCGGCGGCTAGACGGCGACGTGAGCGAGTTCGGCATGCTCGCCGTCGCGCCCAGCCATCACGGCACCGGCATCGGCCGGGAGCTGGTGCGATACGCCGAGCGGATCAGCCGTGACGCCGGTAGCCGCGCGATGCAGCTCGAGCTGCTGGTCCCGCGAACGTGGCAGCATTCCTCGAAGGAATTCCTGGCCCGGTGGTATGAGCGCATCGGCTACCAGGTGATCCGTACCGGCACCACGGACGAGTTCTATCCCGAGCTGACTCCCCTGCTGGCCACCCCCTGCGACTTCGTGGTCTATCGCAAGGACATCGGCTTACGGGAGCGACTGGAGGATCGCTCGTAGGCGGCGCCGAAGGGGGTCGGGTCGCGGCTCACGCCGAAGCCTGTTCAGTGCGTTGCGTGATAAGCCCGCCGCCGAAAGTTTCGCGGCTGGACCTCCGATACGATGCTCCCGGTGGGGGCTTCGGGATCGACTGGACTCGGCGTGAGAAAGGCCACCACCATGACCACTTCTGGCACCCCGCTGACGGCGTCCCCCTTGGACGGCAGGCTGCGCGAGGACTGCCACGGCGGACACCTGACCGCAGCCGCGCTGAAGCGTCACCGGAATACTCCGGTGCTGTTCATGAGCGGTGCGACGATGACCGGGGGCGAGATGGCCGCGGAGGTGAGCCGGTATGTCCAGGCGTTCGAAGCGCTCGGCGCCGGGACGGGCGCGCCGGTGGCCCTGCTGGCGCTGAACCGTCCCGAGGTGCTGCTCATCACCGCGGCCGGGCAGATACAGGGTCAGCGGCGCACCGCGCTGCACCCGCTGGGCTCGCTGGACGATCACGCGTACGCGATCGCGGACGCGGGGATCTCGACGCTGGTGATCGACCCCGTCCCGGCGATCGCCGAGCGCGCGCTGGCCTTGCTCCAGAAAGTGGACGTACTCGAGCGGATCCTCACCATCGGCCCGGTGCCCCCGGTGCTAACTGAGCACGCCCGCGACCTGACCGCCGAGGCCGCGACCTACACTCCGCTCCCGCTGGAGCCGGCCGCCCTGGCACCCGACCACATCGTGTCGATCACGTACACCGGCGGCACGACCGGCAAGCCAAAGGGCGTCATCGGCACCGCCCGGTCGATAGCCGCGATGACCCAGATCCAGCTGTCGGAGTGGGAGTGGCCCCAAGCTCCGCGCTTCCTGGTGTGCACCCCGTTGTCGCACGCCGGGGCGGCGTTCTTCGCGCCCACCCTGATCAAGGGCGGGGCGATGTACGTGCTGCCCAGGTTCGACCCGGGCGAGGTGCTCAGGGAGATCGAAGAGCACAGGATCACCGCGACGATGGTGGTCCCGTCGATGCTGTACGCACTGCTGGACCATCCCGACTCACGAACCCGGGACCTGTCCTCGCTCGAGATCGTGTACTACGGGGCTTCGTCCATCAATCCCGTCCGCCTGAAGGAGGCGATCGACCGGTTCGGACCGATCTTCGCGCAGTACTACGGGCAGACCGAGGCCCCTATGGTGATCACCTACCTGCCCACATCCGAGCACGACGACAAGCGCCTCACCTCGTGCGGCCGCCCGTCCGCGTTCCTGCGCACGGCTCTGCTCGGCGAGGACGGACGGCCCGTGGCGGCCGGCCAGCCCGGCGAGATCTGCGTGGCCGGCCCGCTGCTGGCCAGCGGCTACTGGGGTCAGCCCGACGTGACCGCCGAGACCTTCCGCGATGGCTGGCTGCACACCGGGGACGTGGCCCGCGAGGATGAGGACGGGTACTGGCGCATCGTGGACCGGACCAAGGACATGATCGTCACGGGGGGCTTCAACGTATACCCACGCGAGGTCGAGGACGTTATCGCCGAGCACCCCGCGGTCGCGCAGGTGGGGGTCATCGGGATCGCCGACGAGAAATGGGGGGAGGCGGTCACGGCGATCGTCGTGCTGCGCGAGCCCGCCGCCCGCGATGAGGCCGCCATAGCGGCGCTGACCGCCGAGATACAGCAGACAGTGCGCGACAGGAAAGGCTCGGTGCAGGCGCCGAAGCGGGTGATCGTGACCGGCGCGCTCCCGATGACCGGCCTGGGCAAGCCGGACAAGAAGGCGTTGCGGGCCAGGTACAGCGACCTGGACAGCGGATCCAGGTGATGAGGGCGAGCTGACTGGTTCCGCTCAGAACGCTCTGGGTTTTCTTACCGGGCGCTTACGCGGTGTGCGGGTGGTGCCGTCGCGCCTGGAGCATCGGAGGAAGGCCGGGAAGGTCCCGGCCGCGACCAGACACGGGAGGTAACCGACTGTGACGCAGGAATCCCTGCCACAGCCCGAGGCGACGGGTGCCGAGGCGACCCGGCGGGCCGTCCTGGCCGGCGCGAGCCTGGCTGGCGTGAGCGCGCTGGCCGCCTGCAGTGCCAGCAGCACCACCACCGCCGCGGCAGGCGGCGGCACATCGTCCAGCACCGCCGCGGCGAGTGGGTCATCGGGCGGCGGCGGGAACCCGGGCGGGCCTCAGATGACAGCCGGCGGCTCCCCCACGACCAGCGGCGCGGGCGGCGGAAGCGGTACGGGCAGCGGGACGGTGCTGGGCGCGACCACCGCGATCCCGGTGGGTAGCGGGAAGGTGTTCACCGCGGAGAAGGTAGTGGTGACCCAGCCGACCGCCGGACACTACCAAGGGTTCAGCGCGATCTGCACCCACATGCACTGCATCGTCGACCGCGTGGCCAATGGCACGATCGACTGTCCCTGCCACGGCAGCCGGTACAGCATCACCGACGGCAGCGTGGTGGCCGGCCCGGCACCCAGCCCGCTGCCCGCGCAGCCGATCACCGTCTCCGGGAACAAGATAACCCTTGGCTAGTAGCTCATCGGCGCGGTATCCGGATATCGCGCTGTTACTGGTTACTATCGGATAGTGTCCGACTCTTCCGTCATGCCCGCCGACCATCCGAACCCAGCCCCCGGCCCGCTGCGCCTGATCCAGTCCTTCGCCAGCACGCGCGGGACCGTCCCAGACAGCGATGCCCTTCGCACCCGGGAGGAGGCAGCCGCCTGGCTGCACAAGGCAGGACTGCTTCCCCCCGAGGCCGGCCTGACCAACTCAGAACACGCCGCGCTGCTGCGCCTGCGCGACTCGATCAGGGAGGTCCTGGCCGCCCACACGAGGGGGCGCCGGGACGCCGAATCCGCCGCCCGGCTGACCAAAGCGCTCGCCGACGGCCGCCTCGTGCTCACCGTCGATCCCGCCAGCGCGGTCCAGCTGGCGAGCGCCGCGCGGGCCAGCTACCCGCATGTTGTCGCCACCTTCGCCGTCGCGGTCGCCGATTCCGCGACCTCGGGCACATGGTCCCGCCTCAAGGCGTGCACCGGCCCGCGCTGCGGCCGGGCTTTCTACGACGACTCCCCCGCATCCGATTCCCGACGCTGCTCGACGCACGTTGCCAGGCGGTGAGCCACAGCCGTTCATTGTAAAGATTGTCTAGCGGGTCAGGCCGGGCCGTACCGGGGGGTGGGCGGGATCGGACGGCCCGCGCGAACCGCATCGACGACGGCCGTCGCGTCGGCGAGACGGTACTCTTCGCCGTAGACGGCGCCAGGGCGGCGGGGTGCTTCCATCACCGCGCATCCGGCAGTGCCGCCCAGGTCAACCGGCACGAAGCCGGCATCCCTGATCAGCCCGGCGACGACCTCCTTGGCGGCAGCGTCATCACCGCACAGCCATTGCACCACCCGCTCGTCGCCGGTGCGTCCCGCCGCCTCGGCCTGGAAAGCGGAGGTCAGCGTGTTGAACGACTTGGTGTAGCGGGCACCGGGCATCCGCGCGGCGTTGAAGGCCGCCGCGGTCTGGCCCTCGGCTGGCAGTGGCGGGCCGCCGAACTGGTTGGTGGTATCGATCACGATCTTGCCATCCAGCGGCCCGGCCTGCTCCAGTGCCTGCGGCAGCACGCTCCATGGCACCGAGATCACGACGACCTCGCCGAAAGCCACCGAATCCGGCGGACTGCCGGTACCGGCGGACGGTCCGAGCCGGATGGCCAGCTCATCCAGCGCCGCCCGGTCACGGCTGAACGACAGCAGTAGCTGGTGCCCGGCCCCGGCAAGCTGCCGGGCCAGCCCGCCGCCGATGCGGCCGGCACCGATGATCCCTATCTTCACTGTGGCTACCTCCTGGGCCCTCTGGGCCCCCTGGCCTGCGGCTACTGTGATGCTTTGATAAACAATGCTTGAATTCAAGCATTTATGCAAGGCGGTTCTGAAACTACACTTCCGGCATGAGCACAGCGAGCTCCGGCACCCCCGCGGAGGCTGTAGAGGCCGCGGAGCGGGATTCGATCGGTCAGATCCTGGCCGATTGGGCACGTGAGCGCCCGGACCTGGACTTTTCGCCGGTTGGTGTCATCAACCGGCTGTCGCGGGTTCGCGCGCACGTGGACTCCGCTTTGCTGCAGGTGTTCCGCGGTTTCGGCCTGACCGCGGCCGATTTCCGGGTGATAGTCACGCTGCGTCGCATGGGCTCGCCATATGAGCTGCCGCAGGCACGGCTGATGACACAGCTCGCGCTGACGTCCGGCACAATCAGCCTGCGCGTGGACCGGCTCGCCAGACGCGGGATCGTCACTCGCGCCGCCGACCCGGAGGATAAGCGCGGGCAGCGAATCCGGCTCACCGCCGAAGGACTGCGGCTGTTCGACAAGATTGCTCCGGTCCACCTGGCAAACGAGGAACGGCTGCTGTCAAGCCTCACCCACGACGAGCGAACCACGCTGGCCCGGTTGCTCAGCAAGCTGCTCACCTCGTTCGAATCCGGGACGGTGCAGGCGGGCCTGCCACTGGGAATGCGCCTGGAGCCGGCGCACCTCGCCCGGTACCGGCGCACCGCGGCCGGTCTGTCCGACACACCCGGCCTGCTCGTCGCCGAGACCATTGAGGGAACACCCGCCGCATCAGCCGGACTCGCCCGCGGCGACCTCATCGTCGCGGTCGACGGCACCGAATGCCGCAGCGAGGATGTACTGGCACAGGCAATCGACCGCGTGGGCCCGGGCGGGCATCTGCGCCTGTCCGTGCTCCGCGCCGACGACCCCACTCAGGTCACTGTGACCACACCGCCACGCCGATAGTCACGATGCCTTCGTCGGTGGGAACCGCGCCAGCCGGCCGTCGGCGGCCGACCCTGTGCCATGCGGCTGACTACGATTTCCTGAGTCGAAAATATTTTCGGCTCAGGAAAATGGCCTTCAAAGGACACCATCCCCGTCCAAGACATCCGGCGGTGACCTGCCATACGCCCGTTAGGGGGTCCGTTGCGCAACCATCCCCGCCCAAGGGGTAAGTTGCGCCAACCATCCCCTGAGGCTGGGCGGCCAGCGTCAGCCGGGTGCGTCGCGGGCATCCGCTCGCGCCCGCTTCCGGCTCGCGCGCGCTGGGGGGCGATGGTGTATTTGGGGTCGCGGGATGACGTGCGGCCGGCGAAGAAGATGCCGAACCGGGTGAGGGCGGACGACGTCACCAGGGCCGCGCCGGCCAGCGCCCCCGCCACCCGGTTCCGGCCACCGAGCACCGCGGCGGTAAGCCCGGCAGCGGTCAGGATCTCGGCCGCTTCCATCAGACGGCCCGCGCGGCCGGACTGGTACGGCTCCGCGCCAACCGGGCCGAGCCGCTTGATCAGCAGGCTCTTGGCAGCCACTTCGGCGACGGCGCCGGCCACGGCCAAGTTGCGGGCGGGCTCGCCCCGGTCGGGCCCCACCATGAGCAGCCCGAGGCCACCTGCCGCCATGGCCGCCGATCCGACGAAAACGTACGGCAGTTCCCGATGGGCGTCGTGCCAGGCCGGCACAGCGGTGTCGGACAGCAGCGCAGCCGTGTACGCGGCGACGCCCGGCCCGAGGGCCGCCGCCGCGACGGTCGCCGTCTTGCCGATCCCCGGCAGCAGGCCGGTCAGCGCGGACGCCGCGGCCACGCCCGCGGCCGGGCCGTAGCCAGCCAGCAGCCAGCTGCCGACGCTCATCGGGGAGGTGGGCTTGAATACCCGCAGCATGTGGTGGAACCGGGCCGGACGGCCCAGGTCAGCGATCAGCGCCACCGCTGACAAGCTGATCGCGCCAGCGGCCGCGGTCTTGGCCACCCGGGCCAGTTCGGGGCGGCCGGCCAGATCCGAGGCGGCGGCCAGTGCGGACGAGGCGCCGGCCAGCCCGCCGAGGAAAAGGTAACCGGGCACCTCCGGCACCTTCCACACCGGTTCCTTTATCACCGGCCGGCCGTAGTAGGAACGGAACTCCGCAGCCGGAACCATCAGCTCCTCGCCGCGAGCACGAGCGCCCCGACGGCCGCGTACTCTGCTAGCCGGGGTCATGACCGCCCCCGTACCCCGGAAAGCCCGGCCGCCAAGGCGCCAACGGCCAGTGCGGCGGCGGCCGCCGCCACATGCCGCCACATACGCGGCAGGTCGCGGGTGGTCACCACCGGGTCGGGCGGCAGGCCGTACACTTCGGGCTCGTCCAGCAGCAGGAACAGCGAACCGCCGCCGCCGATGCCATCCGCCGGATCGTCCAGGTACAGCCGGGCGTCCGCGACACCGGCCTCGTGCAGCGACGACAACCGGGAGGCCGCCCGCTGCCGCAGTTCGTCCACGGGGCCGAACTGGATCGACTCGGTCGGGCACGCCTTGGCGCAGGCCGGCATCATGCCATCGCTGATCCGGTCGTAGCACAGTGTGCACTTGTGTGCGCCGCCGTCGCTCTCGCGTCGGCCGATCACGCCGAACGGGCAGGCCGGGATGCAGTATCCGCAGCCGTTGCACACATCATCCTGGACCACCACCGTGCCGAACTCGGTGCGCATCAGCGCGCCGGTGGGGCACACGTCCAGGCAGCCCGCCTCGGTGCAGTGCTTGCACACGTCGGACGACATCAGCCACCTTATTTCCTGGGGGGTGGAAACCAACCCCCCAGACCCCCCGCCTGCGACGCGTCCCGCCGTTAGTATCGCCTGGCCGGGAGGCCCCTTCGGGACCTCCGCGGCCAGGCGATCCGCGAAGCTCGCTTCGCTCGCCGCGGAGCTACTCGCCGTTTCAGCGGACCCCGCGCTGGCCGCGAAGCTCGCTTCGCTTGGCGCGGGGTTGCTCGGCGTTTCAGCGGACCCCGCGCTGGCCGCGAAGCTCGCTTCGCTTGGCGCGGGGTTGCTCGGCGTTTCAGCGGACCCCGCGCTGGCCGCGGAGCTCGCTTCGCTTGGCGCGGGGTTGCTTGGGGTTTCTCGTCTAGGGATCGACTGCTCGATGAACGCTACGTGGCGCCAGGTGGAGGCGCCGAGGCCGACCGTGTTGTCGTACGACATGCCGGACAGCGAGAGCCCGTCCTCGGGAACCGCGTTCCACTCCTTGCACGCGACCTCGCAGGCTTTGCAGCCGATGCACACCGAAGTGTCGGTGAAGAACCCCATCCGCGGCGGATGGTCGACGTATCCCGCGCGTGCCGCCGGATCGATGCTCATGGCCTCCTTATCCAATCACATGAGCGGATAGGGCGGTCAGCTAGCGGGAGGGGCGGTCGGGTTTGTCGCCTTTGTAGCCCGCCGGCGGCCCTTCCTGGGCGCCCAGCACCGGCTCGAAGGCGTCGGCGTAAGCCTGGAAGCGGTGCTTCCACGCGTCGGCGGCGGGCTGAAGTCCGGCCAGGAGGTCCAGGCACTGGTCCCAGCCGGCCGCGTTGCGCGCGGCGGCGCTGGCGGGCAGCTCATCGATCAGGACCAGGTGGGTCCCGCCGCCATCGGGTGACAGCTCAAACCGCAGCGTATCCTCGCCCCAGGTGAAGGCAAGCCGCTTCGGCTCGTCAACCTCGAGCACCTGCCCGGTGAGCGTCATGTCGATGACCTCGGCCGGGAACTGGAACTCGATGGCCGCCCCCGGCTCCCAACGTCCGCCGTCCACCACGACGTCACACGGGAACCAGGCGCGCAGTTGCTCGCGGTCGGTGAGGGCCTGCCATACCACCGCGGGCGGATCGGGCAGATGCCGTTCGAGCCGGACCGCGGGGTGCCGGGCATCGCCGGTCACCAGGCTTGCTGCGGTCACATTTTCTCCGGTTGGCACATCGTCCTCCGTTGGTCGAGATGTTCTTCCAGCCGATCGAGACGCCCGGCCCACAGCCGCCGGTACGGCGCGAGCCAGTCATCCAGCTCAGCCAGCGGCTCGGGCCGGATCCGGTACAGACGCCGTTGCGCGTCGACGCGGACTTCGACCAGGCCGGCGTCCTTGAGCACGCGCAGATGCTTTGAGACCGCGGGCTGGCTCAGGCCGAGGTGCTCGGCGAGCTCCCCGACCGGCCGCTCGCCGTCGCGCAGCAGGTCCAGGATCGCGACCCGGCGGGGTTCGGCCAGGACCTGGAGCGCCGCGAGCTCTTTCACGACCATCAACATACGGGTCTGGTTATATACCTGTCAAGGAATATAAAGAATGCGGAGGAGTGTTAAGCGCCCGATCGCGGGCGGTTCGCGACGCGGCAGAGCCAGCCTCTCGGCGGCCCGGACCACGCTGGCGCGCCGCCGGGCATGCTCGGCCGGGTCGCTGTCGTCGGCGCCGGTGACCATGCGGGCAAGCTGCGGCGCGGAGATCCACCACGCGGCGAGCCCGATGATCAGGAACACCATGTGATCCGGATCGATCGCGCCGTCTAGGATGCCGTCGCGCTGGGCCGTCGCGTAGGCCTGTGCCTTGTTCTTGTAGTGCGCGGTGCGGTTCGCCTCGTCGGCCACCAGGCTGCCGGAGCCGGACAGTCCCTCCCACAGCAGCAGGCGGACCAGCTCGGGATGGGCCGACTGATAATCGAACGTGCGGCCGGCGAACTCACCGATGCCTTCGAAACCGGACGGGACCGGCGCCACCGAGGCGGCGAGCTTGTCGAGCTCGTCGGTCAGCACCGCCTCGAACAACGCTCGCTTGTCGCCGAAGTATTTGTACAGGCGCTCCTTGTTGATACCGGCCCGTTCGGCGATACGGGCCATGGTGGTGCCGTCGGGCCCGCGCTCGGCGAACTCGGCCGTCGCCGCCTCCTTGAGGCGGCGGCGCGTCCCTTCGGTGTCCCAGGCCATGCCACGTATTCTATACTTTCCCAACCCCAACGTTGCGGTTGTAACCACCCGAGTGATAGCATCGAGTTCAATTGCAACCGCAACGTTGGAGATGGGGTTCTACGAATGACTGACAGCGTCCCCGGCGGCACCCTGAGGCTCGCCGATGACCTCATCATCAGCCGCATGGGCTTCGGCGCCATGCAGCTGGCCGGGCCGGGGGTCTTCGGGCCGCCGAAGGACCGGGACCAGGCCCTGGCGGTACTGCGGGAGGCCGTGGGCATGGGCATCACCCATATCGACACCAGTGACTTTTACGGGCCCGTCGTGGTGAACGAACTGATCAGGGAAGCACTGCATCCCTATCCGGCGGACCTCCGCATCGTCACCAAGGTCGGCGCGCGCCGCGGTGAGGACGGCAGCTGGCTCCCGTCACTGGAACCCGCGGACCTCAAGGCCGCGATCCACGAGAACCTGGAGCACCTCGGCCTGGACGTGCTGGATGTGGTCAATCTCCGGATCGCCGAACACGGCGACCCCGACGACTCCATCGCCGAGCAGTTCGGCGCCCTGGCCGAACTACGCGAGCAAGGCCTGATCCGCCACCTGGGCCTGTCCGCCGCGTCGGACGCCCAGCTCACCGAGGCGCAGGCTATCGCGCCCGTCGTCACCGTGCAGAACCTGTACAACCTGGCCAACCGGGCCGACGACGCCCTGGTCGACCGGTGCGCGGCCGAGAACATCGCCTACGCCGCGTACTTCCCGCTCGGCGGCTTCACGCCATTGCAGTCGGCGACGCTGAACGGCGTGGCCGAACGTATCGGCGCGTCGCCGCAGCAGGTCGCCCTGGCCTGGCTGCTGCGGCGCTCACCCACGATGGCCCTGATTCCGGGGACATCTTCGGTCGCCCACCTGCGCGAGAACGTCGCCGCGGCCGACCTGGTCCTGCCGCCCGCCGCGCTCGCGGAACTCGATGCGATCGCGTCGGGCGGATGACCACAGCGGGGCCAAGATCCTAATCGCTGATCTTGACGACGATCTTGCCGCGGGCCTGGCCAGCGGCGATGGTAGCGAGTCCCTCGGCGGCCTGGTCGAGCGGTAGCACGGTGGTCACGTCCACCTTGAGGGCACCGGCGGAGGCCTGCTCGGCCAGCGGGGCGATGACCTCACGGACCGGGCCGGCCATGATGTTGCTGCCGGTCAGTCCCGCGGCGGCCAGCGCGTCATCGTCGGCCGCGCCGAGGGTGCTGGCTACCTTTCCGCCCTTGCGGACGGCGTTCAGCGGCAGCGTTGAATTTGCCTGGGCCTCCGGCCGCGACGTGTCGGTGCTGTAGGAGACCAGGTCGATGAGGGCGTCCACCCCGTCGGGGTAGGCGGCGAGAACCTGGTCGGCCACCGGCCCGGCGGTGTAGTCGATCACGGTGGCCGCGCCGAGATCGGCCAGCCGGCGGGTGTCGCCGGAGGCACCGGTGGCCACCACCGTCGCGCCGCGGGCGGCGAGCAGTTGCACCGCGTACGAGCCCACGCCGCCGCTGGCGCCGACCACCAGGACCGTGTCCCCGGACGCGGCACCCACGGCGTCCACGGTCGCCGCCGCGGCCGCGGCGGCGAGCGGCAGTGCGGCGGCGGTCACGAAGTCCAGCCCGGCGGGCTTGGCGGCGACCGCGGCGGCAGGCAGTACGGCGTACTCGGCCAGGGTGCCGTTCTTGACCGGCGGCGTCAGCAGGACGTGGCCGAACACCTCATCGCCGACGCTGACATGGTCGACGCCGGCGCCCACCGCCGCCACGACGCCGGCCGCGTCGCGGCCGAGCACCAGCGGATACTCGTGCGGGATCATTCCGGCCATCATCCCGGAGGCCAGGCCGTTGTCTATGGCGTTCAGGCCTGCCGCCTTCACCTGGACCAGAACCTGCCCGTCGCCGGCCTCCGGGACCGGCAGATCAGAGAGTTCCGGCTGCTCACCGGCGGCTGGAACGTATAGCGCTCGCATGATTTCTCCTGTCTCGATGACTTCAAGCGTTAACTGAACCGTAGCCGAAATCACTTCAAGGTGCAAGTGATGTTCAGCTTGGATCACTTCACGCGTTAAGTTAATCTGGAGGGATGGAACCCGTGCAGGAGCCGCGCTGGCTCGACACCGACGAGAGGCGGACATGGCTGGCCCTGGTCAGCGTGCTGGTCAGGCTGCCCGCCGCGCTGGACGCGCAGCTACGGCGCGACGCGGGCATCAGCCACTTCGAGTACCAGGTGATGGCCGGGCTGTCCGGCGCCCCCGATCGCACCCTGCGCATCAGTGACCTCGCGCTGCTGAGCGAGGGGTCGCTGCCGCGCATCTCGCAGGTGATCAGCCGGCTGGAGAAACGCGGCTGGGTGAGCCGCGCGCCGGATCCTTCGGACGGCCGCTACACCCTCGCCACCCTCACCGAAGACGGATGGGCCACGATGGTCCGGACCGCGCCGGGACACGTCGCGGAGGTCCGCCGCCTCGTCTTCGACCCGCTGACCAAGACCCAGTCCCGCCAGTTGCGCGACATCGGCCAGCGCATCATGCGCGCCATCGATCCGGACGACCCGTGCCTCGACGACGATCACCCGCTGGCCGGCCGCTCCGCCACGCCCGCACAGGAGACCCCCGCATGACATCTATCCTCGACCCGGCCGTCCCGGCCGGGGCCTACGACGAATTCCTCCCGCGCGCGCTCCCCCGGGCCCGCGCCCAGCGGCCATGGACGCCCGCCGATGGACCGCTGCCCGCCCTGTACATCAGCCATGGCGCACCGCCACTGTTCGACGACGCGCTATGGCTGCGTCAGCTGTTCGAGTGGGCGCAGTCGCTGCCCAAGCCGAAGAGCATCCTGATCATCTCCGCGCACTGGGAGTCCGCGCCGCTGGCCCTGTCCGCGCCGACCGCGCATACCCCGCTGGTCTATGACTTCGGCGGCTTCCACCCCCGCTATTACACGATGACCTATGACACCCCGGACGCCACCGCGCTCGCCAGTCGCGTCGCCGGGGTCATGCCGGATCGCGAACCCGTCCACCAGCACCCCAGCCGCGGGCTCGACCACGGGGCGTGGGTACCGCTCATGGCCATGTACCCGCTGGCCGACATCCCGGTGCTCCAGCTCAGCATGCCGACCCACGACCCAGGGCGGCTGATCGAGCTGGGTACCCGGCTCCGGCCACTTCGCTCCGAAGGCATCCTGGTCATCGGCTCCGGGTTCATGACCCACGGCATCCGGTCCATCACCCGCGACATGATCACGCACGGCACGATCCCGGCCTGGTCTTCGGACTTCGACGCGTGGGCCGCCGATGCCCTGGCCCGCGGCGACATCGACGAGCTCGCCGCCTACGCCACCCGCGCCCCGGGGATGCCGTTCGCCCATCCCACCCCCGACCACTTCATCCCGCTGTTCATCACGCTGGGCGCCGCCGACCGCACGGACCAGCCGGTCCGCACCACGATCGACGGGTACATGATCGGCTTCGCCAAGCGCTCCTTCCAGACCGGCGACTGAGGGAGAAACCACCGCCGTTCGTAGTAAAGGATCTTTATCACGAACGGACGGTGGTGCTTGGTATGTCACGGAAAGGAGGAGAATTACCGTCAAGCCTTGACATTCTCTGGACATGGAGTGAACATCGTCGTGGATTTGATGGTTTGGGGTGGGGAGGCCCCTGCCGCAATGCACGTGTTGCCCGGGGGGGTGATGGACGCGCCATGGACGCCTGCGCTAATTGCGGACGGTCGCGGAAGCAAGGAACTGCGTTTTGTACTGGCTGCGGCCAACGGTTCGCTGACGACGAGCGGCAGTCAGCCTCTTATCGGCCCGCCGCGGCTCGGCGTTCCGGGACGGATTTCACACAACTGATGTTCCGTCCCGCCGTGGTCGCCACGGTGGTGATCCTGTTCGTCGCGGCCGCCGCGACCAGCGGTGTGCTGCTTTATATGCGGCATCATCCATCGCGGACGGAAACGGCGCTGAACTCGGCGCATTCCACGCGGACGACACCTCCCGCGTCGTCCGCTGGAAGCACCTCACCATCTGGCTCTGATGACTCCACTCCGGCGCAGAGTCCGTCGGATACCTCGCCGAGCCCTTCTGATGGGAGCGCGGTAACGGTCGCGGCAAGCGTGTCGCAGGACCCGAATGCATCATCGGTCGCAGCTTTTCTCGGTCAGTACTTCACCGCGATAAACAACCATGACTATCAGTCGTACTTTTCTTTGCTGAGTCCGCAGCTCCAGCAGGGAATGAAACAGTCGCAGTTCGACAACGGATACCGGTCCACTGCCGACTCGAACGAGACGCTCGTGAGCATTTCGACCGCTTCGGACGGAGATCTGGCCGCAGAGGTGACATTTACCAGCCACCAGGATCCGGCGGACAGCCCTGACCAAAGTGAATCATGTACAAACTGGGACATATCGCTGTTCCTTGCCCAGGGCAACTCAGCATACGTCATCGACCCGGCACCGTCCGGCTATCAGGCCTCCTATCAACCGTGCTCGTGACTCTAACCGCCTTTAAGCGGTCCAGGAAACTATTATCTGCTGGAGAAAGAGTGACCCAGCTGCAATGCGTCAACTGCCGTTCTTCCATCGCGCCGGAAGACATATTCTGCGGGGTCTGCGGCACCCCGGTAGCGGCCGCGGATCGCGGCGGCCCGAGCCCTGAGCCTGTTCGGGTAGACACCATGGCGGCCGGCGCCGCTGCGGCCTGGGCGGCCACGACCCAGTCTCCTCCCGCATTCGTCGCGCCGCGCCGGACAGCGAGTAGTAGCGAGTGGCGGCAGCCTCGGCCGGAACCGGCCGGGGTCGTTCCGCCGGAGCAGTTCTTCGAGCACGCAATCGCCCATTCTGACGGCCCGCTGAGCAACTCCACCCGTTATCTATGTGCGGCGGCATACCTCAACCCCGCATATACCAACACAGTGATCAGGGAGCTGGCGGCATCGCATCGCGGCGTTGCCCCCTCCCTTGGCATCGACCTCATCCCGATCATCCGGCACTGCCTAAATGCCAGGAAGGCGCAGCTGCTGCGGGACATCTTGCTCACCGTCCTGCTGATCATCGGCCTGTACCTGGCGACCGCTCCGATCATCGCGATCGCGATCATCTCGTTCTGCCTCAGCTTCCTGCCCGGCGTCGACTGGGAGCGGCGGTCGCTCGGCGTCAAGGTGCTGGCCGCCCTCGGTATCGCTGTGGTTCTCGTCGTGATCATCCTGTTCTTTGTCCTTGGCTCATTCTTCGGCGAGGTTAGCGGCGGCTCCACTCCGTCGCTGGGGCCACTGGCGACGGGCCTCGAGACCCTCATGGTCGTGCTGGCGTTCCTCGTGCTGATCGGGTCCGTATTGGTGGGGTACGCCCACTCGATGTACCGGACGTTCAGCGACCGGCTCAGGCCGGGAGGAGATGCCGGCCACTTCGATCGGGCTTCGGATGAGGTCGAGGCCAGGATCGCCGAGGTAGCGGCGGCGCAACGCGGAAACATGACCATCTATGGCGGAGACAATCCCTTTATAGGGACCGGGCCGCGCCTCAGGGACGAGGACTGGTCCATCGCGATTGAACTCGATCGCGCGCCGGGTCCGGGAAGAAACAGCAGCCGGGCCGCGAACAAATCCGACAGCTATGTTCCCATCGACCCGGTCGAATTGCACCAGGCCATCCGGACACGACTACTGAAAGTCAAGGACGAGGGACTTCCGGAGAACGAGCGCATCTCAGCGCTCAGCATGCACGATCACGTCGTCGGCGACGGGCATTGCCGGTGGGACAGTCCGGTCATCGACCAAGCGCGCGCGATACCGTACTCGCAGGCGACTTCCGATGCGATCGACGCGCTTATCCGTCACCCGGCGGCCGGTCTGCGCTACTACCTGCGCGTCTGCGTGAGCGACGAGGGGCAGCCGGTCTGGGCGCGCAGGGGCAAGGTCATTGGCAGCACCGATCAGGAGATCGCCGTCTCAGCCTTTATCTACGTCGCGGTCGAAGGGCGAATGTTCTACCTCCAATTCGTGCCGCGTCTCCTGCCGCCTATCAATGATCGTTACCATCTTGTTGACAGGCTGCCCAAGGTCAGCTCTCGAGAATTCATGGTCAAGGTCATCCTGCACGCGGCGCGTACTTCATTCCGGGATATGATCTGGGCTCCGTTTAGAATCATCGGCACGGTGGTGACGATGATTGGCGAGCGATGGTCTTATCGTGCGGAGGCCAAGTCCGCCAGCGACTATCTCTTCGCCGACATAGGTGCGCGGATCAGCGTCCGTGAATTTGGCGGTTCCGCCGCGGCCCGCAACCACATTCAGGTGCTGGACACGGCCAAGTACGTGAAGATCGTCCAGCGTCTGGTCCTCGACACAGTGCTCGATTTCCTAAAGGACAAAGGCATCGATACCAGCGCTTATCAGGAGAGCGCGAGCGCCATCATCACCAACAGTTACACCATCAATGGCAACGTGGGCGCCCTGGCGACAGGAACACATGGCCGGGCGGAAGGACACGTGCACAGGCCCTTGGCCGCGTCGTCAGGACCGAAACCGTCATAGGCCCGCGGGCCTGCGAAAGGCGGGCCAATGCGCCTGAGGCGCCCGAGGCACGCCTGAGGCGCCTGAGCGCTCGAGGCGAGACAAGAGGGGACATCATGGACCAGCAGAACAGGTACCCTGGCGCCGATGCCGACGGATTCCGGGCCAGCAACGAATTCCACATCGACGGTAACGTGGGAGCGATCGCCACCGGACAACACGGTCAGGCCACGGGGAACGTCTATGTTTCGGCGGGGGGCGGCGATCCGCTGGAGATGATCGATCGGCTACTGCGCAAGCTGGAGGCCGATGCGGGCACGCTCGACGGCGAACAGGCCGAAGACGTCCTTGATGATGCCAAGCGACTGCATACCGAGGTCCACAGCCGCAGGCCCAGCGCGGAAGGCATCCGTGCCCTGCTCACCCGCCTCACCACGGCGACGGGTTCGACCGCGACGCTGCTGGCGACCGTCGAGCAGATCAAGGAGCTTGTCTCAGCGATCCTGCACTAATCGCCTATGTACTCGTGTGGCCATTGTGTCGCTCCAACGCCAGCTTCAACCCGTTTTCGTTATTGCGGACGGTTACTCTCCCGAATGGCGGGCGTTCCGCGGTAAATCAAGCTTCCGGCGTCTGCGAGCGGCTGCCGGTTTGTGGTGATACCACCGTTTTGCGTACGCCACTTGCGCTAGACGACATGGAACAAAAGGGCCTCCCGGAAAGAAGGGCGCCGGTTTCCGGCGCCTTTTCTTCCGCAAGGCTCTTATCTTCCGCACGGAGCCGGCCCACGCGATCACTTTGCGGTGATATGCGTAGCGGCGGCGGGCGCGGCGACTGCCGGCAGGGGCGGCACGGGCGCGGCGCCGACACGGGCACGACAGCGAACGGCATGGGCGGCGCGGGCATTGGTGCGGGCGCGGGCGCGACAGCGAGCGGCACGGGCGCGACGGCGACAGCGACGATTCGGGCGGCGGCCAGGATGGGCGCGACGGTGCGGCGCGGAACGTGAAACTTTCCGTGGGGGCATGTATCGGAAAACCTTTTCCAATGGATTGATGCAGGTCAAAGAGACACTGCTGCACTTGGCGCGCGGAAGTGCGCGTAGGACCGGGACAACTCCTTGACGAGGCGCGGAGCGCCGAGGATTGTGAGCGTTAACAACCGCTGATGGTGGCGATCGTCATGCGGCAATGAGGAAAAGCTTTGTCACCGGCGGACGGCTGTGACCAGACTGGGACGAGGCGGGACAGGGACGGGGCGGGACACGGCGGGTGTGGTGGTGACGTGCCTTCAGGCGCGAAAGGAGTCGGGTGGAATGGGCGCAAATCACGTGGTTAAAGGGCTCCTGGCGCGGCGCCTTCGCGTGGTCTCAGTCGTCTTCCTCGGTGCGGCGCTTTGCGGCGGTGTCGCCGCACCGCGGAGCGCGGCGGCGGCTGGGAGCTTCGTGTCTACGGGCGTCAACGCGGGGAGTGGGTTGTGCCTGGATGATCCGAATTCGCAGACCACTACCGGAGTGCAGCTCAACCAGCTGACCTGCAACGGCGGGAGCAATCAGAGCTGGACCTTCAACCCGGTCTCCGGGGCCGCGAACACTTACAACATCACCTCGTTCGCGGGGTTGTGCGTGGACATCTCCGGGCGGTCCACGGCGGACAACGCCCAGGTGATCCAGTGGACCTGCAACGGGCAGACGAACCAGGAGTTCAAGCCGCAGGCCGTCTCCATCAGCGGGAAGAGCAACACGTTCAACCTGGTGGCGGTGCATTCGGGCAAGTGCATCGGGCCGGCCGGCGACTCGACGGCCAGCAACACGCTGCTGGTCCAGCTACCGTGCACCAGCGCCGCCACCCGCGTCTGGCAGCTTCCCGGCTTCAGCTCAGGCACGAGCACAGGATTCCAGGGGCTGCCCAACGTCGCCCCCAACGCCTGCAACAACTCCAGCCTGCCGAAAGCCTACGGCACCAACTTCCCGGCTCCTTCCGATCCCAACGGGCAGGGGTTCGCCAACGAGACCGCGATCGGCTGGGACGGGAACTTCTGGCCGGTGTTCGAGTACCTGTCCGGGTCGTTCTTCGCCCGTGGCGTGCCGACCACCTATACCAGCGGCGGCACCGCGTACTGCGGCGGGATGTACACCTTCAGCGCCTACGACTTCGGCGGCGCTCCGGGCCCCAATTCCGTGCAGTGGACCGAAGACAGCGGCTACCTCCCGGCCATGACCACAACCCGGACCGTCGGCAGCGTCACCATCTCGATCAAGGATTTCGCTGACAAGGTGACCATCAGCGGCAACCCGTTCATGCTGGTCTACGTCCGGGTGGCGGTCACCAACAACGGATCGTCGGCGGTCAGCGTGCCGCCAGGCGGATCGGGCCCGAACCTGATCCAGCTGACCAGTTCTTCCCTCAGCACGGTGCAGCCCGGCCAGACGAACAACAACGACTTCGTCGTGGCGGTGGACAACTTCGGAACCGGAGTGGCGCTGCCCACCGGATCAGCACTGTCGGCGAACGCGCCCAGCTTGGACAGCGCCTACTCCGCGATGACGACGCACTGGAACGGCCGCCTGGCCGAGACGGCGAGCTTCCAGTTGCCCAACCTCACGCTGCCGAACACCAATAACCTGACCAATCCCGGCACAAACCTAACCAATGCCTTCAAGGCAGGCACCATCTACACCCTGATCATGCAGGTCGGCGAGGCGCAGTTCTCGGCGGCCAACAACTACGCCTGGATACTGAACCACGACGTGCCCGGGGAGCTACAGGCCAGATTCGACAGCGGCGACTTCCACGACGCGCAGAACCTGCTGCTCACCGCCAGGATCTCGGAAAGCCCAAGCTTCAACGAGGTCGGCGCCAACTGGTACTGGGACGGCGTGTGGAAGACGCTCGGCACCTGGGCCGACTACCTGCGGCTCACGGGAGACACGGCGTTCGTCAGCCAGTTCTTCCATGACGATGCGAGCGGCTCGAGCCCGTGGGGGCCAAGCCTGTTCACGATAATGCGCACCCTTTACCCATCGCAGCTCGCCTCGGACGGCACGCTGGTGGCCAACGACGACAACGACTCCACCGGCCGCTGGCTGTTCAGCAACTACTCCGCGCTGGAGGCGCTCGCGGCCTACAAGTACATCGCCACCCGCATCGGGCAGACCAGCGAGGCGCAGTGGGCCGACGGGGCCTACATCAGCCTGCTCAACGCGCTGAACACCGTGGTCGGCAACAACGAGTCGGCCAACGGCTTCAACTACCTGCCCTGCACGGTGGACCAGCCGAACTCGGCGAACCGGTGCGGCACCTTCAACGACGCGAACTGGGCGTCGCCCGGCTGGGTCGGCCAGAACCAGTGGTCGACGATGCTGATGGGCGGCACGCTGACCGGCCTGATCGGCGACCCAGGCCAGATCGACCGGATGTACCAGACGGGTTTCGCCCGGCTGGCGGCGAACAACCTGCCGTACCCGACCTTCGGGGCGTTCACCGGTTACTCGACGGCCTACAACACCGCCTACTCCAACGACGGCCTGTACAGCAACAACTACCGTGACCTGCCCATCACCAGCTACGCGTGGCAGATCCAGACCACCACGGGCGGCCCGAACGCCTGGTGGGAAGCCAACGGCAGCGGACCGAACTCGAACAACCCGTGGGCAGGCAGCCATGCACCACCGGAGTTCGGCGCATGCCCGTACGCGTGGCCCATCACCGGCCAGCAGCTCAGCCTGCTGCAGTCGATTGCCGCGACCGGGCTGTCCTCCTCCGGCACCGGGCCGTTCACCTACACGGAGCCGCTGTACATCGGTCGCGGCATCCCCGACACCTGGATCGCGTCCGGTCAGACGGTCGCGGTCAGCAACCTCACCTCCGGCTACAACATCAGCTCGGGCAGCCGCAGCACCTACGGCGTCTCGATCGCGGTGACGCAGGCCAGCACCCGGGTGGTCACCGTGACGATCAGCGGCACCCCGCCTGGCGGCCCGGTCCTCATCCAGCTGCCCATCTTCCTCAGCACCGGCGTCAACTCCGTCACCAACGGCACCTACAACGCGACAACGCACACGGTCACAGCCACCTCAGGAGCGACGCAGGTAACGATTACGCTCGCGAGCTAAGCGCAAGCCAGCCCGCGAGTAACAGGCCGGGGAGCGGAACTCTACGCCCGAAAAGGAGTATCTGTGAACCTGTTCCGGATCAGGAGCACGCGCAGGCACTGCTTCACCGCCGCGGCGGCAGCCACGGTCCTCGGCGCTCTCGCGCCAGCGGCGATAGGCGCGTCGCCAGCCAGCGCCGCGCCGGCCAGCGCGGCGCGAGCCAGCGCGGCCGCCGCCACCTGCAGCGGCACCTGCGTGCAGTACAACGGGGGCGCCCAGGGCGTCATCACGCAGAGCCCGAAGGTGTACCTGGTGTTCTACGGCTCGCAATGGGGCGGGCAGGGCGGCTCGGCCCAGTCCAACGCGCAAGGCTTCTTCTCCGGACTGGGCAAAGGCAGCGAGCGCTGGTCAAGGATCCTGACCCAGTACTGCAACGCGGTTGCGACCGGCACGGTGACCTGCCCGTCCAGCGCAGTCCACATCCCCTACCCCAGCAGTACGGTGTACGCGGGCACCTGGTTCGATTCCTCGGTGGCGGCACCGCCGCAGCCGGGCAACGACCTGATCACCGAGGCGCATAAGGCCGCGTCGCACTTCGGCGTCACCAACCTGGCGCGCTCAATGTTCATCATCTTCTCCCCGCCCGGCACCAGCGCCGGCGGTGGCTTCGCCTGGCACACCACCACCAGCGACGGCTACAACGTGATCAACGCGCCGATCAACGAGAACAACACGATCGTGCTGTCACACGAATACGCCGAGACCATGACCGACGTCAACGCCGGCTGGACAACACCGGACCACACCGCCGAGATCGGCGACCTGTGCGGTCCAGACGGCAACCTCAACCTGACAACCGGATCCTTCCCGGTCACGTCGCTGTGGTCCAACGCCGCTCACGCCTGCGTCGTGAGCGGCTGATCAGCGAGTGATACCACCGCCCGTTCGTTCAAAAGATCTATCTAACGAACGGGCGGTGGCTCGACTGGCTGGCGAGTGGCGCGGACGGTCAGCAGGTTGAGTTGGTCTGGGTCAGGAGGGCCAGGCGCCAGGGGAGGCTGTTGTAGCTGCCGGAAGCGCTCGGGTCCTTGCCCTGGTACAGGTACTGGATCTTGCACGGGCTGATGGTGAGGGTCTGGTCGTCGCCGGTGCGGATCATTTCGCCACTGCTGAAGTCCTGGGTCCACGGGGTACCGCTGAACGTGACGTTGGTGGACCGGGCGAACGGGTTGCTCTGCGTACTGGCCAGCGGGGCCCAGGTCCCGTTGATGGCGCTGGAAGTGTAGGACGTGAAGTACCGGCGGCCGTCAGAGCCGATCGCCTCGACGATCAGCAGGTATTCGTTGGCGCCCGCGACCTTGTATACGTTGTCGGCCTCGAAGAAGTTCGCCGGGGTGGAGTTCTGCGCGGCGATAACGGGCTGGCTCATGCCGTCGGGGAAGTTCGCGACGCTGGTCTGCGAGCGATACAGGTGCCCGTTGTCGTCCATCGAGAACAGGTAGCAGTTGGCGCTGTCGCAGATGACCCACATGTCAACCCAGAACCCGGAGCCGATGTTCTGCTGGATGATGGACGGCTCGCTGGCATAGAAGTTCTTCGTCGCGCTCCATCCGGCGGGATTGGTGATGTCGGGGTTGGTGGAATACGACGCGTTGCTGCCGGTCTGATACACGAGGTACCACAACTTCTGCGGGGCAAAGTAGAAGAGCTGCGGCGCGGTCTTGTAGCCGGCGCCGATGGCCGTCTGGTCGGCGTAAACCGGCGTCGCAGAGCTGGCCTGGGACCAACTGGAGAAGTTGAGGAACTCCATGCCGTAGTTACCTGAGGAGTTCACCGTCGAGGCGGCCACGTACCACTGGCCGTTGAAGTTCACCACCGACGGGTCCTTCACCGCGATGATGTTGTGCGAGTCGGAGTGCGGGCTGATCAGCACGCCGCTCGACGACCAGCTGAAACTGCCCGGCAAGGACCCGGTCGGCGTCGGCGTGGGGGTTGGGGTCGGGGTGGGAGTGGGCGACGTGCCGCCGTCGCAGGAGACGCCATTGACCGCGAAGTCCGTCGGGGCCGGGTTGCTGGCGTTGTTCCACGATCCGTTGAATCCGATCGAGGTGGACGCACCGGTGGCGAGACTGCCGTTCCAGCTCGCGCTGGCCGCGGTGACCAGGGTGCCGGCCTGCGAATACGTCGCACTCCAGCCCTGGGTGATCTGCTGGCCCGCGGTGAAATCCCAGGTCAGCGTCCAGGAGCTGAGCGGGCTGCCGAGGTTGGTGATCGTCACGTTGGCGCTGAACCCGCTCTGCCACTGCGATCCGACGCTGTAGGTGACCGAGCAACCAGTCGATGCCGCGCTGGAAGACACGGCCTTGACCGCTCCCGCGGCGAAGGCGACCGCCGCGAAAGCGATCACGGCGGCACAGGCGGCCAGCCACCGGGCCCGGTACCGAGATATATGCATAAATCCTCCCCTGTTTGAGGGAAATGCCGGGTCGCGCCGAAAGCCGCGTCGTGCCGCGCTGGATGTTAGCGCTAACATCCGGCTGTCCTAACCGGGATGCTCGCAAGGCGGCTTACGCCTGAGAAGTCCCGGACCCGCAGGTCGCGCTGCGCCGCAGGTCACGCACCCGCCCGACTGAAAATTTCAGTATTTCCCGGGGTGAACGCCACCCCCCGGGACCGCCCTCCCGCGACGGTTCCCGGCGTTAGCCTCCTCGCCCGCGGGCGGGCGGTCGCATTCGCGAGAAGATTCCTGTCTCTTCAGGTCAGGAGGCCGCTTGCGGTCAACCTTCTTGGTCAGTGCCTGTTTAAGGTGTGCGGCAGAATTGGCCGACCGGTGCCCAGAGCTGCAACTTTTGTCACACTAACCTCACAGCTCGCGTTGACCTGGGGTATTAGGGGTACGTTGCGCCAACCATCCCCGCCCAAGGGGCATGTTGCGCCATCCATCCCCTCATGCATCCGCCCCCGGCCACGTTCTAGACACGAGTTTGAACCTCCAGGCGTCTCCTCCTAGCAGTCAGGTGCACCGCCCATGTGATGACTACACCTTTCCGGCGCAAAACGCCCGCGCCGGCCGCCGGCAGCCGGCCGATGTGGCCCGCCTGCCACTTGTCACCCGTCCTGGCCAATGCCGGTAACTTAACCGCTCAGCGAAGCCGACCCGGGCCGTACGGCCGTCGCCAGTTGCTCCGCCTGTCGCTCATATCCGCATTTGACGGACATGGATCCGCAGGTTTGTGCGGTGATTTTACGCCTTGCGGTGGATACGTGGGACTCCGGTACTACAAAGTCACCATGAAGCGTAATTCCACCACGCCAGCCGTGGCATCGCGAGCCAGTGGCGGCTGGCCAGGCGGGCCTAATTCACCGGCATTGCCGTCCTGGCTGACATGTCACCCGGTAGTGCTGGACATAAGCCGCATTTCGGGGCGGGGAATCGACGTACGGGTGACATGTGCGACGTAGCGGGTGACAAGTCGAACTGGAAGGTGATAACGCTTCCAAGCTCGACGTTAAAACCTGAGCTATGCCGCGACCGGTTATGTTTGCCCCCGTCCGCCCCGTAGATCCGGTGCGGGGGCAGGAGACGTGCCGTTTTTTTGAAGCCAGTTTCCTGAGCCGAAAATATTTTCGGCTCAGGAAATCGTAGTCAGCCGGATGGCACCGGGCCGACCGCCGGCGGGCTGGCCGCCGGCGGGCTGGCCGCACGCGAGGCCTGTGCTGCCGGCACCGGCCCCTGCGGTCCAGCAGGCTCACCGCATACCAACCGGGCAAACGTAGACAGACGCGGCACTAGACAGGCCCTAGAGCGCCGGTCAGGTAGTAGGGCTGGACCCCGCTGGCCGTGCAGCTTTTGTCTCTTTCGCCGGATTCGGTGGGCATGTTTTCGCGGTTGATTCGGGCCTCGTGGTGACTTTTGTGCACCATAGTGCACTAAAGTCACCACAGGACCCCGAATTACCGCAGTAATCTGAGCGGCCCGCCGCGCGGACATCCGGCCGCTGTGATACCCGGGATTACTTGACTGGCACTCTAGCAGCAGTGCCCCCTCCGCCTTGGCCTCGCTGCGTACGGCCGGCTGGGAGCCACGACGGGAATTACCGCTCCCGTGACGGCAACCGCCGCGGCGGCTCGCTGGCAACCGCCGCAGGCGCCGAGCGGATACGGCACGTCGCTGCCGTGCGCGTATACCCCGAATGCTGACATTGTGTGATACTGGCCTCATACCACGTTCCGCTCACCGCGGAATTGCGTGGGAGCAAGGGGTGGGCGAGAAAACAGCGCTCTCGCGCAGCAGGGAACCGCGCCACGGCGGGATTCGCCGCCGTGGCCGGTGATCATGGCGGCGGTGCTTCGTTTGTGGTGGCAGGGGCGCAAGGGAACCGGGCGGTCGGCGGGAGGGCGCCAGCGCTTTGTCGCGGTGGCCGCGTGGGTGGTGGTCGGTTTGGCAACCGCGGTCGTGACCGTCAACGTGGTTTCGCATGGTTCCACGGCTGGTCCGGCCTCGGGCACCAGCCATGGCGGCCGTGCAGCCCAGAGCGCGGCCGGTCAGAACGCCGGCGGCCAGCGCGCGAGCAGTCCGAGCGCGGCCGCGCAATCCGAGATGGCGTCGTTCACCCGCGCCCAGGTGGCCATCTGGATGGCGCGTCAGGTGAGCCCGAGCGCCATAGTGGCGTGCGACCCGCAGATGTGCTCGGCGCTACAGGCGACCGGTCTGGCGGCCAGCAGGCTGCTCGTGCTGCGGCTGTCGGCCGCCGATCCGCTCGGCGCGGAGATCGTGGTGGCGACCCTGGCGGTGCGCGATCAGTTCGGCGCCCGGCTGGCCAGCGTCTACGCACCTGAGGTGATCGCCAGCTTCGGCTCCGGTCCGGCCAGGATCGAAGTCAGGTACGTAGCGCCCGACGGAGCGCGGTCGTTCGAGGCGAGCCAGGCCGCGGATCGTGGCGCCCGGGTCGCGGCCGGCCAGCAGCTACTTCGCAACCAGCGCATTCACGCCTCCGAGGCGGCGCGGGTCGCGCTCACCGCGGGCAACGTCGACCCGCGCCTGCTGGTTACGCTGGCCGCGCTGGCGGCCCAGCCGATGCCGGGGCAGCAGCAAGTGAGCGTCGCGGCCTTCGGCGATTCGTCGCCGGGCGCGGCGGACGTCCCGCTGCGGGACGCCGAGATCGGCGCCGGGCCGCAGGCCGGCATGCAGGCGATGCTTTCGTTCCTGCTCGCTCAGCAGCCGCCATATCAGCCGGCTCAGGCGCGGCTCGTCCGGCAACCGGATGGCCAGTACCTGCTCAATGTCGAGTTCGACGCGCCGAGTCCGCTCGGCCTGAACGGCGGGCCCTGAACGGCCAGTCACAGCAACACAGAAATGGGGTGGGATTTCAATGAAGCGTCATGTCCTCGCACGGATACTCGCGTTGCTGGCGGTGCCAGCCCTGTGCGTCACCGCTCCGGTGGCCGCCCACGCAGCCGCAGGCGCTGGTACCGGCTCCGGCGACGGATGGATCCGGCTCGCGCACCTGTCGCCCAACACGCCAGCCGTGGACGTATACCTGTACTCGTTCGGCGATTCCAGCGCGATGATCGTGCTCAAACACGTCGGCTACGGGGATGTTTCGCCCTATGAGCGGGTCGCGTCCGGCCAGTACAGCGTGGCCATGCGCGCCGCGGGCGCGGCGGCGACCAGTTCGCCGGTCCTGTCCACCAGCGTGCAGATCGAGCCCGGTCACGCGTACACGGTGGCCGGCATGGGCCCCGAGTCGGGACTCCGGCTGACGATCCTGGACGACCAGCTCACGACGCCACCGGACCACGCGCTGGTGCGGGTGATCCAGGCGTCGCTGCTGCAGCATGTGGTCAACGTCGCCCTCGGCGGGCACACCGTGGCGCCCAGCCTGGCCTTCGCCTCGGTGAGCGGTTACCAGACCGTGGCCCCGGGAACCGATACCATTCGGGTCACGGCCGCCGGTGGTGACGCGAACAAGGCGGTCACGCTCGCCGCCGAGACCGTGCACACGCTGGTCGTGCTGGACGGGTCGAAGGGGCTGGAAGTCGTCGACCTGGAGGACGCGGCGGGGAACACCTCGATACCGGCCAGCGGAGTGGCGACCGGCCTGGGTGGCACCGCACCGCAGGGACCCGCTTCGACCGTCATGTGGCTGGTGCTCATCGCGGCGGGTTCGGCCCTCGTGCTGGCCGGGGCCACCAGGATGTGGCTGCTGCGACGCTGGCGGGTGACGCGGCTGACCCGGCTGCGGGCCTGAGCGTGCACGCCGGCCAGCCGAGGACTCCGATCGGCCTGGTGGCCTGCCTCGTGGCAGCCGGCCTGGTCATGGCCGGGGTGGGTGTCGCCGGGTTGCTAACCACCCGGCAGCACACACCGGCCGCGCGGCCGGCGGCGCTGACCGCCCCGCTGCCCGCGCCGACGGGCCGGATCGCGGCACCGCCGCAGCCAGCGGACTCCCGCCCGGTGGCCACGCCTGTCTGGCTCACGATCCCGGTGATCGGCGTGAACACGACGCTGATCCGCCTGGGGCTGGCGGCAAGCGGCGTGTTGCAGGTGCCGTCGAGCACGTCCGTCGCGGGCTGGTACACCGGGAGTCCGCGGCCGGGCGCGATCGGGCCGGCCGTGATCGCCGGGCACATCGACTCCCGCACCGGCCCCGGGGTCTTCTACCGGCTCGCCAGCCTGCGGAAAGGGAACAAGGTCTACGTCCGGCGAGCGGACGGCACGCTCGCCGTCTTCCGCGTCACCAGGACAGAGACGTACCTGAAGAGCTCCTTTCCGACCCGGGCCGTATATGACCCGGCCCCGGACCCGGAGCTGCGCCTGATCACCTGCGGCGGCACCTTCGACGCCGCTCTCGGGACCTACCTGAGCAACGTGATCGTCTACGCGGTCGAAGCATGATCATGGGAAGGGGCGGGCGGGGCGGGCGGGGGTCAGCGAGGGTGGGCCCAGGGGAGCAGGTCGCGGTGCGCCTGGAACAGCTCGTCGCACATCGCGACGGTCTGGGTCGTGGTCAGCGTGGCGGCCGTGTTCGGGTCGAGCAGCGCGGCCTGGTATGTGTGCTCGCGCGATTCCGCCAGCGCCGCCCGGACGGTCAGTTCGACCACGTTGAGGAACGTCCGGTTCAGGGCGGCCAGCTGCGGCGGAAGCGCGCCGACCGGCACCGGTTTAGCCCCGTTCGCGCCGACCACGCATGGCACCTCGACACAGCATTCGTCGGGCAGGCTGGAGATAAGCCCGCCGTTGCGGATGTTGACGTGCAGCTCACGTTCGGTTCCGGTCTCCAGCGCGTGGATGAACAGCGACGCGAGCTCGTGCGTGGGCGAAAGCTCCGGTGCTTGCTGGAGCGCGCGCGTCGGCTGAGCCGCCGCGCGGCCGCTCAGAAAACCCTCCGAGTCCAGCGCCTTCCGCAGCGATTCCAGCTCGCGCAGGTTCTCCTCGGACCGGGCCAGGTAGTCGCCCACGAAGATGCGGAACTGTTCGAGCTGATCGTGATGGCGCATGAACCACGGCACGTACTCCGCTGAGTGCTCGCTGGACTCGGTCGGGAAGTACCCGAACCGGCGGAAGATCTCCACCCGGACCCGCCGAGCAAGCTCGGGGGAACTGTCGATGGCCGAAGCCAGCCGTGGGTACAGGGACTCACCATCCTGCTCGAAGCGGAGCACGAACGCCTGGTGGTTGAAGCCCGCGGTGAGGAACCGAACCCGGGCGGGGTCGGCACCGACCAGGCCGGTAAGGAAGGCGTGGGTGTCCCGGACCGAGTGGCACAGCCCGAACACGCGGGTGAAACCCGTGCCTTCGTACACCGCCCACGGCAGCATGGCCATGGGGTTGCTGTAGCTGAGCAGGTAGGCGTCCGGGCAGACCTCCAGCATGTCCCGCGCCAGCGCCATCACCACCGGGATCGTCCGCAAGCCGCGGAAGATGCCGCCGATGCCGATCGTGTCCCCGATCGTCTGACGGACGCCGTACCGAGCGGGGATGTCGAAGTCCGCGCGGGTGGCGACGTACCCCCCGACCTGCACCTCGTTGATCACGTAGTCCGCGCCGGCCAGTGCCGCACGCCGGTCCGCAGTGGCGGTCACCACCGCGCCCGCTCCGGTCTGCGCGGAGATCCTGCTGGCCAGCCGCTCGGCGTGGGCCAGCCGCTCCGCGCTGATGTCGTACAGCGTCAGCTTCAGGCCGTTCCGGAACTCGGGGTAACCACACAGATCCGTCACCACGTTCCGGGTGAACTCGACGCTGCCCGCGCCGACGAAGGTCACCTGGATCATGGTCCATTAGTGTTACATCCGGCCGAGTTTCAATCAAGTTGTTGCAACAACCCCGCGAGACCTGCAAACTATTGATCAAAACTTGCTTACTTTGATCAGGTCTGGACGGTGAGCGTGATGGCAAAGCATGGGCTGCGGGCTGCCGTAGCTGGTCCGATCACCGTGATCACCGTGGCCGCGCTCGGCCTGGCGGCGTGCGGGACCGACGCGAGCTCGGGCAGCGGCGGAGCGAAGGGCAGCAGCACGATCCAGATCTGGGAGGGCTACACGCAGGTCGAGGCGAAGGCGTTCGCGTACCTGGTGAGCGAATACGAGCACCAGCATCCCGGTCAGAAGGTCAGCACGCTGTTCGTGAACAACGACGACTCGCTGCAGAAGGTGCTGACCGCGGTACGCGGCGGCAGCCCGCCGGACATCGCCTACCTTTACGGCTCGTGGGCGCCGAACGTGGCGCAGATCCCCCAGGTGGTGAACCTGAGCACCGCGGTCCAGCAGCCGGGAGTCAACTGGAACGACTTCTGGGTGGGCGAGCGGGACGTGGCCACCGTCAACGGCAAGGTGATCGGCGTCCCCGCGCTGGTCGACAACCTGGCCGTGGTCTACAACAAGACGCTGTTCGCCAACGCTGGGCTGACGCCACCAGGTCCGGACTGGACCTGGCAGGAGTTCCAGGCGGACGCGAAGAAGCTGACCAATCCAGCCATCAAGCAGTACGGCACCGCGTACGTGACCCCGGGGAACGAGGACACGGTGTGGCACTGGGAGGCCCTGCTGTGGGAGGCCGGCGGACAGTTGCTGTCCGCGGACGGCAAGCAGGCCGCGTTCAACTCACCAGCCGGGCTGGCGTCGCTGAACACGCTGCGCGCCATGGCCGTCACGGACAGGTCGATGTACCTGGACCCGACCGACTCCGCGTACGACAACCTGTTCAACTCGGGCAAGATCGGGATGCTGGTCACCGGGCCCTGGGACCTGGCCACGTTCACCAACGTGAAGTACGGAGTGCAGGTGATGCCGGCCTACCCAGACGGAAAAGGCCACCAGACCATCTCCGGGCCGGACAACTGGGTGGTGTTCAACAACGGCGCGGCCAACGTCGCCGCGGCGGAGAAGTTCCTCCTGTGGCTGACCGCGCCCGCCCAGGTCAAGTACTTCTCGATGCAGACCGGCGACCTGCCCACCCGGCAGTCAGTGGGTGACGCGAGCGGCTTCAGCCAGCAGATGAACAGCACTCTGCCCGGGGTGAGTACGTTCGTCACCAACCTGGCCAACGTCCGCCAGGCCCGGCCGCAGATCCCGCAATACCCGAAGATCTCACAGATCCTCGGCACGATGATCGTGTCGGTGCTGCTCGGCAAGAGCCAGCCGCAGGCGGCGCTGGCCGCCGCCGCGCAGCAGGTCAACCAGGCCCTCGCCGCGAGCTGATGGCGATTTCCGGCACCTTGCTGCGGCCAAGGGAAGCGGGGACCAGACCCCGGCAGCGCCGCCGCGCGAAGATGGCCTCGGAGCAGTTCACCGGATGGGCCTTCGTCACCCCCGGCGTCGCGATCATCGTCTTGTTCGGCGCGGCGCCCATCGTCTGGTCGGCGGTGATGTCCTTCCAGCGGAACAACCTGCTTACTCCGGACACTCCGTTCGTGGGCCTGAAGAACTACCGGCAGATGGTGCACGACCCGATCGTGGCGCAGGCCATCCAGCACACGCTCATCTACACCGCGCTGTTCGTGCCGGGAACCATGGTCACCGGGCTGTTCCTGGCCGTGGCGATGAACCGGAAGATCCGCTTCATCTCGCTGTACCGGACCGCCGCCTACGCGACGATGGCCATCTCCACCATCAGCGAGGCGATCGTCTTCATCTGGCTGTTCGACCCCTCCTACGGGATCGCCAACTACGTGCTGGGCAAGGCCGGCATACCGCAGCAGCAGTTCCTGAACTCGCCGTCCGAGGCGCTGTACGTGATCGTGATCATGACGATCTGGGGCTGGACCGGCTTCGCGGTCGTCATCTACCTGGCCGCGCTACAGGGCGTCCCGCAGAACCTGCTGGAGGCGGCCGCGATCGACGGGGCCGGGCACTGGCACACGTTCCGCCGGGTGACCCTTCCGCTGCTCAGCCCGGCGACGCTGTTCCTGGCCGTGTGGCTCACGATCAACGCGCTCCAGCTGTTCGACGAGGTGTACCTGAGCACCCAGGGTGGTCCGCTCAACGCGACCACTGTCCTCGTCTACTACCTCTATGACCAGGCGTTCCAGCAGTTCAACTTCGGGTACGCGTCGGCCATCGCGTACTTCCTGTTCCTCGTCATCATCGTGGTCACCGTGATCCAGTTCCGGGCCGGCCGACGCTTCACCTATTACCGATCATGACGGCGATCCGATCGCGGCTGCCGTTCAGCCCGTGGCATCTGGTGCTGATCCCGGCCACGCTGGTACTGATCTTCCCGTTCATCTGGCTGCTGGTGACCTCGCTGGAGACCCCCGCGGAGGCGCTGCGCTTCCCGCCGGTGCTCACCCCGCACGTGCTGAGGTTCGCCAACTATCCGGATGCGTTGCACGGCGCGCCGTTCGTTAGATTCTTCTTTAATAGCGTCGTGGTCGCCGCGGTCACGGTGGTCAGCAACCTGGTGCTGTGCTCGCTGGCCGGGTACGCGTTCGCGCGATTCCGCTTCCTCGGCCGGGGCGTCCTGTTCGCCGTGATCATGGCCACGCTCATGGTGCCGTTCCAGGTCACGATGATCCCGCAGTTCATCATCACCAAATGGCTGGGCGTGCATGTGCTGGCCGCGGTCGGGATCAATCACATCGGCGCGCTCATCCTGCCCAACGCGGCAACCGCGTTCGGCATCTTCTTCCTGCGCCAGTTCTTCCGCACTCTCCCGCTGGAGTACGAGGAATCCGCCCGGGTGGACGGGGCCAGCAGGCTGACCGTGCTGATCCGCATCGTGCTGCCACTGGCGATCCCGGCGCTGTCCACGCTGGCCGCGCTGACGTTCCTGGATTCCTGGAACAACTTCCTGTGGCCGCTGATCGCGGTCACGTCCACCAGCCAGATGACGCTGCCGCTGGGACTGGCCACATTCCAGGGTTCACATTCGACCCAGTGGACCCTGCTGATGGCGGGCAACGTGATGAGCCTCGCGCCGATGCTGCTGATCTTCTTCCTGGCCCAGCGCCATTTCGTCCGTTCGGTGGCCGCCACGGGTCTAGCAGGCACATGAGAGAGGGAGACACTTTTGACAGGCGAGCAGACGGAGCAGGAGGTCGCGTCACAGCCAGCGTGCTGGCGGCGGGCCGGGCAGCTCGCGGCGGATCCGGCCGTCGCGGCATCGCTGCCGGCCCGCGGCGAGAGAGTCGCGGTCGCGGGCTGCGGCACCTCCTGGTTCATGGCCCAGGCCTACGCAGCGGCGCGAGAGGCGGCCGGGCACGGGGAAACCGATGCCTTCGCGGCATCGGAGATGCCCGTGCGCCGGAGGTACGACCGCGTCCTGGTGCTGTCCCGGTCCGGGACCACCACCGAAATCCTCCAGTTGCTCGGCAGGCTGCGTGGCACCGTGCCGACGGTCGCCATCACCACGGGGGTTGACACACCCGTGGCGCGAGCGGCCGACGATGTCATCGACCTGAGCTTCGCGGACGAGGAATCGGTCGTCCAGACACGGTTCGCCACCACCGAGCTGGCCCTGCTGCGCGCGCACCTGGGGCACGACCCCGGCCCGGCGGCAGAGGCGGCCGAGCGGATACTGGCGACGGCGCTTCCGGTGGAGCTACTGGCCGCCCGGCAGTTCACCTTCCTCGGCACCGGCTGGACGTACGGCCTGGCCAACGAGGCCGCACTCAAGCTGCGTGAGTCGGCCGGCCTGTGGACCGAGGCCTACCCCGCCATGGAATACCGGCACGGTCCGGCCGCGGTGACCGGCGAAGGCAGCATCGTGTGGCTGTTCGGCACCTCACCGGACGGCCTGGCTGACGAGATCGCCGCGACGGGCGGCCTCTGCTGGGCCGGCGAAGAGGACCCGCTCGCGGAACTGGTCCGCGTACACATGCTCGCCGTCGCGGCGGCTCGCACCCGCGGACTGGACCCGGACCGGCCGCGCAACCTGACCCGTTCGGTAATCCTGACCAGGCGCTGAGGATGCCGCTGTCCGCGATGTACGAGATCATCGGGCCGGCCCGCGCGGCTGGCCGTGGCGTCGGCGCGTTCAACGTCATCGGCGTCGAGCACGCCGAAGCCATCGTCACCGGCGCGGAAGCCGCCCACGCCCCGGTCGTGCTGCAGATCAGCGAGAACTGCGCCGCCTACCACGGCGCCCTGGCGCCCGTCGGCCGGGCCTGCGTGGCCATCGCGCGCTCGGCAGCGGTGCCGGTCGCGGTGCACCTGGACCACGCGACCAGCACGGAGCTGGTCCAGGAGGCGGCCGGGCTGGGCTTCGGATCGGTGATGTACGACGCCTCGAAACTGCGATACGCGCACAACGTCAAGGCCACCGCCGAGGTTGCCCGGTGGTGCCAGCCGAGGGGACTATGGGTCGAAGCGGAACTCGGGGAGATCGACGGCAAGAACGGCGTGCATTCGCCCGTGGCCCGCACCGTTCCAGGGGAGGCGGCGGATTACGTGGCGGCGACCGGCGTGGACGCGCTGGCGGTAGCGGTCGGCAGCTCGCACGCCATGCTGACCCGTGACGCGGTCCTTGATTTCGGGCTCATCGGTGCGATCCGGCGGGCGGTCGACGTCCCGCTGGTGCTGCACGGCTCGTCGGGGGTGCCCGACCGGGACCTGGCCGCCGCGATCGGGGCCGGCCTGACGAAGATCAACATCGCGACCCAGCTGAACAAGGTGTTCACCGCCGCCATCCGCCGGTGCCTGGCCGATGACGCTGCGATGGTGGACCCTCGGGCGTACGGTGCGGCTGGGCGGCAGGCGCTGGCCGAAGAGGTCGCCCGGCTGCTCGGCGTGATCAGAGCGTGATCGTGATCGGAGGGTGCGTCCGTGAGCCGTTATCGCCGGTGGAATGAACTGCTGGAACTGCTGGCCGAGGCCGGCCAGCTCCAGGTGGAAGACGCCGCCAAGGCGCTGGACGTGTCCCCGGCCACCGTCCGCCGTGACTTCGACGAGCTGGCCAGCCAGCAGATGCTCACCAGGATCCGGGGCGGCGCCATCGCGCAGGGCGTGACCTATGACCTGCCACTGCGGTACAAGACCGAGCGCCATTCCTCGGAGAAGCAGCGCATCGGGGCGCTGGCCGCCGGCATGGTGCGGGCCGGCCAGATCGTCGGGCTCAACGGCGGCACCACCACGACCGAGGTGGCGCGGGCGCTGGCCACCCGCCCGGACCTCGGCTCGGGCAGCGCCACACCGGCGCTCACCCTGGTCACCAACGCGCTCAACATCGCGACCGACCTCGCGATACGCCAGCACATCAAGATCGTGGTAACCGGCGGGGTGGCCCGGCCGCAGTCGTATGAGCTCACCGGGCCGCTGGGCACCAGCGTGCTGGAGCAGGTCACGCTCGACCTGGCCATCCTGGGCGTGGACGGGATCGACGCCGCGGCCGGCGCCACCGCCCATCACGAAGGCGAGGCGAGCATCAACTGGCTGATGGCCCGCCAGGCCAACCAGGTGATCATCGTCGCGGACAGCTCCAAGGTGGGAGGCCGTGCCTTCGCCAGGATCTGCACGATCCGCGAGATAGACGTCCTGGTCACCGACGCGGGTATAGGCGCTTCGGACGTGGCGAGGCTGGAGGCCGCCGGGGTGGACGTTGTCACCGCATGACCTGGTGGTGCTGGGCGACTGCAACCCGGACGTGCTCGTGCTGGGTAGCGACGTCACCCCCGCGTTCGGCCAGCAGGAGAAGCTGGTGGAAGGCATCAGCCTGGTCATCGGCGGATCCGCCGCGATCACGGCGGTAGCCGCGGCCCGGCTGGGGCTTCGCGTCTGCCTCGTGGCCGCGGTGGGCGCCGACCCGGCCGGGCGGTTCATGCTGGACCAGCTGGCCGGTTCCGGGGTCGACGTGAGCGCGGTCGTCATCCGCGACGACCTGCCCACCGGCATGACGGTGGCAATGTCGTCGGGTGCGGACCGCGCGATCCTCACCGCGCTCGGCGCGATGGCCTCACTGACCGCGGCGGACGTCCCGGGGTTTCTGCTGGCCCGGGCCCGGCATGTCCATGCCAGCTCGTACTTCCTGCTTTCTGAGTCCCTGGGACCGGGTCTGGCCTCGCTGTTCACCGCCGCCCGGGCAGCGGGCGCCACCACGTCGCTGGACACCAACTGGGATCCAACGGGCCGATGGGGCGGGGTCCGCTTGTCCGCGGCGATCGCGCAGACTGACGTGCTGCTGCCGAATGAGGCGGAGGCGCTTGCGCTGAGCCGCGAGTCCAGCCTGGACGGGGCGGTGGGGGTTCTCACCGCGGCCGGCCGCGGGCTCGTCGGCCGCAGGCTGGTCATCAAGCTCGGCGAGCGAGGCGCGCTGTGCTGTGACGGGCCGGTACGGCACCACGTCAGCCTCCCGCCGGTGACGCCGGCCGACGCCACCGGCGCGGGCGACTGCTTCAACGCCGGACTGATCGCGGGCCTGCTCAACGGCCTGACCCTGCCCGAGGCAGCCGCGCTCGGTTGTGCCACCGGCGCCCTCTCGGTGGGCGCGCCGGGCGGCACCGCCGCCGCCCCGGACCTGACCGCGGCCACGAAACTTGCCCAGCGAGCCTCAATTGTCTTATTTACCGAGAACGGCGGTGGTTTAACCCTCTGTGTCCAGCGACACCCGCCTCGACAGCGAACAGCACGTTGGCGTGGAAATTCCATGCTACTTGGAAATTAGCCCGTCGTATTCGTACATTTTGTTTCCGTGTAGCATGGATGTTCCGCCTTAATCCGCGTCCCGTTGGGGATTCACCGGACATTCGGTGATCCGGCAGCGGCGGGAATCGTTACTTCGGTCCGCAACTGGCCCCGCGCCTCATACGGCCGACAGGTCCGGGCCTTTCGAACTCAGCACGCGTACAGCGGCTACACTCGACGCGGAATAAAAGGGCCTCGCGGAAGAAAGGGTGCCGGTTTCCGGCGCCCTTTCTTCCAAATGACCCCTATCTTCCATGAGACGGCGGGGCATTATCAGGAAATGTCGGAAATGCGGCCTCCCGCAAACGTTTGCAGGCGTTACGGTATCATAGCGCCGCGCGCGGTATCGGGCGATTGGGACGCCGGGCCCGGCGGATGGTCCCATCCGGCCAGCAGGGTACGGAGGGCGGTCACCAGGCTGAGCGGCTCGTCGAGCAGCACGTGGTGGCCTGCCGCCGGTATCTCCACCATCGTCGCCACCTGGCCAAGCCGCTCGCAGAGCAGGTCCGCCATCTCCGGGGTCATCATCCCGTGCTGGGTTCGCAGGATCGCGACCCGGCAATCGGCCGGCCGGCCGAGCGGCCAGCTCGGCTCCATGCTCGCGAACAGGCTCCGATCGAACTTCCAGCCCCAGTCGCCGTCGTCCCGGCGGGTCACCGACCAGGCGGCGACGTGGTCGCGGACATAGGGCAGCACCGGATGTTCCGGCACCAGGCGGAACCGGGCGAGCGCCTGTTCACGGCTGGGATAAGTCCGATCGCCGCGGAAGGCGATGGCCATGTACCGCTGCTCGGGGAGGGCTTCGTACAGCGGAGAATCGACGACGACGATCCCCGCCAGGCTGGCGCCGTAGACCGATGCGGCGCGGATCGCTATGGTGCCGCCCAGGCTGTGGCCGATGATGAACGGCGGACCCGATACGCCCGCGTCGGCGGCGACCGCCATGACCTCCTCCGCCCAGCGCTCCAGGCTGTACCGGTCCCGCCAGTCGCTGTCCCCGTGCCCGGACAGATCGAGCGCCGCGGTGCGGAATTGGCCTGGGCCTCCGGCCGCGGCGCGCAGGCCAGCCGACATCTGCGGACCGATGTGGTCCCACCATCTGGCGTGCGCCGCGGTGCCATGGACCAGGACGGCTCCGCGCGTCCCTCGCTCGCCCCAGGCTCGGTAGTGGATGCGGGCGCCGTGAACTGCCACATCGCCTTCGTCGGCGGGGGCGGCGAGGGCGGCGCTGAACCAGGCGGGCGGCTGCGGACTCATAGCTTCAGGATGCGCTGATCTTCAGGATGCGGCGCGCGTTCCCGGCGAGGAACCCGGGCCAGACCTCAACCTTGAACGGCACGTGCGGCATGTCGGAGAAGATGCGCTCCAGGCTCAGGCCCATCGGGAAGTAGCCGCCGTAGATGATCTTGTGCGCGCCCCGGGTGTTGGCGTAGTCGATGATCTCCCGCGGGTAGTACCTGGGCGCGAACGCCGATGTGGAGTAGTACAGGTTCGGCCACTTGAGCATGAGCTTGACGGCCAGCTTCTCCCACGGCTCACAGCCATGCCGGGTAACGAAGACCAGTTCGGGGAAGTCGTACATGACAACGTCGATCCGGGCGACCTCCTGCGGCGCGAACTTCAGCCGCGGCCCGGGAACGCCGGCGCAGCAGAAGACCGGGATATCCAGGTCCACGCACGTCTGGTAGGCCGGGTACATCTTAGGGTCGTCGATCGCCACCTGCGGAAACGTGCCGGCCGGGAACACGCTGGCCGCCTTGATGCCGAACTCCTCGAACTCCCGGCGGAGCCTGCGCACCGTGCCGCCGACGTCGTTCGGATCGTCGATGTTGCCGCACGCCACGAAACGGTCGGGGTGCTGCTTCAGCGCCGTCCGCGACGTCTCGTCGCCGACGCCGATCATGCCGATCTCGATACCGAACCGGTCCATCTCGTGGAGAGTGACCGAGACCGGGTCGGAGGTGGGCAGACCCTTGGGCACGTCCTTAAAGATGTACTCGACCGGGAACTCCATCTCCTCGCGCGACGAACGATCCTTCGTCTGCCTGCGGATGAAGTCGTACTGCCCGGACCCCTCCTGCGGGAAGCCGATCATCGTATCGACGATCCCGGCGCGGGACGGCATGCCCATGGAAGAACCCCTTCCTACGCAGGTCACTATGGAACGAGATTTCAGTCTCGTCAAGAGAAACCACAGTACGTTCGTGTTAAGGGTAGGTCTTTAGATCTTGTCAATGACGAGAACCTACTTCTAGTGTGAGATGTATGACCATGCCGCCATTCCCGCTGTTCGACTGCGACAACCACTACTACGAGGCGCTGGACGCCTTCAGCCGCCACATCGAGCCGGAATACCGGAAGCGGGCGATGCAGTGGGCGCAGATCGACGGGCGGACGCGGCTGCTCGTCGGCGGCAAGATCAACCGCTTCATCCCGAATCCGACGTTCGACCCGGTGGCCAAGCCCGGGGCGATGGACGAGTACTTCCGCGGCCGCAACCCGAAGAAGGCGTCGGCCCGTGAGCTGTTCGGGGAGCTGGAGCCCATCCGCGCGGAATACCGGGACCGCGACGCCCGGCTGGCAACGATGGACCGGCAGGGTCTGCGGGGCGCGATCTTCCTGCCCACGCTGGGCGTCGGCATGGAACAGGCGCTGATCGACGACGTGCCCGCGCTCACCGCCGCGTTCCGTGCCTTCAACCGGTGGCTGGACGAGGACTGGGGGTTCGCGTACCGGGAACGGATCTTCGCCGCGCCGTACATCACACTGGTGGACGTCGAAAACGCCGTGGGCGAACTGGAGTGGGCGCTGTCGCGCGACGCGCGGTTCGTCGTCATGGTGCCCGGTCCGGTCATGACGCCGATCGGCGGCCGCTCCCCCGCCGACCCGATGTTCGATCCGTTCTGGGCCCGGGCCAATGAATCCGGGATCACCGTGCTGTACCACGGCGGGGAGACCCGCTACACGCAATACCTGACCGACTGGGGTGAGTCGGGGAACACCGAGTCGTTCCGCATCACGAGCTTCCGCAGCCTCTCGTCGGCCAATCCGTTGCAGGACACGATGGCCAGCATGCTGGCGCTGGGCTTGTTCGCGCGGTTCGGCCGGCTCCGGATCGGGTCGATCGAGAACGGTTCGGACTGGGTGTTCCATCTGTTCGAGAAGCTGGCCAAGGCGTTCGGGCAGATGCCTTTCTTGTTCCCAGAGGATCCGCGCGAGACGTTCCGGCGGCACATCTGGGTGTCGCCGTTCTACGAGGACCAGCTCGCGTCGCTCCGCGACCTGATCGGCGTGGACCGGATCGTGATGGGCTCGGACTACCCGCACGTCGAGGGACTGGCCGAGCCGGCGTCGTACATCAAGGACCTGGAAAACTTCGGGTACACGCCGGCCCAGTGCGAGAAGGTGATGTTCGCCAACGGCGCCGGCCTCAGCCGGCGGCTGAGTTAAGCGGGGCTGGGCTGATACTCGTAGATCAGGCGGATCGCGTTGTCGACGTTCTCGTAGACATCGGAGATCGTCAGGTGATTCATCACCCAGGAGCGCAAGGACGTGTCCAGCACCGAATTGACCGTGTTGTAAATCGCGTGGCGGTCGTCGTCGAACGGCCCGGTGAACGCCGTCTGCACGGTGTCGCGGAACTGCGAGGAGACGGACTGGTACAGGTCCGCCGCATAGGTGTCGGCCGTCGCGGTGAGCATCATCACGACCCGGTAGAACTGCGGCTGAAGCTGGAACGCCCTTATCGTGCGGTGGAACACGTCGCGCAGCCGGTCCGCCTCGGTGACGCCCCGCGGGGGCTCCTTGTCGAGCTTCTTCTTGAGCGCACCCTCCCATTCCACGAACACGGCGGCGAACAGGTGCTCCTTGGAGGCGAAGTAACGGTACAGCGTGCCGAGCGCGACCCCGGAGTCGCGTGCCACCTCGGAGATCTTCACCTGGTCGTAGTCGCTCCCGGCGCTGGCCAGGGCGCGCAGGGCGGCGCGGACGATGCGCTGGCGGCGCGCGAACTGGTCGCGCCGCAACGTCTCGGGCGCTGGCGGCCCGGCGATCTGGAGCACGTCGCGCCTCCAGGCGTTCGTGGAGCAAGCCTTCGTGAAGCGAAATGGAAATCTCAGTCTACTTGAGGTGCATGAGCAGGCGCTTTCCGGTGCTTACAGGTACTGGGCTGTCGATCCGGCTACGGGCAGCGCGGCGAGCCCGAGCTTGCGGTGATCCCACGACCGGACGCGCACCGGGTCGACGCGGATGACCACCCGCTTGTTCATCATCTGCTCGACGAGCGGCCGCAGCTGCGGGGTGTACGCGCCCTGGTAGCGCTCGAACACGCTGATCGCGGCGGCCCAGTATTCGTCGCTGGATGTGTCGTCGATGATCGTCGCGGTTCCTTCGATCGCGACGCCACGGAGCTGGTCATAGGACTCCCCCGCCTCGACCGAGCAACTGACCGCCGGGTTGCGGCGCAGGTTGACGACCTTTTGCGATTTGGCCTTTGTCTCGAAGCACACCTTTCCGTCGAGGAGGCCGTACCACATCGCGACAAGGTGCGGGAACCCGCCGGGGCCGATCGTCGCGACCGTCGCGGTCCGGCTCTGCTGGAGGAACAGCGCCGCTTCCTCGTCGGTCATGCGAACCTGTGCGCGCTGGTTGATACCCAATGACCTCGTCCCTTCGCAGCTGTCCGCTTCCGGTCCGTTCGCTGGCCTTTCCGTCAGCTTGAAGCGACTATCTCCTACTTCCGCCGGTTCCGCGACCTGGGCGGCCGCGGGCTGGGCGGCCGCGGGCTGGGCGGCCGCGGGCTGGGCGGGTCCCACCGTGCCGTGGGCGGTCGCCGGTTTTGCTGAGAAATAGCCGGTTTGTGACGGGGCACGCGCTCGACGACGTGGAATAAAGGGGCTTCCTGGAAGGTTGGGCGCCGGTTTCCGGTACCTTTTCTTCCAGAAGGCTCCTATCTTCCGTAAAGGACTGGCCTCTGGGGGCGCTCTATGGTGATATATGGTGATTCGCCAGGCTGGCTAGCGCGTGTTCTGGCGAATACGGGCACATCACAAGGCATGCCGCAAACGTAACTACCGAGTTTGAAGATCCAGGGTCTTCAGCGTGCCGCTGGCGCCATTGCCTCGGGCGCGGCCCGACCCAGGCTTTTGCCCTTCACCTCCATATAGCGCGGAAATTTGGTGCTGGACGGAACATCGTGCGCTGTATTCGTACACCTGGCTTCCGCCTAGCACCGATGTTCCGCGTTAATCCGCATCCCGTTCGGGAATAACTGGACATTCAGGGCAATCCGGCGGCGGTGCGAAGCCGCGACGTCGGTAAAGCGGGTGTGCTGGCCCAGCGGATCTCGCCGTCGTGGACGTCCGCGGTCGGCGACAGGCCAGCGGCACGGGCTACCTGCTGGGAGGCCAGGTGGCCCGGATGGATATGAGCCACGACGGACCAGCCGGCCTCCCGCAGCCGGGCGACGAGGCTGCGCGCGGCCTCCTTGGCATAGCCGTTGCCCTGCGCGGCCCGGACAACCACCCAGGCGACCTCGGCCGGGCCGGCCGCGGGACCTGCCGCGGGGAGCGTCGCCTGCACTGTCCCGACCGCCTGACCGGTAGCGCGCACGCGCATCACCCAGTTGCCCCACATCTGGTCATCGTCAGGTGAGCGGCGCGTCGCCAGTCGCGAATAGCGGGCGGCCAGCGCCGCGGGCGGCAACGGCGCGCCACCGGTGAACTCATGCAACGAGGTGTCGTCAAGCAGCGGCGCGAGTTCGGCGGCGTGCGCCACAACGAGAGGCTCGAAGTCAAGCCGCTCAGCGGGCCAGCCACTGTCAAGGTCCATCACTGCGACCATACTCATCCGCTTGTATCTGAGCGTGGCCGCGCCACTCCGTAAAGGCCAGAGGCGCGCGGACGGCGAGGCAGGCGTGACCGCGGCCGGCCAGACCGGCACCTATCCGGTCGCCGTTACGCTCTCGGCCGCGAAGACCTCCGCGCAGGGGCCGTGGTTCAGCCGTCTGACCGTCACCTGGCAGGGCAACCGTCCGCCCGGCGCCACGCCTGACAGCTTCGCGTTGATGCCACCTCGCGAAAGTTGACAGACCAATTCACACTGAACGGCTGTGGTACCACCGCCGTTCTCTATAAATCTCCAAATCAGCTGATGTCCCGGCCGGTGGTGCTGTCGACGTGCGCTGGGATGTCGCCTTCGTGCCGGTCGCCGGTTGTCAGCGTGCCGGACGGCTCGAACATCAAGATCGCGCCGCCCGCTGAGGAAGGCTTGTGCTCGATGCCCTTGGGAATCACGAATATGTCACCGGCGTGAAGCTCGACGGCGCGTTCCCCGCCATCGGGCTCGCGCCACGCGATGGCGAATTGGCCGTCGATCACCAGGAAGAACTCATCGGTGTGATCGTGGACGTGCCAGACATGCTCGCCCTGGGCGTGCGCCACTTTGACGTCGTAGTCGTTGACCCGGCCGATGATGCGCGGGCTGTAGATGTCATCGAAGGTCGCCAGTACCCCGGTGAGGTTGACCTTGGCGGCTATCGAGCTCAGTCCTGTCATACGTCTTATCCTCGCCGATGTGTCCACCAAGTTTTGTGCGGGGCCGGTGGGGGCAAATAGGCGGGGTGGCCATGTCGTCGAGGGACAAAGTCATCGCGGCGTGCAGCGCCAAGCCAGGATCGATCGAGGACTACCCGTTCAGTGAGGGAGCGGCCGTGTTCAAGGTCGCTGGCAAGATATTCGCGATAGTGGATATGGACGGATCCGCTGGCAGCGTCAGCCTCAAATGCGATCCGGATCTCGCTGTCGACCTGCGCCGCCGGTATGCGGCGATCACCGCGGGCTACCACCTGAACAAGCGGCACTGGAACACGATCGCGCTCGACGGCTCGGTACCCGACGATGAAGTCCTTGATCTGACCCATCAGTCTTACGAGCTGGTGGTGGCCGGCTTGACCAGAGGTGAACGGGACAAGCTGAGCGCCTGATCCACGGAGCGCGCCGCGCCGGTCAGGGTGGTGTATCACCAGCGCCTTCGCCAGGATCTGATGCCTGACGGGATGTGCCCGGCAACACCGCTTGTGACTAAGGAGTGCCGCCATGGCTGCCACGCTTCAGGAGATGCTGCTCGCGCCGGAGACCCGGCCGAAAGTGATTGCCGACTGCCACACGCTGATCGAGCAGGAGGTATCGGATATGTCCGGCATCTCCGGGACCGCGGTCAAGCTGGCCTACAAGACGGTGGTCGTCTTCTCTCCTGGCCACGTCCGCTACATGGTGGAGACCCTGCTGCCGCGGATGACGGAGGAGCTGGAGCCCTACTGGGCGGACTTCAGCACCGCCGACGGCTCGGAGGTCGGCTCGGAGTCCGGCTCGGAGTCCGGCTCGGAGTTCGGCCGCTACCTGGCTGAACGTAGCGAGGAGGTGTCGCAGGCCCTGCTTTCGGTGACCGACGCGCGGGGCGCGGCCTCCAACCGCCCGGTAATCACGAAGGCCTACGGCGCGGTCCGCGACAAGGCGGCCAGGCATGTGACGGCCGCGCTTCCCCGTGTCGGCGCCCTCGTGCAGAAGTACGCGATCTGACCACCGCGGGCGCGTCCGCCGATGCCTTAAGAACTACGGTTGAAGGGAGGGAAAGTAAGGAGCGTGCAGGTGTCAGCGCGGGACACGGCGGAAAGCTTGGCCGCGTGGGCGGAAACGTACGTGCCCACCGGCGACGATCTCGAGGTTGCTCACCGGGCGCTGCTCGACACGGTGGCCGTGACGGTCGCGGCGAGAGATCATCCCGTGGCGGGGCTTACTCAGGGAATGCCTGAGCCGCTGCGCTGGGGAGCCATCGGGCACGTACTGGACTTCGACGATCTGCATATGCGGTCCACGACGCAGGTCAGCGTGGTGTGCGTGCCGGCCGTGCTGGCCGCGGGCGGCGATGAGCGGGCCTACCTGGCGCTGCTGGACGAGCACACCGGTTTCGCCAGCTTCACCGACGAGGCGGTCTGCCGCCCCGAAGCCCAGTCGCTCCTGCGCCGGGTAGACACCGAACTGACGCCCGGCGGTGGCGGGCAGCCCGGCGGCGCCGGGGAGCCCAGCAGCGGCGAGCTGCTCGACGGTGGCGGGCTGCTCGACGGCGAACTCGAGGCCGAGGTCATCACCCAGACTGGCCAGAAGATCCATGCCGCCCTGAAGCATCCGCCAGGCTCACCGGCACGCCCGCCCACGCCGGCGCAGTTCGCGGCCAAGCTCGAGGACTGCCTGCACGGCAGCGGTGTCGACTGGCGCTCGCTGACCTGGCACAACGCCGCCGATATCGTGCGGGCCCAGCTCAGCACCACTATGGAGGCCCGTCGTGCTCGAACTACCTGACGAAGAGGCCGCGATCGTCCTGCTGGTCCGGGAATTCGTCGACCGCGAAGTCAAGCCGGTGGTCCGCGACCTCGAGCACGCCAACACCTACCCGGACAAACTCATCGAGCAGATGAAGCGGATGGGTATCTACGGGCTGGCCATCCCGGAGCCGTGGGGGGACGCGTGCGTCTCGGCCCAGTGCTTCGCCGCCGTGACCGAGGAACTGGCCCGGGGCTGGATGAGCCTGGCCGGGGCCATGGGCGGCCATACGGTCGTCGCGACGCTCATCCGTGAATACGGCACCGACGAGCAGAAAGACCGCTACCTGCCGAGAATGGCAACGGGCCAGGTCAGAGCGGCGATGGCGCTCACCGAGCCGGGCGGCGGCTCCGACCTGGCGGCCATGCGGACGGTCGCTCGGCGCCAGCGCGGGGGCGAGGGCGAGGGCGAAGCCGAACTGGTCGTCACCGGCAGCAAGACCTGGATCACCAACGCACGCCGGTCGCAGCTCATCGCGCTGATGTGCAAGACCGACCCGGACGCCGATCCGCCGCACGCCGGCATCAGCATCCTCCTGGCCGAGCCGCACGAAGGCCTGCACCTGTCACGCGACCTGCCCAAGCTTGGTTACAAGGGCGTCGAGAGCTGCGAGATCATCCTCGACGGCTACCGCACCCCGTCGTCCAGCCTGCTCGGCGGCGCCGCGGGCGAGAACCACGGCTTCGCGCAGATGATGCGCGGGCTGGAGATCGGGCGCATCCAGGTCGCCTCCCGCGCCCTCGGCGTCGGCCGCGCCGCGCTGGAGGACTCGCTGGCCTATGCCCGCCACCGCGAGGCGTTCGGAGTACCTATCTGGCAACACCAGTCGGTCGGCAACTACCTGGCTGACATGGCCACCAAGCTGGCCGCCGCCCGACAGCTCACCTGGCATGCGGCCCGGGTCTATGACACCGGCGCCCGCGCCGACCTCGAGGCCGGCATGGCCAAGCTGTTCGCCTCCGAGACAGCGATGGAGATCGCGCTGAACGCGGTCCGTATTCACGGCGGCTACGGCTACTCGACCGAGTTCGACGTGGAACGCTACTTCCGCGACGCACCGCTCATGATCGTCGGTGAAGGCACCAACGAGATCCAGCGGAACGTCATCGTCCGTGGCCTGATCAAGCGCGGGGACGTCGCCCCATGACACTCGCGGGAGCGCTTTCCGGGGTGACGGTGGTCGCGATCGAGCAGGCGGTGGCCGCGCCGCTGGCCACTCGCCACCTGGCCGACCTCGGGGCGCGGGTCATCAAGGTGGAGCGGCCGGGACAGGGGGACTTCGCCCGCGGCTACGACCGCACTGTGAACGGCCAGGCCAGCTACTTCGTCTGGCTCAACCGCGGCAAGGAAAGCATCGCGCTCGACCTCAAGGATCCCGTCGGCGCCGACGTCGCGCGGCGGCTCATCGCCGGCGCGGATGTCCTGGTCCAGAACCTGGTCCCCGGAGCGATGGGCCGCCTCGGGCTGGACCTGGCCGAGCTGCGCCGGGCCCATCCGCGCCTGATCGTCTGCTCGATCTCCGGCTATGGTCCCGATGGACCATACCGCGACAGGAAGGCATACGACCTGCTCATCCAGGCCGACGCCGGGCTGCTGGAGGTGACCGGCACCGGGCCGGAACGCGCCAAGGCCGGGATCTCGGTCGCCGACATCGCCACCGGCGTCTATGCCTTCGGCTCGGTGCTCGCCGCGCTGTATGCCCGGTGCGCCTCAGGGTCCGGCACCGACCTGCACATCGCCATGATCGACGCGCTCGGCGAATGGATGAGCCAGCCCTACTACTACAGCGCTTATGGCGGCCGGCCGCCGGAGCGGACCGGCAGCAGGCACGCCACCATCGCCCCCTACGGGCCGTTCCGGCTCGCCGGGGACGAGGAGGTGTTCCTGGCCGTGCAGAACGACCGCGAGTGGGTGCGCCTGTGCGCCGAGGTCCTCCGGCAGCCCGGCCTGGCCACCGACCCGCGGTTCGCGCACAACCCCTCGCGGGTGGCCAATGCGGGCCAGCTTCAGGCCGTGATCGAGTCGGCCCTGGCCGGCCTGACGTTGGCCCAGGCCCGGGACAGCCTGGATCGGGCGGGCATCGCCAACACCGCCATGGGCAGCCCGGCCAGCCTCGAAACCCACCCGCAACTCGTTGCGCGCCGACGATGGGCATCCGCGGCCACACCCGGCGGCCCGATCCGCGCCCTTCGCTCGCCGTTGCTGCCGGACGGCGGCCCGGAGATCATCGGAACGGTTCCCGCGGTAGGCCAGCACACCGAACAGATCAAGACCAGAATTCTCAATTTCCCGAACGGCCTGGCCGATGCGACGGACCCCGATCCGCTATCGCGCCAGACCGAAGCCCTCTCCGAAGTCCCCGCGCTCGCGCTCGCCGGTGTCCTGGGCGTACCCGCTCCCGTGCCGCGCTCGGGTGGCCTGGCGCTGCCGCTGCTGTGGCACTGGCTGTACCTGCTGGAGCGTCCCGCACAGTCGGAACTGGGGTTCGATGGGCACCTCACGCGCGCGATCGATGACGGAGATGAGCTGACGGCGCGCATGTTCGCCGGAGGCCGGGTGCGTTGGCATGGCCCGCTGATCACCGGTTCGTCCGCGACCCTGACCCACTCGGTGGTGGCGGATGTCATCAAGACCGGGCGGAGCGGGCCATTGCGGCTCGTCACCCACCGGTATCGCTACAGCCAGGACGGGCGGGTGCTCATCGAGGATGAGCGGGACATCGTATACCGCAAGCCCGCGCGCTTTTCCGGTACTGGTAATGGCGCCGGTACTGGTGATGACGCCGGCTTTGCGGAGCCTGCCGCGGAGATCCCCGGCCAGGTGGGCCAGCTCGAACTCGAGACGACCCCGGTCCTGCTGTTCCGGTTCTCCGCCCTGACCTACAACGCCCACCGGATCCACTACGACCGCGACTTCGCCCGGAACGAGCAGGGGTATCCGGGCCTGGTCGTGCACGGACCGCTGCAAGCCATCGCCATGGCGGAAGCGGCCCGCGGACGGACGCCGCTGGACCGCCCGATCTCGTTCGAGTACCGCCTCGCCGCGCCACTTTTCGAAGGACAAGGCCTCATCGCCACGGCAGCCGGGTCCGCCGACGGCGAGATCGTGACGCAGGTGAGCGATCGCACCGGCCGGACAACCGCGACAGGACACCTGCGAGGCCTTTAGCGCACCTTTGAGACTCCTTTGGGACTCCTTTGGGGCACGTTGACGGGGCATGGCCGCCCATTCACGCTGATAGGCATGCTCAAAAAGCTTGTGATGCTCGCCGCCCTGATAGTCGCCTTCGGCACCCTCTCCATCCCTGCTTCCTCGGCATCAAGCGCCCCGTCGCTGACCTGCAACATCCAGCCGAGCTCCGATGACATATTCAGTTCCGGGTTCTGCGGTACCAACGTGGGCGCATCGTCATATGGCGTCGTTTTCTGGCTCCAGGGAGCGTCCGGCTCCGCGACCTATACGTGGACCTACCCCGCGGGATACACCGTTGAATCCGGCAGCTGCACCTCGACGAGTGATCTCTGTGTATTCGACGGAGTCTCCGCGAACGCCGAAGACGTCTCGTTGACGGTGTCCGTGGCCGTCCATGTAGGTGGCACGACGACCAGCTATTCGGATACCGCGTTCATGTCCGCCGTATGCGGAGATTTCTTCTGTTAACTGGAACCAGCCCCGCCAACGCCCGATCCCCGCCGAAATCCCCGTCCCTGCCACCTCGGCCCCCCGTCTCTGACGCCCGACCCCGCGCCGGATATATCACCATTTAGCGGATATCCCACTGGTCACTGGACTATCGCGGACGGTTACCTCGCCGAATGCGGAGGATAAAACGTCCGCGATAAGCTTGCGGCTGCGATCCTCGAGTCACAAATACTGAAATGTCGGATCCCCTCAGCCCTCCCCGTGGAAATTTAGAGCCCTGCGGAAGAAAAGGTGCCGATTTCCGGTACCTAAATTTCCGCGGGGCTCTTTTCCTCCTCGGCATCAGCCCGAGCCGCCCGAAATCTGCCCCGCCGATCCCGAGCCAGTCGTAGCCAATCCGTAATAGGTGCGGAGCGAGACTCCTGTGCCAAGTGTGGCGTCATTGACACGCCGCACAGCGTCTCGATAGGGCACCGGTGGCTATTCAGGTAGCATCAGCGGTTCGATTCGGATCCCTGTCCGGATGAATGTGGCAGCCACCCGGTTATAACCGGGTGGCTGCCACATTCATCCGGGCGCGCCCTGATGCAGGCGGGATGAGAGTGGCGAGATGTGTACCTGGGCTCCCTGCGCCGGGACCTGCCGGGCCGGTACGAGCCCACGACGCTTGGTGAATGGCTACAGCCAGTCGGACAAATTATGAAATGTCGACCATCACGTCGACGAAGGGCGGGCGCGGTGCGGCAGCGTGAGCAGCGTGAATGGCGTAGGCGTGTGGAGGGCGGGCACGGTGCGGCAACGTGTGAGCATTGTGAGCGGTGCGGACGGTATGGAGCGTGGGGGGGTGGGCGTTTGTGGGGTGTGGGCTGGATCCATATCGTGATCGCCGACAGTAACCTCCTGCTTTGGCAGTCCGATCCGGCACCCGTGATGTCGGGCTGTGCGTTAATCTCATCCCGGGGGAAACCGGCTTCCCGGAAGGAGCCCAGTAATGCGGGCGTGGGTCGGCGCAGCGGCGGGCGCAATACTTCTCAGCGGTTTCGTGACGACGGCAGCAGCGGCTGTCACTCCCCTCGACGGCGTACAACGGGTCTCCCAGGGTGATCCGTTTGCCAGCTGTACGCTGGGCGGAGATGGTACGGGCGTCAACTATCCGGGCGCCGAGGTCGAGCCTGACGTCTCGGTGGACCCGCACGACCCGGGCCGGGTCATCGGCGTCTTCCAGCAGGACCGCTGGTCCGATGGCGCCGCACGCGGGATCTCCGCCGTTTACTCGGTCAATGGCAGAGATTTCCATGAGACGCCGCTCCCCTTCTCGGCATGCGCGCCCGGCGGACTGTCGTTGTACGCTCGGGCATCCGATCCGTGGGTGAGCTTCGGCCCGGACGGAACCGCGTACGCCGCCGCCTTGGGCGACGATCCGGCGCGTAACGCCACCGGGGTCGCCGCTGCCACCTCATACAACGGGGGGCGGACCTGGCAGCACGTAACCGACATTATCGACGACCCGTCGGCCGAGTTCGGTGACGACAAGACCTCGGTCACGGCGGACCCGGTCCGGATAGGCACCGCCTATGTGGTGTGGGACCGGCTCGATTTCGGCCCCAACGGAGACGGCAGCAAGTTCACCGGGCCGGGGATGCTGTCCGTGACGCACGACTTCGGCCGGACCTGGAGCCAGCCGCAAGTCATGGTCAATACCGCGCTGAACCAGCAGACACTCGGCAACATCATCGTCGGCGACCCGCGGACCGGCCGGCTCTACGACTTCTTCGACCTGCTCACGTTCACCGACCCGACGGCGACCACGCTGGTGTCCGCCAACGAGTCAGTGGTGCGCTCCGACGACGGAGGCCGGACCTGGAGTTCCCCGGTGACCGTCACACCAGACACCTCCGCGGCCGACACCGATCCGAACAACGGTGACGCGCTGCGGACCGGTGCCGGGCTGCCTTCGGTCGCCATCGACCCACGCACCGGCGAGCTTTACCTGGCCGCGGAGGGCACGGACTTCAACGGCGGCGCTTACGACCAGATCAAGCTCGTCCACTCCACCGACGGCGGCCGCACCTGGTCCGCGCCGGTCCGGGTCAACGGAGCGCCCCAGGCGCTGGCCTTCACTCCCACGGTCGCGGTGAGTGGCGACGGCGTCGTCGGGGTCACCTACTACGACATCCGGACCCTGCAGCCTGGCAACACCACCACCCTGCCCACCTCCACGTGGCTGGCCACCTCGCCGCGCGGGGGCGAGCACTTCACCGAACGCCAGATCGCGGCGCCATTCGACCTGCTGTCCGCGCCGAACGCCGGCGGCTTCTTCGTCGGCGACTACGAGGGACTGAGCCCCGACGGCAGCGGATTCCGGCCGTTGTTTGTCGAGGCGAACTCGGGACAGCCGGCCAATCCGACCGACGCGTTCACCGGCTGGTTCCCGGCCACGGCATCGGGCCACGGCCAGTCGCCCACGGCCAGCCCGGTGGCCAACGCGCACCCGGCCAAGACCCACGAGGGCGTAACGCACGGCGAACGCAGATTCTGACGCCTGAGGGTAACGGCACCCGAAAAGGATCACCGCTCGCAGCGTGACGATGGCGCCATTCATCGCGCTGAGTGGGGGTTTTGTCGGGCTCCAGTGACATCGATGGCGCCATCGATGTCGTAAGAGTGGACGCGCGGGGCTATCGTCGTGAGGTATCTGTCGTTGACGCGGACCGGACAGGGGCATGGAGCAGGAAGAGGATCCCCAGCAGCGGCAGGCGGAGGACTGGACGGCCGGGGTCGCGCGACAGATCAAGGTGCTCGACCAGATACTGGTGAGTGCGCTGCGACGCAAGGAATTCAGCTTCGGACATCTCATGGTCACGCCGCAGACGCCGCAATTCGATCCCGGACCGCTGGGCATCGCAGCACCCGCGCCGGAGTGGGGCGATTTCGCGCCGGTCCGCCCCGGCCTGCTCAGCCGATTGTTTCGCGGTGCGCGCTATGGGCGGCAGGTGGCGGCAGCGCGCGCCCGCTTCGAGGCGGCCCGCTCGGACCACACCAGGCAAGAAGCCGAGCGGCTCGACGCCCTCGCCGCCGCTAAAGCGCACCACGATAAAGAGATCACCGAGGAGCGCGCCAAAGCGGCCAGGCGGAACGCCTATGTCGTCGCCCAGCAGGCCGCCTTCGGCACCGGAAATGCCGAATCGGTCGAGTGGTTCGTCACCTGCGTGCTCGCCGCCTCGCTGTACCCGGAGGTCTTCCCACGAGAGAACCGGGTCGTCTATCGTCCGGAGAACCGCGACGTGGTGGTGGAATTCGAATTGCCGCCACGGCGCATAGTGCCGACCATGCGGGCGTTCCGGTATGCCAGGACGCGCGACGCGGTGGAGCCGGTGCCACGTCCGGAGAACGAGGTCAAGCAGCGTTACAAAAGGCTCATCTGCGCTATTGCCTTGCGCACGCTGCACGAGATATTCAGCGCCACGCAGCCCGATGTCGTGGCGGCGGTTGTCTTCAACGGGCGCGCCAGCACCGTCGATCCGGCGACCGGGAAACCCATCCGTCCA
>Ga0213881_10000070_pt1 | contig 85190 bp, 74 predicted proteins | sample BarmaccoBMER_R08_FD_160104 | JGI IMG/M metagenome (GOLD analysis project Ga0213881, IMG submission 160104) | Barbacenia macrantha exposed rock microbial communities from rupestrian grasslands, the National Park of Serra do Cipo, Brazil - ER_R08 ...
AGCGGGGGGGGGGGGGGGGGGGGGGGGGAGGGGGCGGGGGGGAAGGGGGGGGGGGGGGGGGGGCCGGGGGGGGAGGGGGCGGGAGGGGAAGCACGGGGGGGGGGCGGGCCGGGGCGGGATAGGGCCGGACGGGAAGCACTGGGAGGGGGCGGGTTCGGACGGGAAGCACCCGGGGGGTGGTTGGGCTGGACGGGAAGCACTGGGAGGGGGCCGGCTGGGCTGGACGGGAAGCACCCGGGGGCGGGTGGGCTGGACGGGAAGCACCCGGGGGGCGGGCTGGCCGGACGGGGGGAATGGGGTGGTGGGGGGTAACCACAGCCGTTAGTGTTAAAGGGTGGGTTTTACTTGACGTTGACAAGCGGCACTTCCGGCACTAGGCGTCGCGCTCGCGGTTGAGTTCGCCGACGAGCTAGTTGATGGTGTCAAGGGCGCGGCGCTGCCGGCCATTCAGCACTCGCTCGGCCTGAGCTACACGCAGCTTGGCCTGCTCGCGTCGGTCCCGCTGGTGCTGGGCGGGTTGCTGGAGCTGCCGCTCGGCGTGCTGGCCGGGCAGGGGCGCCGACGGCGGGCGGCGGTGCTGGGCGGGGGCGTCTGCTTCGTGCTCGCCGTCGCTGGGGTGGCGTTCGCGCGGAACTTCGGTGAGCTGCTTGCCGCGTTCGTCGCGTTTTACCCGGCTTCCGGGGCCTTCGTGTCGCTGACCCAAGCAGCGCTGATGGACGCCGCGCCCAGCCGGCAGGCGCAGTCCATGGCGCGGTGGGACCTGGCCGGATCGGCCGGCGCCGTGGCCGGGCCGCTACTGCTGCTGGCCGTGCTCGCGGCCGGGGGTAGCTGGCGGGGCGGCTACCTGGCCCTGGCCGCGATCAGCGCGCTGACCTGGTTCGGGGTGCTGTGCCAGGGCCGCCCCGCGGCGGCTGGCGACTCTGGGGCTGGTGATGAGCCGGCGCCCCGGCTCCGCGAGATCGTCTCGGCGGGGCGCGCGGCGGCGCGGTGGCTGGTGCTGCTGGAGGTGGCGAACCTCATGGTCGACGTGCTCACCGGATTCGTGGCGGTCTACCTGGTCGACGTGGTTCACCTGACCCCCGCGGTGGCCGCGGCGGCGGTGGCCATCCGGCTCGGCGCGGCGCTGGCCGGGGACGCCGTACTCGTGATCGTCCTCGAGCGAGCCGGCGACCGGACGGTGCTGCGGAGCACCGCGATCGCAGCGATCGCGCTCTACCCCGCGTTCTTGCTGGCCCCTGGAGTGGTGCCGCGCCTGCTCGCACTGGCGCTGCTCAGCGCCGTGACGGCGACCTGGTATCCGCTGCTGGCGGCCCGGCTCTACGCCACCGTGCCGAGTCCGGTCGCGGTGACGCTGAACAGCGCGGCGGGGCTGGCCGGCGGGCTCGGGCCACTTGCCGTGGGGGTGCTGGCGGCGATGTTCGGGTTGTCGTGGGCGCTGGCCGGGCTGGCGGCCGTTCCGCTGGTGCTCTTGTTCGGCATCTAGACGCCCCGGGTGACGCGGAGCAGGTACTCCTTGCGGTCCAGCGGGTTGTGATCGGACCGAGGCCGCGACGGGGCCGGACCGCGGACCTGCGCATAGTGATCGAAGACGCACTCGAGCACGCCTTCGCCGCTGGTCAGGGCGGGGAGCTGGCGCTCCACCCCGGGCACCCGGGCGGCCGGAATCAGGCCGTCGACCGCGGCCGCCGCCCCGGTGATCACCTGCGTTTCCGGAATGCCGCCCAGCCGGACCAGCACGGGCAGCATGACGCCGACCGCGTCGGCGGGCAGCGACAGATGGAAGCGCTGGACCGGCTCATACACCCGGGTCCCGGCCCGCCTCAGCGCCTCCATCACCACCAGCGGGACCAGGCCACGGAAATCCGCCCCGGTGCTGGACATGCTCTTGTCGAACCTGGCATGCGCGTGACTTTGCCGCGGCGCGTAGCCCGACTCGGTCAGGGCCACCACGCAGTCGGTGACCTGCCAGCCAGACAGGCCCTGGCGCAACGTCAGCCGGACCGTGTCCTCGATCGCCTTGACGAAGGCCAGCGGGAGCGCGCCGAGCTCGATCTCCAGCCGGAACTGGACGCCGCTGCCCAGCTCGCCCGGTTCGACGCGGAGGCCTACCGTGGCGAGGAATGGATTGCCTTCGGCTTTCATGTGCTCAGCGGCGGCGCCGGTGCCGGCCGGCCGCTCGACGCAGATTACCGTGCTGCCCTGGAACGACACGTCCAGGCCGAAGTCCGCTTCCAGGGTCGCCTGGATGACCTCCTTCTGCACCTCACCGTAGAGAGAGAGGAGTGTCTGATCGCCGGCCTGCCGCAGGTTGATGAGAGGATCTTGCTCGGCCAGCTGGGTCAGCGCCGCGTACAGCGCGCCCTTGTCGGTTTTGTGACGTGGAACCACGATGGTTTCCAGGGTTGGCGGGGCGAAGTGGTACGCGCTGGACGGTGTGCGTATCGGCGGGGTGCCTATCGGGTCGCCGACATGGATGCTGCTGAGACCCCACAGCCTGCCGATCTCGCCGGCGCGGACCGACTCGGACGGCTTGCCGTCGACGCTGATCGCGGTGACCTTCCCGGCCGGCAGCCGGTCCCGGACGCGTACAGTGCCGGTGAACATCCGGACGTACGCGATCTTCTCGCCCGCGGCGCCGCGCTCGACCTTGAACACCGCACCACGGGCCGGCCCGCCGGCCTGCTGACTGGCCGACGGCAGCAGGCACCGGATACCCGTCATCAGCTCGCCGACGCCGGCACCGGTTATCGCCGACCCGAAGAACACCGGGTGGACGAGGGCCTGCGCGGTCTGGGCGGCGAGCTTTCCGGCCAGCTCGGCCGGGCCGATCGGACGCGGGTCGCCGAGATGAGCGAGGATCACGTCGTCGTTCTCGGCCAGCACCTCCGCGTGCCGCGCGGCGGTGCTGGCCGAGGTCAGATCGCCGGGCAGGTAATCCGCGCCGCGGGTGCCGACGAGCCGCACGGAGCCCATCGGAACCGCCGCCGGGGTCAGCCGGTCGGCGACCTGAGCCAGCACACGGTCACAGTCCGCGCCGCGACGGTCGATCTTGTTCACGAAGATCAGCGTCGGGATGCGCATGCGCTTCAGCGCGCGCATCAGCACATGGGTCTGCGCCTGTACGCCCTCCACGGCGGAGATCACCAGGACCACGCCGTCGAGCACGCTGAGGACCCGTTCCACCTCGGCGATAAAATCCGGGTGGCCGGGAGTGTCGATCAGGTTGACCGTAGTCGCGGCCGGGTCGGCCGGCTCGCCGATGACGAACGAGGCGACGGCGGACTTGATCGTGATGCCGCGCTGTCGTTCCAGCGCCAGGGTGTCGGTCCGGGTGCTGCCGTCGTCGACGCGACCGACTTCGTCGATGACACCGGCGGCGTAGAGCAGCCGCTCGGTCAGGCTTGTCTTGCCGGCGTCAACATGCGCCAGGATCCCTAGATTGAGTATTCGCACGGAGCGTCATGTCCTTCGCAAAGGCGGGCTGAGTGGACATGAACGCCGCTCGCATGCGCTTACTCCCTTTCTGTCGTTGGCTGCCGGTGGCTGTCGTGGGCTGCCGGTGGCTGCGGTTGCCTGTCGTTGGCTGCGTAAGACAAGTACAGCACCGGGCCGACCGGGCGGGCAATCCAATTCCGATGTGCCAGCACAGACCCAATTCGAGGGGCCGGATTTAAGGTGCCGGACGCGGTGTCAGATGCGATGGCCTGGGTAGCCGGGTGGACCTTGATTCCGTTACGAGAAGTCACAAGAGGTTACGAGAGAGGGGAACAGCCGTGACCACACCTTCCTCGCAGCAGCCGCCGCCCCAGCAGGAGCAGGAGTACCCAGGCAGCACCGGCGAGATGAACCCCAAGCCGCGCGACGAAATGCGTGACTATGAGGGACGAGGGCTGCTCGCGAACAAGCGCGCGCTGGTGACCGGCGGCGACTCCGGGATCGGCCGGGCCGTCGCGATCGCGTTCGCCAAGGAGGGCGCGGACGTCGCCATCACGTACCTGTCCGAGAAGGAGGATGAGGACGCCCGGCACACCGCCGAACTGATCCGCCAGGCGGGCCGGCAGTGCGTGACCATGCGTAGCGATCTCGCCGTCGAGGAGAACTGCCAGCAGGCGGTCGACCGGACGGTGGGCGAGCTCGGCGGGCTTGACCTCCTGGTCAACAACGTGGCCACCCAGTCGCCGGTCAAGGATCTCAGCGAGCTGACCAGCGAGCAGTGGGACCGGACGTTCAAGGTCAACATCTACAGCTACTTCTGGACGACCAAGGCCGCGCTGGATCACCTCACCGACGGCGGCGCGATCATCAACACCGCGTCGATCAACGGGCTGCGCGGGAACAAGTCGCTGATCGACTACTCCGCGACCAAGGGCGCGGTGCTGGCACTCACCTACTCGCTGGCCCAGTCGCTGAAGGACCGTGGCATCCGGGTGAACAGTGTCGCGCCCGGACCGGTGTGGACCCCGCTGATCCCGTCGACGTTCGAGGGGGAAAAGGTCGGCTCGTTCGGCCAGCAGGTGCCGATGGAGCGGGCGGCGCATCCGGACGAGATCGCGCCGTCGTTCGTGTTCTTCGCCAGCGGGCGGCTGTCCAGCTACTACTCCGGCGAGGTGCTCGCGCCCATCGGCGGCGAGACGCTGCCTGGGTAGGGTCGTAGCCAGCGGCGGCGAGTCTGGGCACGAACCCGCCGAACCGGCCGCAGCCGATCTCCAGAACCGAGGCCGGGGCGGGCGGCAGCGCCGGCTCGACGAACCGCCACATCTCGGCGAACCACAGCTCGTAGGACTTCATGCCCTCACCGTACGCGCTGGCTCCCGGTCTCCCCTGGACTCCGCGTCTCCCGCGGGCCCCCGGTCTCCCGCGGGCCCCCGGGCTCGCGCGGGCCCCCGGGCTCGCGCGGCGCGGCCTGAAGCAACTGGCGCGCCAGCAGGGCCAGCTGAAGCTCGAAGCGCCGGTCCGGGTCGGCAAGCTGATCGCCGAACAGATCCTGGATCTGCCGCAGCCGGTACCGCACCGTCTGCGGGTGGACGTGCACCCGCCGGGCCACCTCACCGGCGTTCTCGCCGAGTTGCAGCCAGGCGAGCATGGTCTCGGCCAGCCGATCCCGCTGGCCGGGCCGCAGCCGCTCCAGTGGGCCGAGCCGGGTGGAGCGGAGCATGCGGGCGAGGTCCTCATCGGCCAGAAGCAGCAGCGTGGACAGATGCTGCTGGCAGCGGATCGGCCCCTCGGCGGGGATAGCGATGACGCCGCGGCGGACGAGCGCCAGCGCCCGGCGCGCCCAGCGCAGCGACTGAGCCGCGCGCCCGACCGGCACCGCCGGCCCGATGGCGGCCAGCCAGCCGCTCAAGCCGCTCAAGCCGCTCGGTCCGCTCGGTCCGCTCGGTCCGCTCAGTCCGGTCAGGGCGCGATCGATCGCGGCCGCCCGCCCCGGCCCGTCCGGATCGGGCAGCACCAGCAATGGCTCGGCACGCTCCCAGGCCGTCAGCACATCCGCGCCGAACGAAGGCACTCCCCGCGACACCCCCCGCTCGGCAGCACCCGGCAACGGCCTGAGCGGTCGCTCGCCGAGGACGACGATCGCGATCCGGCTCGGCAGCACCCAGCCGGCGGCGCTGGCCAGGCTGGCGAGAAGGTCGGGAGATGGCGACGGTTCCGCGACCAGGGCGTCGAGCAGGCGCCGCCGGTGGGCCTCCCGCTTGTCTTCCGCCTGCGCGTTCGCCTGTTCATATCCGGCCGAACATGCGGCCGCTAGTTCGTCCAGGTACGCGAAGATCGCCTCGCCGACGCGGCTGAGTTCCCGCATGTCCAACCCGCCGTCCGCCTGGCACAGCCACTGCCAGGCGAAACGGGCCCCGAGACGGAGCGCGTTCTGCACCGGGTCGAGGGTGCGGCCTTCGCGGGCGGCCGCGGACCCGATGCGCCGGAACTCGGCGGTGACGTCCGCGGTGGAACCATCCGGCTCCGAGATGTGCTCGATGAACTGGGCCACCACGTGGGTCACCGAGTCGGCAAGCCGTTGCTGGTAGTCGGGCCGCCGCGGATCCGCGTACTCCGGGACGCCCTGCCTGATGACTTCGATCATCCGCGGGACAGCCGCGCCCAGCCGCGCCCGCACGACGCCGTTGGTCCGGCTGGAGAGCATCGGCTGAACCGCCTCGGCCGCGGCAGGCACCGAGGCAGACGCCGGGGCAGGCGCCGTCGTGGGGGCCGCGGCCGGAGGCCCAGGCCAATTCGGCACCGTGGGCTGTTGCGCCATCGCTCACCGCCAGGACCCTGTGCCAATCCAGCACCATACTCGATCTCAATGTCCGTGTTACCGGCAAGTAACTTCGCCGTCAAGGGGTTCGGTACGATCGGGCATTATCACTGTGTGACAATTAGCCATCACTATTCGTTGCCGCAGCGCCTATGATCCCCGTCGCCACCAGCGTCTACTCCCTGGCATGAGACGCTTCCTAACCCCCCTCAGGTCCGCCGCGGCCGTCGTCACAACGACGGCGATGATCACGAGCGCGTTGCTGACGACGTCGGCCACGGCCCAGACACCCTTGCCGGTCAACTGGGATTTCGCCACTGGAGCCCTGGGCAGTTTCCTCTTCCCCGGCACGCCACCGCCCGGTGCGGACAACTTCGGCTGCCGCCCTACGGCCACGCACCCGGATCCGGTCATCCTGGTCAATGGAACGTTTGCGAACCAGGACGACAACTGGCAGGCCGCCTCGCCGCTACTGGCCAACCATGGCTACTGCGTCTTCACGTTCAACTACGGCGGAACCGGAGTGGTCACGTCGACCGGCGACATCGCGGTGTCCGCCCAGCAACTAGCCGCATTCGTCACCCAGGTGCGGAATGCGACCGGTGCCGCGAAGGTCGACCTCGTGGGCCATTCCCAGGGCGGCATGATGCCGCGGTACTACCTGAAGTTCCTGGGCGGCGCTCAGTATGTGCGCACGCTGGTCGGGCTCGCACCCAGCAACCACGGCACCACCCTTGACGGCCTCACCTCACTCGCTCATACGCTGAATCTCATCGGCCTGGTCAACAGCGCCATCAGCCCGCTGTGCACGGCGTGCGCCGAGCAGGAGGCAGGTTCACCGTTCCTCGCCAACCTGAACGCCGGCGGCGACACCGTGCCCGGGGTCAGCTACACGGTCATCGAATCCCGCGACGATGAGGTGGTCACCCCGTACACCTCGGCGTTCCTGTCCGGACCCGGCGTCACCAACATCACCGTGCAGGACCAGTGCCCGCTGGACCAGACCGATCACGTGGAGATCGCCGCCGACCCTGTCGCGCTGGCCGATGTCCTGAACGCGCTCGACCCGGCAGCGCCGGTGCAGGTCCCCTGCCTGCTGGTGTTGCCGGTCACCGGACCCGTCGGCCCGGTACCGCAGTTCTAACCACATCATGGAACGACGGTGGTTTTACCCCTGACAATGGAATAGCCAGCCCGCGCGTGCGTTGCCACTAGCGAGGGGTTTTGCTCTATCCGAGAGCGTTTCGGGGGGCGGTTCCCCATGCGCAAACGTCCCGCCCCGACTACCCGGACTGAGCCGATGATCCGATTCCCATTCCGCGCAGGCGATTCCGCGCGCGCCACGGCGCGCGATCAGCTCATGCTCGTCCGCCGCCGCGCGCAGCCGGCCGCGGCGTACATCGCCAGGCTGACCGGCACCGCGGTGTTCGCGTACCTGCTCGCGCTGGAGCTGACCGGTTCGTTCCGTCCGGTGCTCGCCCCGCTGACCGCGCTGCTGGTGGCGCAGGCGACGCTGTTCCAGACCATCCGCAGCGCCGCGCAGCGCGTGGGCGCGGTGACCGCCGGAGTCCTGGCCGCCGTCGCCGTGGCCGCCTACGTCCCGTTCAGCTGGTGGGTGCTCGGGCTGCTCACCGCCGCGACGCTGGCGCTGGGCATGGTGCTGCGACTGGGCTCGGAGCTCCTTGAGGTGCCGATCAGCGCGATGCTGATCTTCTCCGTTGACTCGCACGCGGCGGCTACCAGCCGGATCGCCGACACGCTGATCGGCGCCGGGGCCGGACTGGCCGCGGGGCTGCTGTTCGCGCCGATGCGCGTCCAGTCGGCCAAGGAAGCCGTCGGCGACCTCACCCGGCAGATGTCCGACCTGCTCGGCGAGATGTCCGCGGGCCTGGCCGAGGTCCCTGAGCCGCGGCGTGCCACCGAGTGGCTGGAGACCACCCGCGCGCTGCGCGGCGAGATCGAGCGGCTGGACGACTCGCTCGGCCAGGCCGAGGAGAGTATCCGGCTGAACCCGCGCTTGCTGCTGCTACCCAATCCGGCAGCGGGCCTGCGGGAGGGCGTCGACACGCTGGAGCGGGCCGCGACCGACATGCGGGTGCTCGCCCGCTCGGTCGCCGACAGCGTGCGGATCGACAGCGAAGACAGCCCGGTCCGCGACGGCGAGACCCGGGCCCAGCTCGCGGCGGTCCTCGGCGAGCTCAGCGCGGCGGTCCGCGCCTATGGCCAGCTCGTCGAGGCCGGTACTCCCGCCGAGGTCGGGAGCCCCGCTGATGTCGCCGCCCCATCGGTACGCGCCAAGGCCGTCCCGTCCGGTGTGCCTAATTTGCCTGGGCCTTCGGCCGCGGCACACTTGCAGCAGCATCTGGCTGAGGCGCGCCGGCGCCAGGATGAGCTGGACCACCTGCTCCGCACCGATCCCGAGGAACGCCCGGACGGCTGGCCGCTGCGCGGCGAGATCCTGAATCACGTCGACCGGCTGCGCAGCGAACTGGAGCCCGCCCGCCTCGGTGCTAATTCCGGGGTCGATCCGGGACGCCCGCCGTACCGGAGTGACTCAACCGGACCCATGCGCGCGCTGGGCCGCCGCGTCCGTCCCAGACGCGCGAACTCAGCGAAGCGGACCGAAAAAGGCTCGCAGGTCCGCCGCTAGGTCGGCTGGGGCTTCCATCGCCGGGAAGTGCTTGCCGTGGGCGAACTCGGTCCAGTGCGCGCCAGCCGGCGCGGGAACCAGCTTGCGTACCGTCTCATCGGCGCCGAAGACCGCGAAGCCCCGCGGTACGGCAGGCGGCGCGCCCCAGTCGGATGAGTGTGCCTGCTCGTACAGCGTGTGCGCCGCGGTGGCGCCGGAGCCGGTGAACCAGTACAGGCTGACCGTGGTGAGCAGCTGGTCACGGTCGATCGGCAGATCGGTCCATTCGTCGACCTTCTCGGCGATCCACGCGAGCTGGAGCAGCGGTGAGTCGGTCAGGCCGTAGCCGATCGTCGCCGGCCGGCTGTTCTGGATCGCCAGGTAGCCCGACCCGTTTTTCCTGAACGCGTCCATCCGCTCCAGGATCAGCTTGTCAACCGGGTCGCCGGAATCGAGGCGGTCGGCCATTCCGGGCAGGAACGTGGCGGTGGCCGCGGCGGTCAGCGGATCGGTCACCACGTGCATGCCGATGACATGCTCGCCGTCGAGGCCGGCGACCATGCCGGACACCCCGCCGCCGATGTCGCCGCCGTGCACGCCGTACCGCTCGTAGCCGAGCCGGCGCATCAGCTCGGCCCAGGCACGTGCGGTCCGGCCCATTGTCCAGCCGGTCGCGCTCAGCGGAGTCGAGAACGCGTATCCGGGCAGGGACGGCGCGATGACGTGGAACGCCTGACCGGACGGGGGATCGACCAGCGGTTCGATCAGGTTCAGGAATTCGGCTATGGAACTCGGATAGCCATGCGTGATCAGCAGCGGCTTGGCGTCCGGCCGCGCCGACGTGATGTGCAGGAAGTGGATGCGCTGACCGTCGATCTCGCTGGTGAACTGCGGGTAGGAGTTGAGCCGTGCCTCGGCGGCTCGCCAGTCGTATTCCGTCCGCCAGTACTCGGCAAGCTCCTTCAGGTAACCAAGCGGAACGCCGCGCTGCCACCCCACGCCGGGCAGTTCTCCCGGCCAGCGGGCGTTGGCGAGCCGGTCATGCAGGTAGTCGAGGTCGGCTTGGAGGATCTCGATGCGGAAGGAGTCTGTGTCCATATCAGTAAGCTAGGAGCAATAGCGGAAAGATTCTTTCCTAGATTGCCACCAGGATCGAAGAATGCCGGAAACCGCCGCGGCCGGAGGCCCGGGCCAATCCAGCTCAGCGCGGCTGCTGCGCTTGCTGTCCCTGTTGCAGGCTCGACGCGACTGGACCGGTACCGAGCTCGCCAGTCGTCTCGGCGTCACCACCCGCACCATCCGCAATGACGTCGAGCGGCTACGGGGCCTCGGCTACCCGGTCGACGCCCGGCCGGGTGTAGCGGGCGGGTACCGGCTCGGCGCGGGCGGCGCCCTGCCACCGCTGCTGCTCGATGACGACGAGGCGGTGGCGGTGGCGATCGGGTTGCGCACCGCCGCGAGCGGCTCGGTCGCGGGAATCGAAGAGACCTCGATCCGTGCCCTGGCGAAGCTGCAGCAGGTGCTCCCGGCACGGCTGCGCCACCGCGTCACCGCGTTCGGCTCGTACACCCTGCCCATGCCGGCCCCCGGCCCGCGCGTGGATCCCGACGTGCTGACCGTGATCGCCGCGGCGTGCCGGGACCATGAGCGGCTCCGGTTTGACTACCAGACGCACCCCGGGACGGCCAGCCGACGGTCGGTTGAGCCGTATCGCCTGGTCAACGACCGGCGCCGGTGGTACCTGGTGGCCTGGGATCTGGACCGGGGCGACTGGCGCACGTTCCGGGTCGACCGGATGGAGCCACGGACACCGGCCGGCCCGCGCTTCACGCCGCGGGAGCTACCCCCTGATCGGGAGATCGCCGCCCGAGTGGCCCGCGGCGTCGGCGAGGCGACCTGGCGGTTCCGGGCCCGGATTATCGTGGCCGCGCCCGCGTCCCACGTGCGGGACCGGCTGCCGATCCCCGTGGACGTGGAGCCGCTGGGCGACGACCGGTGCGCGTTCACACCAGGGTCGGACAATCCGGAGACCCTTGCCCTGTACCTGGGGATGCTGGGCGCCGACTTCACGGTGGTGGACTCGCCCGAGCTGGTCGCGGCGCTGCGCGAACTGTCCGGACGCTACCAGCGGGCGATCGCCGACCCACCCTAGATTTCATCAAGTGGCAGGGCGGACAGCGTCTGGGCCGCGCGCAGGAATGCCTGCCGGTCGCCGGCGGGCAGCCGGGCGAGGATACGGTTCTCGTTGGCCTGGATCTCGGCCTGCGCGGCGAGACGGGTCTGCTGGCCGGCCTGGGTGATCGACAGCAGCCTGGCGCGGCGGTCGGCGGGGTCTGGCTCGCGGGTGATGAGCCCGGCCTGCTGGAGTTCGTCGAGGGTGGCGATTATCCGTGTCTTGTCGGCGCCGATCGTCTGCGCGAGCGCGGCCTGGGTGCGGGCCGGCCCGCCGTCCAGCGCATTGAGCACGACATAGCCCCACATGGAGATCCCGTGCCGGGCGAGCACCGGCAGTTCAGCCGCGATGAGCGCGCGCACGAAGGGCTGGAGCATCGCCGCGAGATCCCGTCGGCGGCCGTCCTGACCCGCCATGCGATTAAGATACACGTCGACATATCATAAGCGGGCACATATGATCAGCGTATGCCTACTAACCTGGATCCTGGCATCGTGGCGCTCGACGCGCAGGCGGTCAGCGAGAGCGTCCGCCTGGTGGCGCAGGCGACGGCGGCGGACATGGCGCGGCCGACCCCGTGCTCCGACTGGACGCTGCACGGCCTGCTCAGGCACATGGCCACTCAGCATTACGGGTTCGCGGCCGCATCGGCTGGCGATGGCGACATGGCGCGGTGGCAGCTGCGCCCGCTGGGGGACGACCCGGTCGGCGCGTACCGCGCCGCGGCCGAGTGCGTGCTGGCCGCGTTCGCCGCCGATGGCGTGCTCGACCGGGAGTTCCCGCTGCCGGAGTTCAAGCGCGGCCTGATGTTTCCGGGGCCGCAGGCGGTCAGCTTCCACTTCATCGACTACGTGGTGCACTCCTGGGATGTCGCCAGGACGCTGGGCCTTCCGGTCCGTTTCGACCCCGCCCTGCTCGACGTGGCGCTCACCGTGGCGCGGGCCGTACCCCGCGGCAATTCCCGGCTCGAACCGGGAGCCGCGTTCGCACCGGGAGTCGCGTGGTCCGGCGGATCACGCCTGGACCAGATCGTGGCCATCCTCGGCCGGTCCCCGGACTGGCGGCCACCCAGCGCTGATAGCGGCCCGCGCAGCACACCGCGGCAGGCGATCCTCAGCGGATCGGCCTTCGAGGAGCAGATCGGCTATGCCCGCGCCGTGGCTGACGGCGGCTGGGTACACGTATCCGGAACGACCGGCTTCGACTACACCACCATGACGATCTCCGACGACGTGGTGGAGCAGGCCGAGCAGTGCCTGCGCAACATCCAGGCCGCGCTGGCCGAGGCGGACTGCACCCTCGCCGACGTGGTACGAGTGCGCTACCTGCTGCCGGACCGGGCCGACTTCGAGCCCTGCTGGCCGGTCCTGCGCCGCTACTTCAGCGAAGTCCGCCCCGCCGCCACGATGCTCGTATGCGGCCTCGCCGACCCCCGCATGAAGATCGAGATCGAGGCCTACGCGCGGCAGCCCCCGTCGGCAACCTGAACGAGAACCCAGCTCACAAAGGCGCCCTAGGACTCCAACCGCGCCACCCGGCCGCACCCTCGTCCCGCCCAGCCGCGCCACCCCCGCACCCTAGCTGTGCCCGCCGCGTCCGCAGCCACCCCAGCCCTTCCCGTGTCCGAAGTTTCGGTATATTTCCCGCCACAGCAAGATGGCAGGAAATCCATAAGGAATTCGATCACATCAAGCGCTACATATGGTATAGTCGAACCAGTCGCACGGGGGAGGTGAGACTAGACATGGGTACAGCAGCCCCGGCCAGCCCGGGTGAGGCGCTCAGCATGCTCCAGGCCGCCGCCGGGTACCTGAAGGCGGCGGACTACGCGGAGTTCCCCGCCGTCACGGTGGGGGCGGTGCTGCTGGCCCTGGAATGCGCGGACGCGGCCGGGGCGGTCGCGCGGGGCCGTGCTCTGAACGCGTTCGATGCCAAAGACGGGCACGAGGACGACGGGCAGAAAACCACCGGGGCGTGGCTGGCCAACATCGGCGGGGTGACCCGCGCCGAGGCCGGGGCGCACCGGTCGTGGGGGAAACTGGTGACCGGGCACCCGCTGATCGCGGCGGCGATGGGTGAGCGGCTGGACGATGACAGCCCGGTCATGTCGAAATCGCGGGCCCGCAAGCTGTGCGCCGTGACGGGGAAGATCCCCGGACCGCACCGGCAGGACGCGGACAAGATCCTGGCCGAGGCCGCCCGCGCCGGGGCGGGACTGTCTGAGCTGATGTTCCTGGCCGCGGAGATCCTCACCCGCACCGCACCCGCCGATGACGACGACGGCGGCGAGTATCCCGACGGGACCTTGCACCTGCAGACCACGCTGGACGGGGCAGGCGTGCTGACCGGAGAGCTCACTCCTGAATGTGCGGCGGCGGTCCAGGCGGTCCTGGGGGCGCTGTCCGCCCGCTGCGGGCCCGAGGATGACCGGACCCAGGACCAGCGGCTGCATGATGGCCTGTACGACGCGATGCGCCGCCTGCTCGGATCGGAACTGCTGCCGAAGAAGAACAGCCATTCCACCCAGGCCGTGGTGCACATCGGCCTCGCGGACCTGCTGGCCCTGCCGGGCGCGTCCCCGCTGCAGCTGGACTGGACCGCGCGGCTGGCCGCCCGGTGGGCCGGGCACCGCGCCGCCAGCAGCGAAGATCATGGCGGGGACGGGGCCGCGTGGATTACCGGGCCCGCCGCCCGGGGCATTACCTGCGACGCGGCCCTGTTCCCGGTCGTGACCGGGGATCCCGACGTGGGCGTGCTGGATGAGCTGGTCAAGCTGTGCGTCGACCTCGACGGCCACCTCCACCGCAGCGATAACGATGCCGCCCAGGCCGCACACAGCGAGGTCGCCGCCGACCGGGCCGCGCACGCCCGGCGGGTCGAGGAACTGGTCCTGGAGATCATCGGCAAGGCCGCCGCCCTGCTGTCCGGCGAGGCCGGACTAGCCTCGTTCCTGCGCCGGAACCTGCTCGGCGGCATGAGCCTGGGCGGCCCGTCCCTCCCGCTCGATGTCGGCGACGTGGACGATATCCCGTGGTGGATCCGCCGGGCCGTGCATACCCGGGACCAGAAGTGCCGGTGGCCGACCGGATGCGGACAGCCGACCTGGGCGACCGAGCCGCATCACGTGACCCACCGGGCGGACCACGGCCCGACCGCTGTCGAAAACTTGTACGATTTGTGCTATTACCATCATCATATCCTGGTCCACCAGAAAGGCTGGACCATCAAAACCCGGCCGGACGGCACCCTGGAGGCAACCTCCCCCGACGGCAGGGTCTACACCGAGCACACCCGGCCACCGCCAGCCCGCCCCGGGTGACCCGCCCCGGGCAGGAAGCCCTAACCGGTGACCAGTATCAAACCCGCGGCGCGGCAGAGCACCTGGCCTGCCGCCAGCTCTCCCCGCCCGGGGCCTACCGCGACCGGTTGAACGATCTAGTCGTGCTTCACTCCGTGGGCGGTGGTCCAGCGTTGGCCTTCGTCTGGGGTCTTTCGAAGGTTGCGCCGGCGTCACCGGACCATGTGATGATGCGGCGCACAGCTCACGGAGCCGGTCGGCCAGCCGGGCTGGCGAGGGCGAAACGGTGATCGCGCTGGCCAGCGAGGGGTGCGCTTCGAGGAGGAGCCCGAGGCGACGGCCTGGGGGGACGCAGGCCATCATCGCCGACCCCGACGGCAACACCTTCGTGATCGTGGCGGTCTGAGGACCGGCCGACCCGTATAGCCGCCGCCGGACGGCGCCGACGAGCCGGTCGCTGGTCACGAAACCATAGTGCCGGGAGTCCCAGCTGACCGGCCGGTTGTCGCCGAGCACCACGACGCAGTCCGGCGGAACCGCGGTCCCGGACAGGTCCCGCAGCCCGGGTCCGCGCCAGGCCCCGGACACCAGGTCGCCGGGCACCGCTACAACGCGCTTGACCAGCAGTTGCTTCACCGAGCCCCGCGCCGGGAACTGGATAACCGCGATCTGCCCTCGCCGCAGCCGCTTCGTCCTGCGGACGAGCAGGCGGTCGCCGGGGTGCAGCGCCGGTTCCATGCTCTGGCCCTTGACCTCGGTAACCAGGTACCTGGCGCGGACCCAGCACAGCATCGCCGCCGCCAGCAGCCCGCCGCTCGCCAGTGCGGTGAACCGGGCTCGCCTCATCGGACGTCCTGGTAGCCCTCGGCCTGGAGGCGGAACAGCCGGGCGTAGCCACCCTCGGCGGCCAGTAGCGCGTCGTGCGTCCCGGACTCGGCTATCTGACCGCCGTCGAGCACCGCGATGGCGTCGGCGTCGCGCACGGCGCTGAGACGATGCGAGATCAGCAGGCTGGTCCGCCCGGCCCGGTACTCGCGCATCCGCATGTGGATCTCATGTTCGGCCAGGGGATCTAGGCCGGAGCTTGGTTCGTCGAGGATCATCAGGTCCCCGCTGTCCCGCACCAGGGCCCTGGCCAGGGCGAGACGCTGCCACTGCCCGCCAGACAGCACGACCCGGTTCGCGGATCGTCCCTGTCGTTCCCGCTGACCAGGACGCGCGTGAGCGGTGTGTCATACCCCCAGGGCAGCCCGGCGATCTTGTCGTGGATGCCCGCCCGGACCGCGGCGCCGACGAGGCGGGCGGCATCGTCCAGGGCCGGCAGGTCCCCGAGGCCGATATTCTCGGCGGCGGTCATGTCGTAGTGCATGTGATCCTGGAACACGGCGCTGATGCGATCACGCAGCGCCGCCGGAGGGATGTCGCGCAGATCCGTGCCATCCCAGAGGATCTGCCCGCGAACCGGGTCGTACATCCGGCACAGCAGCTTGGCCAGCGTGGTCTTGCCCGCGCCGTTCAGGCCGACCAGGGCGATGGTCGTCCCCGCGGAATCTTCAGGTTCATCCCGGCCAGCACCCACGGATGGTCGTCGCTGTACCGGAACCAGACGTCCCGCAACTCGATGCCCTGGGCGAGCCCGGGAAGACCGCCCGCGGTGGCGACCGGCAGATCCGGCTCAGCCCTGATCACGGCCACGTAATGAGCGAAGCCAAGAAGCCGCTCGTAACTCGCCGAGATGGCCCCGATCAATGAGCTGAGAGCCGACTGCACGCCGTCGACGGCCCGCTCGATCACCTCCAGATCGCTTTCACATCGCTGCCGTCAGCTGATCCCATGGCAGGTGCGCCGGATAAGGCGGGGCCGCCGGTCAGGGTGTCCAGCACCTGGCGCTCCCTGGCGGGGTCGAGGCCGTGGGACGGACGGTCCGGGCGGGGCCTGGGGTCGCCCTCGGCATTGAGCCATGCCCAGGTGTCCGCGACCGTCTCCTGGACGGGACGGCAGGTCAGGCCGGCGGCGAACGCGGCGGAGACGTCGACGCTGCTGTGGGCATCGAAGTCCGGGCCACGCGGGATCCAGATCGGCAGCTCTGTCCAAGGGGCGATACCGGCGTCCAGGATCACGTCCTCCGGGGCCCAGACCAGCTCGGCGTCGCTGCCGGTCACCCGGACCGCCGTCGCCAGCAACTCGCCCATCGTGGTGCTGCCGGGCCGGCACACCACGTTGAACGGGCCGCTCAGGTGGCGGCGAGCCGCCAGGAGCATCCACTGGGCCAGGTCGCGGGCGTCGACATACCGGACCGTGCTGTCCGGATCGCCGGGTGCGAGCACCCGGCCGCCGCGCTCAATCCGGCGCAGCCACCATGGCAGCCGGCCGACGTTCTCATAGGGGCCGAGGATCAACCCGGGACGGGCCAGCAGCGCGCCGGCTCCGAATATCCGCTGCACGGCCAGCTCGGCGCCGCGCTTGGCGGCCGGATAGTCGCTGCCATCCGGACTGTCCGGGTCGGCGCTCACCACCGGGGCGGTCTCGTCGGCACCTCGCGGCATCGGGTCGGCGTAGACCGATTGCGTGGACACGTAGCCGAAGTGCCCGGTCCGGCGGGCCAGCAGCTGACACGAGGCCGCGATCACACTGGGCGCGCCGCTCCAGGTGTCGATGACCGCGTCCCAGTCCATGCCACCGATCGCCTTCCGCAGCGCGACCGGATCGGTACGATCCGCGATCAGCGTGGGGACATCCGCATCCGGTATGTGGCTGAGCCCGCGGTTGAGGGCGGTGACATCGATGCCGTCGGCCAGTGCGGTCTCGACGATGGCACGGCCGACGAAATGCGTGCCGCCGAGGACAAGAAGCCTCATGAAACACTGCCTACCATTCCGGGGGCCCGCTCTCAATCCGGCGGAGCATCGGCTCGGCCCGTTCCAGCTTGTCGTCCCAGGCGCACTCCTGCCACCAGGTGGCACCTGCCTCGGCCAGTGGCCCAACGGTCTCGGCGGCGTCCTCCGGCGTACTGGTGCCGGAGATCAGCAGGTCGAACGGTTCCGCGGCCCGGCCCGCTTCGGCCCGGCAATCCCGCAGGAAGGCACTCACCTCGCGGACGAAGGCCGCGTCGGGCCGCGGCGGCTCACGATTTCCGGCCGGGTCCAGGCCCTGCACCTTGAGAATCGGCGCCGCGCCGTCCCAGCGGGCCGCGCGGCGCATCGGCCGCTTGGCCGGCCAGTTGCCCCCCACCCAGATCGGCACCCGCGGGCGTTGCACGGGTACCGGCGCGAAGGCCACATCGTTCACGATGACGTGCTGGCCGTGAAAGGTCACTGGCTCACCGGACCACAGTTCGTTCGTTACAAAGAGACTTTCATCAAGGCGCGCGGCCAGCAGCTTCGCATCGGTCGGCTCGCCGAACGTGCCATATTCGTCGTCAAGCGGAGCGCCGAGCCCGGCCCCGAGGATCATCCGGCCGCCGGTCAGCCGGTCCAGCGTGGTGACCTCGCGGGCCAGCTTGGCGACCCGGCGGCGCGCCACCGGGGTGATCATCGTGCCGAGCCGGATCCGGCTGGTGGCCAGCGCGGCCGCGGTCAACAGCACCCACGGGTCGGCGATCTCGCGCCTCAGTTCCTTGTGATGGGTGATGTGGTCCCAGACGAACAGGCCGTCCCAGCCCGCCTCCTCGGCTCGCCGGGCCAGGTCCGCGACCAGCCTCGGGTCGGCGAAGTCACCGAAGTTAGGGATGTTTATCGCGAAGCGCATCGGCCCATGCTGTCACGTGCTTTCCCGTGGGACACTATCGAGGTGGCCGCTCTGAATTTGCCCGGATTGCCGTTCCCGCTCATCCCCGAGGGTCACCCGCCACCGGGGTGCCGGGTGCTGAGCGGCGCGCTCAGGCTGACCGGCGCCCCCGGCACCGACATGTTCATCGACCCCAACCCGGACGTCGGATATGGCGCCGAGCCGGAATTCCTGGACGCGGGACGGCTGATGGGCCTTCCTCCCGCGGGCGACTTCACCCTCGCCGCGCAGGTCAGCGTCGAGTTCGCCAGCATGTACGACGCGGGGGTCCTGTTGTTGCGCGCGGATGACCGGCACTGGGCCAAGCTGTGCTTCGAGTACTCGCCGCAGCTCACGCCGACCGCCGTCACCGTGGTGACGAGGGAGACGTCGGACGACAGTAATTCGTTCGAGGTGACCGAGGGTGCACTGTGGCTGCGGATCACGCGGACCGGCGCCGCCTGGGCATTCCACGCATCGACGGACGGCTCATGGTGGCGGCTGCTGCGTTACTTCGCTCTCGGCGGCCCGGAGCCGGTGCGGGTGGGGTTTCTCGCCCAGTCGCCGACCGGCGAGGGCTGCACCGCGACGTTCGACCACATCACGTTCAAGCCCGGCGCCCCCAAGAATCTCCGCGACGGCAGCTAGGCAGCAAGCAGCCGCCCTGTCCCCAAGGCAAGGCGGCTGCCGTGCGGCAAGCTAGATGTCCGAGCAGATTAGATGTTCGAGCAGAGCAGCGGCCGGAAGTTGACCGTCGGCTGCCCGTTGGCCAGGATGTTGTTGCTGTTTCCCTGGTGCAGGTTGAGGTACCAGTTGCTGGCCGGAATCGGGCTGGTCACACCGGTGACCATACGGACCTGGTGGACGACCTGGCCCCGGCTGTTCGCGACGAAATCCATCAGCATGTACTGCACCGGCCCCTGGCTCTGGCAGCTGCCGATGTGGATGTGGGCGGCGTGAGCGCCGGGAGTCAGGCCGCTGGCGGACAGCGTCACCGTGATGGTGTGCGCGGCCGGGTCATAGGCCAAGGTGGCCCGGCCCCGCGGAGTGCCGAAGCGGACCCCGGTCGGTCCCACCTCGACGGCCCTGAGCCGGTAGCTCCGCTCACCCCAGGTAACCGACGACGTTTCCGCGATCGGCTGGCCGCTGGTCGTGTCCAAGCCGATGACCAGACGGCTGCCGAACGGGATCCGCCGGCCAGTGATACTGGCATGAGTGCCGGACAGCACGGCGTAGGCCGCGCCGACGCCATCGGCGGTCAGCGTGCCGAAGCTGGCGGATGCCTCGCCATCCCGCGCCACGAGCCAGACGTTGTGCGACGAGCCCGGCGTGAGCCCGAACGTGCGCACCGTCGCGGTGAGCTGGCCCGCCCCTGTCCGGCCGAAACTCACCGTGCCCCGCGGCATCGGCTGCAGGCGCACGCTCACCACCTGCGCGGCACTGGGAGCATGGCTCGCCGCGGGGCTGGCCCCCGCCGCCGTGGCGAGCCCCACCCCCGCGATCGCGCTCAAGGCCAGCACAGCGGCGGCAGCCCAGCTGGTATTACGCAACTTCATTCCCCAGTCCTTTCAACGGTCGTTCATTCCGTCCGCTGAAAGGCTCGCCGACCGCACAAGGGGAACCTCAGGGGGCAGAGGGGAAGTGCGGGGGACGCGCCAGGGGTGCGGGGTCGGGGCTGGGGCCGGGGCTGGGGCTGGGCTGGGTGGGCTGGGGCGCGGGCCAGCCCAGGCCTATGCCCTCACGTCCATGCAGCGCGCCCTTCGCCTCCGACAGCGCGGAAATTTCGTGCTAGGCGGAAATAAACCGGTCGTATTCGTACACTTTATTTCCGTCCAGCACGGATGTTCCGCCTTAATCCAAATCCCGTCCGGGACTTACCAGACATTCAGGTCAATCCGGTAACAGCGCGGGAGCCGCGACTTCGATCCGCGACCGGCCACGCGCCTCCAACGCGTGACTGACCCTAGCCCTTCAAGCTCAGAGTTCACGGCGTGGTGAGCGGTCACCGGTTTTATCGGGATATAACCGATATGCGGATGGCGATCACGCTGGAGAATGCGGAATAAAAGGGCTACCCGGAAGAAAGGGTGCCGCTTTCCGGCACCTTTCTTCCGGAGGGCTCCTAACTTCCACGAGGCGGTCGGCCTACGTGCCTGCTATGCGGTAATACGCGGAAGTTCACCAGGCTAGCGCGGTGTTTAGCAAAGGCGGAATACCCGACATGCCGCAAATGCACGTTACAGTATTCGGGAACGGTGCAGGAGGTCCAGCAGGTCCGGAACCGTGCTGGGGGTCGCGGGGTACGGGTGCAGGGACTGCTCCCTCCGCTGCTAGGACGGAAGCTCGGCGCCGTACCAGCGTTCGATGATGCGGCGGGCTATGGAGACCGGCGGCGCGATCGCCATCTCGTCCGCCTCCAGGCTGGCAAGCAGTTCCGGACGGGTGAACCAGATCGCTTCGGTGAGCTCGTTGTCGTCCACCCTGATCTGCTGGCCGGCCGGCGCGTCGGCCCGGAAACCCAGCATCAGGCTACGGGGCATAGGCCATGGCTGGCTGCCCAGGTACGTGACGTTCTCGACCTTGATGGCGGTTTCCTCGTGGACCTCGCGCGCCACCGCCTGCTCGGCCGACTCGCCGGGATCGACGAATCCGGCCAGGATCGAGAACCTCCGTTCCGGCCAGGCCGCGTTCCTGGCCAGCAGGCACCGGTCATCGGGGTCGGTCACCAGCATGATGACCGCGGGGTCGGTGCGGGGGAAGTGCTCGGTTCCGTCCGCCGGGCACCTGGTCGAGTGGCCGCCCGGCTCCACGACCGTCGCCGTCCCGCAGCGCGGGCAGTGGGTGTGGGTGGTGTGCCAGTTGTCCAGGGCCACCGCGTGGGTCATCAGCCCGGCATCGCGGTCACCCAGCAGGGCACCCACCGCGCGCAGGGACAGCACCTTCGTGCCCGCTGGCTCGGCCCCCCTGGCCGGCAGTTCCCCGTGCATGCCGAAGTAGACGGTCCCGTCGGCGTCCTGGCCCAGCAGGTAACGCGCTCCCTCGGGCGCCTCCGGGGGCGCATCGGCCGGGGCCTCGACAGGTGACCGGAACACCAGCTCGGCACTCCCCTGCCCGTCGCGGGCCTGACCGCCAGTGGACCAGCCGTCGCGGAGGAGGATATCGCCGCCACGGAGCCGGATCAGCGCCCGGCCGTCGTTGACGACCAGCACCCGGGTGCGCGGGTCGGCCCAGGCAGCATCGAGCCAGGCCTTATCCGTCCGGCGCTCGGTCACCCGGTCAACGGTGCCGCGCGACAGCGCGAGCCGGCCGAGGGTCACTTGGGGTCCGAGCGGACCGCGGCCAGTTCTTCCCAGAGGTAGGCGGCGGCCTCGGCGCCGCGGAGAAGCAGCGTCATGTCCACCTTCTCGTTGGGGGCATGGATCTGGTCGGAATCCAGGCCGACGGCCACGAACACCAGCGGCGCGCCGAGGATGTCGGCGAGGTCGGCTTCGGGGCCGCTGCCGCCCTCCTTGGTGAACAGCACCTGCTGGCCGAACGCGCGCTCCATGGCCCGGCGTCCGGCCAGCACCGCCGGGGAGTCGATCGCCGAGCGGCACGGACGAACGCCGGCGCCGACCGTCACCGTGGCCTGGATGCCTGGCGGGGTGTGAGCCCGCACGTACCGCTCGAAGGCGGCCCCGACCTCGGCCGGGTCCTGGTCCGCGACCAGGCGGAACGTGACCTTGGCGTGCGCGCTCCTCGGGATGATCGTCTTCTGGCCCGGCCCGGTGTGGCCGCCCCACATGCCGTTGATCTCGGCGGTCGGCCGGGCCCATATCCGTTCCAGCGTGGAGTAACCCTCCTCGCCATACGCCGCCCCGCTGGCGCCGGCCTCCTCCAGCCATTGCTTCTCGTCGAACGGCAACCGGGCCAGCAGGTCCCGCTCCTCATCGCTGAGCGGGAGCACCCTGTCGTAGAAGCCCGGCACATTGATCCGGCCGTCCGCGTCGTGCAGGCCGGCCAGCAGGCTCGTCATCGCGTGCAGCGGGTTCGGCACGCCGCCGCCGAACGACCCGGAGTGCAGGTCGCGGACCGGACCGGTCAGCGTGACCTCGGTTTCGGCGAGACCGCGCATGCTGGTGCACATGGAGGGCACGTCGGCGGCCCACATCGTGGTGTCGCTGATCACGATCACGTCGCAGGCGAGCCGGTCCCGTTCCCGCCGCAGCAGGCTGGCGAAGTGCGGCGACCCGGACTCCTCCTCGCCCTCGATGAGGAACTTTATGGTGACCGGCGGGGCGGACTGACCGCGAGCGGCCAGTCCGGCACGGATGCCGAGCGTATGGAACAGCACCTGGCCCTTGTCGTCGGACGCCCCGCGGGCGAGGAGCCGGCCCTCGCTCTCGATGGGCTCGAACGGCGGGCTTATCCATTCCTCGAGCGGCTCGACCGGCTGGACGTCGTGGTGACCGTACACAAGGACGGTGGGCGCGCCTGGGTCAGCGGCAGGCCATTCGGCGAAGACGGCGGGCAGGCCCTGATCGGCCGGGGTCTCCCATATCTCGGCGACCGGGAAGCCGGTGTCCTGGAGGTGGGCCACCAGCCATTCGGCGGAGCGCCGCACGTCGGGGTGGTGCGCCGGATCGGCGGAGATCGACGGGATCGCCAGCCATTGCTTCAGCGCGTCGAAGAACCAGGACGCGTTCGACTCGACATAACCGCGCACATCCATGGCTAAACCGTATCCGGTCACGGACCTGACCGCCGGTCCGCATGGCCCGCCTGGAGGAAACCTGGTCCTACCTGTGAGATCGTGGACAGCATGGCGGCGAAGAGCGGCAAGAAGGAGCGCACGGCCGGCGGCGCGGACACCCAACAGCCACGGCTGCCGCGGCACGCCTATGAGCATGAGCTGTTCCGGCTTCAGGCCGAGCTGGTGCGGCTGCAGGAGTGGGTGCGCACCGAGGGCGCCCGGCTGGCCGTGATATTCGAGGGCCGGGACGCGGCGGGTAAGGGCAGCACGATCAAACGGGTCACCGAGTACCTGAACCCCCGCATCGCCCGGATCGCGGCGCTGCCCGCGCCGACCGAGCGGGAGCGCACACAGTGGTACTTCCAGCGCTATATCGAGCACCTGCCGGCCGGTGGCCAGATCGTGCTGTTCGACCGGAGCTGGTATAACCGGGCCGGCGTCGAGCACGTCATGGGGTTCTGCACGAAGGAGGAGTACCACAGGTTCCTGCACCAGTGCCCGATCTTTGAGCGGCTGCTGGTCGAGGAAGGCATCTTGCTGCGCAAGTACTGGTTCTCGGTCAGCGACGCCGAGCAGGAACGCCGGTTCCGGGCGCGGCTGGAAGACCCCATGCGGCAGTGGAAGCTTTCCGCGATGGACCTGGAGTCCATCACGCGCTGGGAGGATTACTCGCGGGCCAAGGACGAGATGTTCGTACACAGCGACATCCCCGAGGCGCCCTGGTATGTGGTCGAAAGCGAGGACAAGCGCCGGGCCCGGATCAACATGATCGCCCACCTGCTGAGCACGGTCCCCTATCACGACGTGCAGCGAGTGCCGCTGACACTGCCGCACCGGCCCGCGCCGCAGGGCTATGTCCGGGCGCCGCGGGAGATGCAGACCTACGTGCCCGACCACGCCGCCACGCTCATCACCGCGTAGGGCGGCCGTAAGACCTGCGGGTGGAACGCGTCGCCGTGGCCGGTCAGGCCGGCGGCGGGGATCGTCACGTTGCGGCCGGCGCGGCTGGTGACCCAGCCGATGCGGACCGGGGCCTCACCCGCGTCCCTGAGCGCGGCCAGCGCGGCCTGCTGCTGGGCCCGGGACACCACCACGCAGAAGCCGATGCCCATGTTGAACGTCGCGTACATGGTGGCGGCCGGCAACCGGCCGGCCTCGGCGATCAGCGCGAAGACCGGCGGCGTGGCCGGCAGCGAGTCCAGTTCATAGCTCACGTCGGCGGCCAGACGGCCGAGGTTGAGCAGGCCGCCGCCGGAGATGTGCACGAGGCCTTTGGGGGTGATCCCGGCCGCCCACAGCGCCTCGGCGGCGGGCACGTACACGCGGGTCGGCTGCAACAGCACGTCATCGAGCCGGCGGCCCGCACCAGGCACCTGATCCGACAGGGACAGCCCGGCGATATCGAACAGGACATGCCGGGCCAGCGAGTAGCCGTTGCTGTGCAGGCCGGAGCTGGGCAAGCCGATGACGACGTCGCCGGACCTGATGTCGGCGCCGTCCACCGGCGTGCGCCACCGCGCGGGGCCGCCGGGCGTGGCGCCGCCCGGGTCGGCGGCGGGCATGGCACCGATCGCGGTGCCGACCAGGTCGAGCATCGGTCCCCCGCCCTCGGCGGCGGCGAGCATGGCGCCGATCTGGGCGATCTCGCCGCCGGGGATCGCGATACCGGCCAGCCCCGCGCCGAGGTACATGCCGCGGGCGAGTTCCTCCAGCACGCCTTCGTCGATCCGGTCCGTCGCCATGTAGTCGAGCAGCGCCAGCGGGACCGCGCCGACGCAGATGATGTCGTTGACGTTGTTGGCCACGCAGTCGATGCCCACCGGCTCCCAGCGGTTGGCCTGCCTGGCCAGCAGGATCTTCGTACCGACCCCGTCGGTGGTCATGGCGATCGGCGGGCCGGGCGGTATGTGCATGAGCGTGGCGAAATAGCCGCTGGACAGTCCGGTGATGCTTGTCACCATCGGATGCCTGACCTGGGTACGCGCCAGCCACGGGCGCATCACGCGTGAGAACGCGTCCTGTTCGCGTTCCTCGTCGACACCGGCCTTGGCGTAGGAGGGCTCTGGCAGCGTCACCTGCACAGACTAGACCATCATTCGGCCTGGCCGGATTCGGTCCAGCGCTGGAACACCGCCACCCGGTCGGCGGGCCAGGCGCCGTCGCACGGCATCGTGCCGTTCCGCAACCGGTCGAGGATGCCATCCGCGTGCGCGCTGACATCGGCGTAGGACCACAGGTCGAAGACGAAGCTCATCGACTTGCGGTCCTTCTCGCGGAACAGCGGCTTGATGTGCCGCGCGAAGCTCACCGGCTCGTCCGGGCCGGGAAGCTCGGGCTCGCCCTCGGTCGGGCCGGCGTCCGCGGCTGTCGTGCTGGGCGCCGGCGCCCCGGCCGGACCCCAGTCCCACCGGGGGATCTCGGCATCGGCGGGGGCGGCGGCCTCCCACGCTACGTAAGCGGTGAACGCCGATCGGAACTCCGGCTCCGCCGGCAGCTTCACTTCGTCGGCTGAGCTGAGCCAGCCACTGACCCATCGCGCGCGCTGATCTTCTTTTATCGAACGAACGGCCTGGCCGACAGGGGCGCTGGGACCGCCGAACGCCAGGGCCATCCGGTCGGCGGCTCGTTGCGCCTGGCCGGGCGCCAGGCCCTCGCCCAGCGGAGCGAGCACCGGGTCGGACGGGAGGTACTTCTCGTAGAACGTGCGAGCCAGGGCGAGGAGCGCGGGGAAGCCGCCCGCCCACTCGAACAGCGTGGGCCGTGCTGAATTGGCCTGGGCCTCCGGCCGCGGCAGACTCGCGGCTGGATCGGCGAAGCCGACGTACCAGTGCATGCCGCTGCAGAACGGCTTGTTCTGGGATTGGCCGCACCGGCACAGGGCGTAGTGCTCGCGCGAGCTGCCCTCCGCACGTGGTACGTCCTTACCGTCGGGCTCGGTCAGTGGCAGACCGCCGGTGATCCGGTAGGGGCCGTCCTTGCTCACCTCGATGGCGGGCTCGCGGGTGCCGTGGTGATCGGTCGCCGGGCGCTGCTCCACGTCATCGACGGCGAAGCTGAGCGCGCCGGACGGACAGGCCCGGACCGCGGCGATGATGTCGTCGGCCCGGCCGGCGGCCGGGGTGACGAAGGGATCGCCGCTCGCGTGGAACACCGCGGACAGCCGGTCGGTGCAGAAACCCGAGTGCTGGCAGATGCCGCGATTGTCGAAGACCGTGACCGACTGGCCCGGGTGGAGGTCGCGCCGGTCCGGAACGCGCTTGGGATCCTTGGCGCCGGAGAAGCCGTTGGTGGCGTGGGTGCCGTCGCAGAACGGCTTGATCGCCGAGCCGCCACAGCGGCACAGCGCCATCTGCGGCCGGGCCGGGAGATCCTCGCCCAGCCAGTTGCGCAGGTGCTCCGCGTTCGTGACCAGATACGGCCCATCGGTGGCGACCACGATGCCGGGCTCGACGCCGGCCTGGGCCGTGCGAAGGCTGTCTAGTAGGGCGGTCATGTTCTCCGCGGGGGCCAGGCGCAGCGCGATGTCCTGGAGCGTCGCGCTCGCCTCCATCAGAGCGGGATCGGGATGGTCCGCCCGCAGCCGGGCCGTGGTGACGGCGAGCTCGGCGAGCCGTGCCGCGGTCATCGCCGCGCGGTCCTGCGCGATAGCGCGGACATCGGCGGCCAGTGCGGGCGCTGGGCCGTCGAGCAGTTCCGCGGCCCGGGCCAGGCGAGGCGTGAACCCGGTAACATCATCGATGGCGGGCGTGGCCCAGCGGCTGGTCACACCCCACTCGGGGAAGTGCGCGGCGAGCGAATCGGCCAGCGTGACGAGCGACTCGCCCACCGGGACGAGGGTCTGCTCCCAAGCGGGCCGATATCGCGTGCGGACCCGTTCGGCGAACGACGCCGCCTCACGCAGGCGTTCTTCGAGCATGGCCCACGCCGCGGCGCGGTGCGGGACGAGGTAGTCGCTTTCGTAGAACAGCTCGAAGCTGGGAGCGGCCGTGCGGCCGGGATACTCCGGCCCGGCCGGCAGTGAGGTGATCAGGTCGCCCAGCGGCTTGAGCACGTTGAACATCAGGCCTAGGGTCAGTTCGGCGAGCGTCTCGAGTTGCTCGCCGGTCTCCTCGGTGTGCGCGAAGTACCGCTCGAAGGCCAGCAGCAGGATCTCGTAACCCACGTTGAACAGGTCCATGCAGCGGGCGGTGAGCGCATCGGTGATCAGCGGCACGTCGGCGTGCTCGATCGGCCGGACGTTGGCGGCCAGCACGGGACGGACCGGGTCGAAGGACGGGTTCGCCGCCCGCATCTGCTGGTACTCGTCGAGGATGGCGACGAACTGACCGAAGTGTGCGTTCTGCCAGTGACCGCGCGGCCCCTCGCCCTGCTCCAGGATCTCGCCGACCGCCCGGCACGCCGAGGCCAGGTCGGTCACCGGGATGAGTTCGGGCCAGTGGAAGTTAGCCGACGTGGCCTGGGCCCGCGGCGGCCCGATGAACAGCCACTTCTCGCCGAACTTCTCGCACAGGTGGGAGAGCCCGGCCTCGATGGAGCGGTACAGGTGGCCGACGGTGGCGAAGTCCTGGAGCCGGGGCACGATGTCGTGGGTGGCCATCACCGGCTCGGCCCGGCCGATGGCCGCCATCCCGGGTGCATCCTCCAGGTCGTAGGTCTCTGGACGTTCAAGGAACATGAAGTGCTTGAGGGCTGGCTCCCCGAACGGCAGCAGCGCCAGTTGCACGCCGGCCGGGTAGTGGTTGGCCTGGGCGGGCAGGTTCACCCGGGCCAGGTGCGGCGCGCCGCCGATGGCGGACATGATGTTGTGCACCAGCGCGAGATGCAGCATCTCCTGCGTGGCGACGTGCGAGATCTGCTTGCGCCACCGGGTGACCACTTCGAGTTCGGCCGCGGTGAGACCCTCGTCTTCGCGCTGCTTCAGCGAGAACGCCGCGAACAGGTACTGGCACATGATGCCGTGCTCAAGCTCCGCGGCCTCGCACAGCATGTAGATGAGCGCCTCCCGGTGCTCGATGACGAACGGCGCCTCGGGCGCCGCCTTGCCGCCCCTCGTGGCGATAAGCTGGGCCAGCTTCCCCTGTCCGGCTGATGTCCCTTCGCTCATGACCGGCTTCCTCCCGTTGATCCAGCCGTGTGTAACTGTGTAATCATGGCACGGGTTGGCCCTGGTGGCGAAGATCTTTACCCAGAGGTGGCACCACAGCCGTCGCGGACGCGGCAGGCCCGTCAACCGCCGAGACCCTGCCTCGAATGAGATAATTTCACTCGCGATTTGCTCATTGACTTTTCTCTCGCCGCCCAGACTTATTACCAGGCATGAAATGCAGAAGGAACGGGAGGTCCAGTGAGCCTTGATTCGATCGTTACCCATGTTGCCGCAGCGATGGGAGCGGTAATCGCGCTATCTTACGTAGTTGGCCAGCTCTTCAGGAGGATGGGCCAGCCCGAGGTCATTGGCCAGCTGTTTGTCGGTATCGCCCTCGGTCCGAGCCTGCTTGGCCGACTGCCCGGAAATGTGATGCGAACGCTCTTCCCGACCGCGGTCGTCCCCTACCTAAATGTTACATCGCAGGTCGCGATCATCTTGTTCTTGTTCGCGGTTGGCTACGAACTCGACGCGCGAGTGCTCCGGCGGCAGCGCAAAACGGTGCCGCTACTATCCGTCAGCACCTTCGCGGTTCCAATGCTTCTAGGCGTTACATCCGTATACGCAGGTGCTGACTGGTATCGATCGGCTGGTGAATCAGGGACCGGAACTGCCCCGTTTATCCTCTTTATGGGAGTAGCGATATCTATTACCGCCGTTCCGGTGCTGGCCAGCATCGTGACCGAACGAGGCATCGCGGCAACGGTTCCCGGCGTAACCGCACTCACTTCAGCAGCCCTGATAGACGCGGTGGGCTGGCTGGTACTCGCAGGTGTGCTCGTACTGGCCAGCGCGTCCTCGTCGGCGCACCGGCCATGGATCGTCACCGCACTCCTCCTGGCCGGCTACGTCGCCGTCATGGTGTTCGCCGTCCGCCCGGTGATGAAGTGGTGGCTGGGACGGCCGAGTGCCGTGCTAGCCAACAAGGTGCCGGTAGCCGTCGCTGTCACCTTGGGCTCGGCGTGGGCCACGGCGGCCCTGGGACTACACGTAATATTCGGCGCGTTCTTCGCCGGCCTGATCATGCCGCGAGACGAGAACGGCGTGCCCTATACCGACCTGTTGCAGCCGGTGCTCGACGCCGGGCGCCTGCTGATACCCGTTTTCTTTGTCATATCTGGCCTCTCAGCAAACATCGGCGCGCTGCGTGCGGGAGACTTCGGGCTGCTCGGGCTGCTAACGGTTATCGCATTCGCGGGGAAGGCCGGAACCGGATATGTGGCGGCGCGGGCGGGCGGGATGGGCCGCTACGACGCGAAGGTAACCGGTGTCCTGCTGAACACACGAGGCCTGACCGAGCTGATAGCGCTGAACGTAGGCCTCCAGGCAGGGATCATCCACCAGCGTCTCTATACGATTCTTGTGCTGATGGCGCTGGTGACGACCGCGGCCACCGGTCCGCTGCTGAGCCTTCTCACGACACAGGAGCCGGTTCAAGGTGCGGAACGATCTTTGGTTCCCGATGGCGCTGTCGGTGACGGGTGAGCGCGATAAATCATGTTCAGCGGAAGCACCACCGCCGTTCGTCGGAAATATTTGACATTTCAAGCATTGTTGGCCTGGTTACCATCGGATGTAAGGAGGTACCCCATGCCAGCGGTTACTGTCGAGAACGTTCTGGTGCTACCGCGGGTGGCGGAGCCCGAGGGAGCCGAGCGGCCAGTGACCTCGGTGACCACCGCGCCGAGCGGGTACGAGGGCGAGGGATTCCCGGTACGGCGGGCGTTCGCCGGAGTGGATCTGGGGCGGCTCGACCCGTTCGTGCACATGGACCAGATGGGCGAGGTGGATTACGGGCCGGGCGAGCCGAAGGGCACGCCGTGGCACCCGCACCGCGGCTTCGAGACCGTCACGTACATCATCGACGGCACATTCCAGCACCAGGACTCCAACGGCGGGGGCGGGCTGATCACCAACGGCGACACCCAGTGGATGACGGCTGGCGGCGGGATCCTGCACATCGAGAAGCCGCCGGAGGAACTGGTGGTGAGCGGCGGGCTGTTCCACGGCTTCCAGCTCTGGGTGAACCTGCCGGCCCGGCTGAAGATGACCTCGCCGCGGTACCAGGACATCCGGGCCGGGCAGGTGGCGCTGCTGACCTCGCCGGACGGCGGTTCACTGCTGCGTGTGATCGCCGGGTCGCTCGGCGGACCCTCTGCGGGGGGGTCCCGGGGGGTTGTCCCCCCAGGGCAATACAGTGGTCCGGGGGTCACGCACACGCCGATCACGCTGGTGCACGCGACCGTCTCGGCAGGCGCGCAGGTCCGGCTGCCGTGGCAGGCTTCGTTCAACGCGCTGGCGTATGTGCTGGCCGGATCCGGTTACGTCGGGGCGGAGAAGCGGCCGATCCGGATGGGGCAGCTGGCAGTGTTCGGGGCTGGCGACGTGATGACGTTCGGCGGCGGAGAGCGGTCGGACATGGACATCCTGCTGCTCGGCGGTCAGCCGATCGGCGAGCCGGTCGCGGCCTACGGACCGTTCGTCATGAACACCCGGGCGGAACTGGTCCAGGCCTTCGAGGACTACCAGGCCGGGCGGCTCGGTACTGTCCCGGCCGAGTCGGCTGTGCCGGTCGAGCCGCACCCCGGCCACGACGTGCTGTAACGGCTTGAGGAGCTTGAGGGCTAGAGCAGGGCAGGCGGCCACCGCCTTGCGCGCGTCGCGCTCCAGGCTCGGCGGCAGCTCGCCGTTGTCCACGATCGGATAGCCCCATTCGTCCAGCTCGATGAGCTCGGGCAGCAGCTCGGCGCAGACGCCGTGGCCGGTGCACGCGATCGGGTTCACCCGTAGCGTCTGGCTCATGTCCAGTCCTCCTCGCTGGTCGGCATGCCGTACGGCAGCGGGAGGAAGGGCTCGCGCGACGTCGCCGAGCACTGGCCGTTGGCGTGACGCCTGAGTTCATCGGCGAATACGGTAAGCGCGGTGCGCACGAAGCGGACAGTGCCGTCCGGATGGTGGCACGCGCCGCGGCCGGTGACCAGGCCAGACCAGCGCGCCACGTTCTCCCGGGTCTGGCGGCGCGGACGCGGGCCGGCCAGCTCGGCCATCGCCCCGGCGATCCTGGGCAGGCCGTTCAGGCACGGGCCGCACTGGCCGGCCGATTCGGCGGCCAGATAGCGGGTGACCCGGGCGGCTTCCCGCAGGCCGCACACGTCTTTCGGCAGCACGGCGATGACCCCGGCGCCGAGCGCGGCCTGATGCTGGCTCAGCGCGGCATTGGCCAGGGCGAGTTCGCCGGAGGCGCTGGAGGCGGCGGAGGCGCTGGAGGCGGCGGAGGCGCTGGAGGCGCCGGCCAGCAATGAAGCGGGGAGCCAGGTGCCGTGGTAGCCGCCGACCAGGATCGCGCCGGCGTCGGCCGCGGTGGTCCGCGGCAGGACTTCGGCGAGCGGCGTGCCGATGGCCAGCTCCATGACGTGCGGCCGGTGCCCTTCGTGGATGGTGGCGAGCATCGTGCCCGGCTCGGCTGCCGTCCCCGCCTCGCGGAACCATCTCGGGCCGTGCCGGGCGATCAGCGCCAGGTGAGCCAGCGTCTCGACGTTCTGCACCAGGGTCGGGGCTCCGGCCACGCCGCGCTCGGCGACACGGGGCACGCCGAACGTGGGCAGCGCCGGCCCGCCGCTGATCCGGCTGGTCATGGCGGTTTCCTGGCCGGCCAGGAACCGGGGCGGCGCCTCGACGATCATGACGCCGACCCGATCCGGGTGCTGCGACGCGCGTTCCGCCAGGGCCTCTTCTAGCCGGGAGCTTCGTCCCTGGTGCAGGTACAGGTAGGCCTGGCTGGCGCCGACCGCTTCGGCGGCCAGCTGCAGGCCGTCGAGCACGAGGTGCGGCGCGTGCCACAGCAGCGCCGCGTCCTTCTCGCTGGCCGGCTCGCTTTCCGCGCCGTTGGCGACGACCACCTTGCGGCCGCCCTGGGCGGCGACGGCAGCCAGCTTGACGTGTGCGGGAAAGGCGGCCCCGCCGCGACCGGTCAGCCCGGCCGCCTTGACCGCCTGGATGAGGGCCACACCGCGGTACCGGGGACGTCCGTTCCTGGTCAGGTGCGCGGGGAGGCCTTCGGGGGGTTCCGGGGGGGCGTCCCCCCGGGCTGGCACAGCCGAAGTGCCCGGCACGGGCGGCAGCAGGCGGGGCAGCCCGGCAGCCCGCCGGGCTGCCCCGCCTGTCGCCGGGATCTGGACGGTCGCTGCCTCGGCTCCGAGCCCGGTCATCGGGAGGCTCCTTGCCTCGTACGCTGGGTTCGTTGCGCCTGGCTGTGGTGTATCTGGTCCAGCAGCGTGGCGACGCGCGCGGCCCGAGGCACCTCACGGGCCGCACTCACCAGCCGCCAGGTTACCGCCGCCGCGAGAATGAGAGCGCAACCGATCGCCAGGTCCAGCATCAGGCCGTGCTGGAGATCCTTGCTGGAGTAAATACTGTGCACGAACGCGATCGGCCAGCTCACATAGGCGGTCAGGTGAATGGCGCGCCACGCGGTACGGTTCATCCGCCCGCGGACCAGACTGGTCACGATCATGGCCACCATCAAGTCGAAGGAGATCGCGCCGAGGCCTAGCCACAGTCGTTCGTAGCCGGAAGCGAAGGGGATCACGCTGGACAGCAGCGGGATGTTCACGTAGGTATCGAGCACCGCGGTCAGCACATGCACGGCGACGAACGAGACCGCTAGCAGCGAGATGTTGCGGTGCAGATCGGTCACCGCGAACCTCGGCAGGCCGGGTAGCTTGCCCTGCCGGTTGATCAGGATGCCCATGACGAAGACCGCGGTCAGCAGGAGCAGCGCGACCACGCCGGTGGCGCGGCTGGCATACCAGAAGGCCGTGCTGTTCATCGTGGGCCTCCCGTCTTGGGGTCTGGGCTTGGGGTTGGCCAGCCGGCCACGGTGAACACCGCGCCTTTGGTGTCAACGAGCCTGGCCGGCAGGTTGTGCGCGGCGAGCCATGCCACGGCGTCGCGGCCGCGGATGATCGCCGCCGTGCTGGCCGCGTTCGCGTCGGCGCACGTGCCCGCGGCCACCGAGACCGTGCGCCACACGGGCTTGGCCGGCAGACCGGTGCGCGGATCGAGAATGTGATGGAGCACGTCGCCGCCGCGCTGCCAGCGGCGGGCGGTGATGCTCGACGTGGCGAGGCCGCCGTCCTTGATCGCCACCAGGGCGTACGGGCCTTCTGGCGCTCGCTCCGGATCATCGGTGACGTCCTGCACCCTTATCCGCCAGCCGTGTGGCTCGGGCGGCGGGCCGGCGACCGCGATGTCGCCTCCCAGGCCGACCAGGACGCCGCAGCGCAGACGTGTGGCGATGCGCGCCGCGGAACGGTCTGCGGCCCAGGCCTTGGCGGTGGCGCCGAGGTCGAGTTCGATGCCTTCGGGCATGGCGAGGCGGCGGCCATCCAGGTGCACGCTCTGCCACCCCGGGACGGTGCGGGCGGTGAGCCTCATCGGCGGCCCGGTCGACGCGACCAGACTGAAGTCGCGGTCGTAGCCGACCCGTGACATCGCCGCGCCCACGGTCGGGTCGACGTCACCATCGGTCAGCCGGGCCGCCCGCAGCGCCACCGCGATAGCCTCGGCGAGCAGCGGGCTGAGCTCTGTCTGGTTCGCGTCGGCGTCGGCGTCGGCGTCGGCGTCGGTCCTGGTCCTGGTCCTGGTCCTGGTCGTGCTCCTGCTCAGTGCGCGGATCTCGGAGTCCGACCGGAAGCGGCTGCACGCCGCGTCCACCTCGGCCAGATCAGCGGTCAGCATGCGCCGAGCCTCGCTGAGGCTTTGCGCATGGGTCACCACCAGCCGCACCTGCGTCCCGAGTGCCCGCCACGTCGCGGCGGCGGGCTGGTCCTGATGGTCCGGCGGGGCCTCGCTCTCCAGCGTGGCGTGCATCAGGAGCCGCCCGAAACGGCGTGGCTGCTTCCCGAGCTGGAGGAAGGCGTCGAGCCGGAGCTGAACCCGCTGGAGTTGCTGGAGCTGCTGGAGTTGCTGGAGTTGCTCGAGTTGTTAGAACTGTTCGAGCTGTTCGAGCTGTTCGAGCTGTTCGAGCCTGAGTTGCTTGAGTTGCTGGTCGATGAGCCCGAGTTGGTGCTGGAGGAGCCCGAGTTGGTGCTGGAGGAGCTGGAGTTGCTGGTCGACTTGCTGCTGGAGCCGGTCGACGCCGATGCGGTGTGCGTGGACCCCGGCAGGGCTAGAGCCACGGCCCCGGCGGTCACCACACTTGCCATGCCGACCGCGGTCGTTGTCGACCGCACCCTGCTGCGGCCGCGGTCCCTGACCTGTGCGGCGCGGAGGATCCTGTCACGGTTCATGCTTTAATCCTGGGTCCGGGGACTCGACGTCCCCTGTGTGCCACTTCTCAGCCAGCTATGAGGTGCGTTTCCGCATGCCTCAGCGGCGTGGCGCGCAGGTGAGACAGGTGGTGGCTGTGGGCCGGGCTGCCAGGCGATCCTCGCCGATCGGCCGTCCGCACCGCTCGCACCTGCCGAAATTGCCTTCATCGAGCCGACGCAAGGCGGCATCCACCGAGGCGATGTGCGCACGCGCCTGCTCAAGCAGCGCGGCGGCACGCTGCCGCTCGAATGCCAGCGTCGCGCCCTCGGGATCGTGCTCGTCGTCAGTCCCGGGCGCGCTCGCGGCCTCGGCGAGGTCGCCGAATTCGCGCTCCAGCGCCGCAACCCGCTGGGAGGCGCGCTCCCGCTCGCCGAACAGCAGGTCCCGGATGCTTGCCACCTACCCGAGCTTAGGTCCGGCCACCCTGAGCCATTAAAGCCAGGGGCACGGGGAACATTTCAGGGTTTACTGTGACACTTGGAAACAAGCTGTGTTTGCGGCGAGTCGCACCGCCTGGATGTTGTTTCATATGCGCTTGCGTCCAGCGCCACGCGCGGGATGGGTGTTTCTTTCCGGTTCGCCGCCGGTGCCGACGTTGCCCAGGCTGGCTTTGCCGCAGAATTGGTTGATCATCCGGCCGTTCTGCCCGATTATGTCCAACCCTGGATCCTCCAAGCTCCGCATGCGCCCGCCAAGGTGCACGTAGACGCGCTGGTCACCCAAACACGTCGCCCGACAAATCCGGATTTGTCGGGCCACCACGGCCGCGACCCACCCATTTCACATGGAACAAAAGGGCTCTGCGGAAGAAGGGGCGCCGGTTTTCGGCGCCCCTTCTTCCATGTGACCCTTATTTTCCACACGAACGGTGGGTGCTGGGTTAGCGAACTTGGGCAAATGGTGAAATGTCCGGCGAGCGGCCCGAGATGAGAGGTTACGTGGCGCGGGGAAGAGACGCGTGACGGGGACGGGACCGAGGGATAGGACGGGGACGGGGACGGAGGATGGGACAGGGACGGGACCGAGGGATCGGACCGGAACGGGACAGGGACGGGACTGAGGGATGGGACGGGACGGGAGCGGGACGGGACGGAGGAATGCGGCGGGACGGAGGATGGGACGGGAGCGGGGTGGGACGGGAGGGGTTACTCGGCGCGGAGGGCGAAGGCGGTGCGGGTTCGGGCTGCCCAGCCTGCTGGGCCCAGGGCGCCGGCCACCGCGATGAGCAGGCCCGCCAGGGCCAGCAGGACCAGTTCCCAGGGGACGTAGACCGACAGCAGGGCCGGCGGGGTACCGGAGTTCGCCGCGTGGGCCATGGTCGGGACCACTCCGTGGTGCAGGTACACCCCGGCGGGGACGGCCATGATCCCGGCGATCAGGCCGACGAAGCCGACCGAGCACACGACCATCGCCAGCGTCTGCCGAGGGGTCATGCCGACGGCCTTGAACACCCCGATGTCGTGGGCGCGTTCCCGGATCTGGAGCGCGACCGTGTTCAGCACCCCGAGCCCGGCGACCACCATGATCAGGATCGTCAGCATGGCGACCAGGGTGACCACCGCGATGAGTTCCTTGCCTCCGCCGCCAGCGGTGCTCACGTCATACGAGTTCCCCAGCGAGGCGGACACCGCGTTCGCGTACGCCTGCGGGCTGGTACCCGGCCGGAGCGCAACGTCATACTGCTGCGGCCCGGCGGCCGGATCCACCAGCGCCAGCGTGGCCGGGCTGAGGTACAGGTCCAGGTCGTTGCCGGGCCGGAACACCTCGCCGACGATGCGCACCGTGGCCCGGTGGCCGCCGGAGACCAGTGTGTACGTCGAGCCCACCGAGGTCCCGGTGTCGGTGAGGAACAAGGTGTTCACGACCACCTCGGCCGGAGCCGAACCGGAGGAGAACCAGCGCCCGGAGATCAACCCGAACCCGGTCCAGCTCGGGTCGCCGTCGTAGGCGGTGACGTTCACGGTGCCGGCCAGTCCGGGCGGGCTGAGCTGGTCGTGCGTCTCCACCAGGTAGTGCAGCGTGCCCGGCTGGGAGGCCAGCGCCGAGGTGATGGTCCGCTGTTGCGCGGCGGTCAGCGCCGTCGCGCCGGCGACCCTGATCTTGCGGCCCCCGGCGGGCGGCTTGCCGGGGACCAGGCCGGGAGGCAGGCCGGGCGTGACGCTCAGCACCTGCACCGGCAGGGCCGTGTTCTGGGAGATCTCCGAGTAGGCCCGGTTCAGCGAAGTTCCCAGCCCGGCGCCGAACGTCACCGCGGCCGCGCCGAACACGATCGCCACCACAGTCACCAGCGTCCGGGCCGGCCGGGCGAACGGCGCCGCCAGCCCCAGCGTCACCGCCCGGGGCACCGAACCCAGCTTTGCCAGCCCCCGCTGCGCGACGTATCCGTGCGACGGCCGCGGCGCCCGGCCGGTGGCGATCGCCTGGACCGCGCTCATCCGCCCGGCCCGCAGCGCCGGCGGCACCGCGCCGGCCGCGGTCAGCGCGAGGACGGCCAGCGGCACGGTGACGTCCACCCAGAGCGGTATGCCGAGCACGCCGACCTGGTAGACCTGCGCGTTCTGGCTGAGCAGCGGGACCGCGAGCAGGTTGCCGCACACCGCCCCGGCCACGCAGCCGGCCACCGCGGGCACCGCGACCAGCAGCACATACGAGAAGACCACCTGAACCGGGGTGAACCCGATCGACTTGAGCACGCCGATCCGGGTGGTTCCGGCGATCACCGCGCCGCTGACCACGTTGACCACGATCAGCACCGAGATCACCAGCGCGATCACGCCGAAGGCGATGATGAACGGCACCCACGGCGCGATGGCGCTCTGCTCGGACTGCCGTACGTCCAGGTAAGACGTCGTGTTGAGCAGCGCGCCATGCGGCAACGCGGCGCGCACCGCCGCGATGTCCGCGGCGACAGCCGAGGACGTGCCGGCACCGGAAAACCGGTACAGCATCTGCGCGGGACCGGCCGAGGCCGAGGCCGACGGGCCCGACGAGAGCGCCGTGATCCCGGACGGCAGCACCCAGGCCTGGGCGGTGTTCGTGACCGAGTCCGCGATGCCGACTACGGTCAGCTTCCGCGAACCGATCGTGATCGTCGACCCGAGGTCGCCGGGCGCGGTCCGGGACAGCACGATCTCGTCGTCGCTGGCCGGCCAGTGGCCGCTGTCCAGGGTGAGGTCGTCAACCGGGCCGCCCGGCGAGGAGCGTCCGGTGATCTGCAGCGGGTTCGACGACGAGCCGGACACGCCGGGGATCGTGATTCCGGCGATGACCGACACCGTGGCGAACGGCCCGGCCGCCGCGGTCACCCCGGCCAGCCGGGTCGTCGCCGCGAGCTGTGCCGGGGTCGCCGCCGAGGTGTCCACGTCAGCGGCGACATCGGCGCCGTGCTGGGCCGCGAACGCGTGATCGAACGGGCTGTGCGCGTCCGACAGCATGCCGAGGGCGAGCGTCGAGGCGGCGGTGGCGGCGAGCACGACCAGGCCGACGATCACCGCCTGCAGCCGCCGGCCGCCCAGCCCGCCCCGGGCCGCCCTAATTATCGGGATCACAGCCGCACCGCGGTGTCGCTGGCGATGCGGCCGTCGGCGATTGAGATTACGCGGCGGGAGTAGCGGGCAGCCAGGTCCGCGTTGTGGGTGACCAGGATCAGCGTCTGGCCCGAACGGTTGAGCGACAGCAGCAGTTCGCCGATCTCCTCGCCGGTCGCGGTGTCCACGGCGCCGGTCGGCTCGTCGGCCAGCAGCACCGCCGGCTTGTTCACCAGCGCCCGGGCGATGGCCACCCGCTGCCGCTCCCCGCCGGACAGCCGCGCCGGGTACGCGTCCCGCCGGTGCCCGATCCGCAGCGTCTCCACCAGGCGCTCGGCGCGCTCCCGGGCCGCTGCTCTGCTGGATTGGCCTGGGCCTCCGGCCACGGCGCGCGCCCCGGCGAGCTGGGCCGGCAGCAGTATGTTGTCCATCACCGTCATGTCGTCGAGCAGGTTGAAGAACTGGAAGATCATTCCGACCTGTCGCCGCCGGAACCGGGCCACCCCCGTCTCGCTGAGCATGTCGACCCGCTCATCGCCGACCCGCACCGCCCCGCGGGTGGGCCGGTCCATCCCCGCGATCATGTTGAGCAGCGTCGACTTGCCGCTGCCGGACGGCCCCATGATGGAGACCGCCTCACCGGCCGCGATCGCCAGGCTCACGTTCGCGACCGCGGGCGCCGCCCCGTTTTCATACTGCTTTGTCACGTTCTCTAGCTGAACCAATGCGTCCATGCCAGGACCGTAGGGCCACGGCCAGGCCCGGCACATCGCTCGCCGGAGCTAAAGCCCGTACCGTGGCTGGCTGATCAAGGAACGGTCCTCATCCCGAGGATGTATGGCATTTACGCCGAACGAACGATGGTTTCACTCCCCGGGACGACCACAATGGTCACATGGCGAGACGTATCGACGCGATTGTCGCCTTCCTGGTCAGGTCCGAGCCTCGACGGCCGCTGTCCCCATGGTCGTTCGCGCTGGACGCGGCCATCGCGGTGGCAGCGACGGTAGCCGTGGTGATGCAGACGATCTCGAAGCACGGAGACACTACGCGACTGCTGACCAAGCTGGTCTGGCTTCCGGTGACCGCCCTCATCGGCGGCACGCGGGAAGTCGTCGGCTACCTCGCCATCTCGGGCGGGCAGTTCGTCGGGCTCACCAAGGGCCTGCCGGGATCGGTGGCGACGCCGCCGGACCCGTCGGTGTCCGTCCTGATTGGCGTCGCGCTGACCGCGGCACCGCTGGCGCTGCGGCGCAGATATCCGCTGGCAACGGTGTGCGTGATCTTCGCGGCAATCATCCTCACCCGCGACTGGGCTCCGCCGATAACGTTCGCGACCGCGGTCTTCGCCGCTTACTCCGCCGTGGCGCACAGCCGGTTCCGTCAGATCGCGCTGGGCTTCGTGCTGACCGGCGCGATCGCCATCACGATGACGTTCCCGAACACCCTGCCGCACTTCTCGGAGCGGTACACGGCGCTGATCGTCGTCATCCCGACCGTTGTCGTGGCGCTCGGCATCCGTGAGCTGCGCCGCCGCCTGGGCGATTCCGCGGCGCGGCTGCGGCGCGCCGCGGAGGAGCAGGAGGCCGCCACCCGGCGCGCCATCGAGGCCGAGCGGGCCCGGATCGCGGCCGAACTGCACGACGTGCTGACGCACAACGTCAGCGTGATGGTGGTGCAGGCCGGCGCGGCCCGCCGGGTCCTGGCCAGTTCCCCCGGCGACGCCGCCCAGGCACTGCTGGCCGTGGAAGGCAGCGGCCGGACCGCGATGGCCGAACTTCGTCATCTGCTCGGCCTGCTCTGCCCGCGCGACGAGGAACCCGCGCTGCGGCCGCAGCCGGGGCTGGCCGGCGTTGACGGGCTGGTCAGCCGGATGCGGTCCGCTGGCCTGGCCACCGAGCTGTCCATCACCGGGAGGCCGCGAGAGCTGTCCCCCGGCCTTGACCTGGCCGCGTATCGCGTCGTGCAGGAAGGGCTGACGAATGTGATACGGCACGCGGGGGAAGCAGTGACGTACGTTCGTGTTGATTGGGGTGAAAAGCTGGAGATAACGGTCACCGACAATGGGACCGGTACCCGCGCGGACCTTGGGTCCGGGCGCGGGCTGATCGGGCTGCGGGAGCGGCTCGCGGTGTACGGCGGCGAGCTGAACGCCGGGCCGCTGCTGGACGGAGGGTGGCGGCTGCGGGCGGTGATCCCGCTGGCCGAAGCCCCGGCCGAGCTGATCGGCGTGCTCGCGTGAGCGAGCCGCCGCGGGTGGTGATCGCGGACGACCAGGCGCTGGTGCGGGGCGGGTTCCGGCTGATCCTCAAGTCGGACGGGATCTCCGTCGTCGCCGAAGTCGCCGATGGGGCGGAGGCGGTCGCGGCCGTGCTCAAGCACCAGCCGGACGTGGTGCTGATGGACATCCGGATGCCGGAGATGGACGGCCTGGAGGCCACCCGGCGGATCGTGGCCTCCGGGGCCTGCTCGGCTGGGGTACGGATCATCATCTTGACGACCTTCGACCTGGATCAGTACGTGTACGCGGCCCTGGCCGCCGGGGCCAGCGGGTTCCTGCTCAAGGACGTGTCGCCCGAGCACCTGGTATCGGCGGTCCGGCTGGTCCGCACCGGCGACGCGCTGCTGGCGCCGTCCATCACCCGCCGGCTGGTGGAGCGGTTCGCGCCGGGTCCGGGGGCGGCCGGCGGGGCGGGTCGGGGTTCGGGTCCGGGTTCGGGTTCGGGTTCGGGTTCGCTGGGGCGGGACGTGTCGGTCCTGACGCCGCGGGAACTGGAGGTGCTCGGGCTGATCGCGCGCGGGCTTTCCAACGCCGAACTGGCCACGACGCTCACCCTCAGCGAAGCCACGGTGAAGACCCACGTGGCCAGGATCTTGACCAAGCTGGGCCTGCGCGACCGGGTCCAGGCCGTGGTTCTCGCCTATGAGAGCGGCCTGGTGACCCCCGGCGCCGAACGCGTCTGACCGGTCTCCCGTTTCGGGCGCGGAGCTGCGACTATGTGGGGATGAGCACTGATGCGTTCCGGGCGGCGCGGGATCTGCTGCTGCGGCACCGCGATTCGTACGATGCGGTGCGGCGGGACTTCACCTGGCCGGAACTGGACGAGTTCAACTGGGCGCTCGACTGGTTCGACGTGATCGCCGCCGAGCATCCGGACCGGGTGGCGCTGCGGATCGTCGACGACAGCGCCGGAGACGACAGCGCCGGAGACGTCGCCATGACCTACCGGGAGATGTCGGAGCGGTCGGGGCAGGTGGCCAGGTGGCTGCGCGGGCTGGGGGTGCGGCGCGGGGACCGGGTGCTGCTGATGCTCGGCAACGTGGCGCCGCTGTGGGAGGTCATCCTGGCCGTGATGAAGCTCGGTGCGGTGATCATCCCGGCTTCGACGCTGCTCCAGCCGGCCGATCTCGCGGACCGGATCGCGCGGGGGGATGTCCGGCATGTGGTGACGGAATCTGGATATGTCCCGAAATTTCGGGATGTGGGGGGTGACTGGACGCGGATCGCTGTCGGATCGGACGCCGGTCCGGAGTGGCATTCGTATGCGGATTCGTACGCGGCGCCTGGTTCGTTCGCGGCGGACGGCGTTACGCGGGCCGGCGACCCGCTGCTGCTGTACTTCACGTCCGGCACCACCGCACAGCCCAAGCTGGTGGGGCACACCCACGCCAGCTACCCGGCCGGGCACCTGTCGACCATGTACTGGATCGGCATCCAGCCCGGTGACGTGCACCTGAACATCTCCTCCCCCGGCTGGGCCAAGCACGCCTGGAGCAACGTGTTCGCGCCATGGAACGCCGGGGCGACGATCCTGGTGCTCAACCAGGCGCGGTTCTCCGCGCCGCGCCTGCTGGCCGCGCTGGGCGACTGCCGGGTGACGACGTTCTGCGCGCCGCCGACCGTATGGCGGATGCTCATCCAGGCCGATCTGGCGGCGGCGGACATGCGGGGGCTCCGTGAGTGCGTGGCGGCCGGTGAGCCGCTCAACCCGGAGGTCATCGAGCAGGTGCGGAAGGCGTGGGGCATCACAGTCCGGGACGGCTTCGGTCAGACCGAGACGACCGCCCAGGTCGGGAACACGCCCGGCTCGGCGGTCCGTCCCGGCTCGATGGGCCGGCCGCTGCCGGGGTACCAGGTGGTGCTGGTCGATCCGGTCACCGGTGCGGTCGGCCGCGACGGCGAGATCTGCCTTGATCTGAGCGCTCGTCCGCTGGGGCTGATGACCGGGTACGTGGATGACCCGACGCTGAATGCGGAGGCGATGCGGGACGGGTACTACCACACCGGCGACGTGGCCAGTTCCGACGAGGACGGATATATCACCTATGTCGGGCGCACGGACGACGTGTTCAAGGCGTCGGACTACCGGATCTCGCCGTTCGAGCTGGAGAGCGTGCTGATCGAGCACGAGGCGGTGGCCGAGGCGGCGGTGGTGCCTTCGCCGGACCCGTTGCGGCTGGCCGTGCCGAAGGCGTATGTGCTGCTGGCCGCCACGGCCGGTGCGCCGTCGGCGGAACTGGCCCGGGACATCATGGCGTTCTGCCGGCAGCGGGTCGCGCCCTACAAGCGGATCCGCCGGATCGAGTTCGCCGACCTGCCCAAGACGATCTCCGGCAAGATCCGCCGCGTGGAGCTTCGCGCCCAGGAAACGTCGTATCGCGGTGCCGACCCGCGCGGCGTGACCGAGTTCTGGGAAGAGGACTTCACCTGGTACTGATCATGTCCGCCAGCCGGGTAGCTGGCGGGCGGGCGGGGTTACAGGTCGGAGGCCGCTACCAGTACCTCTTGGGCGTACGGCAGGGTGAGCCGGTGCCCGGCTTGTGTGCGGAGAGCACTACGGCCGCCGTATGACCTGCTTGCCGCCGCACTGGATGTGCAGCCCACCCGGTTGATATTGGCCTGGCCTGTTTGATCTTGGGTGATCATGCCAGTGGTCTATACGAATACATTTCGTGCTTCTTAAAGTGCTACCATGATAGGCATGAGTGGCGACCGTGTCCGGGAGGGAGGTGAGATTCATGGAACAAGGACCGGTACCAGATGGCGGGAGCACCAGGGACGAGGATGCGATGATCGCCGGGGACGCCGCATGGGACGATGAGCCGCCGTGGCTGGACGAAGAGCTGCCTCCGGACCAGGAAGCGGGAGATGACCGGGACTGGCCCGGTGATGCCGGGGACAGGTGCGGTGAGGCCGTGGCCGCCGAGGCCGGGCGGGACGGGGCGGAGTACGCGGCGGTGACCGCGCGGCTGATCGCGGCCGGGATTGAGACCGCAGTCGCGCACGTGCCCGGCACACCGATGACGCCAGGGATCAAGGCGGGCCCGGCGGGCGGGTTCGGGCAGAGCGAACCCCTCGATACGGCCGAGCCGGTGCCCGCGCTGGCCTGGGCCGCCGATTACGCATCCGGGGACCGGCGCCAGTTCACCGGCGTCTCCGACGACGAGCTGTGCGGCCTGATGGGAGCCCGGCAGCGGCTTGAGTGCCGCCAGGCGTGGGAGAAGCTGATGGCCCTGGCCGAATTCATCCGCCGGCGCCCGGCGCCTGGGTGCAGGCTCACCGGTCCGGGCCCGATGCCGCAGGTGTGGGCGGAAGGGACCGCCGCTGAGATCAGCGTGCAGTTCTCGATCACCCAGCGGGCCGCCGACGGGCTGCTGAGCCTGGCCTGGGATCTCGCCGCGAAACTACCGCTCACCTCCGCCGGGCTCCGAGACGGGATCCTCGACTTGGACAAGACCCGGACCATCGCGGCTCACTGCGCTAACCTGAGCCCGGACGAGGCCCAGCAGGCTGAGCGGATCCTGTTCAGCACCCCGGACATCGACCGCAAGACCCGCACGATGATCCGGGACCGAATCGCCCGCGCCGTCATCGAGGTCAATCCCGAGGCGGCGCGCAAGAACCGGGATGAAGGCGAGCGGGAGCGGCGGATCGAGGTCCAGCCGGAAGTGTCTGGGAACTCGATGATCGCCGGCCGGGAGCTGCCGCCGCTCGCGGTGCTGAGGATGGACCAGAAACTGACCGCGCGGGCCCGTCAGCTCAAACGGCTGGGTGTAACGGGCAACCTCGACGAACTGCGGGTCCTGGCGTTCCTGGAAACCTTCGGCGAAGCCGATCCCGAGGGCGACCTCGCCCGTGCCCAGTCCGTGCGACCCGGCCAGGACGGCGATCCCGCAGACGGCGATCCCGGAAACAGCGGGCACGGACCGCGTCCAGACCGAACCGGCGGCGCGGGTCCGGCAGACGGCGGCGCAGGTTACGCAGACAGCGGGACAGGTCAGGGACGTGGAGTGTGCACCTGCGGTGCCGCGGGCAGCGGGATCGCAGCCGTGGTCCACCTCACCGCCCCGGTGCTCACCCTCACCGAGCTGGCCGGACGTCCCGGCGTGCTCCGTGGTACCGGCCCGATCGACCCGGACCAGGTCCGCGAACTGGCCGACGCGGCCAGCGCGAACCCCAAGACCAGCTACCAGTTCACCATCACCGACCGCGACGGCCGACCCATCGCGCACGCCCGCGGCAAACCCAGAGCAAACGACTTCACACGATCGCGAAAACCCCGCAACTCCGACAAACCTGACCATCCAGCCACCGGGCCGCCCCGGCTCACGCTGGTCGATCCAGGACCGCCCAGCGGACACGGCACCTGGCTCTATGAACATGGCGACCGGGAGATCATTTTCGCGTTCGAGAGCCTCAACGGTGACTGCGACCACCGCCATCAGGCACCAGGACACGACCCTGGCACGCACCTGCGCCATCTGACCGGCGTGCTGCACACCGAATGCACCTTCCCGACCTGCCGCACCCCGCAGCACCGGGCCGACTACGAGCACTCAGCACCCCATGACCAGGGCGGTATCACGTGCCTGTGCACATGCGGGCCGGTCTGCCGCCGCAACCACAAGCACAAGCAAGGCCCAGCCTGGAAGCTCGACGGAACCGGCAAACCCGGATACTTCACGTGGAAGCTACCCAGCGGAAGGACATACCTCAGCGGACCCGACCTCTACCCGATCTAGCGCATAGCAGGCTGAGGATCTGCGTCTAGCACGTGGCAGGAGATCAAGCCGACGCCACGGATCCGGAGTTCCTCGCCTTAAGCGTCTGGGCCTGGCAGATACTGATCCGATGGCAGAGGATTGGTTCGGCGGGTTCAGCCTGGACCGGGTGGACATAGGCGGGGTGGACGCGGGCAGCGTGGGCGGGGTGGTGCTGCGGGTGCGGTCTGGTGGCGCCGGGCCGCCGCTGCTGTTGCTGCACGGTCATCCGCGCACCCATGCGACGTGGCATCGTGTCGCGCCGTTGCTGGCGAGGGAGCACACCGTAGTCTGCCCGGATCTGCGCGGCTATGGCCAGTCATCCAAGCCGCCGAGTGGTGGCACTGGTTCTTCCTCGGCAACCCGGCCGCCGAAGCCGACCGGGTGATCAACGCTGACCCTGACGCCTGGTATCACAGCGACCGTCCCCGCCCGCAGATGGGCCACCCGCGACGACATGGAACGGCTCTATGGCGACCCGGCCGCGGTATGGCGCGGCTGGGCCGACAACGTGACAGGCCTACCCATCGACTCCGGCCTCCACATCGCCGAGCAAGCACCCGCGGAACTGGCCACCGCACTCGCCGCTTTCCTGCGAACCTGACCAGACAGCCATGCCACAGCCGCCAGCTCCAGTAAGCGCGCGCGGGCGCGGGGCAGCAGGAGGGTGGTGAGGGCGGCCACGACCAGGATCGCGGCGTCGACGGCCATGGCCACCTCCATCGCGTGCACGAACGCGGGTCGGGCCGACGGGCCGCCGAGCGCCGGACCGAGGGCTGCGTAGAAGATCGCGCCGACGATGGCGATGCCGCTGGCGATGCCGAACTGCTGGGTGGTGGTGAGGATTCCGGCCGCCGCCCCGGCCCGCTCCGGCTTGATGTGCGCGAGTACCGCGCTGATCAGGGACGGCAGCGCGATGCCCTGCCCGACGCCGATCAGGGCCGTGGCCGGTGCGAGGTCCCAGCCGGTCAGGTGAGCGCCGTAGTGCCGGCCGGTCAGGAACAGGGTCAGCGCGCCCAGCGCGGCGATCAGCGCCCCGAGCGTGATCGACCGTGAGCCGAGCCGGGCGGCGAGCCGCGGGCCGAGGATCGACATCGCGGTGAACGTCGCGGCCAGCGGCAGGTTCTCCACCCCCGCGCGGAACGGCTCCTGGCCCAGGCCCGCCTGGAGCAGCAGGGTCAGCACGAACATGAAGCTGCCGAAGAAGAACGTCAGGCCGAAGTTCACCGCCAGCCCGGCCGAGAACGCCCGGTCGGAGAACAGCGGCAGGTCGAGCAGCGGCTCCCCGCCCCGGCGCGCGAGACGGCGCTCCCAGGCGATGGTCAGGGCCAGCAGCGGCAACGACGAAGCCAGCGACGCCCAGGTCCAGGCCGGCCAGCCTTCGTCCCGGCCGAGAGTGAGCGGGACCAGGGCGAGGGCGAGGGACGCCGACACGCCCAGCGCGCCCAGCGGGTCCAGGCGCGGCCTGCGATGGGCCCAGGCGTGCGGGACCAGCAAGGCGGCGGCGATCAGCGCCAGGATGCCGACCGGCACGTTCACCAGGAAGATGGCCCGCCAGCCGAGGCCAGCTACGTTGAGCGAAAGCAGACCGCCGCCCAGGATCTGGCCGGACACGAACCCGATGCCCATCGTCACGCCGAACCAGGACAGCGCCTTGGGCCGCTCGACGGGCGGGAACGTCGCGGTGATCAGCGCCAGCACCTGCGGCACCATCGCGGCGCCGGTCAGGCCCTGCACCAGCCGGGCGACGACCAGTTCACCGGGAGACTGAGCCAGGCCGCACAGCAGCGACGCGAGGGCGAACGTCACGACGCCGATCATGAACATCCGCCGGTAGCCGAACAGGTCGCCCAGCCGGCCACCGGTCACCATGCCGCTGGCGTACATGAACGCGTAGCCGCCCACGATGAGCTGAAGCGCCGCGTCGCTGACATGCAGGTCGCGCTGCAACGAAGGCGCCGCCACATTGACCGCCCATATGTCAAAACCGGCCATGAACATGGCCATCAGCACGACCGGCAGCATCAGCCATCGCCGCGGATCAGGGCCAGAGGCATCGGGTCCGGAGGCCGGGACTCCAGCGTCACGCGCGGCCACCCGCGAACGGGAATCCAGAGCCCTGGACACAGCGTTTGACATGGAAACCCCCAGTAGTTTGACGTTCATCGAAGTTCGATGACTATCGAACAGTACTATATCTATCGAACTACTCGCAACCTGTTTTATGCTCGGATGTGTGATGGACGACGTAGTCGAGCCCGCGGCGGAGGACTTCCAGCTTCCCCGCATCCTCGCCGCGCTGGCTGACCCGAACCGGCTGGCGGCGGTGCGTTACGTGGCGCACAACGGCGAGTCCTGGTGCGCTCAGGTCATGGAGCAGGCCATGCTCCCGATGACCAAGTCCACGTTCTCCCACCACCTGCGGATCCTGCGCGAGGCCGGTGTGCTGACCAAGCGGATCCAGGGCGCCCGTGGCTATACCAGCCTGCGCAAGGCCGATCTGGACCGCAGGTTCCCCGGCCTGATCGACTCCATCGTCGACGCCGCTATCGACCCTGTTCCTCAGCCGGGCTAGGCGCGCGCAGCCGGGAACCCCATTTCTCCTCAATTCTACCCAGCCGCCACACCAGCATCGCCGCCACCCAGGTGACCACGAACATCCCGACGATCACGAACCCGGCCGTGTTGATATCGAAGCCTCCGGCGAATCCACCGGGCAGCAGGCTCAGCGCCTCGATGCCGCCGATGAAGAAGCAGATGGCCACCGACAGCCCGGTGATGGCGAGGTTGTAGTAGACCTTGCGCACCGGGTTGAAGAACGCCCAGCCGTAGGCCAGGTTCATGAACAGCCCGTCGGTGGTGTCCATCAGCGTCATGCCGGCCATGAACAAGATGGGCAGCGCGAGGATTGCCTGCCAGGCGATGTGCTCCGAGGCGAGGTAGGCGGTGGTGGTGAGCAGCAGCACTTCGGTCGCGGTGTCGAAGCCGAGCCCGAACAGGACCCCCACCGGGTAGATCTTCCACTCGCGATCGATGACCTTCATCCACCGGCCGAAGAACCGGTAGAAGAACCCCCGGTTGTCAAGCTGCCGCTCCAGCTCCGCCTCGTCGTATTCGCCGCGCCGCATGGACCGGAACACCCGGATGATCCCGGCCAGTACCACCAGGTTCATCAGCCCGATGAGGAGCAGGAACACCGAGGACACGACCGTCCCGGCCATGCCGCCGAACTGGTGCAGCGGCGAGCTGGAATGGGTCACGGCGGGCAGCACGGTCTTCTCGGCGACGATGAGGCCGACGCCCATCGCCACCACGATCGTGGAGTGCCCCAGGGAGAAGAAGTACCCGAAACCGAACGGCCGCGGCCGGCCGGTGCCGAGGCGGTCGCCGATCACCTTCCTGGTCGTGTTGTCGATGGCCGCGATGTGGTCGGCATCGAACGCGTGCCGCAGGCCCAGGGTGTACGCGGTCACGCTGAGGCCGACACCGAACAGCTTGTAATGGCCGGGTAGCACGTAGATCACGAAGACCGCGAAGCCCAGCGCGTGCATGGCGGCTATCGAGCCGTACATGGCGAGCAGCCGGATCCGCTCGGTCCGGCTCATCGTCCCGAACGACTGCCGGACGAGCTCCCGCATCCGCGGCGTTCCAGGAGCGCCCACACTGGCACGCTAGCGCAGTTGCAAATAAGTCGCAAATAATACTACTTTGCGGAACTGGCTGGTTACATCGGCGGAGGCCTAACTGGTGACATCAGCGGAGGTGAACCGGGCCCAGGCGAACGCACCGGACAGCACCATGTACACGACGAACGACGCCAGGCCGCGCAGCAGCACCGACGTGTCGGCCGGCGCCCGCAAGATGGAGTCGAAGTCCGCCCACCAGTGGGTCGGCAGGTACGGCCCGACCGCCGCCAGCTGCGGCACATTGTCCACCACCTCGCTGGTCACCACGAGGATCATGACCGCGGCGATCGCGCCGATACCGTGCTCGGTCAGCGTCGAGATGGCCAGCCCGATCGCCCCGAGCGCCGCCATCGCGGCGGCCACGTACAGGGTGACGAGCAGCACCTTGACCAGGCCCGCGCCCAGCGAGACGGTCGCGCCGGACAACAGCGTCACCGGCCCGACCGGAAACAGTATGACGCCGACGACCAGCGCCACCCCGGACACGGTGAACGTGGCGCACAGCGCGAACGTGACGATCGTCGCGTACTTGACCGAAAGCAGCCGGGTCCGCCCGGCCGGCACGGCCAGCAGGTAACGCAGCGTGCCGTAACCCGCCTCGCCCGCGATCGAGTCACCGGCGACGACCGCCACCACGACCGGCAGCACCAGGATGAGCAGGCTGCTCAGCGCGATGAAGGTGAGGAACACCCCGTTGCCGGCCAGCTGGTCGAAGAACGCCGTGCTCGGATTCGGGCCGCCCCCGCTTCGCGAGTGCGGCGCCGCGAGCTTCAGCGCGATCCCGATCAGGACGGGGAACGCCGCCGCGACCCCGAGCAGGGCCAGGTTCCGCTTCCGTCCGAAGACCAGCCTCAGCTCAGAACCAAAAAACCTTATCCAGGAACGAACGGGCGGTGGTGCTTCGCCCAGCGAACGCGCTGCCTGCCCTCCCCCTTCGCTCCGCTCCCGCTCGCGAACAAATCCGACATTTCCGTTATTCAGCACTCTGTCATTCACTGATGGCAAAGCCCTCTCCGGTCAGGCCAACGAAGAGGTCTTCCAGGCTGGGCGCGGCGACGCCGAAGCCGCGCACCCCGATGCCGGCGTGTACCAGCTCGGCGCAGACTCGTTCCGGCTCGGCGTCGCCCAGTATGGCCGAGGCCTCGCCCTCGGCGGTATGCGTGTCGGTGAGCCCCAGCGCGGCCAGCACTTTGGTGGCGCCCTCGGGGTCCGCGGTCCGCACGGTGACCCGGGCCGCGCCGGTCCGGCGCAGTTCCGGCAGCGATCCCTGGAAGACGAGCTTCCCGGTGCGCATCACCCCGACATGGGTGCAGATCTGCTCCACCTCGGCGAGCAGGTGCGACGACACGAACACCGTGGTGCCGTCGGCGGCGATCTTCCGGATGAGCGTCCGCACCTCCCGGGTCCCCTGCGGGTCGAGCCCGTTGGTCGGCTCGTCCAGGATGATCAGCTCACGCGGCCGGAGCAGCCCGGCCGCGATGGCCAGCCGCTGCTTCATGCCCAGCGAGTAGTGCCGGTACCGCTTGCCGGCCGCCGACAGCAGGCCGACCCGGTCCAGGGCTTCGCCGATCCTGGCCTTGGCCGTCCTGGGATCCGCGGTCCGGTCGGCCGCGTCGTAGCGGGCCAGGTTGGCCGCACCGGACAGGAAGGGGTAGAAGGCCGGGCCTTCGACCAGCGAGCCGACCTTGTGCAGCACCCGGGTGGCCTGGTCCGGTATGGGCACGTCAAGCAGGCTCGCGCTGCCGCTGGTCGGGTAGGCCAGGGCGAGCAGCATCCGGATCGTGGTCGTCTTGCCGGAGCCGTTCGGGCCGAGGAACCCGTACACGGAGTTCCGCGGCACGGCCAGGTCGATGTGGTCCACAGCGAGTTGTCCGCCGCGGAACCGTTTCGTCAGGCCCTCGGTGGCGATGGCGGTCACTGGGTGTGTCTAATGTCCGGAAGCCGCCGCATACAGCACGGTCGGGTCGACCGCACCGACGTACACCGAGCCGTTCGTGATTAGTGCCGAGACCAGGCCGGTCCGGATGAGCTGGCCGGTGCCGAACGCGCCGTGCACGGTGCTCGCGGAACCGAGCAGCGCCTGGACAGCCTCGGCCCCTTGGCCGGAACCGCCGGCCGAGGTCAACCCCGAAGACGGCAGCTTGACTACGGTCAGCCAGCCCGATCCGATGACGTTCGTGCCGGGCCCGGCGCCATCTTTGTGCGCGCCCTGGCCGGCGGACATGTTGTCCGTGGTCACCTTGGCGCCGGGCGGCGGGGTGAAGCTGATGTCGGAGGACGACGGCGTGGCGAACGTGACCGAGGTGAAGCCGATGCTGATCGCCGGGCTCTTCGCGTGCCGGGCGAAGACCTCGACGCGCAGCGGCACGTTGTTTTTCGCATCGATCGCGATCTTGACCTGGCCGACGAGGGACCGTCCGTCCTTCGGCGCGAGGACGAGCTCATAGGACGCCTGGCCGGCCACGTACACGTTGCTGTCCACCCTGACGGTGGTGGTGGGCCCGACCGCGGACAGTGCGTCATTCGCCGCCTGCTGCGGCGTGGCCGGAAGTTCGGCCGGTGCCTGGCTGGGGGCCTTCGCCGGGAGGACGAACTTCGTGGCGGTGTCCGGCACGGACTGCCAGAGCCACGCGGTGCTGCCGCTGCGGTACAGGTCGGTCTCGCTCATGCTGCCCGGCAACTCGATGCGGTACTGCTGCGGGCTCGCGTACCAGACCTGGACGGTATGTGATCCGGTAAGCAACGAGACCAATGACGTCGAATTCTGCGTGCCGGGCAGTCGCGGCAGACCGAGCGACGCGGTTTCCATCACGGAGCCGCTCAGCGCCGGGACGTGCGACTGCGCCGCGACGTCAGCCAGCAACTGCGCTGGTGTCCGCGCCGGCAGCGCGGGCGCCGCCTGCGCGGCGGGCATCAGCGCCGCCGCCATGATTCCGCCCGTTACGGCCAGCGCCCCCGCTGGCACCGCCCACCGAGCCTTGCGCGACATCCGATACATCCCCATATCGCCCACAGTACCCGCTGCCCCGCAGACCCGCGTCACCCTGAACGGTGACGTGAATGGGCCATCGTCCTCCCTATGGGGGATGCGGTGGCGGTGCGCCAGGAGACCTCGATGAGGGCACCGCCGAGGGGTGAATCGCCGATGCGCCAGCGGCCGCCGGTGGAGCCGACGATCGAGTCGCCGATCGCGAGGCCGAGACCGGCGCCAGGACCGTTTTCCTCGGCCCGCTGGAAGCGGTCGAACAGGTGAGGACGGGCGGCCTGCGGGATGCCGGGTCCGCTGTCCTCGACGGTCAGGATCAGCCGGTTGCCGTGCGCGCGTACGCTGACGCGCACCCGGCCATCGCGTCCGGCGTACCGGCAGGCGTTGTCCATCAGCACGCCGGCCAGCCGGTCGATCCACTCCGGCGGCGCGCTGATGTGATTGGGTCCGTCAGCTATCTCGACCGCGATGGAGGGACCGACCGCACGGAACCGGTCCGCGCAGGCTTCGGCGAGAGTACCCAGGTCAACGGGCTCGTCGCCGGGCGGCGGCGGCTGGGAGTCGAACCTCGCCAGCCACAGCAGGTCGTCGACCAGGCCGCGCAGCCGTCCGCTCTCGGACTCGATCCTGACCAGGGCCTCACGGTAATCCTCGGCCGTGCGCGACGGGCCGGCGTACGCGGGGCTCAGCGCCACGCCCACCTCGGCCTGGATCACGCTGAGCGGGGTGCGCAGCTCGTGTGAGGCGTCCGCGGTGAACTCGAGCTGCCGGCGCCGGGCCTGCTCGACCGGCGCGAGGGCGCGCAGGCCGACGATCAGCGAGCCACCGAACATCGCCAGCAGCAGCAGGGGCCCGGCGGCGATCGCGCCGTCCAGCAGCAGGTGCTCGGTGTGCAGGTCTCCCGCGCGGCTGAGGCCGGCCACCAGGAACCCGACCGACGTCGGCGTGCTCAGCAGCCGGTACGAGCCGGCCGATCCCAGGGTGGCGGTGAATGGTCCGCCGCCGCCGGACAGGCGGCTCAGCACGTTCTCTGTCAGGTTCGGCGCGCCGGGAGTGCGCTGTGTTACGGAACCACCGGAGCTCACCGACCAGAGGAGGACCGGAAGCTGTCCGGGGTCCACGTCCGGGTCCCCGTCTGAGTAATACCCGCCCGGCCGGCTGGCGACTATGGTCGGATCGTGCCGCGCGGCGCTCAGCCGGTCGTCCAGCCGCCCGTCGGTCTGGCTGGTCAGCCGCCCCGCCGCCACGAAGTAGAGCACGATCGCGCCCAGTACATAGAGGACAGCGATCACCGCGGTCGCCGCGATGGCGACCCGCACCGCCGGACCTCTAGACCGGGGGTTCATGCCGTGTTCTCGCTGGGGACGATCCGGTATCCGACGCCGCGTACGGTCTCGATGCGGGCGCCGGAACCGGCGAGCTTGGCCCGGAGCCGGGCCAAGTGCACGTCTATCGTGTTCGAGCCGAAGGCGTCGGCTTCGTCGTCCCAGACGTGCTGCGCGATAGCGCGGCGGGTGGCGATGCTGGGCGAACGCCGCATCAGGGTCTCCAGGATCCCCAGTTCGGTGACGGTGAGCGTTGGCAGCCGTCCGCCGATGCGAGCTTCACGCGAGACCGGGTCGAACTCCAGGTTCCCGACCACTATGCGGGGAAGCTGGGCCTGTCGCGGCCGGCGTTGCAGCGCGCGCAGCCGGGCCAGCAGTTCGCCGAAGTCGAACGGCTTGACCAGGTAATCGTCGGCACCGGCGTCCAGGCCGGCGATCCGGTCCGCCGGTGTGTCCCGGGCGGTGAGCATGAGGATGGGCACGGCGTGCCCCGGGGTTTCCGGCCCGCCGCGCAACTGCTGGACAAGCTCGAGGCCGGACAAATGTGGCATCCGCCAGTCGACCACCGCCACCTCGTACTCGTAGAACCGGAGATACGAAGCCGCGGTCTTACCGTCGGGCACCAGATCAACGATATAACCCTGCTCGCGCAGTCCTCGGGCGAGCACCTCTCCCAGGGTCTCGTCATCCTCGGCCACCAGCACCCGCACGGGTTGAATTTACCCAGTGTTTTCTGGGGGGTACAGACCAACCCCCCAGACCCTGCGACGCTTCCCACCGTTAGTGTCACCTGCCCGGAAGGGCTCTTTATTCCGGGGGGTACAGACCAACCCCCCGGACCCCCCGGACCGCGACGCTTCCCGCCGTTGGTGTCACCTGCCCGGAAGGCCCTGCGGACCTTCGCGGCCAGGCGACCCGCGAAGCTCGCTTCGCTCGCCGCGGGGGCTACTCGACCCGTGAAGCCACCGTGCACCCGCGAAGCTCGCTTTGCTCGCCGCGGAGCTGGCCGATACGCGCCCTTTGCCCGAGGTGTCCACATCATCAGCCGCCAACGCCGTGGAACTTTGGAGCCCTTCGGAAGGTTGGGCGCCGGAAACCGACGCCCATCCTTCCGCGAGGCTCTTATCTTCCGCGTCCCCACCGACAGCAAACGGACAAATACTCCCGAATCTCGAAATGTCGGGCGCGCTGGGGTGCAGGAAGCGCTGGGGTGCAGGAAGCGCTGGGGTGCAGGAATGCGCTGGGGTGCGGGAATGCGCTGGGGTTGGGGGTAAGCGGGAGATCCGGCGCCAGATTGGGCGGGGGATCAGTTTCAGGATCGTGGCCATGATGGCTAGGCGGGCGGGGACCCAGACTACGTCGCGTTTGCGGGGCAGGGCGTTGGCGGTCGCTATGCCGACGGCTTCGGGGGTGGTGGCCATGGGGGCGGGTGGCATGCCTTCGGTCATGCGGCCGATGACGAATCCGGGGCGGACCAGCAGCACGCGGACTCCGGTGCCATGCAGGGAGTCGGCCAGGCCGCGGGCGAACGCGTCGAGGCCGACCTTGGTCGCGCCGTACACCGGGTTCGCCTTGCGCGGGCGGACGGCCGCGATCGAGGACAGCACCACGATCGTGCCCCGGCCGTGCGCGCGCATGTGCCCGGCCACCGCGAGCAGCGTGCTGACGTGCCCGGTGAAGTTGGTCTCGATCATCGTCGCCGCCTGCTGGACGTCGGCGTCCAGCTGCGGCTGCGGGACCAGGATGCCCGCCGCCGAGATGACCATGTCCAGGCCGCCGTCGGCGAACAGGCCGTCGATCAGCGCCTGATGCGCGGTTGTCGCGGTGGCGTCGAACGGCACCGCGATCACCTGGCAGGGCAGCGTCTTGCCCGCCGCTACGAGCCGGGCTTCGTCCCGGCCGGCCAGGATCACCTCGGAATCCGGCGACAGGCCGAGCGCGGCGACGATGGCCAGGCCGATTTCGCTGGTGCCGCCGAGCAACAGGATCCGCTGCGGACGGGTGGGCAGTATTGACACGGGCATCGCAACCCTCACGCTACATAGAGACCGGTCACGAACAGGGCCAGCCAGCACGTTTCGCAGGCCAGCATCAAACCGTCCCTGGTGATCAGGTCCTCCACCGGGCGGATCGTCCCCTGCCCGGTAAGGATGGCGAACCGGTAGAGCGCCGCATACAGCGGGATCGCGCTGGCAAGATGCCAACTCCGGGACCCCGTGTGCTCACCGGCCGCCCACAGCACATAACAGACGATCATCAGGGCGCCGACCACGTACTGGCTCACCCGCAGCATCCCCGGGCTGTAGGCGCGCATCACCGGCCGGGTGCGGATCGCGGCCGGGCCGAGCGTAACCAGTTCGGTGTAGCGCTTGGCGACCGCGACGAACAAGGCGCCCAGCGAGCACACCAGCAGGAACCAGCCGGAAACCCGCACATGCGTGGCCGCCGCCCCGCCCAGCACGCGCAGCAGGAACCCGGATGCCACGAACATGACCTCAAGCACCGGGATGTGCTTCAGCACCATCGAGTAGAGGAACGAGCTGGCCAGGTACCCGGCCACCGTCGCCGCGAGCAGCGGAGCACCGATCAGGAAGCCGATCACGACCGCCACGGCGACGCAGCAGCCGGCCAGCGCGAGCGCGTGCGTCTTCGGCAGTTCCCCGGCGGCGATGGGCCGGTTGCGCTTGGTCGGATGGGCCCGGTCCCGCTCCACGTCGGCCACGTCGTTGACGAAGTACACCGCAGAGGACGCCGCGGCGAACGCGAGCGCGGCCGCGATGGCGTACACCAGGCCGTCCCGCCGCCCCATGTGGGCGGCGGCCAGCGGCGCGGCGAAGACCAGCAGGTTCTTCGGCCACTGCCGCGGCCTGGTGGTACGGATGGCGCCGGACATCCAGCGGGCGGGCGTGACAGGACGCGATTGCGCCCCATCCGCCACCTGAGCGGCGCTAGCGTGCGTGGTCACCGTGCGTAAACCGCCGTGAAATCGCGGGCCCAGACCGAATAGTAACGATTCGCGGGTGAGGGCTGATCGGGCAGCATCGCGACCGGAGCCGGATCCGTCGGGTGACCGGCCGCGCGGTAGTACTCGAGGGCGGTCCATTCCGGGTTGATGTCCAGCTCCATCGCCTCGACCGCACCGGCGCGCTGGAGCAGGCCCGCGAGCGTCGCCGCGGACAGCTCGGGACCGTAGACGTAGACGATCCGGCCGTCCTTGGTCTGGCCGATGCCGGAACGCCAGACGTAGTACGCGCCGCCGAGGGTTGCCCCGAAGCTGGCCTCCACGTTCTGGTTGATGTTCGGGGCTACCTGGCCGTGATCGATGATCAGCTCGAGGTTCTGGCGCACGCCGCAGACGTTCTTTGTCAGTCCCACGTCACGGCCCCACTGGCCGATCTTGATCGTGCCATTGCAGAAGTACACCATGGATGCGGCCCCGCCGGTGAGCGATCCGCTGGTGCGTCCGTTCAGATAGAAACCGCCGCGCGAGGCGTTCAGCCGGAACCCGCCGTTGAACGTGGCGAGCAGGCCGGTCCGGGTGCCGGGCGTGATCCAGGACTGCGCGCCGCCAAAGCCCGACCCGGGGTCGGTCGAGCCGGGCCGCAGCTGGAACTTGACCAGCCGCTGGTCGAACGAGGCGATCCCTGCCACGTAAGAGGTGTGCACAGAATCCACGCGCATAAACGTGGTATACAGGGCCGGTTCGTTACGCACGGTCTCCTGGAGCCGCCAGACACCCTCACCGGGCAGCGCCGGGCTGGCGAACGGGGTCAGGTTCCTGGGCACGTCCGGCTTGAAGCCGTGCACCTTCTTGAACTTGAGCTTGCTCTGCGGACCGGTCAGCGAGAACTGCGGCTTGCCGCCATTCTTCGGCGGGGTATAGGTCAACTGCTCCATGAGCGTGACGACCGAGCCCAGGTAGTGGTCGCGGGCCCACTCGGCCAGCTTGGCGGACAGGGGCAGGCCGTTGTTAGCGGTGAGCGCCCGGCCGAGCGAGAAAGCCACGAAGCACAAGAAGATGACCACCACGGCAAGGACGGCTCGCACCGTGCGAAGGCGGAAGAAGCGGCGGATGCGCCCCCGTTTGCGGGGATTTCCGGCCCTACCGGACTTGCGGCCACCCGGTCCCGGCGGCGGCCCGGCAGAGCCGTCGTCCTGGCCGGGGATGTCGTAACCCTCGGGGGCGTACGGATCCGGGGCATACCTGTCCTGCTGGTAGTAGGACTCCCAGGGGTCCGGCGGCGCGGCGGGCGCGGCATAGGGCTCGCGTGAGATCGGCATCGTGTAGTCGTCGCCGCGACGGTAGTCCGAGCCGGTCCGCGGGTTCCGGAAGCCGCCGCCGTTGCCGACGGGGTATTGCCCCTGATACGGCGGCCCCTGGTCGGCCTGCGGCTGCTGATACTGCGGCTGCTGATACTGGGGCGGCTGGTACTGAGGACGGCGCGGCGGCCAGGGGGGCGGGGGGGACTCACCGTTACGGGGTCCCCCTGGTCCCGACTGTGGCACTCGCCTACCTCCTCGGTCTGCCTGCGAACCGGAGCAGGTCTACCCGACCAACATGAACTAAACGTGACGCCCAGCCCCCACCGAGCGCAAAGGGTGACGGGCCGTTGAACCGACGCCGTTCCCGATTAAAGAAGATTAGCTTACGGGGCGGGGGTGAGGGGGCAGCGCCGAGCTTTCACCAGCGTCCCCACGGTAGCAGCGCGGCTACAGCCACCGCCGCGAACAGCAGCGTCAGGTAGGCGATGGACAGGTGAAACAGCCGCATCGGGGCTGGCTTGCTGGTGGTCTGGACCTGTGCGTTGAGGCGGTGCGCCTCGACCATGAACCAGACCCCGAGGCCGCCCGCGGCCACGCCGTAGATCCAGCCGGCCCATGGCGCCAGAGCCAGGGTGGCGGCGACCATCGCGTAGGAGTACCAGAGGATCTTCCTGGCCACGGCGGCAGGAGAGGCCACGACCGGAAGCATCGGCACGTTGGCGGCCGCATAATCCTTACGAAATTTCATGGCCAGCGCCCAGAAGTGCGGCGGCGTCCACAAGAAGATGACCGCGAACAGGATCAGGGCGGGGGTGCTCACCGTGCCGGTGACAGCCGCCCAGCCCACCAGGACGGGAAAGCAGCCAGCCGCGCCGCCGATCACGATGTTCGACGGGCTGCGACGCTTCAGCAGCAGTGTGTAAACGAAGATGTAGAACAAGATCGCGGTATCGGCCAGCGCGGCGGCGAGCCAGTTCGCCATCAGGCCGAGCAGCAGCGTCGCCCCGGCGCCGAGCAGGATTCCCCAAGCCAGGGCCTCGGCCGGCTTGATCGTGCCCTTGCCGTTCACGACCAGCGGGCGGCGTTTTGTTCGGTTCATCACCGCGTCGATATCGCGGTCTATGTAGCAGTTGATGGTGTTCGCGCTGCCGGCCGCCAGCGTGCCGCCGACCAGCGTGACCAGAATCAGCTTGATCGACGGCAGGCCGCGCTGGGCCAGCAGCATGGTCGGGACGGTGGTGACCAGGAGCAGTTCAATGATGCGTGGCTTGGTCAGCGCGACCAGCCCGCGGAGCACCACGCGCGGCGGGCGTCGCCCGCCACCGGATGATCCCGGCTCGCCCAGTCTGGGAAGGGCCGCGGCAGAGGTCACTCGCCAGCCCCAGCCGTCTTGGTGTCACCGTCGGCCTTCGGCTGCCCCGGCGTGTTGGTGTGGGACATCGGCTGCGGCTGGCGCGGACCGCGGCGGCCCGGCACGATCTCGGGTTTGGTGTACAGCACGTACAGCGCCGCGGCGACCGCGATGAACAAGATCATCGGGAAGACGAACGTGAGCATCGACCCGCCGAAGCTCCACGCGCTGCTGTTGCCGTCCACCGCAACCTTCTTCCTCTTCAGTCTTTACCCAGGGGGCTGGCTTTACCCGCGGGGTGAGTGCGGGGTTCCCGACACTTACTACGACAGAGCGTAGAACATCAACCAGAACAGCAATGCCACCAGGGCCAGGTAATTCCAGACGGTAGCGAAGGCGCTGAGGGAAGCCTGGAACCGCTGCACCGAGAACGTCTCAGTGTACGTCGGCGGCTGCTCGACGAATGAGATGGCCGGGATGAACCTGGACCGGGCGAGCAGAATCTCCAGCCAGAGCAGGCCCGACAACACGATCACGATGAACACCGGGTAGAAGCCCGTAAAGACGCTCGAATAGCCGGAAGCACCGGGTCCGAAGGGCAGATACAGCAGTTCGCCGATCTGCAGCCCGACCGCGGTCAGGCCGAGGACCATCGCGATGAGTCCGCCGAGTTGCCAGGTCCGCTTGTTCCCGGCCTTGATCCGCTGGAGTGCGTAGTAATGCACGCCAGCGCTGGACAACAGGAGCAGCATGATGATCGCGCCGAGCCAGCCGTTCGGATGGTGGAAGCCAGAGCCCTTCCAATGGCCCTCGGAGTTGAGCGAGCGCAGATAGAAATAGGCGAAGGCGAACGAGCCGAACAAGAACGTCAGGCCGCCCACGGCCAGGCGCGCGCCGGTCCAGGCGGCGTTGAGCGCGGATTCGTGGTAGTAGCCATCGTCTTCGGCGGCCAGCGCGGCCGCGGCTGGCGTGAGGGCGGCCGCGGCTGGCCGGGGGGCGGCGGAATCGGCCATGATCTATGCCTCCGTTCCTGCGCCTGCGCTGCTTGGTGTTCCTGGCGTTCTTGGTGCTTGTGGTGCTTGTGGTGCTTGTGGTGCTTGTGGTGCGGCGCCGGCGTACGCCCCGGCGATGACGCCGGGGGGCGGGTTCAGGTCCGCCACCGGCAGCGCGTTCGGAATGCCGTAGTCGTAGGGGCTGGCCAGGATCACCGGAACCCGGCTGAAGTTCTCCGGTGGCGGAGGCGACGACAGCTGCCATTCCAGGCTGCGCGAGCGCCACGGGTTGCCGACCTCGCGTTCCCGCCAGAACAGCGTGGACATCACGAAGTTGAACAGGAAGATGAGGATCGACCCGCCCAGGCAGAACGCCGAGATACTGACCCAGTCGTTGAGCGTTTCCAGGTTCCTGGCGTACTCGAACACCCGGCGCGGCATGCCCATCAGGCCGAGCGCGAACAACGGCAGGAACGTGGTGTTGAAGAAGATGAACATGGTCCAGAAGTGGATCCGGCCCAGCTTCTCGTTCAGCTTGATCCCGGTCATCTTCGGCAGCCAGTAGTAGACGCCCGCCATGAACGCGAAGATCAGTCCGCCCATGATCGTGTAGTGGAAGTGCGCCATCACGAAGAAGGAGCCATGCTCGGTGGTGTCGGCGGGCACGTCGGACAGGAACACGCCGCTGATGCCGCCGATCAGGAAGTTGAAGTAGAAAGCCAGCGCGAACAGCATCGGGATGGAGAACCTGATCTTCGCCTTCCAGAACGTCCCCATGCCGACCAGGAAGATGAACCCGGTGGGAATGGAGATGAGCTCGGTGGTGAGCATGAACAGCGGGCGCATGTCCGGGTTGATGCCGCTGTCGAACAGGTGGTGCTGCCAGACGAAGAAGCTGAGTATGCCGACGCCGAGCATGCCGGCCGCGGCGATCTTGTAGCCGAACAGGGGCTTGCGGCAGAACACGCTCACCACCTCGGCAATAATGCCGAAGCCGGGCAGCGCCAGGATGTACACCTCGGGATGGCCGAAGAACCAGAACAGGTCCTCGTACAAGAAGCTGCTGCCGCCCAGCTGGTTGGTGAAGAACGCGGTCTGGAAGGTCCGGTCCATCAGGCCCATGAAGCACGCCCCGACCAGCACGGGAACGCTGAGGACCTGAAGGAACGAGACCGTGAACATGGACCAGACGAACATGGGCATCCGGCTCCAGCGCATGCCCGGCGCCCGGTAGTTGATGACCGTGACGATCATGTTGAAGCCGGCCAGGATCATCGATATGCCCATCAGGCCGAACGCGAAGTAGTAGGCGTCCATACCCTGCTTGGCCTGCGTGGCCAGCGGCTCGTAACCGGTCCACCCGGTCGGGAACCCGCCGAACAACATCCCGGACAGCAGGATCACGTACGCGGCCGGGGTGAGCCAGAAACCGAGCGCCTCCAGCCGCGGGAACGCCACCCGCTTCGACCCGATCAGCAGCGGCCCGAAGTACTGCCCGAACGGCCCGAGGATGACCGAAGACATCATCATCATCATCATGGTGCCGTGCTCGCCGACCACCATCAGGTACTGGTTCGCGCCGATCAGATGGTAGCTGGGGCTCAGCAGCTCACTGCGGATCGCCATCGCGAACAGTCCGCCGGTGAGGAAGTAGCCGATCATGCCGAACAGGTACTGGATGCCCACGACCTTGTGATCGAGGGTGTACCTGAAATATTTCCCCAGACCAGGCTCCACGCTGCTCAGGTGGGTGTCCGGGGGCCGCTGCCTGCCCAGCACCAGCCAGAACAAGTCGTTGAACACGCCGAGGCCTATCAGCCATCCCAGCACGCCAAGGGCGTAACCGAGAACGATCGGCACGTCGTTGGCGTCGGAGTGCACGTTCTGCTGGTAGCCGCTGGACAGGAAGTTGCCGAGCAGGTGGCCGAGGATGTAACCGACCGCCGCGAGGATCACGCCGGTGTGGATTCCGGGGCGCAGCCAGTACGACCTGAAGCCCGCCCAGTCCCGCGGGCCGCGGCCCGTCGGCTCCGCCAGTTCCGACTGTATCTCTATGGCCATCTTCGTTACCTCTTCGTGCCTGGCGTCATGGGGTCACCGGGTCGTTGGGCGGGTAATACAGGCCGGCCGCACCGGTGATCTGGTTGATGTTGACCAGGTTCTTGCCCAGCTGAGGAATCACCGTGGGGTCGTAGGTGAGTGCGTATGACGGCAACGCGGACAGCACGCCGTCGGACTGCTCCTTGGACTGCATACCGGCCGCCCAGGACTGGAAGTCCGTCGGGGAGACGACCCTGCCGTAGTTGTACATGGCGCCGTGCCAGATGCCGCACAGTTCGTTGCAGCGGACGGTGAAGCCGCCGAGTTGCTTGGCGGTGGTGTACGCGACGTTGTCCACCTGCGGGTTGGCATCGGCCTTCACGCCGAGCTGGTAAGCCCAGAAGCTGTGGATCACGTCGAGCGACGTCACGTGGAAGGTGATCGGCATGTTGAGCGGCAGCACGAGTTCGGCGGACTCCATCCCGCCGAACTGCGGATAGCGGTAGGTCCAGTCCCACTGCTGCCCGATCGCCTGGACCTGGAGCATGTCGTTGCCGCCCGGGGACCAGGCTGCGGTTTCCTTGCCGGCCAGCTTCCAGACCGGCGACGGCCCTTCGCCGGCGCCCGCACCGGCCGGGCCGATCAGCTCCACCGTGCCGAAGACCGCGAGGAAGAGGACGATGGCCGACGTGCCAGCGATCCAGGCGACCTGGACCTTGGTGTTGCCGTAGATCGGCTCGCCGTCACCGTCATCGTCCGGCTTGGCCCGCCAGACCACGATCGAGTAGATGAAGTACAGGAGCACGGCGATGACGACCGGCGCGGCCGCTACTGCCAGGACCGCGATGTCGAATTGCTGGTGCTTGGCGGAGTCGGACATGTCGCCTGGCGGGAGGTGCGGGTACCAGACCAGCCAGATGAGCAGATCGGCGGCCAGCGCCAGGACGAACCAGATGGCGAAGATCCGCAGGCCATGCCGCGGCTCGGCGGGCGGCTGAGCGGCCTGGGTGGCCTGAGCGGCCGTCATGAGTTCACCACGTCCATTTCGCCGGTCATGTAGCCCTCGGTCTGCATCGGCCCGCTGTTGCCGTCGAGGTATCCGCCGCCGCACGGCACCAGGCACTGCCAGCGGAAGACCCCGCCATGGCTGGGCGCCATGAAGCTGAACGTCTCCACCGCGTACGGGTTGCCGCTCGGCGTGCACGGCGAGGAACTGCACAGGTCTTTGACGGAAAGGTTGGCGTTGGGCGACGCGACGGGGACGTAGATGCCCATGGCCGGGATCGCGAACGTGTGCGCCACGTTGCAGTCGGACCAGGAGTTGATCACCGACAGGGTCTTCCCGGACACGTACTTCTTGCCGTGCTGGTCGAACTGCGAGACGGTCACCGTGTTGCCGATAGTGCCCAGGACCTGACTGAAGTAGTTGTTCCGCAGCGGCGTGCAGCCGTCGTATCCGTAGATGGTGACGTTGACCTTCGTGTTGGCCGGGATGGAGAACAGCGTGGTGTGCACCCAGTTCTTGGTGCTCGGGTCCTGCACGTAATAGCTCACCCAGTTGGGCTTGCTGGAGGAGTCGTTTTGCGGATCCTCCTGCAACATGACGTTGACCTGGCCATTCGAGGCCGTGTAGTGGACGGTCGTCAGAGCACTCTCGGCGCCGATGTAGTACAGGGCGACGAAGATTCCCAACCCGACCACTGCGGCGACGGCGACCAGCAGGGCTGCTGCCCGGGCTGGCACAGACACCAGATCACCACCTCGCTTCGTAGCATCGCTTTGCGGCTATGCGGCTATGCGTTACGCGCGCAAGTTCGATTCCGGCCGTGCTGCCATTTGCGCTGCAGGCCGGTACCTACTGGGGTAGATGATGGAATCGCTGGTATCACAAGGCAACACTTGACGCCCCAAATGACGAAATTGTCATGCAGGGGCTTTCGTTAAGCGTGGATCTGTACGCTCTGACCTGCGATGATGACGCCTGGTGAGCAGACTTGGCTCGCCAGCAATCGTTTGCTAGGCGAAGCTTCTGGGAGTGGGCTCGCTGTACGATGACCGTGCATGGAGGACTTATGACGGCACAGCTGGCGCCGCCGACCCCTACCGGGCGTACCGGATGGCCGGTGCTGCGCACCCCCAAGTGGATGTGGGCTGGCGCCGCCGTTCTCGTTATCGGCCTGGTACTCGCCGCGCTGCCGCACCGCCCGTCCACGTCGGAGCGCGTGGCGGACCTGCGCGGAGTGGTCCACGACCTGACGACCGACATCGAGTCGTGCGCGGGCGGAGTCACCGACTCGCTCACCGCGCTGCGTGAAATCCAGGCCGGCCAGAGCAACGACGTCAACACCGCGGTCAAGATAGCCAACCTGGCCGCGGCGAACTGCTCGCCCGCCAACAACATGCAGATGGACGACCTGGTCCAGTACCAGGTGCCCGAATCACTGGCTTCGTTCCATCTGGAGACGGCGGTAAACGACCTCGTCACCTGGGCCTTCCCGCTCGCGCAGCGGGTGCAGGCCGACGTCGCCAGCGTGGTGACGGCGCATACGCCTTCCGCGATCGCGGCGGCTACCGCGCAGTTGCGGCGGGACGAGCGGGCGCTGGACGCCCAGCGCGCCCAGATCGACACGAAGTTCGCTTCCGCCAGCCGCGCGCTTTCCGCCAACGTGTCCCCGCCGCCCCTCCCGAGCTGAGCAAGGGGCCGCGGTCCGGCGCGCCGCGGCCAGGCGCGGTCTGGGCGCTCCGCGGGCTTGCCCGGCGCGCATGCCCGGCGCGTGCTTGACCTGCTCGTTGCCTGGCCCTGGCCCTGGCCCTGGCCGTGACGGCCCTTGCCCCGGTCGTCGCAACTCTGGCACCGCTGGTAACGCTACACATGTTCGTGTGGCGGAGAGCCCCTTTCACGTCCAGTATGTGACGGTTTGTGGGACGGTCCGCCACACGAACAACCGTAGCGATACAACTGTAGCCTTAACGGTCGCGCACGACCGGAGGCTCCCGCAGACCGGACGTTCCCCGAGACCGGAGGTTCCCGCAGACCGGACGTTCCTTGAGACCGGACGTTCCCGGAAACTGGAGGTTCCCGCACGACTGGAGGTTCCCGGAGACCGGAGGTTTCCGGCCGAAGGGATCGCGCCCACCTGATCGCGGGGCTCGATGTACTTTCCGCTGGCCGAGCGTTGTGATCCATGTGCTCATTGTGACAGGAAATACAAATGTCCCACTTCCGGGCGGTTACATGCCGTTCCTGCTGTCACAGGAGCAGCGCCAGAACTGGCCTAAGGGGCACTTCACCAGGCAGAATGGTCGTGCATGTCAGATCAAAGGGGCATATGATGCCTCTGGGGTGTTTGTACAGAACGTTTAAGGTATTCGTTTAGGGTTGCAATCGTTTGTGTGACGGAGCCGTAACAATCCGCCTAGTTGTTACATGCCACTTGACCCGCTTCACGCTTCACGTGGAGCATCACATCAATGGGTGCTTTTCCACCATTGCCCTAACACGGCATGGCTGGACGCGGTTCAGTGGCCAATGGACGCACGAGCCCTGAGCCGCGCGGTAAGGACCGAGGTAGCGAACATGACGTCGCAGGAAGGCGCAGCTCAGGCCACCTACGCAAAGACCATCGAGGGTGCCGCCTCGCGGGTGCTGGTAGTCGATGATGAGCCCGGTATAAGAGCCTTCATAGGCCGCGCGCTCAACGCTGCCAGCTACGCCACTGATTTCGCCGCCACTGGAGCAGACGCGCTGCGACTGGCCACGACCGGCCATTACGACCTGATCATCTTGGACCTCGTCATGCCTGACATGTCCGGGCAGGAGGTGCTGGAACGCCTTCTCGTCGCCCGGCCGGACCAGGCGGTCATGGTGCTGTCGTGTCTGGCGGACGTGGCGTCCAAGGTCGATTGCCTCGAACGCGGCGCGCAAGACTACCTGACCAAACCATTCTCGCTCGCCGAACTGCTGGCCAGGGTGCGGGTCCGGCTGCGCGGGGAGCATGGCCATTCCGAATCCCCCTCGGGGGAGTTCATCCGTGCTGGAGGGCTCACCTTGGATGTGGGTCGGCTGGTCGCCGATGTGGGACAGGGGCCGGTTCCGCTGACCCGGCTGGAATTCCTGCTACTACGCGAACTGGCCGAGCATGTCGGCCAGTCCGTCCCCAAGGAGAAGCTGCTGGCGACCGTCTGGGGCTATGACTTCGACCCTGGCTCAAATGTCGTCGACGTGTGCGTGCGGCGGCTGCGGTCGAAATTGGGGTTTGGCCTGATCAAGACGGTGCGCGGTGAAGGCTACCAGCTCGCTGGCTGATCACGGCCGGATGGTCGCCCGGCGGGCGACCGCTCGGTTCATCGCGCTCGGCCGGCTCACGTTGCGGCTGCGGTGGCCATACAAGCCGGGCTGGCTGGACGTCAGCTGGGCTGTCTTCTCGGCGCTGAACCTCGTCGCCATCTTGAAATTCGCCGACTGGGAGACGGTCCCATTCCACTTCATCTGGATCAGCTTCACCCTGCTGTATGGGTTCCGGACCTGGGCGGCCAAGCCGACCATGTGGGTGCTCGGCGCGGTCATGGTCGCGACGGGCGCGGGCATCGGGCTCGATGTCGCGCGACACACCGAGGCGCCAGCCGAGCTGACCGAGGTGCCACTGATGGCGGCGATGTTCGTCGCGATGGTATGGCATGCTCGACGCAAGCTCGCGGCCGAACAGGAATCCCTGCGGGTGAGCGAAGAGAACGCGCGCCTGCTCGCTACCCAGCGCCGGTTCCTCCAGGATGCCTCCCATCAGCTCCGCACGCCTATCACCATCGCCCTCGGGCACGCCGAGCTGCTGGCCAGCGATCTGCCCGGCCAGCAGGAAGGCCAGGACCTCCAGGTGATCCTGGGTGAGCTCATGCGCCTGCGGCGGATCTCCGAGCGACTGCTCGTTATCGCGGCGGCCGAGGATCCGGAGTTCCTGCACCCAGAGCCGGTCGCGCTGGACAGCTTCGTCATGGACGTGCTGCGCCGATGGCGACCGACCGCCAACCGGCGCTGGCAACTCGGCAGGCTGGACAAAGTCACCGTCCAGGCGGACCGGGAACGGCTCGGCCTGGCCATCGACGCGCTGCTGGAAAACGCCGTACGGCATACCGGGGAAGGAGATGCCATAAAGCTGTCGGTCACCGCCGGGGCGGAAGTCCGGCTGACCGTAGCCGACGGTGGATCCGGCATTCCGGCCGAACTGGTACCGCATGTGTTCGACCGGTTCCGCATCGGGGACAGCCGCCACCCCCGCGGCACCGGGCTCGGGCTCGCGCTGGTTCGCGCCGTCGCCCGGGCGCATGGCGGCGAGGTGCTGGTCCGCAGCTGGCCCGGACAAGGCAGCGACTTCGAGCTGCTGTTGCCGTCACCCACCGGATCGCGGCCGGTAGCCTCGACGGAAGCTGAAGCAGCTGTACTGGCCCGGGGGGACGACTCCCCCGGTTCCGGCCGGCGGGGGGAGGTGGGAGCCGATCGTGCGAGAGCTAACGTGGAAAGCGGCCTTCGGCGAGGTATGCCGGGCCGCGGCTAAACACAAGCTTGCCTCCGCCCTGATCGCTGTCCTGGCTCTGGGATCGCTGGCTGGTATCGCCTGGGCCGGGACCAGTTCCGGCGGCTCTGAGGGTTCCGGGGCGGCCGCGACCGCAGGTGGAGCCGGCGCTGTCCGCCCGGCCGGGGATCCGCCCGCGGCCACGTTCAGCCTGCCGTTGCTGAGCAGTTCCGGAGTGAGCGCCCAGCGCGTCTCATTGGCCTCGTACTCAGGCAAGCCACTGATCGTGAACTTCTTCGCGTCCTGGTGCCCGCCATGCAAGACGGAGACGCCGTTGCTCGCCAGGTTCTACCGCGGCGAACACGGCAAGGTGGCGCTGGTCGGGCTGGATGTGAACGATACGGTCGCGAACGCGCTGAAGTTCACCGGTGCCGATGGGGTCACCTATCCGGTGGGCTGGGATCCGAACGTCGTCGCCGCTAACGCCTACCAGGTAATCGCTCTACCGCAGACCTTCTTCCTCGACGCCCGGCACCGGGTCGTGTACCGCGTATTCGGCGCGGTGACGCAGGCCGATCTCAGCGAAGGTATCGCGCTAGCCAAGGCATCGCGCTAGCCAACGGGAGAGGTTAGTACGAGGACTCTTTGCGTGACTTGCTGACTGAGCCGATGGCACCGGTCAGGCCGAATACGGCGCCGCCGTGCCACAGGCCGCTGAGGATGCCATGGAGCATGCCGCCGCCGGTAACGACGCTCAGCACGAGTGCGATCGCCGCGGCCGCGACCGCGGGCAGGATGGCAAAGCGCCACGGGTTGCTGCGGGCCCAGCGGGCCGCTCGGCCCCCCTTCGCCCGCCACAGCGCACCCGCCGCGGCCACCACGAAGAACACCGCCGCGCCGGCGGACACTGAGCCACTCAGGGCCGCCACGCCAAGCGTATTACCGATGACATGCAGGCCGAGATCGCCCGCCGCGACCACGCCGCCGGTTACCGCCGCGGATCCCCACGGAGCACCGGACATCGCCGCGCTCGAGATGGACATCTCCTCACGCCGGGAAAGATCTTGATCACTAGGGGCGGACATCCAAATCCCTCCGAGCAGCAAAGCACGATATTCACGTCATATCGCGTCTTGGGGTTCAGAGTACCATGCGATTCCGCAAGTTCCCGGCATGTCTTCGCCGCGTGTTTCCTGAACGTGGTTCATGGGCGAACCGTGGTTTAGGTCCTCCAGCACGCTTGATCTGCCTCCGGGGCGGGAAATCTTAGCTGCGAGGGGCTGCTTCCGGGCGAAGGCAATGGAGATGTACGAGGACGACAGCGCATGCCCGCCGCCACCACGACGGGCGAGGGGGCTGCTGATCTACTCCGTTGTGGCGATCCTTGCCGCGTCGGCCGGTGTCGGCACGACGCTCGCCGTGCACCAGGCCGGGACGCCTTCGCGTGCCCTGGCCGCGACGCAGGCTCCCGTCCGGATGAACGACGCGGTCGTGTACGACAAGGTAGAGCCGGGCGTGGTCGACGTCAGCGCCAACCTCGAGTACCTGGATGAGACGGCGGAGGGCACGGGCTTTGTCATCGACGCGGCCGCCGGCCTCGTGCTGACCAACAACCACGTCATCGATGGTGCCACCAGCGTGCTGGTCACACCGGTTACGTCCGGCAAGGCTTACCCGGCGGCGGTGGTCGGCTACGACTTGAAAGACGACATCGCCGTATTGCGGATCGCCCGCGTGGCCGGACTCAAGGCGGTCACCACCGGGGACTCGGACGCTCTGACCATCGGCACCCAGGTGCTCGCCCTCGGAAACGAGGCCGGACAGGGTGGGGCACCGACCTTGGCGCCCGGCGTCGTCAGCAGCACGGGCCGGAGCATCGTGGCCAGCGATCAGAGTTCGGGCCTGACCGAGACCCTATACAACATGCTTCAGACCAGCGCGGACATCAGGCCTGGCGACTCCGGTGGCCCGCTTGCCAATGCGGCGGGGCAGGTCATCGGGATCGACACGGCAGCCGGCAGCGGCGGCCCGGGGATGAACTTCGCCGGGTATGCCATCCCGATCAACAGGGCGCTGTCGGTGGCCCGCCAAATCGCCGCCGGACACCCCAGCTCGGCCATCCAGGTGGGCATGCCCGCGTTCCTGGGGGTACTACTGCCGGACAGCGCCAGCACCAGCCCGGTGAAGCAAGCCGACCAGCAAGGAAGGCAACGAAAGCCACGCACCAGGACAGCGAGCAGCGGCGAATGCCTGACCGGTGACGCCGCCTCGTACACCGCCGCGCCAGCGGTCATCGCGCCGGCTATCACCGGCGCGCTGGTTGACGGGATCGTCTGCGGAACCCCGGCCACGCGGGTGGGGCTCGTCGCCGGGGATGTCATCACGAGTTTCGGCGGGCAGGCCGTCACCTCGGGTCGTTCCCTGTCCGCCATGCTGGACCGCGACCGGCCCGGCGATCAGAGCATGCTGACCTGGGTGGGAATCGATGGAGCCAGGCACTCGGCGGGTGTCATCCTGAGCACCGGCCCAGCCGGATAGGTAATCAGAGGAAGCATTCAGCTTTCCCTCAGATTGACCAGTCTCGGTAGACAGCCGCGTACTCTGGTCACGTCGAGGGCGAGGATGATGCACAACGAGAACGAACAAGAGGGTCAGCCGGAACAGTACGTCAGCCCGTGGGCGCCGCGCCCGGATGGGGCCGGGGAAGCGAGCGGCCCGAGATCCGGGAGCAGGGACAACGACACAGACGCCGAGGAGACGCTCCCGTCGTACTACGCCAGCTACTATCCCCCGCAGCCCTCGTCCCCCGGCCTCGACCTCCCGGGTCCCGACCGCGAAAGCCCTGCTTCCAACCGCGGAAGCCCGGCTCCCGACCGCGAAAGTTACGACCGCGGCACCGCCTCCTACGACACCGCCTTCTACGACACCGCCTCTTACGGGTACGGTGCGCCGCCCCCGCCACGGGCCCGGCGCGGCGGCCGGCTGCTGATCTATCTCGCGGTCGCCGCCGTCGCGGCGAGCATCGGCGCGGGCGCCACCGTGGCCATCAACCAGAACAGCCCCGCCTCATCCACCGGCGTGTCCGCCCACAACATCCCCGCGCAGCACAACAACGCGCCGGGCAGCGGCAGCCGCGCCGGACTGAACCAGGCATCCGTCGAGAACAAGGTCGATCCCGGTCTCGTCGACATCGTCTCCACCTTGAAGTACAACAGCGAGACCGCCGAAGGCACCGGCATGATCGTGTCTTCCGACGGACTCGTTCTCACCAACAACCACGTCATCGATCAGTCCACGAGCATCACCGTTATCCGGGTCGACGGCGGGCGGAACTACCAGGCGAAGGTCCTCGGATACGATTCGAGCGGCGACATCGCGCTGCTCAAGCTGGAAGATGCCGCCCACCTGCCGACGGTCAGCCTCGGCAACTCTGATCAGCTCAGCGTCGGCACCGCGGTACTCGCCCTCGGCAACGCCCAGGGACGCGGCGGAGCGACCCCCGCCCCCGGGATCATCAGCGGGCTCGGCCGTTCCATCAAGGCCAGCGATCAGGGATCCGGCGGGACCGAGAATCTGCACAACATGCTTCAGACCAGCGCGCAGATCCAGCAAGGTGATTCCGGCGGGGCGCTGGCGAACAGAGCGGGCCAGGTCGTCGGCATGATCACCGCGGCCAACACGACATCCGGTGCGCCCGGAACCACGACCGGCTTCGCCATCCCGATCAATACCGCGCTGACCATCGCGCGGCAGGTCGCCGACGGAACGGCCAGCTCGACCGTCTACATCGGTACTCCGGGCTTCCTCGGCGTGGTGCTACCGCAGAGCTCCAGCGCGGACCCCCGGCAGCAAGCCAGCGACGAACAGCAATACCTCGCGCAGCACGGAGATCCCGGTGGGTCCGGGGAGCCAAGTGGCGAATGCATCGAGAACGACACGCAGACCGCCGCCCCTGACCGGGTCGCGCCGGCGCGGGCGGGCGTGCTGATCGTCTCGACCTTCTGCGCCACGGCAGTGAACGACGCGGGCCTGGTCCCCGGTGACGTGATCACGTCGGTCAATGGCCGGGCGGTCACCAACCCCGCGTCACTGGAGAGCCTGATGAACGGCTACCATCCGGGCAACTCAGTCTCCATCGGCTGGGAAGACCTCAGCGGCGGCATGCACGTCAGCCCGATCACGCTGAGATCCGGCCCGGTGCGCTGACAGCGCCCGTCAGCCACTGCCTGAGACGCTCCTCGCACTCCGCGATCTCGGCGATCTCCACGTACTCCCCGGCCGAGTGCGCGACCTCGGAATTGCCCGGGCCGTAGTTCACCGCCGGGATGCCTAGCTCCGCGAACCTCGCCACGTCGGTCCAGCCGAGCTTGGCGCGCGGGGCTCCGCCCACCGCCGCCGCGAACGCCGCGGCCGCTGGGTCGGAAAGCCCCGGCCGGGCGGGCGGTGAGATGTCGACCACCGTCACCGGCCACTGCGCGAACAGCGAGCGTACGTACTCCTGCGCCTCGGCCGCACTCCGGTCCGGCGCGAACCGGTAGTTCACGGTGATCACGCATTCGTCGGGCACCACGTTGCCGGCGATCCCGCCGGAGATGCCGACCGCGTTCAGTCCCTCCCGGAATGTCAGCCCGTCCACCACCGGCTGCCTTGGCTCATACTCGCGAAGGACGTCCAGCACCGCACCGGCCGAGTGAATGGCGTTGATCCCCATCCACGATCTGGCGGAGTGCGCCCGCCGCCCCGGTACCGTCACGGCGATCCTCAGCGATCCCTGGCATCCGCCTTCGATCCGAGCCGCCGTCGGTTCCAGCAGGATGGCGAAGTCCCCGGCCAGCACCTCCGGGCTGACCCGGCTCAGCCGGCCGAGCCCGTTGCGCGCGGCCTCGACCTCTTCGCAGTCGTAGAACACGTATGTGACATCGTGCACCGGCTCGGGCACCGTGGCGGCCAGCCGCAACTGCACCGCCACTCCGGACTTCATGTCGGTCGACCCGCAGCCGTACAGCCGGCCGTCCGACAGCCGCGAGGGCAGGTTGTCCGCCACCGGGACCGTGTCGACGTGCCCGGCCAGGATCACCCGTCGCTCCCGGCCAAGGGATGTACGGGCGACCACCGTATTGCCGTCCCGGTGCAGGCTCAGCCAGGGCAGTTCGCTCAGCGCCGCCGCGATGGCGTCGGTCAGCCGCTCCTCCGAGCCGCTGACCGAGGGGACATCGACCAGCCGCGCCGTCAGCGCCGCTCCATCCAAACCGAGATCAAGGTCCATCCGCGTAGCCTACGGCCGAACGCGTGGCCGACATTCCCCGGGCCGCGGCGCGCAACGCCTCGACGATCACCGCCACCGAGGGGCGGCGTACGCTGGCCGTCCGCACCACGGCGTGGATGTCCCGCGCGAGGTCGAGCCCGTGCGGCAGGGGCCGCGTCACAACCCCTCTCCCCCCTCCCCGTCCCGCCTCATTGCCGCGAACCGCGATCCGGGGCAGGATCGCGATGCCGATGCCGCGCGCCACCAGGCTCACGATCGTCGACATGCCCTCGAACTCCGACAGCAGGGACGGGGCTACTCCGGCCGCGCCGAGCAGCCGGTCGACGGCCGACCGGGACGGCTCCCCGGTCGGCGCGGCCAGCCATGGCTCGTCGCGCAGCGCCCGAAGGTCGACCGGCCGTGCCGGATCCGCGGCCCGGTGCGCACGCGGCAGGACCAGCAGCAACTCGTCACGGATCAGGTGATAGCTGGTCAGGATGGATTCGTGGAGGTCGTCGGCCAGGCGGCCGGTCCAGTCGTCCACGATGGCGACGTCCACGGCCCCGGAACGCACCTGGCGCAGCCCTTCCCGTGCCCCGGTCTGCCGCAGCACGAGCGTGAGCCGCGGGTGCGTGCGCATGCTGCGGGTCAGCGCCGGAGCGAACGCGACCGCCGCCGACGGGAACGCGGTGGCCACCATCCGCCCCGCGGGTTCGGTGGCGCGGGCGGACAGGTCGGCTTCGGCCTCCTCCACCATGGCCAGGATCCGCTCGGCGTAACCAGCCAGCCGTCGTCCCGCGTCGGTCAGTTCCGCACGGCGTGCGGTCCGGTCGAGCAGGGACGCACCGGCCTCGCGTTCCAGCGTGGCGAGCTGCTGTGACACAGCGGATGGGGTGTATCCGAGGGCGAGGGCGGCCTTGGCGATGCTCCCGCGGGTGGCGAACTCGTGCAGCAGCCGTAGACGGTGCAGGTCAAGCATAAGGAAAGCTTATGCTCGCCACCAGAGATCACCGCTTGTACTGATGCTTTAAGCCACGCAAACTTGAGCAGGTGTGAACAAAAACCCTTCTCCCGCAGCTAGGAGCGCCAGTTTCCGTGGCCCTCGCAATTACGCCAACCCCGATTTCCTCGCCCGCTACCTCCGCTAAGTCTGGCCCCACCACTACTACGCTCGGTCCCCCACCAAAGTTCCGGGTGTCCGCCACGCTCGCCGTCAATGAGGTCATGGACGCCCGCCGTCGCCGCGGCGAACCGGTCCTGCCGCTCGGTTTCGGCGAGGTCGGCCTACCCGTCCACCCCGTCCTGCGCGACGCGCTGGCCAGCGCCGTCGGCCGCAACTGCTACGGTCCCGTGGCCGGCTCGGCCACGCTACGCGCCGCCGCGGCGTCGTATTGGGCCCGGCGCGGACTACCCACCGAACCGGACTCTGTCGTCTGCGGCCCCGGCAGCAAGGCGCTGTTGTTCGCCCTGGTAGCGGCCATCGGCGGCGATGTCGCCGTGACCGAGCCGAGTTGGGTGAGTTACGCCGCGCAGGCCAGCCTGGCCGGTGCCACCGCGCATCTGGTGCCGTCCTGCGCCGGACCGGGCAACGGCGGTGTACCGCACGCGGCCAGCCTGGCTCGCGTCGTCGCCGCGGCCCGCGTGCAGCGCCGTCCGATACGTGCGGTGATCGTCACGCTCCCCGACAACCCCACCGGCACGCTGGCCACCCCGGCCGCCGTCCGCGCGCTGTGCGCCGTGGCCGAGCGGCACGACCTGGTGATCATCTCCGATGAGATTTACCGTGACTTGGTCTATGACGATGAGCCCGATTTTGAAAGCCCAAGTTCCTTTTCAAACGAACGGACGGTGGTAACCACAGGCCTGAGCAAGAACCTCGCGCTGGGAGGATGGCGGCTCGGTGTGGCGCGTCTGCCGGATACCGGTTACCTGGGCCACGAACTGCGCGATCGCGTGGCGGCGATCGCCAGCGAGATATGGTCCGCGCCGGCCAGCCCGGTCCAGGAGGCCGCCGCGTTCGCCTTCTCCGAACCGCCTGAGGTGGTCGAACACGTGGCCCGCAGCCGCCGCCTGCACGCGGCGGTGGCTCGCGCGGTCGCACGGCGGTTCTCCGCTGCCGGCGCGGCCGTCTCTCCGCCGCAGGCGGCGTTTTATGTGTATCCGGATTTCAGCCCGCTCGCCAACCAGTTGCTCCGGCGGCACGAGATCACCAGCGACGCGGGCCTCGCCGCGCTCTTGCTGCGCCGCTATGGCGTTGGCGTGCTGCCCGGCAGCGTCTTCGGCGAACAGGACTGGCGGCTGCGCCTGCGGGTGGCGACCGGCATGCTCTACGGCGACAACGAAGCACAGCGCGCGACCGCCCTGGCCGCGGCCGACCCGTGCTCGCTGCCCTGGATCACCGCGTCCCTCGACCGCCTGGAAGAGGTGCTGTCCGACCTGCTGACCTGAGCGAGCGTCAACGGAAATCGGCGCGGGGTCGTCTATGGGGGTGACGCCGACAAGTCAGGGGAACATGTGGACTCAGGAGACACTGCAGCGGCTGGCCACGCGGTGGTCGCAGGTGACCAGCCCGAAGGCGTTCTGCCGCCGCGTGATGCACAACATCGTCATCGACCACGCCGGAGTACCCAGTGAGCTGCCCGTGGCCATGCATGATTCGCCCACAGAGGCTGAGTTCGACGCCATGCCCACCGATCCGTCAGCGCTCCGCGCCGTGCTGCTGAGCCAGGCCAGGCAGCAGGAGGCACAGGCGATCGCGGAACAGCAGCGGATGATGGCGGCGCACGGGAAGAAGCGGGCGGTTCCGCAGCCGCTGCACCTTACCGATGACGACAACGTCTTGTACAAGGTGCTCGCGGCCACACCGGGCGTCCAGGTCACCAGGACCACCGACATGGTCGGCCGCCCGGCCATGAAGATCAGCCGCTTCGACAGCGCGGCCGACGTCATCGACGAGACGTTCCAGAATCCCGCCACCGGCGGCGTACTGGAGACCACCTTCGTCTACCCGGCGAGCAGGGACCAGGGCACCGACCTGTACCTGTCGATCACCAGCAGCAACACCCTGCCCCCAGCCCATACGGCAGATAACCCGCGGTGAGCGGTAGCGAGCTTCGCGGGAAGCGTCGCAGGCCGGGGGGTCTGGGGGGTTGGTTTGTACCCCCCAGAAAAAACACTCTCAGGTCAGGGGACGGGGAGCAGTTCGGGGCGCTTGGGCGGGAGGCCGTCGCCACTCGATGTGCCACTCAGCCGACGGCGGACCCACGGCATCGCGTACTGCCTGGCCCAGCGGGCGTCCTCGCGGCGGGCGGTCAGCCAGCTCGCGCCGCTGACCGCCTGTGCGGCCAGTTCCGGGTCCGTCGTCTGTAGCGGGCTCCGCCAGTCGTCTTCGATCGGAACGCCGAGGACCGCCAGGGTGCGCAGGGCGATCCGCCGATGTCCCTCCGCGGTGAGGTGCAGGCGGTCCGCGCTCCACGCCCGCGGATCACACAGCACCCGCATGGACCACAGGTCCACCACGGCGCAGCCGCGATCATCGGCGATCGCACGAAGATGCATGTTGTAGGTGGCTATCCGGCCGCGCAGCAGCCGGATGACCGGGAACGCCTGCGGATCGAAACCGGTGAAGATGAGCACCCGGCAGCCGGCATCCCGAAGCCGGGCCACCCCCTCGTCGAAGTGCTCGGCCAGCCGGTCCACGTTCGCGCGGCGGAGGATGTCATTGCCGCCGACCGCGATGCTGACCAGATCCGGCGCCATGGCGATGGCCGGCCCGATCTGCTCCTCGATGACATCGTGAACCAGCTTCCCGCGGATGGCCAGGTTCGCATACCGGAAGTCCGGCGTCTGGGCGGCCAGGACTTCGGCGACGCGATCGGCCCAGCCGATGAAGCCACCGCCCGGGCGGTGATCGTTCAGCCCTTCGGTGAAACTGTCGCCTAGTGCGACAAAGGACCTTATGCCGTGCTGCGCGGGACTGGGCTGGTTTCTTCTCGACACCTCCATACCATCAATGATGCCAGGGCCGCGGAGCGACACTACAGTCGTGGGATGAAGCGCGGTGCCATGGCAGCCATTGCAACCATCGGACTCGCGATCGCGGCCGGGGGGTGTTCGGGGTCGGGAGCCACGGACTCGGCCGGGCCGGTTCCCTCCACCAGAACGTTCGCATCTGCGGGCAACTCCGCATCGGGATCGCCAGGCCATCCGGGCGCGGCCTGGCCAACCTTTGGCGGCAACCCGCAACGGACCGACGTCGCGACGGCTGACGCGGCCGGGCCGATGCGGATCGCGTGGCGAGCCCAGCTGGACGGCGCGGTGTACGGGCAGCCGCTGCTGGTGGGTAATCTCGCCATCGCGGCGACCGAGCACGACTCCATCTACGGGCTCGACGCGGCCACCGGCCGCGTCCTGTGGCGGACAAACGCCGGAACCCCGGTGCCGCTCTCGGACCTGCCATGCGGCGACATCGACCCGCTCGGTATCACCGGCACGCCCGTCTACGACCAGGCAGCGGGACTGGTCTACGCGGTAGCGGAAACCACGGGATACCACCACGTCCTGGTCGGCCTGTCGGTCACCGATGGCGCGGTCAGGGTCCAGCGCGACATCCCCGCGCCAGACGGGAACCCTCGGGACGACCAGCAGCGACCCGGCCTGGCCATCGAAGACGGGCGGGTATACGTCGCCTTCGGCGGCCTGTACGGCGACTGCGGCCAGTACCGCGGATCGGTGGTAGGAATCCCGCTCAGCGGCAGCGGCCCGCTGCTTTCCTACGTCGTCCCGACCTCCCGCGAGGGCGCGATCTGGGGCACGTCCGGCCCGGTGACCGGCCCGGACGGCACGCTGTACGTCAGCACCGGCAACGGATCCACCACGGAAACCGGCTTCGACGGCAGCGACGCGGTGACCGCCCTGTCCCCCAGTCTGCGCCAGGTTGGAATTTTCGCCCCCACCAGCTGGAAGCAGGACAGCCAGGACGACGCCGACCTCGCCTCCACGCAGCCCGCGCTCATCGGCGGCAACCGGCTGCTGGCGGACGGGAAACGCGGCACCGCATACCTGCTGAACACCACCCACCTGGGCGGCGTGGGCGGTGAGCTGACCCAGGCCGAGGTCTGCGAAGCCTACGGCGCCGCGGCGGTCAGCGGGAGCACAGTCTACGAACCGTGCAGCGGCGGCGGCATGGCGGCGGTCAGCGTCGCAGGTGACCAGATCCATGTGCTCTGGCGCGGTCCGGGCAACGCCGCCGGGTCACCGGTCGTGGGCGGCGGAGCCGTCTGGGTCTCCGACTATTCGGGCGGCACTCTCTACCAGCTCAACCCAGCCACCGGCGCGGTCCGGCAGACGCTGAGCCTGGGCGTGTCACTCCCGCACTTCGCATCGATGGCGATGTCGGGAAATCGCGCATATATCGGAACCAATCAGGGTGTGGTGGCGGTCGCCGGGGTCTAGCCGCGGGGACGGCGCTCGCCGGATTCGGCAGTGTCACACAGGCTTGGCGTGATCCCGGCATGCCCAACACGTACGATTAACCAGCAAAGTGATCCTTCCGGAATAACGAACGTATGCGACATATCCGGATATGCGGCCGTTCGCCGTCACCTGCCGCCACCCTGGAGAAACCCGCGTATCACCGCGTATCACCGCATATCGGGCACATGGGCCGACCATCGAATGGAAGATACGAGCCCCACGGAAGAAAAGGCGCCGGAAACCGGCACCTAAGCCTCCAGGAGGCGCTTTTGTTCCACGCCATCCACCTGATCGAAACGGGACATAAACCCGCAAGCGCCCTATGAGGCGCGAGCGGGCCGGTAAACGCGGCAAGCGGGGCGGTGAGGGCGGGGGACGGGGCGTCCAGGGCGGGGGGGCGGGGGGGTGAGGGGGAAGGTGGGGGGTGGGGATTAGGGAGGGGGTGTCGGCGGATGGAGGGGTGTGGGGGAGGAACCACAGCCGTTCGGTGATAATGGTTCGATGGTTGATTATCTCGAATCACCCACGCCGGCATTCCTGTTTGACCTGGACGGGACGCTGATCGACAGCGTCTACCAGCATGTCATCGCCTGGCGGGCGGCGCTGGCGGGGATCGGGATCGACCTTTCGGTGTGGCGGATCCACCGGCGGATCGGGATGAGCGGCGGCATGATGGTGTCCGCGCTGCTGCGGGAGACCGGGCGGATCTTGTCCAAGACCGAGATCGAGCAGCTGCAAGAGGCCCACAAGGCGGAATACCAGGCGCAAGCCGACACCGTCCGGCCGCTGCCGGGCGCGAGCGGGCTGCTGGCGGCGCTCACCGACGCCGGGGTGCGGTGGGCCATCGCCACCAGCGGGTACTCGGCCACGGCACGATCGGCGCTGGCGCTGCTGGGCCTGCCCGAAGACACGCTGATGATCACCCGGGACCGGGTGCGGCACGCCAAGCCGGACCCGGACCTGTTCCTCGCCGCGGCGGCCGAACTCGAGGTCGAACCCCGGCACGCCATGGTGGTCGGGGACAGTGTGTGGGACCTGCTCGCGGCGCGCCGCGCCGGGGCGCTCGGGGTCGGCATGATGTCCGGCGGGTACGGCCGGGAAGAACTCGAGCGGGCCGGCGCGTACCGCGTCTACGCCGACCCCGCCGAAATGCTGGCCCGGCTCGACGAACTGGGCGTAAGAGTCGGCGAATCGTGACCGCTACGGTCACCGGGAGTGACGCGGACGTCCGTCATCGGCGGCTCCCAGGACCGGACAGCTTCTGGTGGGTGGGGGCGGCCGGCGTGGCGTTCGTCGCGGCCGAGTTGCTGTTCGTGTCGCCGCGGATGGGGCTGAGCTGGGACGAGACCGTCTATGTCAGCCAAGTCACTGTTGGCCACGGCGGAGGTCACGTGCCGGCCGCGTGGTTCGATCCGCCGCGGGCGCGCGGGGTTCCGCTGCTGGTGGCGCCCGTCGCGTACCTGACCGGGTCGATCGTGGCTCTGCGGGTGTACCTGTCGGTGCTGGCCGGGACCGGGCTGGTGCTGGCGTTGCTGGTGTGGCGGCCGTTGCGACCGGCGTGGGTGCTGGCGCTGGCCGGAGTGGCGTTCGGCGGGCTGTGGGTGGCGCAGTACTACGGGCCACAGGCCATGCCTGACATGTGGTCGGCGGTCGGGGCGCTGGCCGCGGTCGGATTCTTCCTCCGGAAGAGCGCGCTCGCGCTTGGCGGGTGTGTCGCGTTCGTGACGCTGATGCGGCCGGGTGACGCGGTGTTCCTGGCCGTGCCGCTGCTTGTCGCGGTGCTGGTGGTGCGGTCCTGGCGACGCTGGGAGCTCGCGGTGGCGGTCCTCGGCGGGCTGGTGGCCGGGGGCGCGGAATGGGTGATCGAGGCGATCATCCGGTTCGGCGGAGTGTTCGCGCGGCTGCACGCGGCCGGGGCGGAGCAGAGCGGGTTCGGACTGCACCTCGGGGCGGTGCTCGACGAACTCAAGGCGCTGAACGGACCCACACTGTGCCGGCCGTGCACGATCGGCTACCGGCAGCCGGAGCTGGATCTGTGGTGGCTGCTCCTGCCGGTGCTGGTGGTGCTGGGTGTCATCGCGGCGCGGCGGACTTCCCGGTCTCCCGGTCCGACGGCTCTCGGTTCGGCGGCGCTGCCCGCGGTTTGCGGGGTCTGCCTGGCCGCGCAGTACCTGTTCATGATCGATTACGCGGCGCCGAGGTTCCTGCTTCCGGCCTATGCCGTGCTGGCGATCCCGGTCGCGGACGGCCTAGGGTGGCTGATCACCGGTGTGCGGCCCGACCTGCGGGTCGCGATGGCGGCGGTCGTCGTGTGCTTCGGCTTCGCGCAGCTCGCCGCGCAGCACATCGTGCTCGACCACGAGGCAGGGGGGACGGTGACGTTCCACCAGGACTATTCGCTGATCGCGGCGCGGCTGGCGGCGCTGGGAGTGCGACCGCCGTGTGTGGTGAGCGGCGTGCAGTACATCCCGATCGCGTTCTACGCGGGCTGTGCGTCAACGGGTTCGGCCGGCCGCCCGGCCGTGCTCGTCGCCTCCGGGCACAAGCCGCCGCCGTTCGCCCGGCACTGGCATGCGTACCGGGTCCGCGGGACCACGGTGCTGCAGGTCGTCGCCTATACCCCGTAGTACCGTATTCGTAAGCAATAGGTACTGGTATGTAACAGGAGGCGATTCGTCGTGCCAGCGGTACGTCGGATCCTCGTTGGTGTGCACGGGTCACTCGGTAGCCTTCAGGCGTTGCGTTACGCGGCGGACGAGGCCCGGCGGCGGGACGTCCCGCTGGTGCCGATCATCGCCTGGCTTCCGCCGGGCGGCGACGCGGCGGAGCGCCGCAATCCTTCGCCTTACCTGCGCAAGGTCTGGACCGAGGCCGCGTGGCAGCGGCTGTGGGACGCGTTCGACGCCGGACTCGGCGGAATGCCGGCCGACATCGAGGTGGAGGCCCATGTGGTGCGCGGCGAGGGCGGACCGGTGCTTGTCGACGCCGCCTGCTCACCGGAAGATCTCCTGATCATAGGAACGGGCGGGCGTTCCTGGCTCCGGCGAGTGCTACCGCGCTCGGTGGGGAGGTACTGCCTGGCTCACGCCAGGTGCCCGGTGCTGGCCGTACCGCCGTCGGCGCTGATGGAGGAGATGAGCCACGGGCTCCGGTCCTGGCACCTGCGGCGGCACGTCGCGCATGGATTCCGCTAGGGTTCCCGGTACCGTCCGCATGGGTCCAGTTAGGACCGGATGACCGGACTGAATCCCGGCCTTGACTATGGCCGTGGATGACTTCGGATACATAGCCCTGACGATCGTCATTTTTGCCGTGCTCATCCTCTTGGTGAAGGGGGTTGAGCGCCTTGAGCGCTGAGAACTGGCTCGGCCTGATCGTCGGTGCGCTGCTCACCATCTATCTGGTGGTGGCTCTCGTCAGACCGGAGAGATTCTAGTGAACGCGTCGCTCGCCGGCTTCCTGCAAGCCGGCCTGCTAATCCTGGCGCTGGGCGTCTGCTGGCGTCCCCTCGGCGACTGCCGGCGGCTGAAGCCGAGTCGATGGTAATGTATTTACCAAAACTGCCACCTCATTGAAAGCTGTAGACGCCGAATTGGGTGGCTGACCGTATGGAGTCGCTACTTCGCACTAATATCGCACTTAGTTCGCGACTATTTCGCACTCGCCTCCCGCACGCTGACAGTGCCATCACGGCCTTGACAATGGGAGTAGTGGTCCTATCGGGGATGGAACTCACCACCGAGTTCCGGACGCGGAACCAGCTTACCAGCCAGTAAGGTAACAAACCGGTCTGATACCGCATCGCTTTTGGGTAGTCAACCCCCAGTTTCCTGTAAAGCGTTTGCCTGGGTATATTCAGCACGCCACTGCAATCGGCTGCATTCAACAAAGAGCGGCATACGATATCCTGCATATTTAGGTATGCCCTGTGGGTAGCCATAACGTCGCCCTCGGCTGATGATCGGAGCGGGACCTTGAGCCGACGCCGATGATCATCGCAGAGTGCCTTGGCCGGCTCGAAAGCTTTTCGCTGACTCGCCGGCCGAAGCTGCGTCTTTGATCATTTCCGAGGGAGGGAGACCAGCACATGGAGGAACGCGAGCCCGACGGTATTAGTCCAGCTCAGCTCCACTTCTTGCCCACCACGGTATAAGCCGAGGGAGGCAACGGGATGATTAGGACATTCGTCGCGGAACCGACGACCCTGACGCGTGAGGGGCTAATCGCCCTCCTCAGCCGGGAGAAGGACATCGAACTAATCGCAGCCGTGGAGTGCGCCGAAGACGTCATACCCGCAGCTAGAGAGCTGAAGCCCGATGTCGCGCTGATCGCCGGCGCCTTTCCCGATCATGACGGAATCCTCATCGCACGAGCGATGCAGGCCATGCTGCCTCAATGTCGCTGCGCCATCCTGAGTCACACCTGCCAGGCGCGCGATCTGGAGCGTGCCATCGCCGCACAAGTGCACGGGTACCTCGCCCATGACTGCCCCGCTGAATTCCTTTGCGCGGCGATCAGGCAGATGGCCGTCGGCAACAAGATCATTGACCCGAGGCTCGCATTCATCGTGGTGGGCAGCAAGGCAAATCCACTTACGCTGCGGGAAATGGAGGCACTTAGAGTGGCGGCGAAAGGGTTCACGACCGCGGAGATCGCCGAGCATCTATGCCTTGCCCCCGGCACCGTCCGCAACTATCTATCTCGGGCGATCGCGAAGGTTGGCGCTCGCAACCGGGTTGACGCGATCCGTATCGCCGATGAATCAGGGTGGCTATAGTCGCGAAGACCTCAAGCACCATCAACGGCGCTCCTGCCTGCATAGATGGCACAGGCCAGGACGATGAGCGTGTCACTGCCGATTGATGACATCTATCACTAGTACCGGCGCTCTGCTATTTGATACGTTATTTCCGATTAGGCGCCACTTCGGCAACTGCGTTACTGATGCGCTGCGATTTACCTGAGATTCTTCAGCCATAGCGCACAAAGGAGCGGACGGGTGAGATCGTGGATAGCGATAATGCCGGGGATCTAGAACATTGAGCGTCTGCAAGCTGGCGACGGCCAAGACCGGCGCCGCGTTCTTGCCTATCAAGCCGGCCAACCCCCGGGCCGTTGCTGCGCGATCAGCTCGCCGCGGCCCTGGACACTGAGCGCATCACCCACGCGCTCATCCCCCCGGCCGCCCTGGCCACCATCCCGGCTCCGGCGCCGGGGGGCTCCCCACTTCCGGAAAGGAGAAAACGACATGGACGACGAGGCCAGGTACCAAGTGCTGCGCAACGACGAAGATCAGTACTCACTGTGGCCCGCGGGCCACGAGGTACCGGCAGGCTGGTACCAGGTGGGCAAGGAGGGAACCAAGGACGAATGCTCGGCATATGTCGACGAGGTCTGGACCGACATGCGGCCACGCAGCCTACGCGAACGGATGGATGCCAAGCAGGGTTCCTGAGATGACAACGACGGCGAGCCCCTGGATCGTCGATGGCAGCCAGCCCGCGAATTCGAACGGGATTTTGCCAGAGCATCGGAGGGAGAGGATCCCTCCGATGCAAATATTCTGTTTTGCGCACGCCGGGGGCGGGCCGGCCCTGTTCCGGCCCTGGCGGGACCGGCTGGCCCCCGAGGCTATGGTCCGGCCGGTCCTGCTGCCCGGACGTGAATCACGCTTGAGCGAGCCGCCGTTCCGGCGTATGGCGGACCTGATAGGTCCGCTGTGCGAGGCGCTGGAGCCGCAGCTGGCGCAGGAGTACGCGCTGTTCGGCCACAGCATGGGAGCGGCGGTTGCCTACGAGGTCGCCCGCCGGTTCTCCGAGGCGGGCCGGCCCGGGCCGGCTTGCCTGCTGGTATCCGGGCGGGCGCCCCGCCTCATGGCGGGCCGACGGCAAGTGCATGACCTGCCGGACGAAGAGTTTCTGGCCGAGGTCAAGCGGCTGAACGGCATGCCGCCCGAGGTACTCGACGAGCCCGAACTGATTAGCATGCTGCTTCCCGTGCTGCGCGCGGATTACCAGCTCGCCGAGACATACCGGCCGCTACCCGGCCGGCAGCTCCGCTGCCCGGTCACCGCCTACCTAAGCACGTCCGATCCAGAGGTGAGCGAACAGGAAATGCTGAGGTGGAAGCAGGTAACGACCGGAGAGTTCGCGATGCGGATCTTCCGCGGAGATCATTTCTACCTCAAGGGAGATCGTCCGGACGTGCTGAACGCAGTGCGCGAAGACCTCTCCCTGGCGCGAGCCAGCCGCGGCCGGGACTCGATGGCTGGCAGGTGACCGCCACTGAGGCGACCACCACGGCTTCGCGTACCAGGCGATGAGTGGTCAGCGTGCGCTCGACAACCGCCGGCGGCCGCACGCGCAGCCGGTCGCCTCCGGTGACCAGCGCCCGCAGCGGCAGACCATCCGGCCATGCGCAGCCGGTGAGGACGACCTCGGCCAGCGGAGTGGGCAGGAACGCCACGGTGATCTTCTGTTCGGCCATCCAGCACAGCAGCCGGGCTGGCTCGGTCAGCATCGCAGGCAGGAAGCAAATGGTCGCGCCGCTGCGCAATGCCGCCCAGATCTCCAGTACCGCGGCGTCAGAGCCGGGTGAGACGGCCTGAAGCAGCCGGTCGCCGGAGGTAATCCCGGCTTCGGCGCAGTACCAGCGCAGGATGCGGGCGAGATTGGACCGGTTGATTCCGCATCCCTGAGGACGGCCGGCGGAATCGAACGTGTAAGTCATGTAGGCCAGGTGGTCCGGTTCGGGACGCCGCGGGGGGTTGGCGTCGTCAAGTTTGGTTGTATGCCCGTCGCCCTGCTCCTCGGCAGTCAGGACGACGCTGACGACGTCGCCTGTGGGGGTGCTGGCGGCGACATCAGCGATCAGGGCGTCGATACGGGCCTTCGATGCCGACGTATCGATCGGCACGTACGCGCCGCCGGCCTTCTCGACCGCGAGCCAGCCCACCACCAGGCCGGGTCCTCGGTCGGCAAGGACCGGGACCTTGACGCCCGGCCCCACGCCAGCGTTGATCAGCCGGCGCGCGATCCTGTTGGACCAACGGTTGAGCTCGCGATAGGTGAGGAATGTGCCGTCAGCCCCGCAGATCGCCGGATGGTCGGGCCGCCGTGCCGCCCACTGTTCGAACAAGTCGGGGCCGGCTTCCTCGGCGCCAAGCACCTGCTCCCAGAGGTGAACCATCCGCCGTTCTATGTTAATGGCAGTTACGGCGGGAACCGGCTGAGACGGTAGCGCAACTACGGCCCCCCGGTTTTCTACAGCCGATTCCACGGCCAGCGGCCCGAGCTGATGCAACATGCCGAGCACCTTGGTTAAGGGGCCAGCCGTAGGACGCGTGCGTCCGCGCTGTCTCGTACGCTGCGGGACTTGCGCAGGTCACGGGTGAATAGCGCCTTCCGCATCCACCGGTCTGTTCCGTCGTACCTCGGGATGAAGG
>Ga0213881_10000071_pt1 | contig 84444 bp, 74 predicted proteins | sample BarmaccoBMER_R08_FD_160104 | JGI IMG/M metagenome (GOLD analysis project Ga0213881, IMG submission 160104) | Barbacenia macrantha exposed rock microbial communities from rupestrian grasslands, the National Park of Serra do Cipo, Brazil - ER_R08 ...
TCGCGGGAGCGGCGGAGTCGCGGGCGGCCGCGGGCCTGCGACCCGGGTGCCGGCCTGCCGGCCCGACCCGGCGCTGGCACGCGGACCCGGCCGCGGGCCTACGGACCCGGGTGCGCCCTGGGACCCGGGCGCCGGCCTGCGGACCCGGGTGCCGGGCTGCCGGCCCCGACCCGGGTGCCGGGCTGCCGGCCCGACTGGGGCGCCGGGCTGCTGCTGGCGTCCGGTTTGCTGGGACGTGACCGTTATGTGTACGGCGGTTGTGCCGGAAGATGCGGAAGAAAGGGGCCTCGTGGAAAGTTGGGCGCTGGTTTCCAGCACCTTTTTCTCCAAGGGGCTCCTTTTTTCCATGAGATGGCGGGCGGGTGCCCCGTTGTGCGGTGATATGCGTAGCTCACCGTATCCCTTCGCATACCCAGTGACATAAGCTGACCGGGGGCGCGGAGCGTGCGAGGGTCGCTGCAGGTTACACGGGACCGGGCGAGGGGCGTGTGGCGGGTCGGCTGCCGGGACTGTATGTGTGACTGCGGATGATCTCCCGTGCTGTTGACGGCGATCGTGATCTGTGCTTACTTACAGAGTAGGGTCGATACGAACAGGACAGGTCTAATGGCTACGAGTAATGACCCCCTGCTGGAGACGCGTTTCTTCACCGTGGGCGAGATCGCCAGGATCGCACGGGTATCGAAGATGACCGTGTACCGCGAAGTTCACGCGGGGCGGCTTGACTCGGTGCGCATCGGACGATCATTCCGCATACCAGAGGAATCAGTACGTCGGTGGCTGGGCGGCCCGCTCGCTGCCACGGCCTGACTGAGCTGACGCTGAACCAGGAACCGCGGCCAGCGCCAGGGGGAACCGCTCCCGCACCGTCGCCGCGGTCCGATCTGGCGACGCTTCCCATACGTCGGCGTTGAAGATCTCGACTTCGATGTAACCGTCATATCCGGCCGCCGTCACGGCGGCCGATATCGGCGGGAAGTCGATCACGCCGTCGCCCACATGCCCCCGGCCCAGAAGCACGTCGGCGGGCAGCGGCAGCACCCAGTCGCACACCTGGTAACTGACGATCCGTCCGGCCGCGCGGGCGATGTCATCCAGCACCCGAGCGTCCCACCAGACGTGATACGTGTCCACGACGACGCCCACCGCGTCCGCGGGGAACCGCAGCGCGAGTTCCACCGCCTCGCCCAGCGAGCTGATCACGCACCGGTCGGCGCAGAACATGGGATGCAGGGCCTCGATCCCCAGCCGGACCCCCAGTCGCTGCGCGTCCGGCACCAGGTCGCCCATCGCGTCGGCGATCAGGCGCCGGGCCAGGGCTAGATCGTGGCATCCGGTCGGCAGGCCACCGGACACCAGGACGAGCGTGTCAGCGCCGAGTTCGGCCGCTTCGGCGATGGCGGCGCGGTTGTCCGCCAGCGCGGCGGCGCGCTCTCGCGGATCGATGTGCGTGAAGAACCCGCCCCGGCACAGGCTTGACACGTAGAGCCCGGCGGCGCGTACCGCGGCCGCCGACTCGGCCAGGCCGAACTCGGCGACCCGGTCCCGCCACAGTCCGATCGCCGGGATGCCGTGACGGACACACAGGTCCGCTGTCTGCGCCACCGTCAGCTTCTTGACCGTCGCCTGGTTCAGCGACAGCCGGCGCAGGCCGAGACCGTCCTCCTCCCAAGCCATCACGACAGACCTCTCAGCAGCCCGGTCATCCGGTCGACGGCCAATCCGGGATCGGCCAGCGCACCCGCCTCGGCGGCCAGCTCGAACAGCCGGATCAGATGACCGGCGGGCCGCGCCCGTTCCAGCCCGCCCACCATGGCGAAATGCGGCTGCAGTCCGTTCAGCCACGCGAGAAACGCCACGCCGGTCTTGTAGTAGGGCGTCGGCTCCTCGAAGATCAGCCTGCTGAGCGGAACTGTCGGCCCGATGGCGGCGTCGTAGCCGGCCACGTCGTCGGCGTCCAGCGCTCGCAGCGCCGCGGCGGCCGGGCGGGTGATGGCGGCGAAGGCGCCGAGCAGGGCGTCGCTGTGCCCGGTCGCGTCCCCGCGAATCAGGTCGGCGTAGTTGAAGTCGTCGCCGGTGTAGAGCCGCACACCCGGCGGCAGCCGCCGCCGCAGCGAGACCTCCTGGGCGGCGTCCAGCACCGACAGCTTGATGCCGTCGATCTTTTCCCCGGCGTGGCTGGCCAGCTCCAGCACCGTGCGGGACGCGGTATCGAAATCCACGCCACCCCAGTAGCCGCGCAGGGCCGGGTCGAACGCCTCGCCGAGCCAGTGCAGGATCACCGGCCGGTCGGCCTGCTTCAGCAGGGTGCGGTACACCTCGATGTAGTCGTTCGGCCCGGTTGCGTCCGCGGCGAGCGCCCGGCTCGCCATCAAGATCACGTCGGCCCCTTGCGACTGCACGAACTCCATCTGCTCGGTGTACGCGCGGATGATCTCGCCGATGGAGTAACCGCCGTCCGCGAGCAGGTGATCGGTGCCGGCCCCGCAGGCGAGGCTCGCGTAGCGGCCCTCCGCGCGGCGCTGCGCCGCCAGCGCCGACGATCGCGTGATCAGCTCGCGGGCCTGCCGCCATTTCAGCCCCATGCCGCGCTGCGCCGTGTCCATCGCCTCGGCCACGCCGAACCCGTGCGACCACAGGTGATCACGGAAGCCCAGTGTGGCCTCCCAGTCGACTGTGTTGACTTTGCCTGGGCCTGCGGCCGCGGCGCCTTCGGCCGGCGTGGCGGCCACGTGGGCCGCGGCGTAGACCCGCCGGGAGGCCGGCGGCGGATAGCCGGCCGCCCAGCCCGGCAGGCTGATCTCGGTCGGTTCCGGTCGTCCCGGCAGCTGGATACGAGCGGTCATCCGTCGAGCCCGGCCGAAGGCGGAGACGAAGAAGGAGACGAAGAAGGAGACGAAGACGAGGGCACCTCGATCCGCCGGCCTTCGGCCGACGACCGCAGGGCCAGGTGAGCCAGTTCAACGCCGCGCGCGCCAGCGGCCAGATCCCAGCGGAACGGCCCGCCCAGGGCCTTGAGGAACAGCTCCCACTCCGCCTTGAACCCGTTGTCGAACGTCATGTTGTCCGGCACGTCGGTCCACTGGGCCGGGTAGTCGAGCGGATCCGGCAGGTCCGGGTTCCACACCGGCAGCGGCGTGGACACCCGGTGCTGCACCGCGCAGTGCCTCAGGCCGGCCACCGCGCTCCCCCTCGTACCGTCCACCTGCAATTCCAGCAGCTCGCGCCGGTTCACCCGCACCGTCCAGGACGCGTTGACCGAGGCGAGCGCGCCGCTGGCGAATTCGAAGACCGCGTAGGCGGCGTCGTCCGCGGTGACGTCGTACGGCTTGCCCGACTCGTCCCAGCGGCGCGGCACGTGCGTCGTGTTCCGCGCGTACAGCGCGGTGATCGGGCCGAACAGGTCCTCGAGCAGGTACTGCCAGTGCGGGAACATGTCGAGGACGATCCCGCCGCCCTCTTCCGCGCGGTAGTTCCACGAAGGCCGCTGGGCGGCGATCTCGTCACCCTCGAACACCCAGTAGCCGAACTCCAGCCGGACCGAGAGCACCCGGCCGAAGAAGCCCTCGCGGATCAGCCGCCGCAGCTTGATCACTCCGGGCAGGAACAGCTTGTCCTGGACCACGCCGTGCGTGATGCCGGCGTCGCGAGCCAGGCGAGCCAGCCGCACCGCGCCATCCACCGAGTCGGCGGTCGGCTTCTCGGCGTAGATGTGCTTGCCGGCCTCGATGGCTTTGGCCAGGCTGACCTCGCGCGCGCTGGTGAGCTGGGCGTCGAAGTAGACGTCGATGGCCGGGTCGGCCAGCACTTCGTCCAGGCTCGTCGTCCACCGCTCGAGGCCGTGCCGCTCGGCGATAGCGCGCAGCCGTTCCGCGTTGCGGCCGACGAGCACCGGCTCCGGGAACAAGGCCGTGCCGTCGTCGAGCTGGATGCCACCTTGCTCGCGGATGCTCAGCAGGGAACGAACGAGGTGCTGGTTATAGCCCATCCGGCCGGTGACGCCGTTCATGGCGACGTGGATGACCTTACGGGTCATTATGAGCCTCGGGTTCGGACGATACTCTGTTACGACGTTTGGGCAAGCGCTTTCCAGATATGAGGGTACAGTAGCAGACGCCGGTGAGGGAGGGGCGGGTGACCGAGGCGAGGGGGCTGACACCGCAACGGGTTACGCTGCAGGACGTCGCCGACCGGGCGGGCGTCTCGCTGACAACCGCTTCCCGGGTGGTGAACCACGGGTCGCGCCGGGTGGGACGCTCGCTGGCCGAGCGGGTCAACAAGGCGGTCGCTGAGTTGGGGTATACCGCCAACTTGCAGGCCAGGGCGGTCGCCACCGGGCAGAGCACGATGGTGGGCGTGGTCGTCCACGACATCGCCGACCCGTACTTCTCCTCGATAGCGGCCGGGCTGATCGAGTCACTGGACGCCAAACGGCTGCTGGTGTGCATGTCGAGCACGTCGGCCACCGAGAGGGCCGAACGGGAGTACGTGGCGCTGATGCGCGCGCAGCGAGCGCGGGCGGTGGTGCTGATCGGCAGCAGGTCCGACGACAGCGCGGCCAGGGACGCGCTGCGGGCCGAGATCGAGGCGTTCACCCGGTCCGGCAGCCAGGCCGTCTGCGTGGGCCAGGACCTGCTGGGCGTGGACACCATCATGCCGGACAACCGGGCGGGCGCCGATGCGCTGGCCAGGGCGCTGGCGGCGCTCGGGCACCGGGAGTTCGCGGTGCTCGCCGGACCGCGCGGCCTGCTCACGGCGCGGGACCGGCGCGACGGCTTCCTGACCGGGCTGCGAGCATGGTCGATCGGGCTGGACCCGGCCCGGGTGGTGCACGGCGAGCTCAGCAGGGACGGCGGTTACGAGGCGATGAGCGCGATCCTGGCCGCCGGCGAGCCGCTGCCGGACTGCGTGTTCGCGGTGACCGACGTCATGGCGGTCGGCGCGCTGGCCCGGCTACGCGCCGCGGGCATCGACGTGCCGACCGGAATCGCGCTGGCCGGATTCGACGACATCCTCACCCTGCGCGATGTCTACCCGCCGCTCACCACCGTACGGCTGCCGCTGAAACGGATGGGGGAGATGGCCGCTGAACTGCTACTAAGCGGCAGCGGCACCGGAACCGGCGGCCCCCGGGTCCTCCCGGTCCCGGGCGAGGTGATCCTGCGGGAGAGCACGCACCCGCGCCCGCCAAGATCAACTCTTGCGCCGCCTGGGACCATCCGATAGTTTCGAGCTTATCGGAAAGCGCTTGCCTGGCGGTGGGAGCGAACATGAGCGAAGCGGCACCGGTTCCGTTCACCGAGACGAAAGCACCCGAGTCCCCGGAGCGGCTGCACCGGGGTGCGCTGCGGCTGATCGACATCTCGGCCTCGACGATGGCGAACATCGGCCCGGCGTACAGTTTCTTCTTCGCCTTCGGCCTCATCGTCAGCACGGCCGGCATCGCGGCGCCGCTGACCATCATCGCGGCCATAGTCGCCGTGGCGCTGCTGGGGAACACGCTGTCCCAGTTCTCCCGGGCGCACCCGTCCACCGGCGGGTTCATCACCTTCGTCGGCAAGACGTTCGGCGGCGGCAGCGCGGTGACGACTGCGTTGCTGGCCGGCGCCGGCTACATCATCGCGATCTCGTCGGTGCTGGTGGTCTCCGGCGGGTTCCTGTCGCTGATGCTGAACTACTACCTCGGCTGGAACGTCCCGTGGGTAGTGTTCACCATCCTGCTCACCGCCGGCGCGATGGCCATGATGATCCGCGGCGTCGCCCCGTCCACGAAGCTGGCCGGCTTCTTCTTCGGCTTCGAACTGATCGTGCTCCTGGTGGTGGCTGTCGCCACGCTGATCAAGAACGGCGGCCACCTGGCCGGCTCGCCGTTCAACCCGCATCACATCAACAACGGCTTCAGCGGCCTGGCGGCCGGCTTCCCGCTGGCCGTCTACCTGTTCATCGGCTGGGAGAACTCGGCCGCGCTGGCCGAGGAAACCGGCAACCCGCGGCGCAACGTGCCGCGAGCCGTCTACATGTCCGTCGCGCTGATGGGATTCACCTACCTGCTGCTCGCCTACGCCACGGTCAGCGGATTCAAGTACAACGGGGCGGCACTGACCAGCACCAGCGTCACCATCCCCTTCATCACCGTCGCCCACGGCGTCGCCGGCTGGCTGGCCTTCATCGCCTACCTGGCCGGCACGACCTCCACCGTGGGTGTGCTGATCGCGGCGGTGAACTCGCAGTGCAGGCTGGTCTTCAACGCGGGCCGCGAAGGACTGCTGCCGCGCTGGATCGGGAGGGTGCACCCGACCCGGCTGACCCCGATCAACGCGATCTTCGCGTTCGTCGCCATCGCCGGCGTCATCGTGGTGGGCTGGGCGCTCGGGCACCTGATCGGCGGCAGCACCGGCAGCCTCAACCCGTTCAACTACTTCAACGAGTCCGGCACCATGGGGACCATCCTGATCCTGGTCGTCTACTTCCTGGCCAACCTCGCGCTGCCGTTCTACTACCGCCGGTACCGTCCGGCCGAGTTCAACGTCGTCAAGCACGGCGTCCTGCCGGTGCTCGGCATGGCGGCCATCGCCGTCCCCGTCTACTACCTGTGCAAGCCCGGTCAGCCGGATCCCTACAACTGGTTCCCGTACATGGCGCTCGGCCTGGCCGTCGTCTTCGTCGCCTACGCCGTGCTCGCCACCAGGCGCGACCCTGCCCTCGGCGACCGGGTCGGTTCCATCATCGCCGACGACTAGCCCGGTGGCGGCGCGGGAAAACAGACCGCAAACCACAGCCGTTCGCTGTAATGGAGATTTTTAGTGGCTGACCCTCATCCGCTCGATCCGGCGACAGCGGCGGAATACCTGGCCGGCCGGGAGATCGTGGTAGCGGCCGGGCTGCTTTCCGAGCCGGTCAGGTTCGCCTATTACGGGCTGGAGGAGCCGCCCAAGGACGAGGTCCTGGCCGCGGACGGAACACCCGATCGCAGGCTGCGGGCCTTCCTGATCAACACGGAGACCGGCGAGTCGGCGGACGTGGTGGTGTCGCTGACCGAGCGGCGGGTGGTCAGCGAGCACCGGCTCGACACCAAGACCGACGGCCAGCTTCCGATCGTCGATTCAGACTTCGGGGTGGTCGAAGAGGTGGTCCGGGCCGATCCCGGCTGGCAGGCCGCCATGGCCAGGCGCGGGCTGACCGATATGAGCAAGCTCCGGATCGCCCCGATCACCGCCGGCGCGTACGGGCCAGGCGCCGACGACCAGAGAAGGATGGTGCGCGTGCTGGCCTTCGTCCAGGCGCGGGAGCACGACCTTGCCTGGGCGCACCCGGTTGACGGCGTGACCGCCTACGTCGACCTCGTCGAGAAGCGGGTGTTCAAGGTCGTCGACGAGTTCACGCTGCCGGTGCCCGCGGAGTCCGGCGACTACGACGACCCGGCCGTGCGCGGACCTCAACGGACCACGCTGAAGCCGATCGAGATCACCCAGCCCGAAGGTCCCAGCTTCACCCTGGACGGCAACCTGCTGCGGTGGCAGGACTGGTCGATGCGGGTCGGGTTCGACCTCCGCGAAGGCCTCACCCTGCACCAGATCGCTCTCGCCAGCCGCCCGGTCATCTACCGCGCGTCGGTACCGGAGATGGTCGTGCCCTACGGCGACCCGCGGTTCCGTTACTGGCAGGCCTACTTCGACACCGGCGAGTACCTGGTCGGGAAGTGGGTCAACTCGCTGGAATTCGGCTGCGACTGCCTGGGCGAGATCGCCTATCTGGACGCCACCGTGACCGACGACACGGGCGAGCCCCGGGTGGTCGGCAACGCCATCTGCGTCCACGAGGAAGATTCCGGGATCTTGTGGAAGCATACCGACATCTTCAACGGATCGGCCCAGTCCCGGCGGCAGCGGCGGCTGGTCGTGTCGTACTTCACCACGGTCGGCAACTACGACTACGGTTTCTACTGGTACTTCTACCTCGACGGCACGATCGAATGCGAAGTCAAGATGACCGGGGTGCTGTTCACCTCGGGCTATTACGGGCAGCCGTATGCGGCCGAGGTCGCGCCGGGGCTCGGTGCGCCCGTGCATCAGCACCTGTTCAGCGCCCGGCTGGACATGACCGTGGACGGCCTGGCCAACGCGGTCGAGGAGGTCGACTATTGCGGGCTGCCGATCGGGCCGGACAACCCGTACGGCAACGCCATCGCGCGGCAGGTGACCAGGCTGGCCAGTGAATCGCGGGCCGCCCGGCGGGCGGACGCGTCGCGGGGGCGGACCTGGCGGGTGATCAGCACCTCGCGGACGAACCGGTTCGGCCAGCCGACCGCCTACACCCTGTATCCCGAGGCGGCCCCGGCGCTACTGGCCGATCCGGGCGCGCCGCTGGCCGCGCGCGCCGGGTTCGCGGCCAGCCACCTGTGGGTGACCAGGTACGATCCGGCCCACCGTTATCCGGCGGGCGACTTCGTGAACCAGAACCCTGGGGGAGCGGGGCTGCCCGCCTTCGTCGCGGGGGACTCCGACATCGACGGCGCGGACATCGTCGTCTGGCACACGTTCGGGCCGGTCCACTTCCCGCGGCCCGAAGACTGGCCGGTCATGCCGGTGACCCGGTGCGGCTTCACGCTGAAGCCGGCCGGCTTCTTCGACCGCAACCCCACCCTCGACATCCCGCCCCCAGCCCCGCACTGCCACCCCGGCTGAACCGGGGTGAATGTGCCATCGTCCCCCCTATGGGGCGTGCGATGGCACATTCACCCCCCGCTGCCGTAGACGCGGTAGCGCTCCAGGTCGGCCCAGCGGACGGAAAGCCCGAGCCCGGGCCGGCCCGGGTCGGGCCGCAGTGCTCCGCCGCCTGGCGACAGGACGCCGTCGAACGCCATCGACTCCAGGCGGACGTGGGTGTGGAAGTACTCCAGATGCCGCAGCCGCGGGACACCGCAGAAGGCGTGTGCGCTGACCGCGGGCGCGCAGTGCGCGGACAGATCCAGCTGACGGGCCTCGCAAAGCCCGCCGACCTGCAGCAGCCCGGTGATGCCGCCGCACCGGGTGACGTCCGCCTGCAGGCAGTCGACCGCCCCGAGCAGCGTGCCGAAATCCGGTGTCAGGTACCCGTACTCACCGGCCGCGATGTCCAGCCCGGCCGGGCCGTGGTCGCGGAGCAGCCGCAGCCCTTCGACGTCGAGAGAACTCACCGGCTCCTCGAACCAGGACACCCGCCATTCGCCGGCGAACCGGTCCGCCCAGTACAGGGCGGCCTTCCGGCTCAGCGCGCCGTTGGCGTCGGTGAACAGTTCGACGCCGTCGCCCGCCTCTTTGCGCACCGCCGACAGCCGTGCCGGGTCGGCCGACGGATCCCGGGAGGTCTTGATCTTCATCCGGGGAATCCCCGCCGCCGCCCACCCGGAGACCTGCGAAATGAGCCGGGGCAGCGGATAGTTGGTGAGCCCGCCGCTGCCGTAGACCGGCACCTCATCGCGGAATCCCGGTAGCGCCCGGTACAGCGGCTCGCCGGTGAGCCGCGCCTTGAGGTCCCACAGCGCGATGTCGACCGCGGATACCGCCATCGCCCCGATGCCGGGCTGGCCGGCGTTGCGTAGCTCGGCGAACATGGTGCGCCAGGCCGAGGCCGGCGCCAGCGCGTCCATGCCGGTAACGACCGAAACCAGTTTGGATTGCACCAGCGTCGCGGTAGCCACGTCGCCGTAGGTGTAGCCGAGGCCGGTGACACCGCCCGCGGTCGCCTCGACCAGCACGAGGACGGTGGACGACCAGGACAGCGTGCCGTCCTGTTCCATACCGTCCGGGCCGTCCACCGGGATCTCGAACGCGTGGACGGCGACATTCTCTACAGGTATGGTCCCGGCCGGGACATTTGATGGGATCACCATGGCGACTGCTGTTCCTTGGGTTACTTGCCCCGGCCGGGAAACTTCTCGCTGACCAGGTCGCGGACCCGGTCGGCTGGTCCGAGCACCGGCATGGCCAGCCGGTTGGCCAGCGCCCCGTTGACCCGCGGATGCGGCCGGGTGGGCGCCAGTTCGCGCGCCAGCCGCACCTCGAGGCCGAGCATCCAGCGGCGGGCGTGGCTCAACCGCGTCAGGCCGGGGAGCTCGTCCCGTTCCTCCCGCGCGGCATGGGCCAGCACCTCCCGGCGGAGTGCGCGCAGGCCGGAAAGGTACCCGTGACCGTAGGGACCGATCTGCCACAGCCGGGCGAGCAGTTGCTTGGCCTGCTCCTCCTCGCCTTCCCGGGCCGTCGCGGCCGCGATCCGCCCGGCTCGCCGCGCGGCCGGGTGCACGTGAACCTGCTCGGCGGCCTCATGCGTCGCCAGCATCCGGACCAGCCGCCGGAACTCGCCATCCCGGCGCCGCCCGGGCACCGCTGCCCGCCAGAACGCGCGGCGGATGGCGGCGTGCTGGTCCTTGACCACGCTGGTCACTTCCATGCGGCCGGTCTCCCTTTCTTTATAACGAACGGCGGTGGTTCCTCCTGCCCGCCCGATCCTCGGTCGGCTGATCAGCGTCGGCTGATCGGCTCGTCGGCCGGCTACCCAGGCGCCGCCGGAATATGTCGCGCTGCGAAGAGATTCCGCGGTCGGCTGAATGACGATACATTCAGACAAGCTGGCATCCGCACGCGGACGTGAGGAGGGCCGCCTCATTCAGCCGACCCGGCAGGAGTTCGAGAACCTGCTCTCGTTCCGCACCGCGCTGCGCCGGTTTCAGCGGTGGAGTGAAAATCAGGCGATCGCGGTCGGCCTGACCCACGTCCAGCACCAGTTGCTGGTGGCGATCAAGGGCCACCCGGGGGACGTGGCGCCATCCGTCCGGGAGATCGCCGACTACCTGATGCTGCAGAGTCACAGCGCGGTCGGCCTGGTTGACCGGGCCGAGGCGGCGGGGTTCGTGCGGCGCCGCCCGGATCGCGACGACGCTCGCGTGGTACGCATCGAGCTCACCGAGAAGGGTGACAAGCTGGTGACCGAGCTGGCCGAGGAGCACCTGCTCGAGGTTCACAAGCTCGCGGTGGCGTTGAGCAGCCTGCTCCCGGCCGACGGCATGGGAAAGTTACATAGGAGCTGGCTGGTGGGACGGCGCTGGTGGGGCGCGCTATTGACCGGTCGGCCGTGATTTTCTTAGCGTCCGGGCAGCGCGGCGCGCACCGGAGCGTGCCGCGCCGACTGGAGGCCGCGATGAAACGCGTTCTTGTTCCGATGGCGGCACTCGCCGTCGCCGCCCTCGGACTGCCCCTGACTGCGTCCGCCTCCGTCGCTGCCGGGGTGACGGGGAGCCTGCCGGCCGGGACGGTGTTCTACACGAACCCGGACTCGAACGTCGAGCAGTGGATCGCCGCCAATCCGGGCGACTCTCGCGAGCCGGTCATCGCCGCGAAGGTCGCCAGCCAGCCGCAGGCGACCTGGTACACCACCTACAACCCGTCCGCGATCCAGTCTCAGGTCTCGGCGGTCGCCTCGGCCGCGGCGGCCAAGGGCCAGGTGCCCATCCTGGTCGCCTACGACATCCCGAACCGCGACTGCGGCGGTGCCTCGGCGGGTGGCGCGCCGACCATCGCCGCCTACGAGACGTGGATCTCTGACTTCGCGGCCGGCCTCGGCAACGCGACCGCGATCGTGCTGGTCGAACCGGACTCGCTGGCCCTGCAGAGCTGCCTGTCGAGCTCGGACGCGAGCGCGCGGGACGCGGCGATCGCCTTCGCCGGCCAGGTCCTGCACACCGACGATCCCAACGCCAAGGTGTACTTCGACGGCGGCCACTCGAACTGGAACTCCGCCGCGCAGCAGGCGGCGGTGCTGAAAGCCGCCGGGGTCACGACCGACGCCAATGGCGTATTCACCAACGTGTCCAACTTCGAGTGGACCAACGACGAGCTGTACTACGGCCAGCAGATCCTGACCGATCTCGGTGACGCCAGCCTGCACCTGGTGATCGACACCAGCCGTAACGGCATCGGCCCCGGCAACACGTGGTGTGACCCGTCCGGGCGCACGCTCGGTCTCAATCCGACGGCGAACACCGGCTACTCCTACGTGGATGCCTTCTTGTGGGTGAAGCCGCCGGGCGAGGCGGACGGGTGCGCCGACAAGGCCGGCACGTTCGACCCGGCTCTCGCCAGCGCGCTCGCCACCAACCCCGCGGCGGGAACGCCGGGCTGCAAGGTGACGTACACGATCGCCAGCTCGTGGACCGGCGGCTTCACCGCCAATGTCACGCTGGCCAACACCGGCACCGAGCCGTTCGGTGGCTGGACGGTCACCTGGACCTACCCGGGCGACCAGACGGTCACCAACCTGTGGAGCGCCTTCTACACGCAGACCGGGGAGACGATCGCGGCACACGACCCGTTCGATACGAACGCCACGGTGGCCGCGGGGAGTAGCGCGTCGTTCGGAATGCAGGGGACCTTCTCCGCCAGCGACGCGTCGCCGGCATCATTCACTCTGACCGCCGACAACGGCCAGACCGTCATCTGCACCGCGGGGTGAGGCGAACATGTACCCATCATCAACCCGCCGCGGCCGGAGGCCCAGGCCAATTCAACACAGCCGGTTCGCCGCGGGCGCGGCGGCGCTCGGGCTCGGCCTGCTGACCCTGGTCGCCGTGCCGCGAGTCGCGCACGCGGCGCACGCGGCGCAGGCGGCGCCTTCCACGGGTGGCGCTTTCGACTACACGGAGGCGCTGCAGGACGCGATGTACTTCTATGAGGCGCAGCGATCCGGCCAGCTTCCGCCGGACAACCCGGTGGACTGGCGTGGTGACTCCGACCTGAGCGACGGGTCCGACAACGGGGTGAACCTGACCGGCGGATATCACGACGCCGGGGACCTGGTGAAGTTCGGGCTGCCGGAGGCGTGGGCGATGAACATGCTCGCCTGGAGCCTGCTCGACTATCCGGCCGGTTACACCGCCGCCGGCCAGACCCAGACCGCCATGGAGAACCTGCGCTGGGGAGACGACTACATCCTGGCCGCGGCGACCGGGCCTGACACGTTCTACGGACAGGTCGCCAACCCGAACACCGACCACCAGTACTGGGGCCCCGCGGAGACCAACCCGACCGTACGGCCGTCCTCCGCGGTGACCGCCTCATGTGCGGGTTCGGACCTGGTCGGGCAGGCATCCGCCGCCCTGGCCGCGTCGTCGATCGTCTTCAAGACCGCGGACCCCAAGTACTCCGCCGCGCTGCTGTCGCAGGCGCAATCGCTGTTCACGTTCGCCGACACCCACCTCGGCGACTACGCGAACTGCATCACCTCCGCGCAGGGCTTCTACAACTCCTTCAGCGGCTACTGGACCCAGCTGGTCGCCGCGGAGATCTGGCTCTACAAAGCCACCGGCACGGCGAGCTGGCTGACCAAGGCGGAGACCGACTTCGCCAGCATGCCGCTGGCTCAGCAGTCCACGCTGCACGAATACAACTGGACCGTGAACTGGGATGACGACAGCTTCGCCGACTACGTCTGGATGGCCCAGCTGACCGGTCAGCAGCAGTACATCACCGACGCGGAGAACAACCTGGACTGGTGGACGACCGGGTTCAACGGATCCGCGGTTTCGTATTCGCCCGGCGGGGAGGCCTTCCTCAACCAGTGGGGATCGCTGCGCTACTCCTCGAACGCGGCGTACCTGGCGCTGGAGTTCAGCAACTACCTGACGTCCGCGGGGCTGGATCCGGCGCGGGCGACCACGTACCACAACTTCGCCGTCCAGCAGATCAACTACATCCTCGGCCAGAACCCGAACAACATGAGCTATGAGGTCGGGTTCACCAATAACGGCAAGAACAGCGCCTGGTCCCAGTTCCCGCACAACGCTCCCGCGCACGATGCGTGGTCGGACAACCTGACCACGCCTGCGCAGACCCGGCATCTCGACTACGGGCTGCTGGTGGGCGGGCCAGCGTCGAACAACGACCAGTTCACCGATCAGCGGCCCAACTACCAGGAGACCGAGGGCGCGCTCGACTACAACGCGCTGTTCTCCGGCGACCTGGCCGCTTTGACGGCTCAGTACGGCGGCACGCCGGTGGCTGGTTTCCCGGCCCCGGAGACGCCCGACGGGCCGCAGATCTACGTGCAGGCCGCGGTCAACAACTCCGCTTCGAACTTCGTCGAGATCAAGGCGCTGATCAACAACCAGTCGGCCTGGCCGGCGCGGCAGATGCCGGACGCCAGCTTCCGCTACTACTTCACCCTGGATCCGGGCGAGACACCGAGCCAGATCACGCTGAGCTCGTCCTACAGCCAGTGCGAGCCCGCGACGGGCCCGACGTTGTATGCCGGCTCCACGTACTACATCCAGGTGTCGTGCGCCAACCTCGACATCGAGCCGGTGGGTGAGGCCGACTATTCCGGTGACGATTACCAGGCCCAGGTGCAGTTCCGCATCACGTTCCCGTCGGCGCACAACCCGGCCGAGGACTGGTCGTTCCAGGGCATACCGACGACGGCGAACGCGACGCCGGTAACGGTCAGCGACATCACGCTCTACTCGGGCAACACGCTGATATGGGGCACCCCGCCCTCGTCCTCGTCGTCCTCGGCGGAGGCGCCGTCGGCGCCGGGCGCCCTGACGGCCGGTTCGGTTACCTCGACCGGCGCCACGCTGTCGTGGACCGCCTCGACGGCGGGAAGTTCTCCGGTTGCCTCCTACGACGTGTACACCTCGGCCGGGACGCTGGTCGGGACGACCACGGGCACGTCCTTCGCGGTAACCGGGCTCAACGCGAGCCGGACCTCGCCGTACGGGTACTACGTGACGGCGGTGGACAGCCAGGGCGTCGCGTCGGCGGCGTCCAGCATCGCCCAGTTCATCACGTCTTCGGCGACCTCGCTGACCGCGTCGTCGCCGGTGCCGCCGTCGGTGCCCGGGACGGCCCTGGCCAGCGGGGTCTCGGCGACCGGCGCCACGCTGTCCTGGTCGGCGTCGACGGCCGGGAGTTCGCCGATCGCGGGCTACCGGGTGTACGAACTCGCTCCTTCCGCTGGCCTGGTGGCCACGACGACGGCGACGTCTTATACGTTGTCCGGGCTGTCCGGTGGCACGGGCTATGCGTACATGGTCGAGGCCATCGACGGCCAGGGCAGGACGTCCGGCTTCGCGGCGCCCGCCACGTTCTACACCGGTGCCCCCGCCGCGGGCGGCACCCCGTCGCCGACCCCGACCCCCACCCCCACGCCAACCCCCACCCCGACACCAACTCCCACCCCGACACCGACGCCCACCCCCACGCCGACTCCGACGCCCACCTCGTCCTCTCCGCCTGGGCCGCTGGCCTGCTCGGCCGTGTACTCGCTGGTCAACTCCTGGAGCGGCGGCTTCCAGGGCCAGATCACGCTGACCAACACCGGCAGTTCGGCGATCAGCCCGTGGACGCTGACCTGGACGTTCCCGGGAGATCAGCAGATCTCCACGATGTGGAACGCCACCGGAACGCAGTCGGGTGAGCAGGCCACCGCGGCCGCCGAGTCGTACAACTCCACGATCCCCCCGGCGAGTTCGGTCACGATCGGCTTCACCGGAACCTTTACGAACAGCAACACGCCCCCAGCCACCTTCGCCGTAAACGGAACCACATGCACGTAACCCCCACATGCACGTAAGCCACCACGAGAGCGCCCAGCTTTGACCCTGTTGGCTTATCCAGGACGCTGAGCGTGTTTAGAACGTGGGCCGGGGTGGATGCCGCTAGGGGATGGTTGGCGCAACGTGCCCCTTGGGTGGGGGTGGTTGGCGCAACGTACCCCTTGATACCCCGGGTGCGGTCTGGCTAGGGGGTTAGGAGGCGGCGGAGGAGTTCCTGGACGGGGGCGCGGCCGGTGTCCATGGCCGCGCGGGGGGCGTCGGCGCGCGCGATCACCAGCGCGATCTCGTCGATGGCGGCCAGGATCATGTGGGCGAACGCGTCGACTAGATCCGCCCCTCCGCCGTCACTGGCGACGCTAACCACTGGCGACGACAACCAGCAGGGACGATAAGCCCAGCGCCCCGATGGGATGTATGGCGTGGCCGGACTTCGGGCAGCACCACAGCGCGCGGCTGTCACGCACCTCCGGAGTCAGCGGGTGGGAGTCCGGATGCTCCGGGCACTCCGGCCAGGTGGCCGGACGTCCCTCGGCGGCCAGTTCCTCGACCTCCCACTCCTGAACCTGATCGGCCACATCCGCCAATCGCTCCGCGGCGGAAAGGCCGAGCTGGATCCGGATGCCGAGCCCGCTCGAAGCGGACTCGATCCAGCCGAACACGAAATCCGGGTCGTCGTCCCACGGCTGTTCCCGGACGTCCGGCACGATCGCCCCGCTCATCCGCAGGTCATGGAGCACCGGGTCCAGCGCCGTCCGGAACTCTCTGCTCTCGGAGTCGGTCAGTTCCCTCGGGTGCTGCCGCCGCTCGCGCGATAGCCGGAGGGCCTCGGCGGCCTCCGGCCCTAGCTCGCTCTCGATGGTACTGAGCAGATCATCGGCATTGTCGAAGAAACCGCCGCCGTTGGAGCTGATTTCCACGGTGTCCAAGTCTAGTGTCGCCCGCGCTCGGGCGGCGCTCAGGTGAGCGGGCCGAGTTCCGTGGCGGGGTCAGCCCACCGCTCGTTGGGTACGAGGGGGTACCAGCCGGGACGGCCGGGGTCGCGGTCGTAAGGGTAGCCGCCAAGCTCGCGGTACAGCTCGGCGTACCGCGCGACCTTGCCGGGGTCGAGGCGCACGCCCAGACCCGGGCCGTCGGGCACGTCGATCCGGCCTCCCGCGTACTTCAGCTTGCCACCGGTTATGACGTCGTCGGCCAGGTGATGGTAGTGCGCGTCGGCGGCATAACTCAGCCCGGGCAGAACCGCGCCGAGGTGCAGCATGGTGGCCAGCTGGACGCCGAGTTCGCCGGAGGAGTGCACGGCCATGCCCAGCTGGAACGTCTCGCACACCACGGCGGCCCGCAGGCAGGCGCGGATTCCTCCCCACAGCGTGGTGTCGAGCAGGATCACGTCCGCGGCACGCCGCAGGACGTTGGCGGCGAGCTGCTCGGCGTTCACCACCACGGTGTTGGTGGCGAGCGGAACCGAGATCCTGTCCCGGACCTGCCGGAGACCCTCGAGGCCGAACACCGGATCTTCGAGGTAGTCGTTGTCCAGATCCGCTATCGCCTGCCCGAAGCGGATCCCGTCGCCCAGGCTCAGCACCGCGTTCGGGTCGTAGCGCAGCCGGTCGCCCGGCAGCGCGGCGGCCAGCGCCCGGTAACAATCCAGCTCGTAGCCGGGCGGGAACACGCCGCCCTTCAGCTTGTGCACGGTGAACCCGTGTTCGGCCTTCAGCGCCCTGGCGTGCGCGACGAGCTGCTCCGGGGTGCGTACCTCGGTCACACCGCTGGCCGGGTAGCGGAAGAACAGGTACGCGGCGAACGGGACGGAGTCGCGCAGCTTGCCACCGAGCAGGTCATACACCGGCACGCCGAGGTGCTGCCCGATCAGGTCCAGGCAGGCGAACTCGATCGCCGCGTGCAGCTGGGTCCGGTCCCCGTACAGCGCCGCTGTCGGATTGGCGATCTTGAAGCGGAGCGCCTCGAGCTGGAAGGGGTCGTGCCCGGCGAGATAGGGCCGCAGAGCGCGGAAGGCCTGCTCGGCGCTCTGCCCGCCGCCGCCCATCTCGCCCAGCCCGACCAGCCCGTTGTCGGTCTCCACCTCCACGATCGTCCGGACAAACCGGCCCCAGTGCGCTCCGTTGCCGTGCAGCAGCGGCGCCTCCAGCGGAACGGTGACCGTCGTGGCGCGGATGTCAGCTATCTTCACGTTCTCCCTACCGATCGTTCCGCTGTCCGGCGCTGAGCGTGACCTCCGCCGTGCCGCACGCGGGTACGGCTACCCTGATCGGCTCGCCGAATACGGTGACTGTGGCGGAAACCGGCTCGGGTGCCAGCGATCGGACCCGGAGCCGCAACTCGCCGGCTGATCGGCCCGCCGATGTCAGATGCACGTCGGGATGATCGACCGAGGCGAACACGCCGGAAGGTGCGCTGGCCGTACCGGTCCCGGTAGCGGGGATCGCGGTGAACGGATCGGTGAGGCCTGCCGCCGTCGCGGCGCCCAGCCTGCGGGCCGGCACGCCCGCCGCCGATGACACCGCGTACCGGAACATCATCTCGCCCTGCTGGGCGGACGGGAAGTTGGTGTCCCAGATGTTGTTCAGGGCCCACGAATAAATGGTTCCCGGCTCGGCGTCCAGCGTGGGAGGGAACGGGGCGTACGGCACGTGAATGGTGCCGAGCTGGACCAGCGGCGCCTCCAGCGTGGCCCAGGCAATGGTCAGCTCGGGATCGGAAAAACCGGCCCAGTGCCGGATCGGGATCATGTGGGTGGCCGAGCCGGGAACGCGGGGCACCGAGGCGCCCCCGACACCGCCGGTCAGCTCCCACGCCGCGGGCGGCGCCCCGGCAGCGAACGGGAACGCGAAGAACACCGACTCCTTGGCGGGGGTGTTCTGCTTGACCAGCCGGAAGGTGAGGTCCACCCGGGGCACGCCCGGGTACAGGTCAATGGTCGTGCGGAGCAGGTCGGTTCCCCTGGCGGTCATCGAGACGACCAGCCGCTCACCGGCCGGGGTCCGCCTGGCCCGGGTGATCACCGCGCTCTCGCCTACGTACCGGCCGCCAAGCAGCGGCGAGCCGTGCGCGGCGATATGCCCGGACAGATGGTTGAAATGCGGCGCCGTGGCGTATCTGTCGTAGATGTACTGCCCGAACCGGGCGGCCGCCGAGTCGTTGACCAGTTCCCGTCCGGCCGTCTTGTCGAACACCGACGAGATGCCGCCCGCCTCAGCGTCAAAGCTGACCCGGTAATACTCGTTCTCGACGGCGCCGACCGCGCCGACCGCGCCGCCACCATCGGCGCTGGCCGCGATGTCACCAGTCCCCCTGACCATATCGAGCCTGACGTAACCGAGGGAAGGCACGTCCGGCACCACGACCGCCAGGCGCCGCCCGATCGGCCGGGTGGGCCAGTCGTCGGGGTGCACGACCGTCTCATGGTGGCCGAGCTCGCGTCCGGTTCGCGCGTCGGTCAGCGTAACCGGGACATCGAGCGGCAGGACATCCCGGGGGAGGAAGACCTCGGCGATGTCGGTCCGCCCGACCGGACCGGGGTTGATCACCACGTAGGAAGCGGCGGCGTCCGGTGACCGGGCGAAGGTCGCGCCGAGCCGGCGGCGTCCGGACTGCTCCAGGTCGGCGGCCGCGTCGTAAGCCTGGTAGCCGATCGCGGATTTCAGCGTCCACTGGATCCCGCCGGAGTCACGCCCCGATTCGGCGTCCTCCCACGGGTCCGCGGCCCCCCAGGTGTGCTCGTTGAACAGCGCGATCTTGTCATAGGCCTCCGCCACCGCGGCGTCGGCGGACTCATCCGAGGCGAGCGCGTGCATGGTCTCCGCGGTGCGCAGCGTGGCCTGCGCCCGTCGCACGTAACCGAGCGGCCGCGCGCCCGACCCCATGCCGTCGGCCCACCAGTCGGTCCAGTCGCCTTCGTGTACCGCGAGACGGTCGCCGTAGCACTGCTCGACATGGGCGAAGAAATCGCTGTTGACCGCCATCCGCAGGCGGGGGTAGGTCCAGCTCTCGCTCCACCGCCGGACGATGTCGGCCGGGATGATGCTGGGCCCGGCGTTGTCGGCATGCGCGCCTTGCAGCCGCAGGTGTACCGCGTCGAACGGATAAGGCGCCCGGGCTATCGTCGCGTCGGCCGGGATGCCGTTCCAGCCGAAGGCCTCCTGGCCGTACGGGTAGGGCCGCCGGGCCAGCGCGTCCAGGTAGCGGGGCAGCATGTCGAGGGCCAGGTCGTAGCCGTCGGCCAGGCCGACCGTGTTGCCCTCCATGTAGGCCATGCCGTGCGGCGTGTCGGTGAACCAGGTCAGCAGCTCGTTGCCGCTCGGCGCGCGCCAGCGGAACGGCCTGGTGAGCGTCTCGCCGCCGACCAGGTACGGCACCGACCGTCCGGCCCAGTTGTGCGCGGCGGACAGGTAACGGACACCGGCCCGGGTCAGCGCGTCGATCAGGCCCACCACGGCGCCCGGCACGTCGGTGTGCATGGCCGACCGGATCGTCATGCCGAACCGGTCGCGAAGCTGGCCGGCGAACCGCAGTTGCCGGTCCAGTTCCTCGGTCGAGCAAGCCTCGGTGTGCAGCTGGAACGGCAGCGCGGTCACCTCGATCCGGCCCTCCGCGACCCGGTCGGTGAACTCGCGCACCGCCGCCGTCGGCCTGGCTGCCAGCCAGCGCAGCGCGGGCAGGGCCGACTCCACGGTCCAGCGGAAGCGCGCGTCGTCCGGCCACGAGTCGGTGGCGCGGGCCAGCGACAGCGCGGAGTCCAGGTACTCCTGGTGGTAGCGGAGCACGGCGCCCTGCGGGTCGGTGTAGCCGATGTCCAGGTGGGAGTGGTGCACGACGAAAACGGTCCACTTGCGCTGCGGGGTGATCGTCACCGTGCCCGTGGCCACCTCGGCGGACCCGTCGCGCAGTTCAAGCCGGCCGGCGGTCGGCTCGGTGACCTCGGGCACCAGTAGCAGCGCGCCGGTCCCCGGGGTCACCTCGACCGTGTCCACCACGTTGCCGTGGACACTGATCAGGGCGGTGAGCAACCGACGTTCGGTGTTCATGGAGACGTCCAGCCGGATCGCCTGCCGCAGGTTGCCTATGGCGTCCCGCCGCAGCAGCGGCAGCACGGCCGCTCGCGCCGAGAGGCCGCGTGCGGAAGCGACGATGACGGAGCTGTCCCGGCGCAGCGTGTCCCTGATCTCGTCGTAGTCCGGCGAGCCGAGCGACGCGCGCAGCAGACGGCTGGTCATGGTGAACGGACCCCTTTCTACAGCTGGCCCAGCGCGAGCCCGCGGGCGAAATATCGCTGCGTGACCAGGAACAACAGGACGGGGGGAGCGGAGACGACCAGACCGGCGGCGAGCGCGATCGGCACCGGCGTGCCGGCGTAGACGTCGCTTTGCAGCGCGGCCAGCGCGGTCATCACCGGGCGGGTGCCCTGGCTCTGCGTCAGCGTAAGCCCGAACAGCAGGTCGTTCCAGACGAACGTGAACTCCAGGATGAACACGGCGGTGAGCGCGGAGCGCGCCAACGGCAGGTAGATCTGCCGGAACACGCGGAACGTGGACGCGCCGTCCATGCGGGCGGCCTCGAACATGGAGAACGCCACCCCGGTGAAGAAGTTCCGCATCACGAACGCCGCGAACGGCACGCTGATCGCGGTGTAGATGACGATCATCCCGAGGCGGCTGTCGTACAGGTTCGCCTTGCTGTAGCTGACGAACAGCGGGATCAGCAGCATCTGCGCGGGGAAGATCGTGCCGCCGAAGATGATCATGAACCAGGCGAACCCGTGGCGCAGCCGCAGCACCACGATCGCGTACCCGGCCAGGGCCCCGATCAGGCAGGCCAGCACTGGTGCCACGATGGCGTAGAGCAGCGAGCTGCCCAGGCTCTGGCCGATCTGTGACGCGCTCCACGCTTTCGCGATGTTCGACCACAGCCCGAGATGCGCGGACGGCACCCACGCCCGGCTGGGATCGAAGCTGTCCGCCGGGCGCAGCGCGCTGACCAGGATCAGGTACACAGGGAAGAGCCAGATCATGCCCATCACGATGAGCACGGCGCGCCGCGTCACCCCCGACATCAGCCGGCTACGCACCGATCGCCCTCCTGCTGCTGAGCTGACGCCGTAGGTAGAGCCACGAGACGATACCGGTGACGACGGTGAGGAAGATCGCCACCGCGGACCCGTAGCCGTACTGGTCGGCGACGAACGTGTCCTTGTACATCGTGATCGCGAGCGTCTCCGACGACCGGCCGGGACCGCCCTGGGTCATCACCCAGACGATGTCGAACGTCTTCAGGCTCGCCACCAGGGCCAGCCCGACCACGACCGTGGTCAGCGGGGCCAGCAGCGGCCAGATGATCCGGCGGAACAACGTCCAGCCGGACGCGCCGTCCAGCCTGGCCGCCTCGATCGGCTCGCGGGGTATCGACTGTAGCCCGACCACGAACAGCAGCGCGTTGACCCCGAGCTGCTGCCAGGTCGACGCGATTATCATGGCGATGCTGTTCTGCGGCGCGTACAGCAGGAACGACTCACCGCCGCCCGGCAGCCCGATGGCGCTGAGCAGGTTGTTGGCGATGCCGCCGTGCTCCAGGATGATCCCCCAGGCCACCGCCACGCCGGTACCCGACATGGCGTACGGCAGCAGGAAGGGCAGCCGGTACCAGCCGCCGTGCGGCAGGTTGTAGGACAGCACGGCCACCAGCAGGCCCAGCGCCACCGGCAGCACCAGCGTGCCCGCGACCCACAGCAGCGTGTTCCTGATCGCGGACAGCAGGTACGGGTCGTGCAGCAGCGTCCGGTAGTTGGCCAGGCCGGTCCACGTCATCGGGCCAAGGCCGCTGTAGCTGGTGAAGCTCTGATACACCGTCCACAGGAACGGCAGGTACAGCAGCACGGCGACCAGCAGCACGGCGGGCGACACGTAGCCGTACCGGAAGCGGCCTACCAGCGGCGCCGCTCTCCGCCGTCGCCGCTGCCGGGCCGCGCCGCCCGGCGCCTGCTGGAGGCGCCGGCCGGGGTTGGTGAGGGTCTGGCTCCACACGGGTCGGCTAGCTCCCGGCCTTGTGCGTGCTCCAGTACGACTGGGCGGACGTCTGGATCTGCTGGAGCACGCTCATGTAGGTGCCGGGGTGCACCATGAAGGCGGCGAAGGCATCCAGGGCGGTGGCCAGGACGGGCGCCGGCGCCGCCTCGAAGTAGCGCAGCAGCAGGTTGTATTTGCCGGCGCGCACCTCGCTGGTCACCGCGCTGAGGTCGGCGTCACCGGACAGCGTGACCTTGGGGTTGGCCGACAGGTCACCCCGGGAGGTGGACCACTGCTGCTGGGGGCCCTGCTTGAGCCACCAGCTCATGTACTCCGTGCTGGCCGCGGGATCCGGCGCGTTGGTCAGCGAGCACAGCGGGCCGCTCTCGAAGATCAGCGAGGTCTGGGCCAGCGACGGGTTGACGTTCGGGATGATGAAGAAGCCGTAGTCGGTTCCCGCCTTCAGCTTCAGCTGGGTCATGCTGGTGTTGAACCAGCTCCCGTCGGGGACCATCGCGACCTGGCCCTGCTGGAGCATGACCGACGGGTCGGTGGTGACACCGGGGTTGGACATGTAGCCGTCGTTGATGAAGGACTGCCACAGCTTCATCACGCTGACCACACCCGGGCTGGTGTATGACGCCTTCCCGGTCGACAGGTCGTTGTACAGCGTCGGGTCGCTGCCGGCCAGCAGCTGCTCGAACCAGACGAACGTGAACAGCGTCGAGGTCTCATAGAACGGTGTCACGCCGTGGCTCTTCAGCGTCTGGGCGACGTTCAGGAACTGCGCCCAGGTGGTCGGCGGCGTCAGCCCGTACTTGCCGAAGACGTGCTTGTTGTAGAACATGCCCCAGTAGGAGACGTTCAGCGGCACGCAGTACTGCTGGCCGTTGACCGTGTAGTACGGCTCCAGGCTGGGCGACAGGTTGCCGGCGGCGATCGCCTGCTTCCACAGCGCCGAGGTGCTGGCGACCTGCCCGAGGCTGACGATCTGCTGGAGCCGGCCGCCGGTCGTCCAGGTGAACAGGTCCGGCTTGACGTCGGTGCGGAATGACGCGTCGATGAACGCCTGGTAGGTGTTCTCGTCGGTGTAGCCGACCGGCGTCATCCCGATACCGATCTGCTGCTTGGACAGCGAGCCCATCTGCTGAAAGAACGGGGTCCACGCGCCCTTGTCGTTGTACAACTTGAGCTGGGTCTTGTGCGGCGCCGATCCGGAGCCGGACGCGGACGCGCAGCCCGCGATGGCGGGAACCAGCATGACCGCGGCGGCACCCGCCGCCGCGAGCAGTCGATGCGATCTGTTCATGTAAGCCGGTCTCCTCTTCCTCAGGGAATTCCGTCGCGTCGGCCGAGCCGTCGGCGGTGGCCCCGCCGACGGCCAGGGAGCCGTCGGCCGGAGCGGCCAGGCGGCGCTGGATGATCGCGCGCACGTCGCGCAGATGCGACCGCATGTGCGTTTCCGCGGCTTCGGCGTCACCGCTCGCGATCGCGTCGAGGATCTCCCGATGCTGCTCGTGGTCACGGCGCCGGTCGTCGAAGATCCGCAGGATCTCCCGCTGTTCCGCCGCGTGCACGGTGAGCAGCGAGTCCACGACCTCATCGAGCACGATGTTGCCCGCGGCGCCCGCCGTGGCCCGGTGGAACGCCATGGTCGCTTCGTGGAGTCTTTCGTCATCACCCCTGAGGTGGCGGCCGGCTTCGGTCAGGATGCCTTCCAGCCTGGCCAGATGCTCAGGTGTGGCTAGGCTGGCCGCCAGGCCGGCCAGCGGCGGTTCGATCAGCAGCCGGGCGTCGAGAAGCTGGAGTAGCTGGCCGCCCCGCAACTCGCCGATGTTCGGATTGGGCAGCACCATGCGGCCGAGGCTTGATCCGACGTAGATGCCCGAACCATGCCGGATCTCGATCGCGCCGGTGGCCTCCAGGCCGCGTAGCGCCTCGCGCAGCGTCGGGGTGGTCACCGCGAAACGCTGCGACAGCACGCGGGTCGAAGGCAGCCGGTCCCCGGGCCGCAGCCCTTCCGTGCGAATGAGGTCGAGCATGCGTTCGGTGAGCGCGCCGGACAAGCTCGGCCGGATGACCTCGCTCTGCGCCATCACGCCACCCACTGCTCGCAGCCCCGGAACGGGAAGTCCCGCCCCGCGACGTAACGCGGCCATGGCTGGTAGCCGTTGACTCCCGGGTCGCCGCGCAGCAGCAGCGCGCTGGGGAACGGTTGCTCCCGCGACGTGATCCGGGTTGAGGTCGGGATGTAACGGATGGTCAGGCCGCATCGCCGCCGTGGCGAGGTGTTCGGGTTGCTGCCATGCATGATGTTCGGGTGGTGGACCTCGACGTCGCCCGGCTCGAGGATGAGGTCGACCGCCTTCGATTCGTCGATCGCGACGTCGCTCTCCACGTCGAACACCGCCTCGCCGCCGTGGCGCTCGCGGACGCCGTGGAGGTCCTCGGCGTGCGTTCCGGGGATGACGCGCAGGCAGCCGTTCTCCGGCGTGGCCCGGTCCACGGCCAGCCACAGGGTCACCACGGTCATGGGCTCGAGCGGCCAAAACGCGCCGTCCTGATGCCAGGGCACCAGCTGTCCGGAGAACGGCGGCTTGGATATGTAGTGCGAGGCGAACAGCGCGATGTCGGGCCCGACGAAGATGCTCGCGACGTCGAGCAGCCGGTCGTCGCTGACCAGACGCACCCAGAACGGGTCCTTTGCCACCAGTTCGGTGGACAGATCCTCGCCGCGGCGGTCGGGGTACCGCTCCTGTAGCCAGCGGACGTGCGCGTCGGCTTCCCGGATCAGGTCGGGGCTGATCACCTCACGGAAGATCACGTAGCCGTCGTCCCGGTACTTCCGCAAGACCGCGTCGCGGTCGGACTGGACGGCCTTTGTGGTGCTCATGCGCCGGGCCTCCTCGGCCTCGTCGGAAACCAACCCTCGAAGTGGTCTAGACAGTAACTGATCTGATCACTTTGCCGCAAGATCATCTTTTTAACTGGGAACGGCTGTGGTTTCACGAACCCGCTCCTACCCCTCGGGCGGGAGCAGGGCGCCAGGCTGGGTTATGACCTCGGCCGCCAGGGCGTTGCCGGCCTTGGCGGCGGCGAGCGGCGGCGCGCCGGCGAGGCGCGCGGCCAGGTACGCGCCGTTGAAGGCGTCGCCGGCGGCGGTCGTGTCCACCACAGCGACGCCCGGCACGGCGGGAACCAGGGTGCCAGCGGGACCATCGGGGTGGACCACCAGGCAGCCGCCGACGCCCAGCTTCACCGCGATCTCAGCCACGCCCGCGTTCTGGAACCTGCGCACGCAGGCATCCGCGTCCGGGTCGCCGAATACCTGCTGCTCGTCGGCCAGGGTGGGCAGCGCGATGTCGACGAACGGGAGTATGTCCGTGATCGCCGCGCGGGCCGCGGTCCTCGACGGCCATCCGCTGGCCCGGAAGTTGCCGTCGAACGCCACCAGGGCGCCGCGCTTCCCGGCCTGGCGCAGCGCGGCGGCGAACCGCGCGCGTGCGGCCGGGGCGAGGATCGACAACGTGATCGCCGAGAAGTACACCAGGTCATGGCCTGTCACCGCCTCGTCGATCCACGACGGCTGGCCCGGACCGAACAGCTGACGGGCCGCCGACTCCGACCGGTAGTGGTAGAACGTGCGCTCACCGGCGGCGTCGCGGCGGATCAGGTACAGGCCGGGGCGGCCGCCGGGCAGCGTCGGCGCGTAACCGTCGCCGACTCCGTACCGCCGCCACACAGCGCGCATCTGGGCGCTGTAGAAATCGTCGCCGGTGAGGGTGACGAACTCGACGTCCGCCTGGCCCGTTGCCTGCCTGGCCAGGTACGCGGCGGTGTTGAAGACGTCGCCGCCGAAGCTCTGCCGCATCGTCCCGTCGCCGAGATCGAGCAGCTCGATCATGCACTCGCCGACACACGCGACCTTCACTGCCGGCCGATCGGCCCTGGCCGGCGGCCGGCCAGGCGTCACCGGCGGCCGGCCAGCGCGGCGGCGAGCAGGCCAGCCGCGTCCGGGCGGCTCACCAGGCCGCCGCCGGCGCCGACCGCGTAGGCGCCGGCCGCGAGCCAGTCGCCGACCCGGTCCAGGCCGATGCCCCCGGTGGGAATCACCCGGGCACCGGGAATGACGTCGAGCACGGAACGGAGGTATCCCGGGCCGGCCGACGCGGCCGGGAACAGCTTGGCCACGCCGTGCCGCGCGCTCGCGGCGATCTCGCCGGGCGTGAACCCGCCTTCGATGAACGGGACGCCGGCCGCATCCGCGACCGACCGGACCTCGGCGGCCGGATAGGGACTGACTAGGAACGACGCGCCGGTATCGATGGCCAGGGCGGCCGTTTCGCCGTCGGTCACGGTGCCGAGGCCGGTCACGACGTGCGGTACGGCCGCCCGGACCGAGGCGAGCACCCGCGGCCAGTCCGGTGTGGTGGCGGTCAGCTCGATGATCTCCGGCCAGCCCGCGACCAGTTCAGCGCCGGTTTCCCGCGCCGCCGCTTCCCCCAGGGCCAGCACGGCGTGACACGCCTCGATCGCACTGTCCGGGTCCGGCCGCCGGATCACCGGGATGACCCGCGTCAAACGATGCAGCTCAAGCACATCAGTCATGATCAAAATTCTGTCATGACGCGAAGACACATCTAGACAGCAAGTGATCTAATCACTTAGGTTACCGGAGTTGTCACAGGTGACGACGAGGAGGGCGGCCATGCTACGGATAACACGGCAGATGACCAGGATCAAGATGGGGGCGCTCGCCGCCACCCTGACCGCGACCCTAGCGCTGGTGGTCCCCTCGGCAGCTACAGCGGCCACAGCGGCTACAAGGGCCACAGCCGCTGCCGCGGTCCCGCTTGTCTGCCCCGGCACCCCGGCGCCGGCCGTGACCACCGCGACGCCGGATGCTCCGCTTGACGACATGTTCGTCAACTACGCCGATCACGGCGCCGGAAACGATCACTGGACAGGCGCGGACGGAACGTACTCGGCGGCGCTGCCCGGCGACCGCGAGCTCTGGATCTACTCCGACACCTTCCTCGGGCACGTGAACCCGGACGGGTCACGCTCGCCGACGATCTCCGACGGGGGCACCACGCCGTTCATCAACAACTCGTTCGTCGAGGAAACCGGCCACGCCAGCATCGACCTGAAAACAATCCACGGCGGGTCAGCATCCGACCCGAAGGCACTCATGCCTCCCCCCGACTCCACCCACTGGTACTGGGCGGGCGACGCCATCGTGGCCGATGGCACGCTGCAGGCCGTTTACCAGGAGTACGACAGCTTCGGATCCGCTGCGTTCGACTTCGCGTTCGAGCGCAACGTCCTGGCCCGCTACCATCTCGGCGATCTGTCACATCCGTTCGACGTGCGGCAGCTGCCTTCGTCCGCCGGGATCGCCTGGGGTGTATGGATCGCCCGCGACGGCGGCTACACCTACGTTTATGGCGTCGAGGATCTGGGCGCGAACAAGTACATGCACGTCGCCCGCGTCCGCGGCGATGACCTGCTCGGCGGCGCGTGGCAGTACTACACGGTCAAGGGGACCTGGTCGCCGGATGAGTCCGCGTCGGCCCGGATAGCCGAGCCCGCGGCGTCTGACGGGACGCTGCGCGTCGCCAACGAGTACAGCGTGACCCGGGTCGGCAACGTGTACGTGCTGGTCACACAGAACATCCTTCAGGCGTTCAGCCCGGAGATCGATGTCCTGTTCTCGTGCTCGCCGGCCGGGCCGTTCACCGACCGCACCGCGATCTACGACGAGCCGGAGCACAACCTGTACGCCGGCCTCGGCGACCCGGACGTGTACGCCTACAACGCGCACGCCCACCCGGAGGTCAGCCCGCCCGGCCACCTGGTCATCTCCTACAACGTGAACAGCTTGGTCAACACCGACCTGTATCGCGACGCGGCGATCTACCGTGCGCGCTTCATCGACCTCAGACTGGGAGAATGACGCATCTCATGGGTGAGTTCGACGGGAAGGTCGCGCTGGTCACCGGCGGTTCGACGGGGATCGGGCTGGCTGTGACGCGGCGGCTGGCAGGCGCCGGCGCCGCCGTGGTGTTCTGCGGGATCGGAGACGAGGTCAGCGCCGCCGAGGCGCAGCTGAAGTCCGACGGCCGTACCGCTGTTACCGGCGTGGTGGCCGATGTCAGCGACGCCGCCGCGGTCGGCGATCTCGTCGAGGCGGCGGTGAGCCGGTACGGCGGGCTGGACGTGGTGGTCACCTGCGCGGGCATCCAGCGCCATGGCACGGTGCCGGAGACCTCGGAGGAGGTGTGGGACGAGGTGCTCGGCGTCAACCTCAAGGGCGTGTTCCTGGTGTGCAAGGCCGCGATACCGCACCTACGCGCCCGCGACGGCGCCCGCGACGGCGGCGCGATCGTCGCGATCTCTTCGGTGCAAGCGTTTGCGGCCCAGGATGGGGTGGCCGCGTACAGCACGAGTAAGGCCGGTGTCAACGGGCTTGTCCGCGCGATCGCCCTCGACCATGCGGCCGAAGGCATCAGGGCGAACGCCGTCTGCCCCGGCTCGGTCGACACACCCATGCTCCGCTGGGCGGCCGACCAGTTCACGGACGGCCCCGGCGGCGGGCGGAGCCAGGATGACCTGGTGGCCGAGTGGGGCCGCGCCCATCCGCTGGGTCGCGTCGCCCGTCCCGAGGAGGTCGCGGAGGTCGTGGCGTTTCTCGCCAGCCCGCGTGCGTCGTTCGTCACCGGCGCGGCTTACGTGGTCGACGGCGGGCTCCTCGCCCGACTGCATGTCCTCCTCCCCGATGAGTGAGCGGATCACGGGAAAGCCGATGGTGGTCGTTGGCGGCGGGGCCTGGACCGCGGCGGTGACCCCGAGCAGGATCTCGACGGTGAGATGGCGGCCTGCGCTCGCCTGATCGCCGCCCAGGCGCGGCCGGCCCCCGGCGCGCTGGCCGACACCCGCACCGACATCTGGTCACTGGTCCGGCCCTGAACGCGACCTGGTCCTGGTCGGCCTAGTGAACTACGCGTACCGATACATAGCGGCACATGGCCATCCCTCAGCGGGAAGAAAAGAGCCCTCTGGAAGAAAGGGCGCCGGAAACCGGCGCCCTATGCTCCGCGAAGCTCTTTTCTTCCGCGTCTTCCACCGCAGTCGCCGTCACATAACGGTCATATCCTGGCAAAATCGGCGCCCGCCACGACACGTCGCGAACTCGATTTGCTTTGGACGCTCACGTGGTGCAAGGAAAGCACCGCTAAGCCATTGACAGCTACTTTTTGACGGCATTTAAGGTGGAAATATGCGGAAGCGGCGGACGTTTCACCGCCAGTTGGCCTAATAGCTGATTGGCGCAACCAGCCCTGCTCGCGATATCACCAATAGGGGCACCAAACCTTGCGCCGAATCGGCTTATAACTTAAAGTAGCAATGAAATTACCGCTAGCTACCCTCCGCTGGCTGGGCGCCCTCGTAGTCCCGTTACATCACTCAATGAGGGGAATTTCCATGTCCCGCAAACGCCTGTACACCATCTCAATCAGCGCCTCGATCATCACAGCAGCCGTCGCCGCCGCATCGCTACTGACCGGTCCGGCCTCCGCCGCGCCAAAACAAATACAACAGCCACCTACCGTCGTCATCGGACCCGACTCGGGCCCTGGCGGCTGGTCCGAAGCGACATGCCCGGCCGGTACCCAGCTCGTCGGCGGCGGCTATGAAAGTAGCCCCGTCCGGGACGGCTATGGCAATCCCGTCGATGCCCTTAGGGCAAGCGCGCCTTCTCTCAACCCCAACGCCTGGCTGGCCCACATGGACAAAGGCAGCGTCAGGGCCACTGCCATGTGCGTCACGTCTTCGGCCCCGCCACCCCTGATCGTCACGGGCCCGCCCGGGACGGCCGGCTACTGGTCCATCGCGACCTGCCCGGCCGGCACAGTACTCGCCGGCGGCGGCTTCATCGCCACCGCCATCGCCCACAACGGCCTCGGGAACCCGGTCGACACTGAAACCGGCGGCACCGCCACCATGAGTCCCCCGAATTCCTGGGCGGACAGGTGGTTCGCGGGCACGGTCATAGCCAGGGCTATGTGTACTTCGTAGACCTCGAAGGAAAAGGCCCCATGGAAGATAAGGCGCCTCGGGTTCCGGCACCTTATCTTCCACGGATCCCTACGCGTTCGAGAACAGCGGGATGTTGGCGCCGCTGGCGGCGGCCAGCGGACTGTCCAGTAGCGCGACGATCAGTTCAGCGACGTCGTCCGGAGTCAGGCCGGGGCGCAGCGCCGGATTGGCGCGGCGCAGCATCTCGGTGTCGACAGCGCCCGGACTCAGGCAAACAGCGCTGATGCCGTGCACCTTGCCTTCGACCGCGATCGCCTCGGTGAGGCCGATGACCCCGTACTTGGACACGTTGTACGCGGCCAGGCCCGGGACTTTCTCGGTGGCGTACACGCCAGACAGCGACGCGATGTTGACGATCCGGCCCTCACCGGCGTGCATCATGGCGGAGAACGCGGCACGGCAGCACAGGAACGCGCCCGTCAGGTTCACGCCGAGTGTCTCACCCCACATGGCCGACGTCGTCTTGGCGAACGGTGCGGGCGTCAGCACGCCGGCCGCGCATACCAGTGCGCTCAGCCGGCCGAAGCCGGCCACGACAGCGAACAGGCGCGCCACCGCGGCCTCGTCGCTCACGTCCGTCGGCACGGGCGTGGCCTGGCCGCCAGCGTCCTTGATCCAGCCCGCCACGCGGTCGAGAGCCTGACCGTCACGGGCGGCCAGCACCACATGAGCACCGGCCGCCGCCACGGCCGCGGCGGTGGCGGCACCGATGCCGCGGCTGGCCCCGGTGACCACCATCAGGCGTCCTGCCAGCCAGTGCATCGCGTCAGCCACCAATCACTCGTTCGTAGAGATGCTCATGTGCGTCCGGCGCCGGCATCGTCGGGCGGCACGGGGAAGCCAGTTACGCCGTCCACGATCACCCCGCTGAGTCCCGTGCCTGAACGCGACAACGGGAGCCCCGCACGCCTGCGCCTCGGCGGCGGCCGGGTCCGCCGAGGCGGCGGAGTCGGATGCCCGGTACAGCGTGCCGGCCAGAGATCGAGGATCGACTCCGGTGGCGATCACTTCGGCTCCCGGATCGCCGTCACCAGCGGCGCCATGATCGCGATCTTCATCCCGGCAGCACCTTGAAGGCCAGGTCGCGCGGCGGATTGATGCCCAGGACCTCGAAGGGAACGCTCCGCCAGCCGTGTCGCCTTACCTCGTCGGCCGCCTTCGGGTAGAAGATCTCGGCCATCTCCACCGCCTCGTCGTGGCTGCCGAACTCCACTGACATCGACCCTGGGAAGCTGACGTACCGGTAGCCGCGGGAGGTGAGCCACTTGAGGCGGTTCGGCCAGATGATGGCCACGCACCCGCCCGGCCTGCATACCCGTTCCATCTCGGTCAGGCCGGCCTCGCCGCCATGCCCCGGCGAGGGGGTGAAGGCAGAGCAGGCGACGACCAGGTCGGCGAAATCGTCGGGCAGCGGCATCCGGTCGAAGAACCCGCTGATCACCCGCACCCGGTCCCCATGGTCGGCTGCCGCGAGCTTCCGCCGCAGGATGCGGCGCAGCGGCAGCGCGGGCTCCACGGCCACGATGCGCTGCCCTCGCTCGATCAGCTCCATGGTCAGCCGTCCAGTGCCCGCGCCGACCTCGGCGATCCGGTCCACGTGGCACGGCAGCCAGTCCACCACAGCGGGATGGAGCTGTTCAGCGCTCGCCAGCCGGTCATAGAGCTCCGGTTCGAGCCGGTACACCAGTTCCCAGGCCAGCGCGATGTCGGTTTGCGGATCACCGTCCCCCCGCGGGACGAACCGCCTCGCCTCGTCACAGGTGAACACGCTCAGGTCCGCGGCCGTGTACCGTCTGCGCAGCTCGCGGCCCACCACGACCTCCACGACGGTCATCACCCTCGTCTCTTTCGCGAGTTTTCACTATCGATAGACTACAACAGTGGGTTTGTCGCGGAACGAGGCGGACCTGGCCTCGCTGAGCTGTCTGGACGACCAGGTGCGTGGTCGCTTGTACACGTTCGTGTCCGGCCGCACCGAGCCGGTGGGACGGGACGAGGCGGCCGCCGCGGTGGGTATCGGGCGTGCGCTGGCGGTCTACCATCTGGACAAACTGGTGCGGGCTGGGCTGCTTACGGCCTCCTACCGGCGGCCGCCGGGCCGCAGCGGACCGGGCGCCGGCCGACCGGCCAAGGTGTACTCCCGGTCCGGGGGCGAGTTCATGGTGACCGTTCCCGTGCGCGAGTACGAGCTGGCCGCGCGCCTGCTGGCCGAGGCCATCGGGGCCGACCGCAGCGGCCAGGCGATGACCGCGTTGCGAGCTGCGGCTTACAACCTGGGCACCCACCTCGCGCAAGGCGGAACGGTCCGCGTGGAAAGCGCGCTGTCCGAGCGCGGCTATGAGCCGTGGCGCGACGACGCTGGCACCCTGCGGATGCGCAATTGCCCGTTCCGCCACCTGGCGGAACTTGAGCCCGAGGTGATCTGCCAGATGAACCTCGCGCTGATTCAAGGCCTGGTCGCGGGCTTGGGCGCCGCTGGCCTGAACCCGATCCTCGGTCCCGCATCCGAGCACTGCTGCGTCGCCATCCCCGCGGGCCGCCATGACATGAACGGAACCCGATGACCCACAGCCCGATCCTCGGCTGGCGCATCCTCGGGCTGTCCAAACTGGCCCGCCTGGTCGAGCACTCCTGCATGAACCAGCGCGGCATCCGCGCCGTCGGCGCCACCACTGTCACGTCGGCGCACGACCGTTGAGCCACCGCCGTTCCAGCTAAAACGAAGAAGCCCCGTCGGCCTCGTCCGTGAGACGGGCCGGCGGGGCGCTGTGTTTCGTTACCGCTGGGAGGCCATGGCCTGGGCGGGCTGCTCGGCCGGCTGGCGGGTGGTGGCGCTGCGGGACTTGGCGGCCAGGACGCCGGTGCGGGCCACCAGCATCGCCACGGACAGGAAGATCAGGCTGTCGGTGAACGCGCCGGTGGTGATCTGGTGGGTCATCGCCCAGCGGGTGACCTGGGCGCCGAACATGTGGTGCATGCCGTAGTCGAAGTAGATCCGGGCGCCGGCCACGGCGATCCACAGCAGTGCGTAGGCCGCCCCGGCGTAGGAGATGGCCTTGCCGGTCCGGCCGTCGCGGGTGACATGCATCAGCGCGGCGGCCAGGACACCGAGGGCCAGCCCGGCCGCGATGGCGGCGGCTTCGAGCGCCAGGCCGTTGCCGGAGGTCGCGGCGCCTTTGATGTAGAGGGGGATGATCGCGGCCGCGGCGATGAAGGGGCGGAGCACCCGCAGCGCGGTGACCTTGCGGTGGCCGAGGTCGGAGATCAGCACCGTGGTCAGGACGATGAAGTTGATGATCAGAACGCTGGTGTCCACTTCGGGAACTCCTTGCTGAGCTGTTGTGGTTACGTATGCAACGCTAGGTAGCGGGACCCCGGCGGCGCGTCGGCCCGCGGCTTGATACCGGGTCCATGCCGGGTGGAGGCGGTCATCTCCACCCCCGTCAACCCGGGCAACTTGGACGGCGAACCCTCGCCCTCGGTGCGACGATGGCGCCATTCATTGCATTGGGCGGGGGATTTGTCCGGTCCCGACGACATCGATGGCACCATCGATGTCGCAAGAGTTGACCTGCCTAGCCGGAGGTTCGGGCGGATGCACGCTTGATCAGCCTGTCGTACGAATCCGGCGGGTTTATTTCCGGTCAGCATGTAATTTCCGCGCTATTTGGAGTGAAGGCAATGGTCTGGGCCCCGGATCATCGCCAACGCTCTGGATGCTGCGGCCGGGCCGGACTGGAATGCCGATACTGACTTCGATATGCTGGCCGCCACCGGGATTCCTGTCATCTATACATATCTTCTGGATCCGGCAAGCAGGCATTACCGCGAGAGCGATGTATTCACCGGAATCGTCAAGGCCACGGCCCATTCACCGTCGAAGTTGACCTCGGCACGATCTAGCGTTCGACCTGGGCTGCGGGCCTCTCCTCAGCAGACCCCTCGGCCGGGACTGGCCTCGCGGCTGAACTCCTCGATCTGCTCGCCGATGTCGCGTGCCTGAATGGACCCGCCATAGATCGGCGCGCCGAGCCGCGGTCCCCGAGGGGTTCGACACCTACGTAGGCCTGGAGGCCGACGCCGCCATGCTGCGCATCTACGAACCCGAGAATGTGCCAGGCCTACTCCAGACCGAAGATTACGCCCGTGCAGTCATGCGGGCAACGATGCTCACCGCCGCCGAGGAAGAGGTCGCTCGCCACGTCGCGGTGCGGATGGCTCGACAGGAACGCCTGGTCGGGCCGGACGCGCCGCAGCTTTGGGTCGTAGTTAACGAGGCGGTCATCCGTCGCCCAGTCGGCAGCCCGGCGGTGATGCGCGCTCAACTCGATCGGCTTCTCGACTCGGTTGCCCAGCCGGGTGTCACGATACAGGTGCTGCCGTTCAACGTCGGCGCGCACGCAGGTATGGACGGTTCGTTCACGATCTTGTCTTTCCCTGAGCCCGGCGACCCCGATGTGGCGTACGTGCCCTACTACACCGGTGCTTTGTACCTGGAGAAATCGCAACAAATCACCGCGTATACCCTGATGTTCGACCATCTGCGTGCGACGGCCCTCGCGCCCGGGGCGTCGCGGGATCTGATCGCCCGCGCCCGCGACGAACTGGCCTGACGCGGGTCACGAACGCGCGATCCGTCGGCACATATGAAGGTGGGACATGAACGCGGATCACGCCATCGAACTGTCCGGCGCCTGTTGGCGCAAGAGCAGCTTCAGCGGGAGCGGAGGCACCAGTTGCGTCGAAGTGGCGCAGGCCGGACGCATGATCGCGGTGCGCGACTCCAAGAACCCCGGTGAGGCAGTGCTGACTTTTACTGAACCGGAGTGGAAGGCCTTCACCCGCGCGGTGAAAGCCAGCGAGTTCGACTGCTAGATGAATCTCCCTGCTTGCGCGCCGGAAGCTGAGCCACGACGGGACCGATCAGGTCGTCGGCGGGAACAAAACCCCAGCGCCGCGAGTCAATTCCGACGGGGTTGTCGGAGAGCAGGACGATCTTTCCCTCGGGAACGACGCATACCCCGGCGGTCGCGGCCTGGACCGAGGGGGGGACCGGATCTCCGGGCAGCGCGGCCACCCTCTTGATCACCAAGCGGGGAGCTGCCGGCTGATAGGAGCGGCCGGACACGCGATGCTGCGCGCGTGCGACGGCAACCGTGCCCACATTGAGCCCGCCTGCCGTGACGCGCCGCACGAGTACCCGGTCACCCGGACGCAGGGTCGGGAGCATGCTCCCGCCTTTCACGTGAACGATTACGAAACGACGCCGCAGATGACCTAGGACGAGCATGAGGAGGCCCAGCGCCAACGACCCAGCCCATATCGGGCGGCTGGTCTTCATGACTTCGTTGCCGGGAGGGCCGCGCGTCGGCGCGCGGCCGACCTGACCTCCTGGTATCCGCTGGCCTGAAGTGAGAACAGCCGGTGATACTCCCCGTGCGCTGCCATCAACTCCTCGTGTGTCCCTGATTCGATGACGCGGCCACCAGTCAGGACGAAGATCGCGTCCGCATCGCGAACGGACCCGAGCCGGTGCGAGATCAGCAGGCTGGCCCGCCCGGACCGGATAGCGTTGATCCGCTGGTGAATGGCGTGCTCAGCCTCGGCGTCCAGGCCCGAGCTCGGCTCGTCGAGGATGAGCACGTCACGGTCGGCCCGCATCAGCCCGCGAGCCAGGGCGAGCCGCTGCCACTGCCCGCCAGACAGGACAACGCCGGTTTCCGGGTCGCCTTTGTCGTGGTTGCCGAAGAAGATGCGGCTGAGCAGGGTGTCATACCCTTGTGGCAGCGAGGCAAGCTTGTCGTGCACTCCCGCCTGGCTGGCCGCGTCCGCGATGCGCGCGCGGTCACCGAGCCGGCTGAGATCGCCCATGCCGATGTTCTCCGCGGCGGTCAGATCGTAGGCCATGTAATCCTGGAAGACCGTGCCGATCCGCTGCCGCAGCTCCTCGGGTGCCACGTCCCTGATGTCGACGCCGTCCCACCGGATGCTGCCGCGCTGCGGGTCATACAGTCGGCACAGCAGCTTCACCAGCGTGCTCTTGCCCGCGCCGTTCAGGCCTACCAGCGCGACCGAGACACCGGTGGGGATGAACATGCTGACGCCGCGCAGCGCCCATGGGTGGGCGTCGTCATAACGAAACCAGACGTCCCGCACTTCGATGCCCTCGCGCAGTGCTGGCAGGGGGCGAGGCGGATCAGCGAGTGGCAGGTCAGGTCCGGCATGGATGACGTCGGCATAGTGGCCGAACAGCAGCAGCGACTGGTAAAGACTCGCTAGCTGGGCAGCCAGGTTGCCGATCGCGGACTGCACGCCGACGATCGCCATCACGAACATGGACACGTCACCGATGGACAACTGACCCACGACGGCTTGGCGGACAGTCCAGATGAGCCCTCCCGCGGTGACGGCTGCGGCGAGCAGCGCGAGCAGCGCCTCGATGGAGCAGATGCGCCGGTCAAGCAAACGCTGGCCAGAATTGATCGAGCGCATCTCACCCAGCATGCGGTCGCGGAAGAAGTCGCCGAGGGCGAAGAGCCGGACCTCCTTGGCGGCATCGGGATTCCCGAGCAGGGAGCTGTAGAACATCTTCCGGCGCACCGCTGGGTTCTTTTGCCACTCCATGTCGGCGCGCCTGCGGCTGTTGGTGATTTGTGCCGCGATCACGGGTACCGCCGTGGCTCCGGCGATCGCAGCCAGAATGGGGTTGATCGCGGCAAGGATCACGAACATGCCTGTCCCCGTGATCAGCGCCTGGCCGCACGTCGTGGCGGCGTTGACAAGGGTGGACACCGCATTGCTGCTGATCTGCTGGACGAGTCCGATCTTGTCGATGAACGCGGGCGACTCGAATCTGCTCAGGCCAGGAAACAAGTTGATCGCCTGGTACATCCTGTCCTGGATCATCAGTCCTGCCTCACGGCATAGCTGGCCAGTCGCGTAGCGGCGCACCTGGGGCACGGCCGCGGATACCATGCCAATCCCGCCGAGCACTACCGCCAGCGCGGCGATGTGGGCGCCGTTTATGCCGTGCCCGATTACGCCTGCCGCAACGTGCCTACTGGCCGGGTCGCGGGCCAGGTGACCGCCGGCCGTAGCGTGGCTTCCGCTCGAGTCTCGTGGCACCAGCCCGTTGAGCAAGGCACGGTTCACCCAGGCGCTGGCCGTTGGCGCGGCACCAGCTGCCAGCGCCAGCACGGCCGTGGCCAGCACGGCCGACGGTGCCGACGCCCACATGAGGCGGGCAACCAGCCATCCCCTGCTTATGATGACCGTGACCGGACCGCGCGGATTCCGCGCTGCCGCCCCAGCGGGATACGTCCCCGTCATGTGCGTTGTCCCTCACGCACCACCGCGGCCATTTGCCGCACCGTCATCCCGCTGGCTTTGATCTTGCCGTCGCCGGCGACTATGTAGAACCTCGGAACTCCGGACACGGAGAAGATTTTCTGCATGGTTCCCTGGGGCTGCTCGACCGTGACCGACGCCCAGCCGGTCAGCTTGTGAGCGAATTCCGCGGCCCTGGCCGGGTCACGAGACCGCACCACCGCCAGCACCCTGGCCGCGCCGCCAGGGATCGTGCTCGCATACGTCTTCAGTTCCGGGATCTGGTCGTGGCACTGGGAGCACCCTGCGGATAGGAAGGCGATCATGCCGGGGGTCTCGCCCAGGTCGGTCAGTGAGAAAGTATCGCCAGACACGGTCTGTACCGTGAACGCGGGCACTGTGGCACCGGATGGAAGGGACAGGGGTGCCAGCCAGGGCACACGGCGGGCAAGCTGCGTACTGTGCCGGTTCACCCGGCGGATGATCAGGAACGTCAGCAGGAGGTTGACTGAGCAGGCTACGCCAGCGAAGCTGGCCGCGGCGACGAGGTAGGTCAATTCTTCCCCTCCAGGCCCATCGCGGGGCTGTCCATGGTCGCGGCCGCCTTGGTGAAGAACGCGCTCAGGTCATCGAGGAAAACTACGGCCATCGCCACGGTCGCCCCGCCCCACAGGCTGAGCACGATCCCGGCCGGGTGCGCCGAGCCAGAGCCCGCACTCCGCTGAGCAGCTAGTGCCGTTCCTGCCGCCGCCACTGCGCAGAGCACGGCATTGCGCACTACATCACGCTGACCCAGCGGCGATGCCGACGCGCCGAAGCACTGGCACGCAACCCCGGCCTGAGCACGGTCTAGCGCGAATGTCCCGGCCGTGAACACGGCCAGGGTCACGGCGGCGAGCAGCAGGCCGGCCATTGGCGTCCACGGGAGCGCGACTGCCGCGACGATGATGACCTCCGTAGTGGCCATCGAGACCGTCAGTGCCGTCCTGTGGCGGCCCGGAAGAACAGGCAGTATTGGCAGTTCGTCGATCCAGGACGCGAACGCATGGAATGCGCCGCGGCTGCGGAGCTTGGTGAACGCGGATACCGCGAAAATCACGCCTATCAGGCAGCGGCACAATATGACTGCGTATACCACGCGCAACTCCCCTTTCCGGGGATGCGGGCAGCTCGCGAGTGCAGTATCCCAAGGACCTGCACTCGCGAGCAGAAGGGCTAAATGATAGAACAGCAACCGATCTGGCTTGAGAAGGCTACGTGCCCTCCCCTCGAGAATACAAACCGCCACCTTTGGCTCGAGCTGGAGATCGGGCAAATGCGGTCGGGCCTGCAGATAACTACGCTCGAAAGCGCAGAGGCGCTGACCTGTGGCAACACGTTAGGTACTAGGCTCGCGACTTTCCCCGCGAGTCCTATCGACGTACCAATCATGCGTGAACCTCCTTGGGAATCGTGAGTGAGACGACACTGTCATCATCGCCGGCGGCACTTACGTTTCCCTATGGAAATGCTACGGCCGCTGACTGCGTGAGAAATCTGGCCAGCCACTATCAGATGACTATGGTTTCACTTCCGGTCGGCTGCGCAGCGGTTCCCGCTAGCCGCGGATTGTGCGAAACTCTGTCCGTGATGAAGATTCCTGCCGTGAATGCGGCTTCTGATGATCTCGCCGGCCACGAGAATGAGTCCCCGGTATTCGTGCTGACCGCGAGCAGGTCCGGCTCCACTCTGATCAGGTTCCTGCTTGACAGCCACCCTGAACTAGCCTGCCCGCCAGAGACCGGCATCGGGAGCGCCTGCTCGACGCTGGCCCACTGCTGGGATGTCCTGGAACACTCCGGCTCGGGGAGCACGCAGAAGATAACAGATCCAGTCACTTTGTCGTCCGGTGCCGCCGCGGCGATTCGCGAGGCACTCAACCGGCTTCATGATCCATATCTGGAACGGTGCGGAAAGCGGCGGTGGTGTGACAAGTCCCTGGATTCCAATCAGGTCGCCGACATCCTTGCCCAGGTGTATCCAGAGGCCAGGTTCATCTGCCTTTTCCGTCACTGCATGGACGTGGTCGCCTCCGGGGTGGAGGCGTGCCCTTGGGGACTGCACCGGTACGGTTTCGATCCCTTCGTCGCCCAGTACCCTGGGAACAGTGTGGCTGCGATCGCAAGCTACTGGCTCTCCTGCGCGCAGTCGATCCTGGCCTTCCAGGAAAAGCATCCCGAGCGGTGCCTCAGAGTGCGGTACGAGGATCTCGTGACCGCTCCAGAAGAGACCGCGGCGGCGATATTCTCATTTCTTGGCGCGATGCAGGTGCCTGGCATCACCGAAGCATGCTTCCGCACCCCTCACGAAGGTGACGGCCCTGGCGACGAGAAGATCTGGTTCACCAGCGGGATAACGGCCAACTCGATCGGAAGAGGGCTCAGCGTCCCGGCAGGCGCGCTGCTGCCGCAACTGCGGGAGTCCATCAATGAAATACTCGCCAAGCTGGATTACCGGCCTATAGACGAGGGGTGGAATGACGCACCCGGCCGGATGGATCCCCGCCTTCACCCGCTTATCCCGGCAACGGGTAACGGGCACGCCACGGCATCGGCAGAACACATGGCGCAGCCCAGCGAGGAACCTGCTTCCAGGGGCGGCCAGGATGCCGGCCGTCACCGCCAGGACGTCGCGGCAGCGGCGCGCGCTCTCGCCGCGCGGATCACAGACCGCGATGGCGTCTCGCTGCACGAGGTCACCACGCGCTGGCCAGTACTCTCGGGCGCAGCTGTCACGCTCGTCGTGCAGTCGGACGACGATCACCACGAGGAACTGGAGGTGAGCTTCGGGTCAGCAGGTACCAACGGATCGGGTGAACCGGTCGCTACGGTTATCGCGGCCCCGGCGACGTTGCGTTCGCTGCTGGACGGCAGGGCAAACATGATCACGGAGATGACAGCGGGCCGGCTCCGCTGCGTCAATTCGAGGGATGCTTACCGCCTCCGTAGTGACGAGTTGCACGCCGTCGCCGCGCTTCTCGGCCTGGCTCAGATCCCGGTAGCCCGAACCCAGGCGTAAGAGCATGAGTGCGGGTTGCTGAGCCGAGGCTTCGTCGCGATGGGCGAGTGGATGCGCGCACTACGTAACGTTCATTGATACCGAGGAACCCGCGCTCGTCACCGGCCTTCGGCGCCGAGCTGCCGGAGGAAGCTTGGTCTTCACCTGACACTTCCAGTTCGCCGGCGCGAACCAGGCGGGAGACCAACTCGGAACGACTGAACTTCTGGGTCACGGTAGCTACCCCCGCTCGGTTCGGCCGAAGACTGTGCGCTGATGCCCTCGAACGTACCTCCCCGGGGCCCGGCCTCTTGACGGGCGGCGGTTTGATGTCTCATCGGCATGGGATCCGGCCTGGCTGGTCGTTAGGATGATTTGGAGGGGGTGGATCGCGAGACGCGATGGAATGGGTTACTGCCGCTCTTTATGAGCCTGCCGGAGACCGGCTGGCGTGCACGCTGTGTCCCGTCCGGTGCAAGCTGGCGGACGGCCAGGTCGGCGCCTGCCATGTCCGGCGACGAACCGGAGATCGCCTGGAGACCCGGACGTTCGCCACGACTGTCCGGCACTACGACGCGGTCGAACGGAAGCCGCTGTATCACTTCCGGCCTGGCAGCACCGTGCTCACTCTGGCCGCGCCGGGATGCACGTTCCGCTGCACCTATTGCGTCAACCACCGGATCTCCCAGTACGGCCGGGACGACGACGTGCCATGGCAGGCGGAGCCGGTCGATCCAGCCGAGGTGGTCGAACTCGCCGCCAGCCGCGGCGCGAGCGTGGCTTTGTCATATTCCGAGCCTTCGCTGGCTATCGAGCTGACACTGGCCTTGGCCGCGCTCGGTGCCGGCCGCGGCGTCGGCATCATCTGGAAGAGCAACGGTTTCCTCACCGAGGAAGCGCTCGCGCTCGCCGCACCGGCCCTTGCCGCGGTCAACATCGACATCAAGGCCGCGGACGAAGAGCGGCACCATCAGCTCACCGGCGCGCCGCTGGCTCCGGTGCTCGCGTCACTCCGTGCGCTGCACGCGCGGGGGGTGTGGGTCGAGGTTGCCACGCCGCTCATCCCCGGGGTGAGCGCTAGCCCACCGGATCTGGCGCGGATCGCGGCCATCATCGCGTCAGTTGACCCGGGCATCCCGTGGCACCTACTGCGGTACACCCCCGCCTACCGGCGATCCGATGACCTCCCAACCCTGCCAGACGCGCTCGCGGACGGGGTGCGCATCGGCCGGGAGGCGGGACTGCGTTACGTCTATGTCGAGCGAGCGCTGGGTCCGCGGGGGCGAGAAACCCGCTGCCCGGCTTGCGGAGTGACCGTTGTCAGCCGAGACTTGTGGGCACTACGCGAACTGCGGCTGAAGGACGGCGCGTGCTCGCGGTGCGGGACAGCGGTGGAAGGGCGATGGGACAGATGACCGTCTATCGGTTCGTGGAGCACCTGCCCGATCTGATCGAGCCGGAGGAGTACGCGGAGCAGCCAGCCGGCGGGCTGGTCCGGTTCAGCATCACCGTTGGCGAGGACGGCGTTGTCGTGCTCGGTGACGCGATCCGGCCAGAAGTGCTGGAGCGCATCCTGGAGACGCTAGGGCCTGAGGAAATCGAGCAGATGCTCTGCGGCTAGCGGTTTGCCCGGGCCCCGAAGTTAGCTGATCAGCCGGGAGACGGCGCCGATCAGCTCGGTCGCGGTGGGTTCTGGCGGTACGACCACGCAAAGCGGATCGTCGTCGGCGACCGGTCCGCCCGGATAGTGGACGCGCACCGTGATGGATCCCGGGTAGGCGAGCGGCGGCTGGTACGGATGCGTAAGCAAGATGACCCGGGTGTCGCCCCCGTGTACGGTCCCCAGCTGCGGGACCAGACCCCTGGCGAGCCGGGAGCCGGCGTCGGCATCGGGCGGCATGTCGGTTCCCGCGGTCCAGATCCGGATCAGGTCTTCGGGCCGGGTCAGCATCGCCTCGGTGGCAGGCGCCCCCAGCGTCACGAGCGCGCAGCGGTATCCCTGGTGGATCACGGTCACCGCGATCAGGTGCGCGATCAGCCGCAGCGTGACACCGACCCGGCCGTGCGCGGCGGCGGTGTCATCCAGGACCAGCACGGCGGCGCGCGGCGCGGGTGGAGGGGACCCGCTGCGGGTACGGTACAGCAGCTCGTCTCGGGCGTGCCGGATCGCGAATACCAGCGGCGGCAGGGCGAGCTGGCTGAGCAGCAGAGCTCCGATGTTCCCGTGGCGCGCCACGCCAGCCCGTCCCTGGCCGCCCGCGCCGCCTTCGGAGCCTCCCTCTCCGGCGAGCGGAACCCGCATACCCAGCATCCGGCGCTGCGAGGCGGTCAGCGGCGTCAGTTCGTCACGCAGATGGCGCAGCCTGGCTGGCAACGAAGGCTCGGCCGCCACAGCATCTGGACCAAGCAGGTCGAGCAGCGTCATCAGCCGGTCCGTGACGCCGTTCAGCACGCCGGTCAGTTCGACCACCGGGATCGGGGCGTGGCTGACCGGGCAAGCCGGGCCGACCAGGACCTGCCGGAGCGCCATCGCCAGATGGTCGCGTGTCGCGTCGGCTGGCGCCAGGTACACAGGGTCGCGGCGCAGATCGGCGGCCAGTAGCGTCGCCAGGCCGACCCGGGCATCGAGTGGCCAGCCCAGCGCGCGCAGCGCGGCGACGCCACGGTGTGCGGCCAGCACCATCAGCTCCTCTGGCGGATCGCCGCCGACCAGGGCGAGCAGCCCGGCGAGGGACTCGAGGGGGACCGCCGCGCCCGCGTCGGCGGCCGCACACGCCAGCCTGACGAGAACTTCGCGATCGAAGGCGAGCTCCGCGATATCACCTGCGTCAGGGAGCGCGGTGCCGACCACGTCCCACAGCACCTCGGTGCCGTCGGCATACGCCGCCGCGATCGTGTCGCCGTCGGGTGACCAGGACAGCGCGGTTACCCGGGCCATGTCCGGGCGGCTCAGCGCGGTCAGCCGCTGACCGGTCAGCACGTCCCAGAGCTCGACCTGATCGCGCACTGCCGCGCTCGCGCCGCCTGGAGCACTGGTCGCGATCGCGAGCACGCGGCTGTCCGGGGACCAGGTCAGCGGTGGCTCGTCCGGCCGGGACGCCACGGGCAGCTCTTTGATCACCTGCCAGTTCGCGGTGTTCCACACCAGGACACGAGCCCGGCGGTCGCCGCGAGCCACGGCGGCGAGCCGTCGGCCGTCCGCTGACCAGGCCAGCGGGCCGGTGAGGCGGTCAGAGCTGCCAGCCGGCAGCGGAGCCGGGTCCCGGCGTCCCGTGCGGGTGTCCCACAGCACCACATGGCCTCGGCCGGCCACGGCGAGCAGGGGCCCGGCCGGAGACCAGCTCAGTCCGTTCACGCCGTCCGGCATCGGGAGGCGCTGGACGGGCTGATCCCCAGTACGCGGCCGCAGGATCAGCACCCGCCGCGGCGCGGGGCGCTGGCGACCAGCCGGATCGGCGGGTGGCTCGATGACCGCGAGAGCTGGTTCGGCCGTGCCTGGCGGCGACCAGGCGAGCGGGCCCGTGCCTGCCAGCGTGGCGACCAGGTTGCCCTCGCTGTTCAGGACTATGACACCGTCCTGGCTGGTGGCGGCGATGAGTCCGTCATGGCTGATCGCGATGTGCGAGACCCTAGGGATTGCCAGCTGCCAGACGTGCTGGACGCTGGGCGGGCGGATGCGGGCAAGCATGCCATCCGCTGTCGCCAGGCACGCGCTGCGTCCGTCCGGCCACCAGGCGAACGCGGCGACCGGGTGGGTCGCGGGCAGCACCGCGGGACGCAGCGGTCCGGTGACGTAGCCGCTCGTCGCGGGTCTGCGACGGCCGACCGTCCGGCCGTGGCGGGCGGCCCAGCGCCGGCCGGCCTCCCCGGTCCGGCCATGGCCAGGGAGGGTATCCGGGAGTTCTACCAGGCCGACCGTTACCCGACTGGTGCGGATGGCCAGCAGGCCGGTGCTGCTGATGGCGAGAGTGCTCGGATACGCGATGTCGGCGGGTATCGTGTCGAGCGGTCGCAGGGTGCGGCTGACGGCCACCACACTGTCGTCGCGGACTCCGATGAGCAGCCGCCGACCGTCCCGGCAGAACTGTACGGAGACCGGCGGCCCGGTAATGGCTGGCCAGTAGGCGGTGGTTACCAGGTCACTAAGCGCACCGACCCGGATCTGGTGCACGCCTGACTGGCCCGCCGCGGCGAGCAGCCCGCCGTCGGGAGACCAGGCCAGCCGGTCGACGCGGGCCTCGGGCAGGTGCACCGAGGCGAGCATCGCCTGATCCGCCACATCCCAGAACTCCAGCGTGTCGGCGCGCGCAACGCACAACTCGGAGCCGTCAGGCCGCCAGCACAACGCCGTCGCCGGGTCGGTCCCGCGGAGCACCAGCGGGGCTCGCGTCAGATCGTCGAGCGCGAGCACCGGACCCGTCATCGTGCCGGCCACCACGAACCGGCCGTCGGGGGAGGCCGTGATGGCGGACATGGCGCCATACCCCGTGAGCCAGTCGGGCGAGGCCACTTCACCACCCGACTCGAACCCATATCCCAAAATCATGCCGTTGCCAAGGACATAAAGCCGCTCCGACCCGAATCCCCACACCACGTCGGCGGGACGGGCAGGGTCGAGTTCGCACGGCACCGACCAGACCGGACGGTCCGGGTACTCCAGGAACGTGAGCCGTCCGCCCGCCACCAAGGCGAGCGCGGAGCCGTCCGGGGAGAATGCGACGCACCGGCAGTCGGAGGCGGCGATCGCGACGATAGTGGCATCACCGAGCGAGTCCGCCGGTCCTTCGGTCATCTGCGCCTCGCTGCCGCCTCGCGGGCAGCACGCTGATAGAGCACCGCCGCGCGGTACAACTCACCGGCCTCTTCCAGGCGTCGTGCCGCCCCGGCCAGCTCGCCTCGCTGTTCGAGGTGTTCCGCCTCACTGAGCAAGTGCCCCAGGTTCAATGGCTGGTCACCCTGGCCAGCGCGGCCAGATTCGCCGCCCTGCTCGCGAGGCGTGGTAAAGGGCTGCCCAGGCGGTGCCAGCCCGGCCAGTAGCTGCCGCCCGCGCGCCGAGATCCCGCTCGCTGGCTCGGGTGCCTCGCCGAGCCACAACCGCCAGGCGGGCACCATCCCGGACAGTGCGAGCCGGTAGGCGCCATCGTGGCAGAGCACCACGACCGACTGGTTATCCAATTGGAAGAGTTCCTGGCGAGCGGTCAACGGCACCGGTGGATCCAGCTCGTGTCCGGCTTCCAGATACAGACCTCCCGGTCCGATCCGGCAGACCGGCACGCCGAACGGTACCGCGGTCAGTAGCCCTGCTGGTTCGGTGAGCAGGTGCCGTCCCGGACCGGGGACGATGAACGCGGTGTCCGCCAGCGGGCTCATGCTCAGGAACCGCCGTAGCCGTGCCAGCTCCAGGTCGTCCAGCAGCACCGCGTCGGCGCGGCCGTCGGGGCGGGCGGCGGGAACCACTCGTACCGGTGCCAGGCGCGCTAGCGTCGGCTGGTCCGGCACGCCGCCGGACGTGCCGATGCCAGACACGTCGCCGCTGAGCGGTCCTCCGCCAGACGGGACGACAAAGGCGAGCCGCATCGGCGGCACGACCTCAGCGCCGCGGCTGATGATCCGCCAGAGGCCGAAGTCTCCGCCACTAGCGATCCAGGTCTCGCCTACTGGGATCTCGGCGACCAGGTGGCGATCATCGATCGGCAACGTGAAGCGAACGTCGATCAGCAAGCGATCGGACATTCGGCACACCGCGGTGTGCGGCAGGTCGGTGAGTGCGGCGATCGCCTGCCGCGGCAGCAGGCCGTCTCGTGACGTGATCCGGATCAGCACCGCCTGATAGCCGCCAGGCTCGGCTGGAAGGTCATACGGACTGAGCGGTTCGATGAAGAGCTGCCTGACGGTTACGTGCGCCCGGGCGCGCTGCCAGCGCCGGACGATTGGTCCGGCCAGCTGGCCGGTCGTCACCACGGTGATATCCGTGAGCGGGCCCGGGCGCCCGGCGGGCATCAACAACGAGGCCAGCCATATCAGGGGGACCGGTTCCAGCGCGGCCGCGGGATCCGGCACCTGGCCGGATCCGGCAGGCGCGGCGGGGGCGCCCGGCAACACGTCGCGGGACCATATGATCGTGCCGCCCAGGGCCACCGCGAGTTCGGCCGCGACACCGCCGGGCGCATGTTCGTCCAGGCCATACCAGATGGAGCGGTCCACGCCGCTGATGTGACACGGGTAAAACGACGGCTGGCGGTTGCCCCCGTCGGCCGCGACGCCGGTCCGGTCGGCGTCGGCGCTGGTGCCGGCGATGGCGTCGGCGAACGCGAGGGCCGACAGTATCGAGTCCGCGGTGAAACGCACGAGCAGTTCGGGGAGTTCCCGCTGCGCGGGCTGATCCGGTTCGTCCGGGTCCGCGGCCGGGCTGGGTGCGGCGACGAGGGGATGGATCGGGGTGGCCACGAGCGGGCTCCGATCCCGGCGCGGCGGGGCCGGCGGCGGCGCGGCGGGAGCGGCCGGAGCGGCCGGCGGTGTCCGCGGCGGGGTCGGCGGCGTCCGCGGAGGCGGCCGAGACGGGGCTTGCTCGGCCGGGTCCGGGTCGGGGGGCAGCGGGGTGATCTCGAACGGCAGCCGTGGCTCTGGTTCGCGATCCTTCCGCCGTCGGCGGCGCATAACCCCGAGCCACCCAGGTCGCCGCCCGGACCCGCACCGCCCAGATCGCCGCCTACGCTAGCCGGTATGCCGGTGATGCCGCCGAGTACCTCATCGGCCCAGGCGCGCCACCGCGCGGCAGCACCAGGGGTTCCAGCCCGGTGGCTGGCCGCCAGGATGCGCGCCGCCAGATCGTGCCGGCCCACCGCGTCCGCCGCCGCCACGCAGAAGGACTCGCACAGCGACCGGTCGCCCGGAGACCAGCCTGGCAGAGCTCGCTCGATCGCGAGGAGCACCTTGGCCAGGGAACCAGAGTCCCCGGTGGCCCGGGCATCGCAGAGCGCGAGTACGGCGCGCAGCCTGAGCTGGTTCGGCTCCGTCCGCGGGCTGGAAACTGGCGCCGGGAGGTGCTGCATGGCCTCGGCGGCAAGCCAGCGGGCGTGCTCGAACCGCCGTGACCGGAGCGCGAGGATGAAGGCGGCCCGTTCGAGGCTGCCGCCCTCCTCCCAGGTCGCGGCCGCCTGCTCGGGCTGACCGAGTGCCAGGTAGCAGCGCTCCGCCTCGACCGGCCGACGTCCAGCCCGGTAACAGCGGGCCGCCGCGGCCAGGTCGCCGACCTCCTCGTACCGCTCCGCGGCCGCGATCGGCAGGCCCGCCGATTCCAGGCAGCCGGCCGAGCGCGCCGCGTATCCGGCCCGCTCGAAGCACGAGGCGGCCTGCTCGAACAGGACCGCCGGGTTCGTCACGCCGAGCCGCCCTGGTCGAGTTCCTGCGCCTGCCGCTGGCTGGCTGGCGCGGCCGGGATCCGAGGCGCCGTCGCCGCCTGCCCGGGTGGCGCGATCACCTCGGATACGTCTGCCCGGGGGTCGATGACCTGAGCGATAGCGAGCGCGATGTCCTCGTGGATGGCATCGTGGTCGCTGAGCTGGCGGGTCCGGCCCATGTCATCCACCTGGAAGATCTCTACCTCGCCGGTCTCAGCGTTGATCTGGAACGTGACCTGTACCCGCATGTCTTCTCACGCTTCCATCTGGAACTGGACCTGAATGCTCCCGCCCGACCTGCTGACAGAGATGTCGTGGCCGCCGTTCGCACGCGCATACGCGACCAGCGCGTTCTGATAGCCGAGTGCCACGGTTTGCCACACCCCTCGCAGGGACTCTCGCTGCACCCGCTCCAGCAGCGCCTCGGCTTCCCGGTTCAGTTCCTCGCCACGGCGTTCGCGCTCGACCGCCAGCCGGGCCTGCGCGTCGCGTTCGGCATCCGCCGCCACGCTGCTGTCCGCCGCCAGCGCGTCCTGGGCCTTGCGTTCGGCCTTCTGGCGAGCCCGGCCTGCGCCCGCCTCCGCCCGCCGGTCTGCTTCCTGCTGAGCGAGCGTCCGCGCTTCCTGCTGTGCCACATCGCGGGTGCGACCTCCGTACCCGTCCGCGTAATAACGCGCTTGCGCCGACGCCTCGTACGTTTCCTCGACGGTGCCCTCCAGTACCCGGCTAGCAGTTCCCTCGGCCTCGACGTAGGCCGACAGCTCCACGCTGATGTCCAGCTCGCCAGTGCCAGGCAGGTACCGGGCCTGACCGCCGGGGACGCCGAGTACATACCCCTCGCCCACGAGCTGCCAGTTCGGGTCGGCGGCGACCGCCTGCTCAAAGGCGCGTCTGGCCGGCTCGGCCAGCATCGATCCGAGTTGCTGCGTGAGCGAGGCGCGGCCGGTGACCGATCCGCTGGCGCGCGCGGTGCGCTGGATCGCGGCGCGCCACGCCTCGGCGATCTTGCGGGTCGCCCGGGCGGTGATCTTGCGTGGATTACACATGATCGCTCCCTGGATAGAGTGCTTCCACTTCGGCTATCAAACGGTCGATGTCGGTCTTTTCCGAGATGGCGGCCGGATGATCGGCGTACAGTTCGCGGCGCAGCCGACCCAGCGCCCGCAAGGCCGCCGTGACCATGCTCTCGGTGACCGGAAACCGGCCAGAAGCCGGCTGCTCCGCCTCGAAACGCGCCACAGCCATGATTTCCGCCGGTGTCCGGACGGCACGCCGAGGCGTGCTCGGGTCGTCGGCGATGCGCTCCGACACCGCTTGCCCGACCAGTTGGGCGTCAGCCGGGTCCGTCCAGAAATGCTGGAGCGGCCACAGGTCGACGGCCGCGGCGACCTCGCTCTCGCGCAGCAGGCAGGCGCCGGCGACGAGCTTGAGGCCGCGCACCACGCGCCGGTCCGACAGCGTGCTGCCCTGCGCCCGCAGTTCACGGATCAGCTGCTGATAAATGGGCAGGATCCGCTTCAGCTCGACGTGCTGGAGCTGCGCGGACAGCTCGTTCAGCTGTGCTGGGGCGATGACCGGAACGGGGCTGGCGGACTGGCTGGCCAGTAGGTTGCGCTCCTGCTCCCAGCCCACGTCAAGCAGGTCGGCCAGCCGATCCTCGCGCACCCCGGTGAGCTCCAGGCGGAGCAGGAAACGATCGCTGAACGGAACCACCGCGGGATCTTCCGGCGGTGCCGCCGTTGCCCCGTACAGGCTGATCAGCGGCGTCGCCACGGTCTGCGCGCCGTTGTTGAAGCGACGTTCGTTCAGCAGTGTGAGCAGGGTGTTCAAGATCGCGCTGCTGCCCTGGAAGACCTCGTCGAGAAACACGACCTCGGCCTCTGGCAGCATGCCTTCAGTCCTGATCCGGTAGCTGCCAGCCTGGAACCGCTCGATGTCGAGGGGACCGAACAGCTCCGACGGCTCGGTGAAGCGGGTGAGCAGGTAGCGGAACTGACGGGCGCCGACGGCCCGGCAGAACTGGTCGATCAGGCCCGTCTTCGCGGTGCCAGGCGGGCCGATGAGCAGCAGATGCTCCCGGCAGACCGCGGCCAGCACGAGCAGCCCTATGGCCTCGTCCCGGTCCACATAACGGTCGGCCAGCTCTCGCTCGATGGTCGACAGGCGCCGGATCGTCGCGATGGTCTGCTCCGGCCACGCCATAAGTGTCCACCTCGGCTCACGTGCTGTCCCTCCTTTGACCGGCCGATCTCGGCGGCCAGGGTGGCCAGCAGCCGAGCGAGGTCGGAGGGGTCGTCGGCCGGCACGTGCCGGAGCCACTTCGCCACATAGGCGTTGCGGAACAGTGACCGCAGCTCGTCGCCGTTCCAGCCCTCGGTCCCCTTCGCGATCGCCTCCGCGAGGCCGCCCCCCACATCGATGCGGTGGGCCGCCGCGTGCACCCGGATGATCTGGAGCCGGGCATCTTCGTCTGGCAGGCTGACGTGGAAGCTGCGGAACCGGCTCGGGCGCAGCAGCGCCGGATCGATGATGTCGAGCCGGTTGGTGGTGCCGATCACGATCATCGGGACCTCGGGCCGGAACCCGTCCATCTCGGTGAGGATCTGGGCCACCATCGCGTTGGCGGCCCGGCTGCCGCCGTCGTCGGCACTGGACGAGCGGCGGGTCGCGATCGAGTCGAATTCGTCGAACACGATGACCGACGGCGCGTTGCGACGAGCCTCGGCGAACAGGTCGCGCACCTTGCGCTCGCCCTCGCCTACCCATTTGCTGGTCAGCTCGGGACCGGATACCACCTGAATGGTGCCGCGCATCTCACTGGCCACCGCCTTGGCGAGCAGCGTTTTGCCGGTGCCCGCCGGGCCGTGGAAGATGAACCCGCGCGGAACCAGGGAGCTCTTTAGCTTCCCGTCCTCCTCGGGCAGGTGCTGTACCTGGGCCATGATGTGCAGCGCTTCCCGCAGTTCCTGCTTGACGTCTTCGTAACCGCCGATCTGGTCGAACGTCGTGTCCGGAATCTGGAAGCCGGTGGCCAGGTGCGACTTGAACGTACGGATGGTGTCGTGCAGGTCGCTGGCGGTTGCCCGTGGCTTGCTCTCGTGCACCAGCATCGCGTACCTCATCGCCTGCCTGATGCGTACCGGGTTCAGCCCGGCCACGTGCTTGTAGAAGTCCGTGTCGTCGATGCCGCGGAACCGATCCGCCTCCGCCTCGGTGATCAGCGCGCGCTCGACCGGTATCGCGGTGCCCCCGGGACCAGGCACCATCCGGTCGGTGCCCTCGATGCTCAGCCGACGGCTGAACCGCGCCGCCAGCACCTCGGGAATGGTCAGCGACGGATCGGCGAAGGCCAGGATGACCGCCTCGGGCGAGGCGTACAGCAACTCGGTCAGCTCCCGGACGTCGGTGGATGCCGGGCCGAAACCCTCGGCGCCGCCTGCCAGCAGGTCCAGGTGCGGGATTATCAGCACCTGGAGTTCCTTGAGCGCGCGTAGCTCATCGCGCAATTGGGTCATCTCGCGCTGACCCATGCTGACCGGCGCATTGAACAAGGCCAGGCCGCCCGCTCCGGGCGCGGTGCCGGCGCCGCGGCCGCCGTCGTCCGCATCCGCCTCGGTATCGATTTCCCCGGCCGGAGAAGCCTGGATGACACGCGGCTCCCGCCCGGCCGTCCGCACCATGTGCTCGGCGAGGTAGCGGACCACCGCCTTCTCGCAAATGACCAGGACCGACAGGTCGGCTCGCAGGAAAGCGGCCACCTCGTTGACGTCGTGCCGGTAGGCGACCTGCGTGGCGGTCTCCGGGGTGAGGTCGACCGGACGCGCCACCGATGCCGGCTCGGCCGGCGCCGACGAGGCGGGCGATGGCCCGGCCGCCGCCACAGCGGCCGTCGGCTCGACACGCGGCCGCTGATCCGCTACCGGAACCGACGCCCCGGCCGGAACCGAGGGGAAATAGACGGGAGTGTCCGGCCGCACCGCCGCGATGTCGATCCAGTCCGGCTGGATCGCTCGCAGCGGCAGCGCGGCCAGGTCCGCGCTCAGCGGCTGGCCGAGAAGGCAGCCGGAGCCGGCCAGGGCCTCCGTTAGCGGCGTGTCCTCGTGGCATCCGGCGAGCAGCCGCCGCGCGTCGGCGGAACCAATGACGGACAGCCGCGGACGTCTAGTCATCTTTGCCCTCCGCGCCAAGGCCTCGCTGCGCTCGGCCGGCTTGGGGCCACGGCAGGCTTGCCGCCCCTTCGGGACGGCACTCCGCCGCGGCGCTCGCTTCGCTCGCTCATTGCTGTTCCCCCTGCCTCGGGGCTGCCATGGTGGCGGCGGTTTCCAGGGCGGCGAAGCGGCGGTAGGCCCGGACGCCGGTGACATAGTCGTTGCTGATCAGGCGGCGTCGCTTGATCTCCTGCGGTCGGCGGCGTTCGATTTCCGACAGCGGCTGCCACCACTGCACCAGCGGCCTGATCGCGTCGAGGTCCGCGGTGTAGCCGAGCAGCCCCCGCGCCAGCTCCAGCCGGCGCCGGTGGGCGGCGCCGAACGTGGTCATCCCGGTCTCGTAGACGTCGAGCACGAACGGCAGCCGGGGACCGTGCCGGAACCGGGCCAGCAGCCCGGCCCGCCAGGCCGCCTGCGCCGCGCTCGAGGCCGGCGCGGCGAACGTCCGTACCGCGAGGCGATACCCTTCCGGGTCGGGCAGCAGCCGGGACACCAGCAGGTCCTCCGCCGCGTCCTCGCCGCTTCCCGTCGGGTGGTCGAGGAGCCCGGTCAGCGGCGACAGATCCCGCATCAGCCCGGTAGTGGTGTCGTCGAGCTGACCGGATCGCAGCACCCGGCCCGCGACGGCGTGCCGCGCGGCGAGTTCATAGGCCGGCTCGGCGTCCTCATCAGCCAGCACGTCAAGCACCCGCCAGGCCGGCACGCCACCTGAGCCACCTGAGCCCCCGGCGCCTATGGAGCCACGGGAGCCGACCGCGGCGGCCATGATGGCCACCGCGGGCCCGGGCGGGCGTGGGTCGCCGAGCGGCGGCGCGGTCAGGCGCAGCCTGGCGGCGGCTATCGCCGCCAGCCGGCCGATCTGCCCCCGGATGCCGGGAGGCGGAGCGGCGAGCTCCGCCAGGCCCGCGAGCGTGCCCCCCGGAACCCCCGGAACCCCCGGACCCTCCGGAACTCCTAGAACCGAGCCGCTCACTTCCTCACCTGCGGCCCAGGCCAGTACCTGCGACGCGGTATCGGCCGCGCTCATCGCCGATCCATAGCGGGCATTCCTTCATCTCGTCGTTCATCTTGCTGAAGAAGCGCAGCACCCGGCGCCGGCCGGACAGGTTGATCAGTCCCGCGATCTGACCGTCCCGCCGGAACGTGGCGAAGTGCGTTTCTATGTCGGTCGTGGACAGCCCGGTCTCCGTGCCGATGTCGGTGGTGGCCGGGAAGAGGTGGGTGTGATACCAGCCGACCAGTTCCTCCCCGAGCTGGCGTTCGGCCAGCTCCTGGTTGACTTCGGTAAACGAGTCCGGCGTGAACGTGAAGTGCACCGCGGACGCGCCGGCGCGGGTAGCGGGCGTCACATGCGTTACCTGCGTGACATGCCGGCCGGTGAAGCCGGTGGCCGGCTGGATCCGGCCGAGCAGGAAGCCGCCCTCTTCGATCCGCTCGGACAGCGGCAGCAGCTCGAGCATCAGGTCGTGGACCGCCTTGGTGACCAGCACGCTGACCGGGCCGAGCTTGTCCGGGTTGATGCCGAGCGCGGCGACGTCCAGCCCCTCGGGCGCGGGCGACTCCACCTGCTGGATGGAGAAGGGCAGCGGCCGGGCTTCCTCCCGCAGGTCGACATCGACCACGCCCTCCACGTCCGGCGCTGGGCGCATGTCGGTTCCGGTGGTGCCGAGGTTGCGGAACGCGAACGACCAGTCCTCCTCGTCCGGATCGATCCTGCGCAACGTCCGCCGCAGCGCGGCGCCCATCAGTTCGCCCATGCCGTATTTGCCTTCGAGGACAACCTGGCTGCCGACCTTGAGCTGAACGGTGATCCAGCCAAGGGAGTCGCGCAGGTCCTCGACCGGGCGCACCCGATCCAGCTCGGTGAGCTGGGACTGGTCGCTGAAGTGCAGCATGACCCTGGTCCGCCGGGACGCGCCCAGCGAGTTCAGCCCCAGCCCATCCCCGTCGACCTGGTTCCGCAGCGCCTCGGTGAGCAGCATGGTGATGGACAGGCTGCCGAAGTAAGCGCATCGCAGTCCCTTGTACAGCTCGATCTCAGCCCTCATCCTCGTATGCCTCCCAGTCCTGGTCGAGAGGCTGGATGTCCAGCCGCGGCGGCGCTCCGTCGTCCTTGCCGGACACCTCGGCCAGCCGCAGGCCGCCGCGGTCGGCGATCCGCTGCTGGCCCGGCTCGCTGCTGGCCCAGCGCGCGGCCGGGCGATTCAGGTAACCTTCGCTGTCCTCTTCCGACATGTCCCGGGGCTCGTACTGGCGGTAACCCGCCATGTCCACCAGCATCTGGCAGAGCTGACCGAAGTCCATGTCCGGCCGGTAGGCATCGGTCACCGCGCCCAGGCAGGCGAAACCCTTGGGCGCGGGGCCTTTCTGCACCGCGAGCACGTTGGGGTGGAAGATCTCGCTCTCGAACACGGCAAGCGGCGGGGCCACCGGGAAGCGGGCCGGCAGCATGATCGTCACCCGGTGCTCCGACTGGAGGCGCGGACTCAGCGGCCATGTTTCGAGATCCAGCGGCGGCGCGAACCCGCGTGCGGGGAACTCGACGGTGTACCGCGTCGGCAGGTTGACGTCGTCGGTCTCGACGATGACGAACTTCGGGTGTTTGCTGGCGTACTGGTGAATCTGCGCGCGGGCGCGCAGCACGCTCGTCCGCCACAGCGCCGTACCCCGGCCGGCCGTCGCCTCGGTATCGAGCCGCAGCTCGTCGCCATCCTGCAGGCCCGCGGCGCTGAGCGTGTGCGCCGGTTCCAGCCGGTCCGCGTTTCCGTCCGGGCGGACGCGGTGGATCGTGGTCCGGACCCGGCCGCGCCGCCCGCTGGCAGAGCCGGCGGAGTCGTCGGTGTGCTGCAGCACGGCACGGGCGATCTCCGACAGCACCGTCGTGCTCGGCACGTTGCGCAGCTCGAACCGGGTGTTGTCGGCACGGCTCACCACGATCCGGCGCAGCAGGTACGGGCGGACCTCCGAGGTCTGGTACTCGACGGCCACCCCCTCGCCCCAGCCCCGCACCTCGGACTGGAGCTGCTCCTCGATCTGCGCGGAACGCTGACCCGGGTCGGCGATCAGCACGGCCGCCTGGGGGAGCTGGCCGGACTGCACGGTCGTCGCGTAGCACAGCTCGGCGTTGGGGTCCGCATGCTGCCGTACCAGCCGCAGGAATTCGTCGTGCCGTTCGCTGCCCATCAGCGTCAGTGTGTGGAACTCCTCCACGATCCGCGCGCCGGACAGGTCCGGCTTCCCCGTAGCGTCCGTGTCTTCGGCCGCCTCTTCCGCGTCCTCGTCCTCCGGAGCCTGGCCGTCCGGCGTGGCCGCCTCCACCAGCGCGTCAGACAGCATCTCCTGGAGCCGGTCGTTTCCCGGCCACTCCGCTGCCGCCGCGGCGATCAGGGCCTCGATCCCGTCGCGGATCGCGCCTCGCAGCAGGGCACGCAGCTCCGCTTCCCAGAAGGCATCGGAGTTCCGCCAATCCGACTGGCGTGCTCGGACCCGGCCGATGTCCGCCAGCAGCGCCCGTGCCGCCTGCTCCTCATCGAACAACTCGGAGAGCAGCGGGCGCAGCACCGCGACGAGCTGTTTCCGCTGATCCTCAGTCAGGGACATAGACAGCCTCCTTCGGGCGGTCCGGCCAGCTCGATGAACCGGTCCCGCTGGCCCTCCCGCCGGTTGATGATCCGGATGATTTCCCGCGGTGCCACACCCAGGTCGCGGAGCCTGCTCGGGCCCGGCGCATCCGACAGCCAGACGCCGAACAGGCCAGCCGGGCCGCCGGGGTTGCTGAATTCGGTCCAGCCGAGCGCCGCCTCGCCGGGGAGCAGCCAGTCGAGCAGTTCCGCGACGGTCGCGTCGCTGCTCAGCGGAGCGGGTTCCACCAGCTCGGGCGGGATGCGCTCGTGCAGCGGGCACCGCGGATCGCGCGGGTGCCGCATCCGGTGGGTGTCGGCGTAGGCCGTGTCCAGCCGCAATACGCCGGCGAACACCGGCTGGCCGAACAGCACCCGCAGCGCGGTCGCCGACATCCACGAGGCGACCAGAGCGGAGACGGCCGCCGAGGCGCCGCGCACCCCTTCGGGATCGGGACGCGCGCAGCTGAGCGGGTCGTCCCGGGTCGCGCGCACGCTGTCGGTCAGGCCGCAGCCGTAGCACGGTCCGCCCGCCGGGTAGTACCGCACCTCGCCGCCCCACGGCCGGGTCCCGCCGTCGAGCAGCGCCACGCCGACCAGCGTGCATCTCTCGGCGAGCTGGATCCGGGCGGCGCGAGTGTCCAGGCAGCTCACCACCAGCGAGGCGTCCCGCAGTTCGGCAAGCCCGATGCCGCAAACAAGCCAGTTCCGCCGTTCGTTCACCAGGGTTTCTGGACAGATGGTGGCGAGCGTGCGTGCGGCCGCCGCCACCTTCGGGGCGCCGATGTCGGCGGGATCGAACAGCGCGCCGCGGCTCAGGTTCGACTCCTCGACGGTGTCCGCGTCGCACAGCGTCAGGGCGCCCACCCCGGCCTGGGCCAGGAGCCGGGCGACTTCGGTGCCGAGGGCGCCCACACCGCAGATCACCACGTGGGCGGCGCGAAGCAGTTCCTGATCCCAGCCCGGGATCGGCGCGTGCCTCGTGTAACGCATTGGCCTGTCCCTGGAGCTTGTGATAGTCCATCGGGCAGTGCTTGCGATCGGGACTGGACAGCGCATCGAAGCAGAGCATGCTCGCCCCGGGGTCGTGATGCGCGGCCAGCCGGCAGGCCGGCGCCAGCGGACTGCATGGACAGTATGCGACCCGGTCATACGGCCGGAACGTGTGGTTGCATCCCGGGCACCGATCGCGCTGCCGGAACTGTCCGGACAGCAGCGGGTGCCCCGGCCGCAGGCGCTTCACGGACTGCCCGCGGGCGCCCGGGTTCGCCAGCCGGAGGGCGTCGAGGAAGGCCGCGGCGGCGGGCGCCAGTACCGGCGGCGGCGGTTCGGGGAGACTGGATCCCGTGCGGCACGGCAGGTCGGTGCTGTCGTGGGTCGCGAGGATCTGCCCGTCGCGTAGCTCGAGCCATACCGCGTCGCCCTGCCGGAACGAGTGACGGCAGACCGGGCACACTTCGGTGATCCACCCGGACTGCTCGGTGGTCCGCGCGGAACCGGTGGAGGCCGCGCTGGCGCCATCCCGGCCGCGGCGCAGGCCCTCCTCGAACTCGCTGCCCAGGCCGTAAGCGCTGGTCGCGGGTGCCATGGCCGAAGGCCCAGGCGCAGGCTCGGGATCGAGCGCCTCGAGCAGCGCCCGCGCGAACTCACGGGCGGTCGGCGACCAGACCCTCGGCGGGGCAGGAGGCGCCCGGTCCGGCTCATCCGGGTCGTCCGCCTGGTATGTTGCCAGCTCGGCCAGGAGAACCTCGGTGAAATACCGCCCGGCCCCCGCCTCGCTCACGTGTGATCCTCCGGGACGTGTTCGAATCGCATGTCGGTGGTGTCGTGGCCGTGGACCTGCATCTGCGCGAGCCCGGCGTCGAACGCCTTGGCCACGCTGGTGCCCCCGATGGCAAGCGCGGTATAGAAGCCGCGGGTGAACTCGATGGCCGCCGGGTCCGGCAGTGCCGTCATCGAGCCGGCCACGGAACGGGCGGCGCCCAGCAGCCGGCCGGCGTAGCTGGCCCCGAAGCATGAGCCGAGCACCAGGCACGGCAAGCTCGCCGGAAGCACCCGCAGCACCGAGGCCAGGGCGTCAACCGTCACCGGACCTGCCTGTCCGCGGCCCTCCTCGAACAAGAGCTTGCCGTCGGACGTTCCGTGCCCGGCGAAGTGCACGACATCAGGCCGTGCGGCGAGGATCTCGGCCATGATGTCGTCCCGGCGGGTCGCGGGATTGGTCTTCACGGTCAGCAGGCGCTGACCTCGCCGGGCCGCGATCTGGCGGAGGACCGCATGTTCCTGGCGCAACTGGAGCTGGTTCAGCGTGGTCGGCCCGGCCTGGAGGCACAGCACGGCAAGCTCCCTCCCGGCCGCCGACGCTCCGTCCGTGAGCTCGCGCAGGACCTGGTTGCCGGGAAACCGCTGGTGAGCGGCCGCGACCAGCTCGTCCAGGCCGAACCCGGCGAACATTCCGTTGTCGATCAGCTCGCATATCCGGCGCCAGTACAACGAGGGCGGCATATTGCCGACGGTGGGGAGCCGGACCAGATCCCCGCGTTCGGCGCCAAGGCCGGCCAGAAGCTCACGGACTTCCGCCTCACTGGGGAACAAAATGGCCAATTCGGAAAAAACGCCCTTCTGTTGAAGGGTCGCGAAAGATGCCCCACCCACTGTGCCACCTAGCGAAGTTCGTCCCACTCTTTAACGGGAGTCTACTTGGTGCGATGTGCACCTAGCGCGGGCTAAAGTATGTTACTGGGAGAACTTTTGAAGATCATTATAACGAACGGTCTGTGGTTACCCCCTTTGGGGAGGTTTCAGGTTGCCAGTTGGAGTGGGGTGGGTGGCTGGTGTCCGAGAATCTAGAGCTCTACGTGCCAAACGAGCTCGGTCGGGGACTGCAAAGGTTCGAATTCAGGTTTGATGGGGATCAATTTGCCGGGCCTGACTTTCGGATCCGGTTCGGCCGTGATTCGCAGGACACTCCGGTGGTCCAGAAAATCGCGCACGGCGGGCCGGGTGCCTATCAACTACTGCAACGCGAGGTGCGGATCGGCCGTGTTCTCGTGCAGCGTATCGGTAAGAACGAATATCCCGTAAGTCTCAGTCGTCTCATTGGCTACAATCCCGGCAAAGAGGAAAATCTGGGCCCGCTTCCACCCTATGCGGTGTTTACCTATCAACGTCGAACCCTCCTTGACCTGGAAAGCGAGCTTCCGCTTCGCCCGGAGTTGTTCCGTCCGGTCGCTGACGGCCTCATTATCGCCTTGTGTTACCTCCAGGCCGCCCAGGTGGTCCACCGGCACATCCGGCTGGAGACGGTGCGGTGGAACGGCACGACCGTGCAGCTGGCCGACTTCGAACACGCCGCGGCGGAGTGGGACGCTACCCCGGGAGCCGTCGGTGAGGCGCCGTGGGATTCGCCCGAGCAGCGGTCCGGTGCCGCGTCCGCGGATTGCCGGGATGACGTCTACGCCGCCGGGCTGCTGCTGGCCAGGCTCGCCACCGGGCAGGAGTTCGCCGACGACGAACAGGCGCGCGAGTCGATCGCCCGGATGGATCTCACCCAGCAGCACCTGCTGCGCGACACCGCCGCCGAGTACCGCCGGGACCGGCCTACCGCGCATGAACTGCGTAAGCGGCGTAAGCTGGCCGACCCGCTCAACCCGATGCTGCGAGCGAGCCGGGGGCACGAGAGCGAGGCCCGGGCGCGGTTCGCCACGCTTCGCCAGCGGCAGCGCAGCGCGCTTGCGACCCGGCGCGAAGCACAGGCGCCTGCTGGCGCGAGGCCGGCGGGATCCGCCCGGGCCGCCCGGGCCGCTTGGTCCGCCAGCCCGAGCGGCGGGAACGCTTCGTCATCTTCGCCATTGCGGGGATCATGGACGCCCCCGCCACCGGCGCCGAGTTCATCAAGGTCGCTCTCGTCAATTACCCCAGCCACGGCGATCGCCTGGGCGGGCATCGTCCTAGCCTTCATCATTCTCGTGCTCGTGCTGGCGTGAGGTGAGTCCATGGTCATGATCGAATGTCCGGTCTGCCTGCGCAACCTGGACTGGGAACAGGCACCGCTGGTGACGATGGGGGAGGATCTGGCGCCCACGCCACTGGTGCTGCCGCCCGACGAGGCGCCCGCGGCGACCAGGATGCGGCTCGGCACGGCCTACCGGACCTGTCCGGGTAGGGGCGGCCACTACCTCCCCGCGGACTACGGCGACATGAAGGCGGAGCGCATCACGGTCGGGATGATCGGCAACAGCGCGGCCGGTAAGAGCCACCTGCTCGCCGCGATGATCGGCCAGTTCATGCGCGGTATCCGGCTGCGGCAGCTTGACCTCCAGGTGTCACCGCTTGATCTGCTCATCCACAAGAGGTACGTCCAGGAAGCCGTCACGCCGTTCCTCGACCAGCGGAAGGAGCTGGACCGGACCAGAGTGGCGGCCGCGGAGATCACGGACGCGTTCCTGGTCGCGAACCTGGCCGCCGGCAAGCGCTACACCGTTACGTTCTTCGACGTCGCGGGAGAGCAGCTGGGACGGGCAGGTGCGGAGGAGAACCTGTTCCTCGGCGCGGTCAACGCGCTGATCTTCGTCGTCGATCCGGGGGCCGTCCGCGGCCTGGTCCGGGCACCGGCCGGTTCGGGTGTCAACGCCGGGGCGGTCAACGCCGGGGCGGTCGACGCCGGCGAAGGGGGCACGGCCGGCGACTACACGTTCGACAACGTGCTGAAGCTGCTCCGGCTGGCGCGCGACGAGGCGGCGGCCGAGTTTCTCGGTGTTCCCGCGGCGGTCGTCGTCACCAAGGCGGACCTGCTCCGCCGCGGCGACCTGCTGCTGGAGCGATGGCTGCGCGCCGAAGCCGACGAGGATCTCGATCTCAGTACGGTCGAGGAGGAAAGCGGTGACGTCTTCACCTATCTATATACGCACGGCGCCGATCGCTGGCTGGAGCCCGCGCAGCAGTGCATCTGGTCCACTCTCCACTTCGCGTCAGCGGCCGGCACGTCACCCCGTGACAAGGTATTCCCGGAAGAGAGCTTCCGGCCGTTCCGGGTCATCAAGCCCCTGCTCTCGCTGCTCGCCATGAAGGGTGTCATCGACTCACGGAATGCCGCGGCCGGAGGCCCAGGCCAATTCGACACAGGGGTGCCGGTATGAACCAGGATCTCCAGGTTGTCGACCAGATCATCATCTCCTGGTCCGAGCGGACGCTCACCGAGGGACGAGGCGTCGGCCCGACCGTCAGCTCGATCCGCTCGAAAGAGGAGCTGGCCGGATGGGAGCGGCGGCTTCTCGCGACCGACTGGGCGGCGGCCGAGGTCGGCTCCGGCGTGTCCCGTCCCGCACTGGTGTACCTCCAGTTCGGGGAGGAGGCCGCGGTGCTGCGTAAGAAGGCGGTGACTGATCCGCGCGGGCGGCCCGGCTCCACGCTGGCCCACGCGCTGGTCGGCCCGGTGTCCGTGCTCGGTGCGCGGGTGGCGCTCGGTCTGCATGACTGGAACGGCTGGGCCGAGGAGGACGGGGACGGGCCTGACAAGCTGGATGCGCTAGACAGCCGCGAGCTGAGCCGGACCGCCAGCCATGGCTACGCGACGCTGGATGCCAGCGCTCGTAACCTCGATCCGGGCCTGCTCGCCGCGTTGTTCGCCACGCTGCTGTCAGATCCGGGCGGCCGGTTCTCCTTCTACCCGGCCGGCGAGGGCGCCCTGGACCCGGCGGCGGCCGTGCTGTGCGGTGTCCTGGATATGTTTGGCGACGCCACAGGCCAGGCATGGACGTTCTCCACCTGTGAGGCCGACGAGCCGGCCGCCGCCAATCGGCCGCGACTGGTGTTCCTCAGCCAGGCACCGGGATTCAGCACCCGGGTTCCGACCGGGCATCGCGTCAGGCTCGGGGAACTCGCCTGGTGCGGTCAGCCGGCCGATGACGCGGGGAAGGACGTCCTCCGGGAATTCGGCGAGACGCTGGCCGAGACCTTCGCCTGGAGCCCGGAGGCGATCGGGCGGCTACGGCCGCGCGGCCGGGTCACCTCCACCCGGGAGGCCATCGCCTGGGCCCGCAATGCGGAGTTCGCGCCGGGAGTGCCGGCCGATTTCGGAAACGTGCTGCTGGCGCTCGGCCGCGGCCGGATCGAGCCCGAGGTTCAGCGCAGGCTGCCCAGCACGCCAGGTGCCCTGGCGGCTGGGATGAACGCGCTGCCCGCCGAGACCTTCACCCGGCTGGCGCACCTGTGGGGTCCGGGCACGGCGGCCGCCACCAGCCGCCCGGACGTCGCTGAGGCGCTTGGACGGCAGGTGGCGTGGCGCTTTGTGAGCGGCGCCGGGGCACCTGCCGCGGCTGTGGTGAGGTCACTGGGCGTGCCGGCCTCGGCTTGGCTGGAACAGCTCGAGCGCTACCGGTCGGAGTACGGCCCGGCGGACCTGGCGGATGCCGTCCGCCGGGTCGCTGCCCTCGGCGTGCCAGAACTGGACGCCGAGCTGGGTCAGATCCTCGCCGGCATGCCGGCCGATGAACTGCTCGTCCTCGCGGACGAGTGTGCCGCGGATCTGCCGGAGCTGAGTGTCCGGCTGCTCCGCGTCGTAACGGGCCGCGATCCGCTGCCGGAAGGGGAACGCCGCGCCTGTCGCAGCCAGCTTGACCAGCGTGCGTTCCTGGTCCGCGCGGTCGAGCGATGTTACCCGAACGACCCGCGCGGCGAGAGCGAGATGCTGCGACGCCTGCTGTCGGTGATCGTCGTTCCCGGCCTGCACGAGCCGCGCAATCTGGACAGGCTGCTGGCTCGGGTCTGCGACATCAGGACTGCTCCGCTGCTGCACGCCCTGGCGGGTGCGGTCCCGCCCGGCATGCGCGAACGTGTCCTGCTCGTGGCCGGGAACGTGTGGTTCCAGGACAACGGACTCCTGCCGTTGGACGTGGCGCCGACGCCTCCGGCGGACGTCAAGCCGCCGCCTCCGGCCGAGCAGGCGGCGGTTCCGGTGGCTCCAGATGCCGCCCAGTCCCACCCGCGGCACGAGGCGCCCCGCGAATCCCTCTGGACCAGGTTGCTCCGCTCCCTGCGCTTGCGGCGGTCGCTATGACGGAGTCGGCGACCACGGCAACGCGGGAAGCGCCCCGGCAGCAGCCGGCCGAGACCCGGCTTGAAGGCCTCGCCCTCGAGCTCAGCCGATACGTGCGGCTGACCTCACGGAAATCTCAGTCCACGCTCGCCATCCTCGCCGAGGAGCTGGCCGCCAGCCCCCGCGCGCTGATCGGAACGGACCTCGTGTCGGCGTTTCCGCCGCAGGTGCTGCTGCCCGACGCGACCGGCCAGGACAACCGCTGGATGCGTTGGGTGCGTGGCCTGGAACTGCTGCGTGACCTGCTGGTCTTCGCCCCGGTGCTGCTGACCTGGTTGCAGCTGAGGTCCGCGCTCGAGGCTTACAACCGGACGGTCGCCCAGGCCGAGCGCCAGCACACGACGGCGGTCAGCTTCCTCCTCGGCTGGGAGCGCGGGTTCGGCAATCAGGTGTGGCCGCTGAGCACATCTGCTTTGCTGGTGGCGCTACTCATCGCGCTGGTCATCGGCACCACGCTGGCTGCGCACCTGTTGCGGGGCAGGATCGAAAGCGCGAACTCGCGCGCGAGTGAGCGGGAGATCCTGGCCGATCTGCTCGCGGAGGGCACGCTTCTGCTGACCCAGGTCCGTAGGCCAGCGGGTACGTTCACCCGGGCCGACATCGATCACATGGTGCAGGGGTTCTATGACAACTCCGACCGGCTTGCCGCGGCGCTGCGCGAAAGCGGACAGCAGATCTCGGACTCGCTTCAGTCTGGCCCGGCGTCGCTCATGGAGAAGGCACTGAAGGAATGGTCCGCGTCGGCCATCGCGCTGCGCGACCTGGGGCAGTCGCTGACCGTTCCGAGCACGGTCCTGAACAAGCTCTCCGAGCTCGAACGCGACCTGGCGGCATCCAGCGTCCGGCTCAGCTCCGATGTCGGAGGCCTGGTCGGGCAGCTAGGTGAGCACACGGAAGCGGCGGGACGCGAGGCCATCGCGCACATGCAGATGGCGAGGGACGTGAGCAGCGCGACCGATGAGGTGCGGCGGGCCCTCGACACGCTCACCATCCGCCTGGAAACGCTCGGCGGCCTGGTTGACGAGCTACGCCTCGCTGTGGAGCAGGCCCGCGGGCGGGACTCGGACGACCCCGGTGACTGGACGAGCTAGGAGGAACGGTGCCCCCTCGCTCGCGGGATTCGATGCGCGTGCCGCTGCTGGCGGGCTGGCTGTTCGCGGATCTGATGCTCCTGCTGTTCGTGATCGGCCTGAGCTTCGCTCCCGTGCAAAGCGCCACGGTCAGCCCTCGGCCAAAGCCGAGTTCGACCTCGGGCGGGCACCCGAGTCCGAGTCCGAGCCCATCCCCCCGGCCGAGTCAGCGAGTCCTGAACCGGACCTACTACACGGTCAACGTAGACGTGTCACTTCCTGACTTGCGGCCGGGCAGTGCCGCCGCGACCCAGCTGGTCGACGGAGCCAACGCGAAGATCGCCCAGCTGGCGAGCCAGCATCCCGACCTGGCCGGGAAGGACGTGGCCGTCGCGGTCATCTTCGGCGCCGGGCCGCAAACCGATATCAATACCGCGATCACCGAGGCCACGACCGCGGGTAACATCCTCCGCGCGGACGACCCGAAGTTCAGCCAGGCATCCTTCCTGCCCGAATGGACCGGCAACCCCGCCCCCACGTTCGTCGAGCTGATCCTGTTCTTCTACGCGTCCTGAGTTAAGTCAGAGGCCGTGGAGGTCGGGATGGCTGTCGTGCCAGATGATCATGATCGCCTTGCCGACGATGCTGGAGCCCTGGATGGGCCCCCAGTAACGGCTGTCGCAGGAGTCCGCGCGGTTGTCGCCCAGGACGTAGAACTCGCCGGCCGGGACGAAGAAGGGATGCTGGCTGCTCGCTATCGGCGGGCCCAGCGGGTCGTCGGCCGGCAGGTACGGCTCGGCCAGCCGGCGCCCGTTGATGTAGACGCTGTTGCCGGAGGAATAGATCGTCTGACCTGGCAGTGCGATGACGCGCTTGACGAGGTCTCCGGCCGGGTCTCCGCCGCACTGGTCCAGGGGCGGGTGGGTGAATACCACGATGTCGCCCTCGTGAACGTCGTGCCAGCTGAAGAACGCCTTCTCCACCAGGACACGGTCGTACACACTGAGTGTCGGGACCATCGACGTCGACGGGATCCAGAAGATCTCGAATGCGTACGCTCGCAGCAGGACGGATAGCAGCGCCGCCGCGAGCAGCGTGATGACCGTCTCGATCAGTCGCCGCCGCCATCGCCTCCGCCGCTGCGGGCTGGTCCCGGTGGTCTCCGTGCTGGCCGGAGCGGGGTCAGCAGGTGCGGACATGCGCGGTTGCCTGGGCGGGGCGGCACGGGTTCAACCGGTGCGGTGAGTGCGAGCCCGCACCCGGGGACGCGGGCGCCTGGGTCGTGCCCGCCGCCTTGGCCGGCGCGCCCTCGGCTGCCAGTGCCACGGAGAAGCCGATCAGGCACGCCGCGGCCAGCAGCGCCGCGGCGAGTCGTCTCCCTCCGCGCCAAGGCCTCCCTGTGTTTCCCTCCGTGCCAAGGCCTCGCTGCGCTCGGCCGGCTTGGGGCCGCGGCGGGCTTACCGCCCCTCCGGGACGGCAATCCGCCGCGGCGCTCGCTTCGCTCGCCTCGCTCAGGGACCGGGGGCGTCGCGGGACCAGCCACTCCCGGGCCGCGCCGGCGAGGTAACTCCAGGCGATCGACGCCGCCGGGGTTCCGTCCGCGATGAGGAGCGCCGCCAGCTCGGCGGCCTCGTCCGCGTGGCGTCGCCGCCAGCGGGCCGGGTAGCAGCGGAGCGCGGCAGTGACCAGCCTGCCTTCCGCTGCTTCGGGGGTGGCGCTCATCACGCGCCGCCCAGTTGCAGGCGCAGCCGTCCGGCCGCGCTGACGCGCTCCAGCGAATCCAGGTGCGCCCGGAGTGCTGCCGCGCCTGTCGCGGTGATGCGGTAGGGATGCCGCCGCTCGTCGGCGGGCAGCGACTCGATGAGCCCGAGCCTCTCGAGCCGGTCCAGAGCACCGTAGAGCGTGCCGGGCCCGAGTTCGACACCCGCGAACTGCTTGACGTCCTGGATCAGCGCATAGCCATGCTTCGGCCCGTCGGCCAGGCTGACCAGGACCAGCACCGACGCCTCCCCGGCCCGGCGCAGCACGTCCTGCTCTCGTGTGCTCATCTGCCCTCCTATTACGTTGACCAATATATCAGTCACCGTAATAGTCTGGCGAGCCGATTAAGCGATGCTGCGCACGGCTTCGGCGATCGGGGTGTCTCCGCCGGTCAGCTCGAGTGTCTGATACCGGGTGCCCGGGTCATCGAGCAGGGCGCCGATGACCGCGGCGACGTCGGCCCGCGGGATCATGCCGGCGGGTAGCCGAGGCGCCAGCCGGACCCTGCCGGTGGCCGGAGAGTCGGTCAGGCCGCCCGGGCGCAGGATGGTCCAGTCCAGGTCCCGGGCGTGCAGGTCGTCCTCAGCGGCGGTCTTCGCCGTGATGTAAGCGGCCCACACCTCACCGTAACCGGGCTGCGGCGGCTGGCCGGCTCCCATGGAGGAGACCTGCACGAACCTGCGGACCCCGGCCCGCTCGGCGGCACCGGCCATCAGCACCGAGGCAGCCCGGTCGACGGTGTCCTTGCGCGGGGCGCCGCTGCCCGGTCCGGCGCCAGCCGCGAACACCACAGCGTCAGCTCCAGACAGCAGCGCCGTGACATCATCGGCCGTGGCCGTCTCCAGATCACAGACCACGGCTTCGGCGCCGGCCTTGTGCACATCAGCGACGTGGGCCGGGTTCCTGACCAGCCCGACGGCCTGGTCGTCGCGCTCAGCCAGCAGGCGCTCCAGCAGCAGCGCGATCTTCCCGTGCCCACCCGCGATTACTATCCGCATTCTGTAACGCTACCTGCCGGATCACCGGCAGGGCATGATGCCCCCCGGGGCTACGGGGAAGTGGAACCACCGCCGTTCGTTTAAAGGCTCGTTATTTTTTATGAATGGTTGCGCGCAGGGACTCGCCGTACCTTGGTTGTTTGTGTCTGCCGCGACCACCTGAACTGGACCGTCAGGGACTCAGTGGACTCGACTCCGCCTACGTATGACTCATTCGGCTTCCCGCCGGTGGGCGCCCCGACCCGGCCTATGTCTTCGACGACGGCAACGGAGGATCATCTTCGTACTTCTTCAACGCCGACGACGGCCAGTCTGGATTCTGGAAGGGAGTGCTCACGCTGGCTGGACCGGGCGGCAGGCACTCTCGTTGAGATTTCAGGAAGTCTTCTCGGTGGCAAACGGCGTCGGCATGTGCGGAGCCGAGGTCGTTTCGATGGCACCAGCGCCGACAGCGCGGATATCCGCGAGGCACGTTCGTCGTACCGGATCTACCGGATCAAGCGTCGGGGGTTTGGTAAGGATGAGCCGCGCGGAATACGTGCGGCGAACACCGACGGGCACATTTCGCGGAACTGGTTCCGGCTGAACGTGTGGCTGCCTGCCCGGGAAGCAGCCGGGCTTGGCGAGGGCGTGAAGGTCCATAGCTTGCGTCACGCGCACGCCTCGTGGCTGCTGGCCGGTGGCGCGGACATCGCGACGGTCAAGGAGAGACTTGGACACTGACGGGCGGGATGTTCTGGTGCGCTGGAGTGAGTCCGGCGGTAGGCATGATGTTATTCCGGCTGGCTATAGCGTCGGATCCTATGTGCACGGGTATGGCGGCGGGGCGTGGGCCTTTGCTGCTTCGGGCGACAAGGTATGGTTCTGCAATTCAGACCAGCGCGTGTACCGAGTCCGCGGGGACAGCGTTATTGCCGTGGTCCCGGAGCCTTCTGTTCCGGGTGCGGTACGGTACGCCGACTTGTGCGTCGATCCGGGCGGTCAGCATCTGTGGTGCGTCCGGGAACGTCACGAGCAGGGGCGTGTTCTTAACGAGCTCGCCAGGATCGCCGCCGATGGTGGATCGCCGCCAGAGGCTATTGCCTCGGGGTGGGATTTCTATGCCTTTCCCCGGCCTAGCCCCGATGGTCGGCGGTTGGCGTGGACCTGCTGGAATGCCCCGCAGATGCCGTGGGACGGGACCTATCTGTATATAGCCGATCTCTGGCCTGATAGGTCTTTGGGCGAGCCGGTCTTGGTGGCGGGAGGGGACGAGGAGTCGGTCTTCCAGCCGCAATGGAGCCCTGATGGCGTCTTGTATTTCGTTTCTGACCGGAGCGGCTGGTGGAATCTGTACGCGTGGCAGGACGGGGATGCCGTCCCGCTGGTGACCGGTGATTTTGAGCTTGGGGTGGCGCAGTGGGAGTTCGGGTACTCGACCTATGCGTTTCTTGATGGCGGCCGGGTTGCGGCTATTGCCCAGCGAGGGGCGCAGCAGTCACTGCTGATTAGCGGGTCTGGGGAATCGCGGCACGTGGAGCTCCCGCACACCTCGATGAAGCCGTATCTGTCCGCTCAGGGCGGTCGGGTGGCACTCGTCGCCTCGAGTATTACTGAGACACCGACCGTGATTGCTGTCAACGTCGATAGCGGAACGGTCAGTAAGCTCGCGGGCGTGGAGGCGAGTGGCTCCTCTGACGACCTTTCGCGCCCAGAATCGTTCTCGTTCGCTGCTCGGGACGGCCTTGTGGTCCACGGGTTGTTCTACCCGCCTTGGGGGTCTGCGGATGGCGTGCCGCCGCTGGTGGTTAAGGCGCACCCTGGCCCGACGGCGAATGTGCCGATGCGTTTGGACTGGCACACGCAGTATCTGTGTTCTCACGGGTTCGCCGTCGCAGAGGTCGACTATCGCGGAAGTACCGGGTACGGACAGGCGTTCCGGAATGCGCTTCGTGGCCAGTGGGGGGATGGTGACGCGCTGGACTGTGCGGATGCTGCTGGCTACCTAGTGTCGGAGGGCAGGGTCGATCAGCGGCGGGTGGCGATATGGGGAGCGAGTGCTGGTGGGTACACGGCGCTGCGGGCGCTCATTCTTACGCGAGCGTTTGCTGGGGCGGTGGCGCGTAGCCCGATCATCGATCCGCTTACCTGGCGCAGGACGGCTCCGAAGTTTCAGGCTCATCAGGCGGGGTTGCTTGTCGGAGCGTGGCCGGGGGTGGCGGAAGTGTATCGGGCACGATCGGTCATGGACAATGTTGCGGCTATCAACGTGCCGGTTCTGTGTTGCATGGCGAGCAGGACCGGGTGACAAAGGTTGGCGACACCGTAGCGCTGGCCAACGCGCTGGGTGATCGGGCGCAGTCGACCCTCTTTCCGGGCGAGGGGCATACTCTGCGCTCATCGGAAGCGCTGCGTCGGGCACTTGAGCTGGAACTCGACTTCTTGCGTGCAGTGACAGACCCAGCGACGTCGTCTGCGTCCGGTCGGTGGTAGTACGCGGCCGCACCAGGTATTGGCGCGCTGGAGTGGCTAGGGTTGACCGGTGCGCACCTGTTACGAGATCGACGAAACCGACGGCTACTTTGGTGCCCGCGAGACGCTGCTGAGGCGGTGCGCGGCATGGGCTGAGGCGAATGGGCTGGTGATGTCGCCTCTGCTAGCCGAAGCCATGCTGGATTCGCGGCACTTCAGCTCGGACGGGCGGCTGGGCTACTGGACCCCGGTTCAGGTACGGTCGACGCTGCTGCAGTGGATCCCGGAGAAGGTCTCGGCGCCGGGGGAAGACCTGCGGGATGCGCCGGAGACGCTGCGTACGCTGCTGCGTTACCTGGACGCTCACGGGCTGCGCGACCCGCGGGGTGCAACCGTCGAGGAGAACGAGGAAGCCATCGACGCCGTCGCGAAGGAGTTCCCCGACGCGGTCGAGGACCAGGATCGATATGGGATGGCAAAAACGGTGGTGATGTCCGCCCGGGACCGAGGCGTGGACATCGGCGACCCCGAGGCATTGACCGCATACCTGGAGGATTTCCAGGAAGGTCGGCTGACGCTGGAGGAGGATCTGCTTGGGCGTGTCCTCGAGCGGCAGTTCGATCGGCCGGTTCTGGGTCAGGAGCGGAAATTCGCCCAGCTCCCGGTCAGCCTGCCGGCGCCGGAAGAGCTGGCTGCGGCGGCCGGGCGGAGCAAGGTCGTCGGCCAGTTCCGTGGTTTCACGGAATGGCTTGGCCCGAAGGGCCGGGTGCTCACGCCGAGCGGGAACATCAGGCCCGCGGATGCCAGAGAGCTGATCACGCTGCTCGGCACCGGCGATGAGGGGCTGAGGTTCCGCACCGCTGCCGAGCTGCCGGGCCTGGACCTGATCGTGAACTGGGCGAAGAAGGCGCGTCTGGTCCGCAAGCAGGGTACGCGCCTGGTGCCGGTGGCGAAGGCGCGGCCAGTGCTCGCCGACGCTGAGGCCCTGTGGCAGCGCGCGTTCGAGGCGGCGTTCGATCTTGGCGAGGCCGTGTGCCGTCCGATCTGGGCGGACGAGCCGCCGTCGCCGGTCCGGCTGCTGTATGACGTGATAGTGCCTGACATCATGGCCGCGATCTACAGTATGGACGAACCGGCTCCGGTGGTCCGGCTGGCGGAGTCGGTGTGGGATACGGTCCTGGCTCACTTCGATGTCGGCTCGCTCAGCCCTCTTTCCCAGATGGGCCTGCGGGGGCGGACGGACAACGATGTGGAGCAGATCTTCGATGCCTTCGAGGCGCTCGGGGCGGTGACCTCGACGCATGGTGTCGCCAGCAGCGTCTTCTCTGACGACCTGGATGACGGGTATACAGCGCCGGGGCGTCCGTTCAGCCATGAGCGGGCCGCCGAGCTGCGCGAGCGGCTGGCGGCGCCGGGCCGCCTGGTGAGCCTCACGCCGCTGGGTACTCGCGCGATGCGGCAGCGCCTGCTGGCGGAGGGCCGCGAGGCGGGGCTCGTCGGCGACCTCGTGGGCGCGTCACCGGCCGAGTTGCTGGGCACGGTCGCTGAGCACTACACGCCTCAGACCACTGCGGAGGAAATCGCCATCTGGCGGGGCGCCCATGGCGGCTCGCTGGATCCGCTCGTGCAGGCGATCCGCGACTGCCCGTTCGTCTCCCGGCAGGTGGCGATGGTCAACGTTCTCGCCGCAGCTGTGCCGGAGGGCGAGGAACTGCTGGCCGGCCTGCTGCGCGACCCCGAGCTCGGGCCGGTTGTCTTGCTCGCCGACAAGCAGGACCGTAAGCCCGAGGAGGTGAGTCCGGCGGAGGCCGCGTGGCTGATGGCCGGAAGCCTGCTGGAGTTCCTGGAAATCGGCGGTCCAGATGCGGTCCGGGAACAGCTTGAGGAACTGCCCCGCTCGCAGCGGGAGGATGTGGTCCGTGCCGTGCGTGACTCCGGTTATCCGGCGCGCGAGACGCTCGAGGAGTTCCGGCTCCTCGTCGCCGAACCGATCCTGAGCGCGTCGCCCCGGCTGCGCGTCGTGCGGAACGCACGCCGTCCCCGCTCCGCGAAACGCCGCGGCCGCTGACATCCAGCCCTCGCTCGCGCGCAAGCGATGACTTCCGGCGACGAAGAACCCATAGGGAATTCTGTTCCATTACGGGATGCCAATTGCGCTGATCGCGAGCGTCGACGCTCAGCCCTGGCTGGTAAGGTAATCACCGATCATGCCAAGCGTGAATGCGGCTGTCGTCATCCCCGATTGGATGCCCGCGAATCGTCGCTGCCTCTTCCGCCTGAGGCGGCCTGGCGTTGGCAGCTCGGAAATCTGTCTGAATAGCAGCAAGGCGGTCGCAACGAGAGCTCGGCCGATGGCTCGGAGATCGACGCCTGGTATCTCCTCTGTCACCAGCTCACGGATATCGTCCAGGTCGCCGATGGCCTCGCCGAAGCGGCTGCGCAGCTGGCCTGGATCTGTTCCCATAGGGGATTCGAAAAGTTCTGACACCAGGCGGGGGAAGTCGACAGTGGCGAGCTCCGCACTGACTTCGAGCATGGGGGCGCCCGGTTCGGATGACTGACCGTGCTTCGCGTCGATGAGCGCTTCGCCGACCCGGCCAGCCAGCAAAAGGGCGATGCTCATGCCCTTACTCTCGGCTGGTGAGCGTGTTGCCGACTTGAGGCGATCGCCGAGTGCTGGGTCATACCAATCTGGGTACAGCATCGCGGTTACTACCAACACGCTCCACCCCAGCCGTTCTGAGTCGATATCCGGCAGTTGGCTGGCCAGCCATCGAGCTGCATTCCTCGCGTAACGATCTTGGGCGCTGATATCGTCCTTGGCCAGCTCGAGATGGAAGTAGCGATCCATGAGGTCACGGGTTGATACCAAACTTTGTCCTGGCCTCAGTTCCATGGCGCCACCGTAGGACGACGCGGGGCTACGGTCTGGGATTGTCTGGGCTGCAAATGATCATCAGCCATGGGATGGTCTTGTTGATTGGGCCAGGGTCGATATGCGTCATGACAAAATCCCTGATGTTCTCGGAGTCCGTTAAAGAGAACTGCCTCGCGTCTGGCTCGCGCGGCTTCACTGACTATAAACGCGCTGGCAGCATGTCCGTGCGGCAGTTCAGGATTTCGTAATCTACGGCTGAACCAGATAATTGCGCTCGACCGCAGTCAACCGGAAGCGGCCTCTGGCGATCCTCCGATTTTGTGTCGGACGCACCTATGCGTAAGTATTCGGAAGTCCTGTGAAAGGGCATGCCGATGGCCGGCGCGGCGTTCGCTGTCGGCCACGCCGGTGGCGGCGTTACTGATCCGGGGTTGCACGGGTCGGCGGGGGCTGGGAGCAGGTGCGGAGGTCTTCGGGGCTGGCGTTCCAGGGCACGAACTGCGCAAGCATAAGATCACCGTAAATCAACGGCTCATCGTGATGTGCTTTGTTGGCCAACCTAATTAGTTCACGCGCCATCCGTCGAAGATCCTCACTAACCCAGCCTACGGTTGCTGGGTTGTACCCAATACCGCTTCTGGCCGTGTTGCATGAATGAGGCTACTATTCAGTCATCGTGGCGAGTGGCTGAGCGGGATGTGCTCCTGGCTGCTCGGGCATTCGCGATTGCCTGGGCCGCTAGCTGTCTTGTCTCTACTCGCCCGTTCACGTAGCCCACGTATATGAGCACGAAGGCGGCGATGGCGAGTGGGAGCATCAAGGCGACAAACGTCAAGTTCACGGCCCTTGGCGCGTGTGTCGTTGCTGTCACGATGGCCGTGAGGCCCGTAGCCGAGCTGGCGCCCAACGTGCCCACGCCGGTCCAGAGCCAGTGAAACGACGGTCCCTTATTCACTTGCTTCGTCTTACAGCTACGTGAGCCCGTCCGGGATGATCGTGGTGGCGCGTGCGAAATCCTCTATGTCGGGTATCGCGTGGTGCAGCCTGCCCAGGTCCTCAGCTGTCACGTTGACCACCAGATCAGTCTGAAGCTTCTCCGATCGCCACGCGTAGCGAAGGGCTGCATACAGTGCACCGTAATCATGGTGTCTGTAGCGCATGACGCGAAGGCCGGTGCCGAGACTGTCTGTGGTCAACTCGTCGACGATAGGCGGCTCGATCGCCCCAGGTCGTTCGCAAGGCAGAGCATCCGGAGCTGCTCGCCCCGGTCGCCGACGGCCTGCCAGATGCCTACGTGATAAGCAGCGGCATTAGCCGAGGCTTTTAGCAGTTATGAGCTATCCAAAGTCGGCAGCACCTGCCGTGAGGAGGGCGGTTGTGAAGTCACGGTTCAGTTCCCTGGCGCGACGGATACACTTTGCGAGTGTGCTGGGTCTGAAGACTGTCTGGAGGCGGCCCGGACCGTTGGTCTGGTTGTGTTCGTGCTGGTAGACGCGCCCGAAGTCGACTACCCACAGCCTGCCGTTCAGCTTGATGACGGTCCCGGCGCCCACACGGCGCACCCACTTGGGAGTGACAATCTGGACGGAGGTTACGGGCGCCGCGTCGATCACCCCCGCTGTCTCCACGCTCAATGTGACGTGCCCGTCCGCGACCTCCACGCGGCATGGCCAATACCCCGCCCCCTTCTTCAGTTTGCCGTCGGCAGCGCCGGGGGCGACCGCGCAGTAGTCGTGGGAGAACGCGGTAGTCAGGGTCTTCTCCATGCGGTCAAGCGCGGGCGAGTCTTCGGCTGAGCATGATCTGGTTTGTCTAGGCATCTCAGGCGACACCTTGTTTCAAAGGCACCCAGGCAGCCGCGCGTGCCAGCTCCTCGATGTCGGGCGTGGCTTGCTGCAGCCGACCCAGATCAGGGGAGCCGGTGAACATGCGCACCGCGGTGGCGAATTCGTCCGAGCGCCACGCGTAGTTCAGGTACCCGGTGACAACGTCTTTGTTGCGGGTATATGCGACCACCTTGATTCCGGCTCCGAGTTTCTCGGTAGAGAACTCCTCGATGACTGGTGGCTGCATGGTCGTCGGGTCATTGGCGTGGGTGAGTATCCGTAGTTGCTCGGACCGGTCGCCTGCGGCTTCCCAGATGCCGAAGCTCACCATCAGGGGTGCCAGTCCGATGCGGGGCAGGTGAAGGAAGCCCATGTGCATGGCCATGTTGCTGTAGGCGTAGGCGTGTATCTCGCTGAGCATGCGCGCCATGGTCTTAATTTCACGTTTGCCGTAGGGCTGTCTTGTCCGTGACCACCACTCTTCTGCGTACAACTTGGCCCACGAATCGCGGTCGAATCCCTCGGGGAAGACCGGCTGGCAGGGGATCCAGATGTTCTGGTTGTAGGCGACGCTGATCCAGCCGTGGCGGCTTAGCTGGTAGGGCTGTGGCGGGACAGGCATTGTCACTCAGCTCCGTTACCGTACTGCTCATCGCGGACTGTATCGGAAGTCCAGCGGAATGTCAGCATGATCGAGTCGAACAGTTGCGCCAGAAGCTTGGCGAACTCACCATGCGGGTTGCCGTCGCCCGGGGTGGAGAATGTGATGATGAGCCACCAGCCAGGATGGTCGGGTAGCGGCAGGATGTAGTCCACGCGCAACGTGCCGATCAGCAGGCCATTCCGGGCGTCCGCATCGGTTGTTCTCTCACTCCGGACTCCGGCTATACCATCGATAGTGACCCGGCCCGTCTCTTCTGTTTCTGCTATAAGACGGCTGATGACCTGGGCGTTATCTATGGATCGAAGCGCGGGAAGAGTTCCGCATGACACGATGAACGACGCGGGGACGACGGTGCCGTGCACTGGTTCCGTCGGCAAGTAGAGATCCACGCCACCGGCTTGGCGGGCGTTTCGCGTCATCTCGGTCAGGCGCTGCTCGATTCTGATCCGGTACGGTGCTGCCTGATCAGGGGATACGTGGCGGGGAAGTCTGGCGAATGCCTGCTCGCTGATGTTACGGATCGCGGCCTTGGTCCCGTGCCGGATAGGTATCTTCCGCCAGCCGGGCGGCAGGACAATGGAATATCCGGTCGTAAGGCCTACGGTCCCATTAGATGGGCGCGGCTGGATGTCCGTCCCGGATAGCGGCGGTGCTTGGGGACGCATTCTTCAGCCCCCGGCCGGTGCCCAGAGGTGGTTGTTGTACCAGTGGTACAGCGGCGGGATATCTGCCTTGAGGATTGGGTCGTTGAACCAATCCAGCTCAACGCCGCCTAGCGCTGTGCCGGAGATGCCGGTGACCGATCCGGCCCCGGCACTGACGCCGGTGATAGTCAGCAGGTGTTGTGCGCGGTCGGCGTATAGGCTCAGGTCCGATATAGGTGTAGTGAATCTGTTGGCCAGCGAGATGATTCTTGCGTAATTGCTCTCTTCGCCGCCGAACGCGCCCAGGCTGGCCATAACTTTAGCGAAGCCTGACAGCGTCGCCCCGTTCGCCAGGCTCGGCGCGAATCTGGCCACCTGGTTGGCCATCCGGACCGAGTCGGAGCCGACCTGAGCCGCCCACTTTTCAAGCATCGCCGCGCGGGGAGTCTCGTTTGCGATATCAGTAACCAGTTCCGAGGTGTAGGCGCCCCGGGCGGCGCCCTCAACCACCGGCACCATCTTCGCAGCGACAGTGCCCGCCCAACGGCCAACCCCGAACGAGGCCAGGGCGACGGCGTCGAAGGCGAAGTCCCGCCAGGCCCCGTTCCCGGTTAGCGCGAGCACTTCCCGGCCCTCGGCGGCGAAGGCAGTCGCGACAAATGCTCCCAGGACCAGGGCGTCGACGACCACATCAAGGCCGGGAATGAATTGCGCGATGACAAACGCGAGGACGCCCGCTATGGTCGCGGCCACTTCCAAGACCGTAGAGACATCCTTGATCGCCCATGCGACGTCACCGACCCAGTGATCGATGTGGCCGACGATTTCGCCCCAGAGGCTCTCGTGGTCGGTGAGGGAGTCGTTGCTGGCCTGGTTGATCTTGGCGGCGTAGTAGGCGGCGTGAGTGTCGCGAAGTGTGGTGGCGCGGGTCAGTAGCGCCTTTGCGGCGTCGAGTTGATCCTCGGCGTTCCGTATCGAGGAGTGGTAGTCAGCGATCTCCTGCTTCTGTATCGCGGTCAGGTTCGGGTCAGAGGGGAGCATGACCGATCGGTGAAGCTTCGCGTAGGGAACCTCGGCTTCATTCAAGGCTCGGAGGGACAGGGCCTGGGCTTGCTCCAGTTCCGGAACCCATCCGGATAGGGCGGAGGAGACCTTCTGGTATCTGGCCGCCACCGCTTGAAGAGATCCGGCGAGGCTCAGCGCTTCGGATCGGATCTTGTCGGCGTGCTGGCCCTTCTCGGTGTTATCGCTGGCGATCTTGCGCATGGCGGTGACTTGCCCGGCGATGGTCCTGGCGACCGAGGCCAGGTGGGCGGCTTCGGCGCTGACGGCTTGCGGGTCCCCCGGGACCGGGTCGGTGTCCAGGCCGAGCGGCTGCCATTGGTAGCCCGGCGGTCGTCCCATTTGTGTCACCCCCTGCTGTTCGCGCTATTTCCTGGTCAGGTCGGCTGCCAGCTGGCTGTCGGCATGGTGGAAGTCCTGCGCGGTTGTGGTGACCATGCGATCGAGGTTCCGCATGGTGGACAGCAGCGTCTTGCGGTGGCTGGACCAGTTCCCGGCGAAGGCCCCCATGGCGCCGGTGATCGCATCAGAGCCGAACGCTGAGTTGTAGGCGCTGGCCTGGTCCTCGATGTGCTGGAACTCCCCGGTCAGGCCGTTTAAGGTGCTGTGGATCGACGCGAGCAGCTGATAATCCACCCTCAGGTCGGCCATTTCGTCACGTCCTCCATATGTCCGTCGCGTGCGGGTCGGGTAAGCATGTGCGCGGTCAACCACCCATACCACGCAATACAGTCTCAGCCCGGTTCAGCCACGGCAACTTGATCCCTCAGTCGCATCATCCATTGACACGGAGATGGGATTGACCGCCGCGCCTGTTCGTATCACCGCGATTTACCAGCCTCTATCCTTGCCTTTTCGTGAAGTCGGTTCCGGAACTGCGATACGGATAAATCAGGACATGTACGTATATATCTGATCAGTCGTATTTACGGGCGGCTGCAGCCGCGATGATCGTTTGCGGTAATGTGACCTGCGTGTCCTGGCAGCAGCACGAGATCTGGATGCCGCGGCAGAAAGATCTCTTACCAATTCATTACGTATGGCTGGCAGATCGGGCGGCAGGCGGTTCGGTCGTGATCACGTTTCCAAGTAGACCAGGTGAGACACCGCGCTACCGCTGGCGATAGCCGTCGCCTTTCCCGGCCTGCGCAGCGTAAGAGGCCTGGGGAGGGCGGCATTATCGTATGCGTCTCGTCTTGCAGACAATTTACGCAAGTGCGGCATATCGGCTCCTTCCAGCAGTCCTTCCCTCTCGCACCTGAGCGTCATTCGGATCGCGCCACTGCCCTTTCGTCACTGATTGGCTTACGCAATTCTTACCGGCCGAACCTGCTCGCGCGCCGGGGCCGTTGTATGGGGGTGCAAGGGATTTGACCGCGGGGCGGGCGGGCTCGCTCCGGCCCGATCGACAGGAAGGAACGGCCGTGCCGAACGTGAACGTCACTTACGGGGAGATGCAGTCCGCTGCCCGGCAGCTTCAGGCGGGCGAGCATCAGATCGAGGGGGACCTGACCAGGCTGAAGCATCTGGTGGATCAGCTCGTCGCGGGCGGGTACGTGACGGATGCGTCTAGCCGCCAGTTCGAGGCGTCCTACACGCAGTTCCACTCGGGGGCCAGCAAGATGATTCAGGGTCTGAACGGGATGAGCCAGTATCTGGACGCCGCGGTGAAGGCGTTCCACGACACCGACGCCCAGCTCGCCGCCTCGCTCAAGCACTGACGCTCCCGCAGGGGATCCGCGGCCAGGGCGGGTTCCTCCGCGGACCACGTAAGGAACGGCGGAGGGGAGCGTTCATGCGGGTGGCGGTGACGGTCGTTTCGCCGCCGACGGGCCAGCGGGTTGATGTGGTGATCGACGCTGATCCGGAGACCATGGTCGGCGACGTCGCGGTGCACCTTGATCACTTTCTCCATGGGGAAGCCGCGGCCGCGGTATCGGGCGGGGCGCAGATCCTTCGGTTTCCCAGGCCGCTCACGGCACCGGCCTTCCCGGGCTCAGGCATTGCGGGCCTCGGCCCGGATGGTTTCCAGGCCATGGCGGCGGGCTACCCAGCGGCTGCCGCTGCGGCCCACACGCCGCCGCTGTTCGTCAAATATCAGCAGGTCCCGCCGGATATCTCGCTCGTCCAGTCGCCGATCCGCGACGGCGTCGTGCTTAGCATGACCGACCCGGCTGGATGCGCACGCCCCGAACCGGCCGGGGTGGCGGAGATCCGCACCTGCGGCGGCCCTGCGGCCGGGACGCTGCACCGGCTCCCGTTCGGCGAGGCTGACATCGGCGGCCCCGGCTCAGGCCGCGGCGACGGCCTGGTGACCGGCATGCCGGACATCGTGATCCCCGATCCGGCCATCCCGCCGGTGGCCTTCCGGGTGCTCATCGGCGCACGCGGTTTCCAGGTCGCACCCTACGAAGGCATCGAGGTCCTGCTGGACCGGCAGCCGCTGGAATCGGCCGCGTACTGGCGCCCCGGCCAGCAGGTCGCGATCGGTGCCACGCTGCTGGATATCACCCCCTATCAGCCGCCCGACGCGGCGCTGCGCCCGGCCGAGGACGCCGCCACGCTGGAGTTCAACCGTCCGCCCCGGCTCCTCCCGCCCGGCCACGCCGTCAAGTTCACCCTTCCGCAACCGCCGGGCCGGCCCGAACGCCGCCCGGTCCCCATCCTCATGGCGGTCGTCCCGGTGCTGCTCGGCGTGGGCATGGCGTTCTTCCTCCGGCAGGTGTACATGCTGGCCATGGCGGCGTTCAGCCCGGTCATGCTGCTCGGCTCCTATATCAGCGACCGCCGCCACGGCCGCAAATCCTACGCCCGCCAGCTCGCCGACCACCGCGACCGCAAGGCCCGCATCGAAGCCGACGCCCGCGCCGCCCTGGACGCCGAGCGCCTGCGCCGCCGCCACGACTGCCCGGACCCCGCCACCGTCTTCTCCACTGCCACCGGCCCGCGGCGCCGCCTGTGGGAACGCCGCCGCACCGACCCCGACTACCTCCTCCTCCGCGCCGGCACCGCGGACCTCCCCTCTGCCGTGGAGCTGACCGACCCCACCGCCGATGAGCACTGCAGGCGCATGTTCTGGCTGATCCCCGATGCGCCTGTGACAATCGGTTTGAACGAACGTACGGTGGCTGGTCTCGCGGGACCCGCCGACCTCCCCAGGGCGGCCGCGCGGTGGCTAGTCGCCCAGCTGGCCACCATGCACAGCCCCGAAGACGTCCAGATCTGTATCCTCACCGATGCCACCGGCCAGCCCGGGTGGGAATGGGCCCGGTGGCTGCCCCACTGCCGCCCCGCCGAAAGCCAGGACTGCACCACTCTGATCGGCACCGACGCCGAGACCGTTGCCGCCCGCATCGCCGAGCTCGTCACCATCATCTCTGCCCGCCGCAGCCATCTTCGCGATAATGGGATTGACCGGGCCAGGTTCTCGCATGATATCGTAGCGGTGTTCGATGGATCCCGCAAGCTGCGGTCGCTGCCCGGGGCGATACAGGTCCTGCGGGATGGGCCGCAGGTCGGCGTGTACTCGATCTGCCTGGACGCTGATGAGCGGCTGCTTCCCGCCGAGTGCCAGGCCGTCGCCGCTGTCAGCCCGGACGGCACGCTGGCCGTGCAGCAGATGAATCAGCCGCCGGTTCGCGGCGTGCGGCCCGAGTACGTTACGGCCGGGTGGTGCGAGACGCTGGCGCGGTCGATCGCCCCGGTGCGGGATATCAGCGGAGATGGTGAGGTGGCCGCGTTGCCGGGGGCGTGTCGGCTGCTGGATGTGGTCGGCCTGGAGCCGCCGTCGGCGGAGGCGGTGGTGAGCCGGTGGATCAACACCGGGCGGTCGACGTTCGCGGTGATCGGGGAGTGCTACGACGGGGCGTTCGGTATTGACCTGCGCCGGGACGGGCCGCATGGGCTGGTCGCCGGGACGACCGGGGCGGGTAAGTCGGAGCTGCTGCAGACGATCATCGCGTCGCTGGCCGTGGCGAACCGGCCGGATGCGATGAGCTTCGTGCTGGTCGACTACAAGGGCGGCAGCGCGTTCAAGGACTGCGCCCACCTTCCGCATGTGGTGGGCATGGTCACCGACCTGGACGCGCACCTGACCCAGCGGGCGCTCACGTCGCTGTCGGCGGAGCTGACCAGGCGGGAGCGGATCCTGGCCGCCGCCGGGGTCAAGGACATCGAGGACTACACGACCTTGCTGGACCGGGCGGCTCGCGGCGGGCGTCGCGATGCTGGCGGGGACCGGCGGGAGCCGCTGCCGCGGCTGGTGATCGTGATTGACGAGTTCGCGTCGCTGGTGCGTGATCTGCCGGAGTTTGTCGCCGGGCTGGTGGGGATCGCGCAGCGGGGCAGGTCGCTGGGGATACACCTGATCCTGGCTACCCAGCGGCCTTCAGGGGCGGTGTCGGCGGATATCCGGGCCAACACGAACCTGCGGATCGCGTTGCGGGTCACCGATGCGACCGAGAGCGCCGATGTGATCGACGCGCCGGACGCGGCGCGGATCGCCCGGACCACGCCGGGACGCGGGTACGTGCGGCTCGGGCACGGGTCGCTGGTACCGTTCCAGGCGGCCAGGGTCGGCGGGCCGCGGCCCGGCGCCGCTGCCGTGACCAGGCCGTGGATCGTGCCGGTGGAGTGGGGTGGCCTGGGCAAACCGGAACTGCAGCGCCCGGCGGCGCGGCAGGACGCCGACGAGGTCACCGATCTGCGGTTGCTGGTCGGCCAAGTGCGGCGGGCCGCTGACCAGCTGCGTGTTCCAGGGCAGCGCAGTCCGTGGCTGGCGCCGCTGCCCTTGGTGGTGCTGCTGTCGGATATCGCTCGCCCCGGGGCTGGGAGGAGAGACGGTGGGGAGGCAGAGACGCCGTTCGGGATAATGGATCTTCCTGGTTTGCAGCGGCAAGAGCCCGCCGTGCTCGAGCTGAGCGGGTTTTCGCATCTGATGGCGGCGGGGGCGCCGCGGTCGGGGCGGTCGCAGCTGCTGCGGGCGGTAGCGGCGTCGGTGGCGGTGAACGCGAGTGCGGCCGATGTGCACCTGTACGGGATCGACTGCGGGAACGGGGCGCTGGGGCCGGTCGCGGATCTGCCGCACTGCGGCGCGGTGGTGATGCGGACCCAGCTGGAGCGAGCCGCGCGGCTGCTGCGGCGGCTGGCAGCGGAGCTGGAGCGGCGGCAGGACCTGCTTGCTTTGGGCGGGTATGCGAGTGTCGCTGAGCAGCGGGCTGCGGTTGGGGAGGGGGAGCGGCTTCCGCGCATCGTGGTGCTGCTGGACCGGTGGGAAGGGTTTACTTCGACGCTGGGGGAGGTGGGGAACGGGGAGCTGACCGATGTGATCACCCGCATCCTGGCCGAGGGTGCCAGCGCCGGGGTGCATCTGGTGATGACCGGGGACCGGTCGCTGCTGGCCGGGCGGATCGCGGCGATGTGCGAGGACAAGCTGGTGTTCAAGCTGGCCGAGCGGGACGACTATGCGCTGGCCGGGCTGCGGGCGCGGGAGGTGCCTTCGGATGTGCCTCCTGGACGGGCGTTCCGGGCCGGGAGCGGAGTGGAGGTGCAGGTCGCGTTGCTGGCCGAGGATGCGTCCGGGCAGGGGCAGGGTGCGGCGCTACGGGAGATCGGCGCGTGGGCTGCTGCTCTGGATTCGGATCTGCCGGGGGAGTTGCGGCCGTTCCGGGTGGATGTGCTGCCTTCGCGGATCTCGTTCGAGGAAGCGTGGGAGCTGCGGTCTGCTTCCGCGGGGGCGTTGTGGGGACTGGTCGGGGTCGGCGGGGACGAGCTGACGGCGCTCGGGCCCGACCTGTCTGAAGGAGTGCCCGCGTTCATCGTGGCCGGACCCGCGCGATCCGGGCGGTCGGCTGTGCTGGTCTCGATGACCCGGTCGTTTGTTGCTGGAGGAGCGCAGGTGGTCCTCGTGACGCCGCGTTCCTCGCCGTTGCGATCGCTGGCTGCGCTGCCGGGCGTGATCAAGTCGTTCGAGGAGCCGGCGCTCGGCGAGGAAGAGTTCGCTGCCGCGCTCGCGGCGCTCACCGGGCCTGGCGTAGTGGTGATTGACGACGCGGACCTGGTGCTGGACTGTGAGGCGGGCGGCGAGCTGAGCCGTCTTGTCAGCCGCGGGGCCGAGCGGCCGCTGGCACTGGTGGTTGCCGGGGATAGCGAGGTTTTGGCTGGTGGGTTCGGTGGCTGGCACGTCGATGCGCGCCGCGCTCGCCGTGGTTGCCTCACCGCGCCGCAGTCCCTGCCCGAAGGCGATCTGGTGGGTGTGCGGCTCACTCACGCGCAGATCGGCCACGCGGTCAAACCTGGACGGGCGCTGTTGCATCTCGGCGATGGGAACCTGGTCACCGTGGCGGTGCCCTCTTTGTAGATCGGCGATAGCAAGGGCACTTCTTGTGGCAAGCCGTTGCGTTTCGCAACATTGCCAAAAGCAACGGCTTACCATTTCTCCATGCCGGATGGGGCGCGTAGGAACCCGGACTGGGAGTGGGACGAGCTCGTTCTTGCATGCGATCTTGTGATGCGGAACGGCGGTCATTGGCTTCCCGCTGAGAATCCACAGGTCATCGAGCTGTCTGAGCTGCTCCAGCGGATGACGCTGCATCCGCGCGAAGTGAGGCGAGCCGATTTCCGCAACCCAAATGGCGTTGGCCGTAAGACCGCTGACATCGCTACCGCACTCCCCGGGTATGCAGGTCGCCCGACCAATGGGGGCAGACGGGATAAAGAGGTCATCGCCAAGTTCCTCGCCGAGCCCGATGTGATGCACAGCGTCGCCGATTCGATACGGAAGTCCGTGGCCGAAGGTGAGCCGACGGACCTCCCTCGCGAGGTCGGCTACGACAACGAGAGCGAGATGGAGGGCCGCTATCTCCTTCGCTGGCACGCGTATCGAGAACGAAGCCCCGTGCTACGGCGCAAGAAGATCAACAGCGTCCTAGCACAGCACGGGTCTCTGGCCTGTGAAACCTGCGGTTTCGACTTCGGCCAGACCTACGGCGAGCGAGGGCGGGGCTTTATCGAGTGCCATCATGTGGATTCTCTGCGCGCGGGCGGCGAGGGTCCCAGGACTATCCGCGATCTTGCATTGCTCTGCTCTAACTGCCACCGCATGATCCACACCAAGCTCCCATGGCCGAGCCCTGCCCAACTTCGTGACATTATCCACGCTCAGGACGAAAGCCAGCGGAGCTAATGCCGCCATGGCGCTTCGAGATATCACGCGCTCTCACGTCCTAGCGGCGATCGCGGAGTACGACCGGATCGGCCAGGAGGAGTTCCTGCTCCGGTACGGGTTCGGCCGCGCGCGTTCGTACTTGCTTCTCCACGGTGGAAAGACCTACGATTCGAAAGCGATCGTCGGCGCTGCTCATAGCTTCCTGCCAGGGAATCGGCCGCTGGCTGCGAGGGAATTCAGCGGTGGCGAGGCGACGGTCGGTCGCCTGCTAAGTCGGCTCGGCTTTACATTCCAGGCCCCCGGAGACCTGAGCACTGGGGAACTCGTCAGGCAAATCACCACTCTGATGGTGGATCGATCTTCGGGTCGGCCTGCGCTGTATCAGCCCATCACGTTGCTGTGGGCGATTGGCCGGGCGTACCGCAATGCCTTGGGCTTTAGGCTTTTACGCCTTGATGGGCGGTTTCCCTGCTGGTAACGGATCGTGGCCGCCGCCGTTTTCCGGGCACGGCCGCGGACGGCGTGACGGGCCTGCGG
>Ga0213881_10000072_pt1 | contig 84090 bp, 82 predicted proteins | sample BarmaccoBMER_R08_FD_160104 | JGI IMG/M metagenome (GOLD analysis project Ga0213881, IMG submission 160104) | Barbacenia macrantha exposed rock microbial communities from rupestrian grasslands, the National Park of Serra do Cipo, Brazil - ER_R08 ...
TGGACAACTACAGCGACGCCTACGCCAGCAACCAGTACCGGGCGCTCCAGCAGTTCTTCCGGTGGTGGTCAGCGGAGGAAGACCTGCCCGACCCCTTCGCCAGGCTCCACCCTCCAAAGGTGCGCGATCGCCTACCTGACTTGGTGGCGGCCCAGCCGATCGAGGCGCGGCTCCCGGGGACGGTGCTGCCAGCCGAGACGCGAGCGGCGCTGACCGACTCGCGGTAGGGGGCGATGGTGTGCGGGCTGGCACCGCGCTGGGTAATCAGCCGGTCGGTGAAGAAGGCTTCCAGGATCGGCGCCAGCACGGTCATGACGGCCTCCCGTCGGCGCCGTGCGGGCGGGGTGGCGGTGCCGGCCAGGACCACGGGCCGGGCGAAGTTTCCTGCACGCCGCGCTGCTGGACCCGGTGCCCGGTGCTGGTGATGATCGGCCGCCGCGTGAACGCGGTGCGGATCGAAGGTTCGAGGACGGTCAGCTAGGCCATCGGGGCCCGTGACAGCCGAAGTCAGCCGATCCTTTCGGCCAGCGACACGATGATCCCGTCCGGTCCGCGCACGTAGGCCATGAGCCACAGTTTCTCGTATCGGCCGATGCCGCCGACCAGGCCATAGCCGTCTGCGGCCAGCTGGTCGACGGTCGCGTGGAGGTCGTCGACTTCGAAGGCCACGTTGCGCAGCCCGAGTTCGGTGGACATCGCGGCGGGGGATCCGGGCTGATGATCGGGCCGGGTGAAGCTCGACAGCTCTACTCCGGGGCCTCCGCCGGCCAGACGCAGCATGACGATCTCGCTGCGTGAGTCGGGGATGCCGATGACGGTGTCGACGAACTCGCCCTCCATGGGCATCCGGCCCTCGACCTCGAGGCCCAGCGCGACGAAGAACGCGGTGGCTTGGTCGAGGTCGGCGACGGTGATGCCGACGTGGTCGAAACGCTTGACGTGAGGCATGAAATCCATTCCTTCTGTTGTGGCGTGCGGTCTGGCCGGAAACGGCAGTGCCTGAGGGGTGTTCAGTCGTGTGGTGTGAGCAGGACGACCGGGATCTGACGTTCGGTCTTGGCTGCGTACTCCTCGTACAGCGGGAAGATGCGCACCATCTGCGGCCAGAGGGCCTCGCGTTCGGACGGGGACGCCAGGCGCGCCCGGGCGGTAAAGCGTCGACTTCCCGCCTGGACTCCGACGCTGGGCTCGGCTTGCAGGTTGTGGAACCAGTCCGGGTGCTCGTCGGCGCCGCCTTTGGAGGCGACGACGACGAAGTCGTCCCCGGACGTTCCGTAAATCAGACAGGTGCGGCGCGGCTGCCCGCTGGCACGTCCGGTTGTGACGAGTACGAGCATGCGCACGCCGTTTGCTTCGTGTCCTTCGGTTCCGCCCGAGGCGAGGTAGGTCCGGGTCTGCTCGGCGACCCAGTCCCATTGCGAGTCGGTGGCGCGGTCAAGATCATCCGCGACGGCCACGTCAGTCTCCTTTCCTTGCGATGTTGGATGCGGGCTGGTCGCCCGCAGTTACTTGTAGGACGGAGCTGTCCGCCGGTCTCGACATCCCTGGTTCGCCTGTTGTCGATCGAGCTGGCTTGGTCATGTCACGTCTGCTGTCATTTCCGTGGTTCGGCGGGGCGGACCGGGAGGTCGTAGAAGCGGCGGGCGCTGGAGCCGATGCGATCGAGGTCCGTGCCGTAGATGTGCAGAGAGATGGAGGTACTGTCGCTGACGTTGCGGACGCGGTGGATGTCGCCGGGCGGGGCGAAGCCGGTGACCTCGCCGGCCTGGTTCGGGTTGCTGCCGGCCTCGATCAGAGCGGTGCCGTCCTCGGAGAGGGTGTAAAGGTCTTCGTACTCCACGCCGGCCAGGATGCCGAACACGCACCAGGTCACGTGGTCGTGGACGCGGGTCAGCGCGCCCGGCTGCCAGACGATGGCCAGCATCGAGAACGAGCCGTCCGGCTCCACATGCAGGCGGTGACTGCGGTAGGTATCGCGCTCACCGGTGAGCAGATCGGCGGGTAGCAGTCCGGGCGACGGCAGGTGCCCGCGCAACGCGTCGGCCACATGGGACGCGGTGTCGCGCCAGCCGGTGCCGCGGGCGACGGCCGCGCGCACGGCGGTGACCAGTTCGGGCCGTTCGGTGGCGGGGCGCGCGGTTAGGGTGGTGCTCATGGTGTCCTCCTCTGCCGGGTGCCTTTAGCGTCCCTCCGGAGGGCAGGTGCGGTCATCCGTGCTGACCGCAGACCACCACGGATGCCGCCACGGAAAGGGGGCGCGGTGACGGAGCGGATATCTGAGCGGGAGGCCGAGGTGCTGGCCGCGCTGGGCGCGCGGCTGTCCAACGCGCAGATCGCGCACCGGCTGCACATCTCCGTGCGCACCGTGGAAAGCCACGTGTCGTCGTTGCTGCGCAAGTACGGGGTGACGGACCGGTGGGCGCTGGCGGAGCTGGCCCGCTCGGGGGGGCGGGAGCCGGCCCGCATCGCCGGCCTGCCCGCGTCCGGGACGACGTTCATCGGCCGCGCCGCCGAGCGCGCCGCCGTGCTGGCCGCGATCGAGGAGGCCCGGCTGGTGACTCTGCTGGGTCCGGGCGGCGTGGGCAAGACCCGGCTGGCCGCGGTGGTGGCGGAGGATACCGTCGCGCTGTTCCCGTCCGGCGGGGCGTTCGTGGACCTGGTGCCGGTGCGCGACGGGTTCGTGGCCCGGGCGGTCGCGACCGCGCTGGGGGTGACCGAGGGCTCGCACCAGCCGCTGGCCGAGGCGGTCGCGGCGCGGCTGGGCACCGGGCGGTGGCTGCTCGTCCTGGACAACTGCGAGCACGTGATCGACGAGGCGGCCGAGTTCGCCGAGCGGATCCTGGCCGCCTGCCCGGGCACCCGTGCGCTGGTGACCAGCCGGGAGCGGCTGGGCATCCCGTGCGAGCGCAGCGTGCCGATCGCTCCGCTGCCACTGGGCTCGGACGCCGAGCGGCTGTTCCGCGACCGGGCGCTGGCCGCGGACCCGCAGTTCGTGGCGGAGCCTGCGGTGATCGCGGAGCTGTGCGCGCGGCTGGACGGGCTGCCCCTGGCGATTGAGCTCGCCGCAGCCCGCGCCGCGTCGCTGGGCCCTACGGGTCTGCTCGCGGCCCTCGACGACGCGCTGCGGCTGCTGTCCGGCGTGCGCGGCGGCGACGAGCGGCACCGGTCCCTGCGCGCGGTGCTGTCCTGGAGCTATGAGCTGCTCGGTGAGGAGGAGCAGACGCTGTTCCGTCGGCTCGGGGTGTTCGTCGGGGCGTTCGACATCGACGCCGCGGCGGCGGTCGGCGGGGACCGGGCGAGCGTCGCGGACCTGCTCGGCCGGCTGGCGGACAAGAGCCTCGTGGTTCACCTGCGCGGGCGGGTCAGCCGGTGGCGGCTGCTGGAGACGGTACGGGCGTTCGCTTTGGCCCAGATGTCGGCCGCTGGTGAGGAGGACAAGACCCGGGCGCGCCTCCTGCGCTGGGCCGCCGACGCGGCAGGCGCCACGGAGGCCAGGCTCGGCGGGCACGTGTGGCGGGAGGACTTCGACGCTATGGCCGCGGACTTGCGGGCCGCGCTGGCCGCGTCCGGCGGTCCGGATGACGTGACGCACCGGCTGGCGCGTGCCCTGGCGCACCTGACCTTCGCCCGCCGCCACCTGCTGGAGTCCTTCGCGCACCACCGGACCGCCGCCGCGGTCGCGACGAGCGCCGCTTCGGCCGCGCGCGACCTGCGGGCGGGAGCCGGGTGCGCGCACGTAAGCACCACGTCCAACCAGCACGTGTACGAGCTGCTGCTGGAGGCGGCCGGGCAGGCCAAGCGGGCCGGCGATGAACGGGGCCGGGCGATCGACCTGGCACGCGCGGTGGAAACGGCGTGCCGGTACCCCGAGGCGTTCGAGACGGGAATCCCCCGCGAGCGCCTCCTCGGCCTGTTCGACGACGCGGTCGCGGCCGGACCCGCCGACGATCCGGAGGTGGCGGCGTGCGTGGCCGTTACCCGGGCGTGGCTGGCCGGCCCGGACCGGGGGGCGCCGGACCTCGCGCTCGTGCCGGCCGCCGTCGCCGCCACCCGGGCGACCGCGGATCCGGTACTGATCAGCTCCGGGCTGTGCGCGGCGGCGGCCGCGGCGCTGCGCGCCGGACAGCTGCGGGAAGCCAACCGCATCACCCGGGAACGCCTGCGGCTATTGCCGTCCATGGATCGCGACGACCCGTACTGCGCGCCGGAGATCTGCAACACCTACGGCCGGGCCTGCATCTACGCGATCATGACCGGTGACCTGCGCGGCGCGATGGCCGCGGCGCGGGCAGGCATCGACGACGACCTGCTGCGCGACACGCACATCACGGCCAGCCGCCTAGTCCAGCCGCTCGCGCTGACCGGGCGATTCCGCGACGCGATCGGCCACGCCGGGCGGATGTGGGATCAGTGGGAGCGGGCCGGGCGCCCGGCCCCGCTCTGGATGCTGCCGGCGGTCTGCACGACCGTGCTGGCCTGCGCGATGCTCGAGGACCCGGACTCGGTTTCGTTGTGGCGGTCCCGGGCCGCGGAGGTGGCCGGCGGCACCCTCGGCACGGCGCCCGTCGCGGTGTTCGTCGACGCCCGCCTGGCTGTCCACAGCGGACGGTTCGACGACGTCGAATCCCTCGTGCGCAAAGCCTTCGCCATCAACGCGCCGCTGGACCCGTACCTGGCGTACGCGCGTGCGGCCGGAGCGGAGCTGGCCGTGGCGGCACGGCTGCCCGACGCGGCGGACCTACTCGCGGCCGCCGCCCCGCTCGCCGAGGAGAACACCTGGGCGACGGCCTGCCTCGCCCGTGCGCACGGACGCCTACACGACGATCGCGCCGAGCTGACTCGCGCGCTCATGGTGTGGGAACGCCTGGACGCGCAAGCGGAACGGGACTACACCCAAACGCTGCTGGCGCAGCTCTAGTCACGGCCGCCGCCCGCGCCAGCACGCTCCCCACGCCACCTACCCTCCAACCAGCAGACGACGTTCCGGACCAAGACGACCTCCTGACCGACACACGCTCACGCCGCGATGAGTGCGCCCGTCCAGCGACTCGTTACGCACATAACCGGACAATCAGTGCCCCTCACCTACCTGTTGCGACACTGAGAAGCTGGTCCCTGTTTTCACGGCCGCGGAGCTGGCGGCGCTGGAGCGGGCGTGCGCGGGCGGGGCTTCGTGCAGCGCCGGGACGCCGCGATCGTCGCGGTGTTCCGCGCGACGGTATCCGGCTGTCCGAGCTCGCCGCGATCCGGTACGCGGCACGGCGACGTCGACCTTCTTCGCTCGTTACCTCGCCTATTTCCTGGTAAGAGCGTTTGCCGCTAGTTTGACAGGCTACCGGCCGTGATATTGACCTCCGCTGGATCGTAGAACGTGCCGGACGGGGTAGGCGGCGGGTCATGGACGAAGACTGGCGCGTGACGGCGAGATTCACCGGCGAGCCACATGTTGTCCAGATACTGGAGGCACTGCGCCACCGTCGTCTGGCCGGTGAGGTACGCCGCCGCCTGGGTGAGGAGATCGTGGTCAGCTCAAGCGGGCGTCACATGTTCCTGTATGCCAGCAACGCAGAGGCGGCGGAAGAGGCCGCGCAGGTTCTCCGCGACGTGCTGGGCCAGCACGATCTGGCGGCCGACTTCAGGCTCGAGCGCTGGCATCCCCTCGAACAGCTATGGGACGACTCGCCGACCGGGATGCGGCACGATGCCGCCGAGGAACGCACTATCAGGCATGAACATGAGCAGTACCAGGAGCGTCAGCGGTCCCAGGAGACTGGCCTGCCGGAGTGGATGGTGCGCATGGAACTGCCCTCCCATCATGACGCGGTGGCCTTGGCGCAGCAGATGACCGCCTACGGGCACAGGGTGATCCGCCGCTGGAAGTTCGTGCTTGCCGGGGCTAGCTGTGAAGATGACGCCAATGTTCTTGCACGGAAGATCCGCGGATACGCCCCTGAGGGAGCGGCCATACGGACAGAGGGAGGAGCTGGCGGTCTCCGCAGCATGCCGTTCGCTGGCTTGTCCTTTCCGCCACCTGCATAGGACGCGGGCGGCGCCGATGCCGGCTCGCTGTCCTTGGCTGTATCCGGCCCGGTAGCCGGGCTCTTATCACGGGCAAACCGGGCGATGCCGGGATCATTCCGTGGTACTACGGCGGTGGCCAAGTGGGGTCCGTGGTCGGATGATCACGGTGATCGCGCTGGCTAGCGTCGGTGGCATGAGTATTGAGGCTTTCGCGCTGACCAAGCGGTACGGGGACAAGACCGCTGTCGATGATCTGTCGTTTACCGTGCGCCCCGGCATGGTGACCGGCTTCCTTGGAGTGAACGGCGCCGCGAAGACCACCACGATGCGGCTCATCCTTGGCCTCGACTCTCCCACCAAGGGGAGAGTCGCAGTCAACGGGAAGCGGTTCTCGGCGCTCTACAGCCCGATGCGGGAGCTAGGCGCGCTGCTGGACGCGAAGGCGGTGCATGGCGCCGCAGCGCGTACAGCCATCTGCTGTGCCTGGCGCAGACCAACGACATCCCGCGTCAGCGGGTTGACGAGGTGCTGTCCATCGTCGGGCTGCCGGAGGTGGCGCGCAATGCTGCTGGAAAGCCAGGACGACATGTCCGTGGCCGGCGAGGCCGCCGACGGCACGGAGGCGGTGCGCCTCGCCGCCGGGCTGCGCCCGGACGTCGTGCTCATGGATGTCCGGATGCCTGGCCTGGACGGCATTGAGGCGACCCGCCGCATCACGGGTACCGGCGGCCGGACGCGAGTGCTGATCCTGACCACTTTCGACCTCGACGAGTACGCGTTCGCCGGGCTGCGCGCCGGGGCCAGCGGTTTCCTGGTCAAGGACGCGCAGCCCGCCGAGCTCCTGGCCGGGATCCGCGCGGTGGCCTGCGGCGATGCCGTAGTCGCGCCCGCGCTGACCCGGCGGCTGATCGAGAAGTACGCGTACCTGCTGCCCTCCCGCGCCGACGCCGGGACCGCCGTCCCGGACCCCCGGCTGGCCGCCCTGACCGGCCGCGAACGCGAGGTGCTGGAGGCCATCGCCCGCGGCTGGACCAACAGCGAGATCGCCGGCCGGCTGCACCTGGCCGAGTCCACGGTGAAGACACACGTCGGCCGCATCCTGGCCAAGATCGACGCCCGCGACCGCGTCCAGGCAGTCATCTTCGCCTACGACACCCGTCTAGTGCTCCCGGCCTGAGGAGTTCTTATTTCAACGAACGGACTGTGGTGCTTGTCCCATAACGCGTGTGGCGGGATCCCGCGCAGGGTGTGGTCGGTGTGCGCGACGACCTCGTCGAGCAGTCGGTGCAGGTGGGCGCCACGCAGCCGGTACAGGCGGGCGCGGCCTTCGGCGCGCTGGTCGACCAGGCCGCTGATCCGCAGCTTGGACAGGTGCTGGCTGGCCGCGGTCGGCGTGCAGTCGGCCGCCTCCGCCAGTGCCGTCACTCCCAGTTCGCCTTCGCGCAGTGCCCACAGCAGCCGGAGCCTGGTCGGCTCCGCGAGCATCGCCAGAGTACCCACAGCGGTGGAGACCTGATCGTCCGTCAGAGGCTGTCCCGGCACTCCGTGCCCGTGGCCGGCGGCGTCCGGACGGCTGAGCTCACGCGCGAGGTCCATGAACGACATCTTCGCACCTGCAAAGAAAACGCAAGTAAGAGTCCCGTGTATATATATTCTCGCCTTCACTGATGTGAAGACGAGAATATATCATGGGCGAGTGAATACGCTGCCCGCGCTCCTGGTCGCCGCCGGCGGCGTCGGCTTCGGCCACGCTGTGATGCCAGACCACTGGCTCCCCCTTGCCGTCCTGTCCCGCACCAGCCGCTACCGCACCGCGCGCGTGGTGCGCCTCTCGCTAGCCGCCGCGCTCACTCACGTCGCCGTCTCCCTCATGCTCGGCGGGATTCTCGTCCTCATCGGCCTGCAGTTCCGCGCCACCGTCGCCCGCCACGTCGACCTCATCGTCGGCGGCATCCTGCTCGCCACCGGTGCCGTCTTCCTCGCCCTCGACCTGGCCGGCAAAGGCCACGGCCACAGCCACGACGGTGAAGGCCACCACCACGACCACGACCACAATCATGATGGTCACGTGCATGGAGTGACCGGCCTGCTCGTCCCATTCGGAGCCGCCGCCTCTCCGGACCTGACGATCCTGCCTGTCTTCCTGGCCGCCAGTGCCCTCGGCATCACCGCCTCCCTCGGCTCCCTGGCCACCTTCACCGCTGCCACCGTCGCCACCATCACCGGCCTGACCACCGCCACTGCTCTCGGTGCCCGCCTGTTCACCGCTGCGTGGATCGACCGTCGCGCAAACCTCATCACCGCGCTCACCCTGATGGCCATCGGCGCTCTGGTGGTCGTCGGCCTCATCTGAGGCGCGGCCTGCGGTACCGGTGTCCGGGATCCGCGTTACTATGGCTGCCGCCGGTACCGGCCGCTGGCGAGCGGCCGGCCGCCGGCAGGCGTGTCAGGCAGCGAAGCCGGTGAAGTCCGCCGCGGATAGCATCCGCGATGGGCCATTCCGGCGCTGTCCCGCAACTGTGACGGCCCGCACGGGCCCAAGCCAGGTCGCCTCCTGCCGCGCTCGACGTTATCGACCCTCGTGGGAAGGGTGATCCGTCCCGGCCCGCGACGGCACCTGGCCGCCGCCCCGGCGGTCTCGCCTTCCTTCCCGACTTCCCGGGAGGAAGTGGACTCAGTATGAACGCATCCCTCGCTGTCGGCGCACTCGCGGTGGCCGCCGCGGTGCTCCTGGCCGGTTGCTCCTCGAGCAGCTCACCGAGCGCGACATCAGCGTCAAGCGCGCCCGCCAGCGCCAGCCAGTACCCGATGACCGTGGCCGCCTCGAACGGCAAGGTGACCATCAAGGCCAAGCCGGACCGCATCATCTCGCTGTCAGCGACCGCGACCGAGGACCTGTACGCCGTCGGCGCCGGCAGCCAGGTGGTCGCGGTGGATTCCGACTCCGACTACCCGGCCAGTGCGCCGAGGACGAGCCTGAGCGGCTTGTCGCCGAACCTGGAGGCGATCGCGAAGTACCGGCCTGACCTGGTCATCGCCTCGCAGAACACCAGCGGGCTGGTGTCCAGCCTGACCAAGCTCGGCGTCCCGGTGCTGATCGAGTCCGCCGCCGCCAACCTGGACGACGCCTACGCGCAGATCGGCCAGATCGGCCAGGCGACGGGGCACGACGCGCAGGCGCAGCAGACGGTCACCACGATGAAGTCGCAGATCGCCTCGGATGTCAAGCAAGCCGGATCCAGCCACAAGGACCTGACTTACTACTGGGAGCTGAACGCGAACCCGTACTACTCGGCGACCTCGCAGACGTTCATCGGCCAGATCGTGGGTCTGTTCGGGCTGAAGAACATCGCGGACGCCGCGGACAAGGCCTCGGACGGCGGCTATCCCGAGTTGTCCCAGGAGTTCATCGTGTCCGCCCGGCCGCGGATCATCTTCCTGGCCGACAACCAGGTCGCCGATGGCGGCCAGACCCCCGCGGTCGTGGCCAAGCGGCCCGGCTGGTCGGTCGTCCCCGCCGTGGAAGACCGCGAGATCATCGGGCTGCTGAACGATGACATCGCTTCCCGATGGGGACCACGGCTGCCGCAGCTGGTCGCCCAGATCGCGCAGGCCGTGAAGGAAGCCGGGACATAATCAGGTGAACGCGAGTCCGCGGCGCACCGTCGCCGCTTACCTCATCGCGGCAGCCTTCCTGGTCGCCGCGATGGGAGTCAGCGCCCTGGTCGGCGCCGCGGACCTCAACCCGTGGGCGATCCTGTCCGCCCTGCTGCACCTGCCCTCAAGCCTGGATCCGCTGGACCGGGCCGTGCTGTTCCAGATCCGGCTGCCGCGCATAGTGCTCGGCGCGATGGTCGGCGGGCTGCTCGCGGTGGCCGGTGCCGGGTATCAGGGCGTGTTCCGCAACCCGCTGGTCGACTCCGGGATGCTCGGCGCCTCGGCCGGGGCCGGCCTGGGCGCGACGATCGCGATCGTGTACCTGCCTGGGATAGGGCCTGCCGCTGTGCCGGTCGCGGCGTTCGCCGGGTCGCTGGGCGGGGTCGCGGTCGCCTACCTGGCCGGAACCGCGGGCGGACCGGGCACGGCCACGTTGCTGCTGGCCGGAGTGGCCGTGAGCATGTTCCTCACCGCTGTGCAGACCTACGTCCAGCAGCGGTCGGCGTCGGACCTGCAGCAGGTCTATTCCTGGCTGCTCGGCTCGCTTTCCGGGGCGACCTGGCAGCAGGCGCTGGAGATTTTGCCGTACTCGGCGGTGAGCGTGGCGATCGTGCTGCTGCACGGACGGCAACTCGACGTGCTGTCGGTCGGTGATGACGAAGCCCGCACGCTCGGTGTCCATCCCGGGCGGATCCGGCTGATCGTGATCGCCGCCTGTGCGCTGGCCGCGGCCAGCGCGGTGGCGGTAAGCGGCCTGATCGGCTTCGTCGGGATCGTGGTGCCGCATATCGTCCGCCGCCTGGCGGGTACCTCGTACCAGCTCGTGCTACCACTGTCGTTCCTGGCCGGGGCTGGATTCCTGGTGCTGGCGGACACGCTGGCGCGGACCGTACTGTCGCCAGCCGAACTGCCGATCGGCGTGGTCACCGCGCTGGTCGGCTCACCGGTCTTCATCTGGATCTTGCGCAGCACCCGGTCGGTGCGCACATGAGCGCGGTCGCGGTGCGGGATCTCACGGTGGACCTGGACCGGACGTCAATCCTGCACGGAGTGTCCTGCGAGGCCGGATCCGGTGGCTGGCTCGCCCTGATCGGCCCGAACGGGGCTGGCAAGACCACCCTGCTGCGCGCCGTCGCCGGCCTGGTGCCGTATCGTGGCGAGGTGCTGCTCGACGGGGTCGGCACCGGATCGCTGAGCGGGCGCGACCGGGCCCGGCTGATCGCCTACGTGCCGCAGGAGCCGGTACTTCCGCCGGATATGACCGTGGCGGAGTACGTGCTGCTCGGCCGCACCCCGTACATCCGGTTCCTGGGCGGGCCGGGCCGTTCCGACCGTGAGGCCGCCGACCGGGCCGCCGGCCGGCTCGGCGTCGCCCGGTTCAGCGGCCGGCGGCTGGCCAGCTTGTCCGGCGGCGAGCGCAAACGCGTCGTGCTGGCCCGCGCGCTCGCCCAGGAGCCCAAGGTGATGCTGCTCGACGAACCGACCGCGTCGCTGGACATCGGCCACCAGCAGCAGGTCCTTGACCTGATCGACGAACTCCGCACGACCGGAGGCCTGACCGTGCTGTCCACCTTGCACGACCTCACTACCGCGGGACAGTACGCCAGCCAGCTGATGCTGCTGCACGAGGGACGGATCGAGGCCGCGGGCACAGCGGCCGAGGTGCTGACCGAGGAACGGATCGGCCGGGTCTATGCCGCGCACGTCTGCGTGACCACCGGTGCCGACGGCACGATCGTCACACCGCTGCGGGAGCGTGGCTAACACCGGCCGCCGGGTAACAAGCTGGCGCGGTATGCGGTCGCGCCGGCCAGCACAGCGGCGTACACCGCGCGGGCGATCCGTGCGCCCCAGTCCGACCTCGGTCCGGCGAAGTCCTCGGCTGTGCCGTCAGACGAGGCGGGGGCGGCCACGCACACCGCGTCTGTCGCGGTTCCGGTGCCAGGGAAATCCGCGTCGAGCACCGCCTGGGTCTTGGCCTCGGTCGCGGTGATCACGGCGTTCACCAGCGCCGCGTCGGTGAGCGGTACCGGTACCGAGACGATGATGTTGATCGTCCCCGGCGCCAGGTCCGGGTCGGCGGTTCCGGCGGGCGCCGCCGCCCACGTCGGCACCCGCAGCCCCGCCGTAACCGCTGCCTCCACACCCTCCTCCGGCCGCATGACCAGGTCGGTGACCTCCGCGGCCGTCAGCATCCCCGTCCCGGGCCCGGTCAGGCCGAGCCGGCCGGCCAGCTCCGTCAGGTGCCTGGCCGGGTCCGTCCGCGCGTACCGTCCGGGCACCTGCGCGTTGAGCGCCCATTCCCGCGGCCCGATCCCGCCGCCGAGCACGCCGCTGGAGATCATCCGGTAGCCCGGACCGGGATGCCAGCAGGCCATCGGCAGCCGTATCCCGCCCTCATCCCGCCAGTGCACCGTCAGCCTCACCGGCGCAGGCTAGCAAAGCGGCTATAAGCCGTCTGAGCGGCCCGGGCGGCGGTCCTGAAACCCGGCCTCTGCCTCGTCGTGGTCAGCTTCTGCCGCCTGGGCCTCGCGGTCAGCCAGGTCCCGCTCCCGATCGGCCTTGCCGGGTTCGTCATGCTCGTCGAAGAACTCCGCAGCATCCTGATGTTGCGCGGCAGCCTGGTCATGAACGGACGCCGCATGCTCATGTGCCTCGACATGCCTGCGCTGATGCTGCTCGTGCAGCCGCTCCTGGTCGGCTTCGCTCACAACCCGAGCCTCTCACAAGAGGCCTCCGGACATAAGACCTGACAGCAACCGTAACAGCAATCGCAGCAACTACCCGGCGTTGTCCGCGCTGAGCGGCCTCACTCTTGCTCTGCTGGCACGTTGGCGCTCCAGCGTTTCTCGACGTTTCCCCACCGCCAGTAGGCAATAGCCACCGCCCAGACGATCACGAACATGCCCGCGATGCAGAAGCCCGCGATGTTGATGTTGAAGTTGGCCATCGTGTCCCAGAACCCGCCGTGCAGGTGCAGTTCGCTGGTCAGCACGCCGAGCAGTTCGATGCTGCCGATGATGAACGCGGCGCCGATGGACAGGCCGGTGATGACCAGGTTGTAGTAGACCTTGCGGACCGGGCGGGCGAACGCCCAGCCGTAGGCGAAGTTCATGAAGCAGCCGTCGAGGGTGTCGAACAGCATCATGCCGCCGGCGAACAGGAAGGGCAGCGCGAGCACGGCATAGTAGGGCAGGCCCTGGATCGCGGCGTAGGCGGTGGCGGCGAGCAGCACTACCTCGGTCGCGGTGTCGAACCCGATGCCGAACACCAGGCCGACGAAGTACAGCTGCCAGGGGTGGTTGATGGACTTCATGAACCGGCCGAAGAACCGGTACATCAGCCCGCGGGCCTGCAGCTGTGCCTCGAGCTGCTGCTCGTCGTAGGCGCCGTTGCGCATCTCCCGGAAGACCTTGAAGATGCCGGCCAGCACGATCAGGTTCAGCACCGCGATCAGGTACAGGAACCCGGCCGCCAGCACGGTCCCGATGGTGCCGCCGACGGTCTCGTACGCGGAATCCGGGTTGACCATCGCGCCGAACACTGCCTTGGCCGCGACGGTGATCCCGGCGCCGACCACCATGATGATCGTGGAATGGCCGAACGAGAAGAAGAATCCCGTGCTCAGCGGACGTTTCCCGTCGGCCATGAGCTTGCGGGTGGTGTTGTCGATGCAGGAGATGTGGTCGGCGTCGAAGGCGTGCCGGAAGCCGAGGAACCACGCGGTGATCGCTACCCCGAGGCCCACGCCCAGCCCGGATGTGCCGCCGACCCCCTTGTAGTCGAAGTGGTGCGGCATCACGTCGAAGACGTAGATGCCCCAGCCGGCCAGGTTGACCGCCAGGATGAACGCGTACATCGCGGCGAGCCTGGCCCACTCGCCAGCCGCCAGTGAGGTACGCACCCGGTGAAAACGCGCGACCGCCACGACCCGAACCGCCCTTCGCTCGAGGACTCCTGTCCGCTGGCACACCAGGCCAGGCGACCGGACTCGTCCCCCGGGAGGGGGCTTGACCGTTGCGGGACAGTGCCGGGCTCGCACCGGACTTCGCTGGCTGGGTGCCGGCCCCGGTAGGGGCCACGGGCACCGTAACCGGTGGAGCTCGCCACCGTCAAGGCTCAGCAGATCATCAGGTATTCAGATGCCAGCCCAGGTTGACAAAGATCTTGTCCGCTGTATCTTTTATCTATGACTATAGATAAAAGAATCAGCCCGAGCGAGGACGGGCCCCGGACCGAGCCGGGGTCGCCGATCGAGTTCCGGCTGGATGCGGCCTCGGGCGTGCCTACCTACCTGCAGCTTGTGCACCAGGTGGAGCACGCGCTGCGGCTGGGTTATCTCAAGCCGGGCGACCAGCTGCCGAAGGTCAGGGACGTGGTCGCCTCGCTGACCATCAACCCGAACACGGTGCTGAAGGCCTACAAGGAGCTGGAGACCAAGGGCCTTGCCGCGGGGCGGCCTGGCCAGGGCACGTTCGTCCAGGCCACGCTGAGCCAGGTCGCGCTCCCGGAGCTGGCCGCGCTTCGCCGGTCCCTGTCGGGTTGGCTGACCGCCGCGGACAGGGCCGGGCTGGACCAGGACGGGATCGTGGCACTGTTTACGAGCACGCTACGGGACTTCTATGAGCGACCGAGCCGAAGGGACGCCTCAGAGCGGCCCGGAGGCGAGCGCGCGAGGAACACAGCATGAACATGATCGAGGCCAGCGGCCTGGGCAAGAGGTACGGGAGCACCTGGGCGCTGCGCGATTGCACGCTGGCGATCCCGGCTGGGCACGTCGTTCCAGTGGATCGAGGCCGGCTGGCTGCTCGCCCTGTCCCCGCTGCTCATCGCCGTCACCGTCTGGCTGGTCCGCCGCCGCGCCGCCTGATACGGCCCGCCTACGGCGCTGAGCCTCCCAGTGGTGTGGTGTCGCCGCGCAGCGCCTCGATCTCGACCCGGTCCGCGATGGCCTGAAAGTCGCTCATCGGTATCCTCCTCTGGCGCGGCCAAGCTTAGGGCAGACGCGGCCGCGTTCGAGCGGGGCGCACTGCAACGCCGCGATCGTATCCGGCATGTAATGATCAAGCATGAAGTACGAGACCGTCGCCGAGGCTTACCGCGATCTGGAACAGGCCACCGGCCGCTTGGCGCTGATCGAGCGGCTCGCCGCCCTGCTCGCCCAGACACCGGCCGGACTGCTGCCGACGGTCAGCTACCTGTGCCAGGGATTGATCGCGCCGGAGTTCGCGGGCGTGGACCTAGGCCTCGCCGAGAAACTCGCGGTCCGCGCGGTCGCCACCGCCACCGGCGTCGATCCGGCCCAGGTAACCACCACCCTCCGGCAGACCGGCGACCTAGGCCAGGCCGCCGAGCAGCTGCTGCAAACGACCACGGACCGAACCGGCACGCTAGAAATAGCGGACGTGGTCCGGGACCTGCACCAGATCGCGCAGGCCGAAGGGCAGGGCTCTCAGGGCCGCAAGCTCGACCTGCTGGCCGGCCTGCTGACGAAGGCCACCCCGCTGGAGGCGCGCTATCTGTTGCGCGTGGTCACCAAAGGACTGCGGCTCGGCATCGGGACGCCGACGATCCTGGACGCGCTCGCGCACGTGTACGCGGGCGGGCGCGCCGCCCGGCCGGTGCTGGAGCGCGCCTACAACATCTGCTGCGACCTGGGCCGGGTCGCCGCTGTCCTTGCCGAAGACGGCCTCACCGGGGTCGAGCGACTCCAGGTCCAGCCCGGCAACCCGGTCCGCGCCATGCTCGCCCAGCGGCTGTCCGAAGCCGCCGGGATCCTCGCCAAACTGGACGGGCGGTGTGCGGCCGAGTACAAGTACGACGGCGTCCGGGTCCAGGCGCACCGGACCGCCGACGGGGCGATCGAGCTGTACACCCGGCGGCTGGAGCGGGTAAGCGCCCAGTTCCCGGATGTCGTGGAGCTTCTCCAGGCCGGGCTCGGTCCCCGTGAGGCGATCCTCGAAGGAGAGGTGGTCGCCTTCGACCCCGCGGCGGGGGAACTGCACCCCTTCCAGGAGGTCATGTTCCGGCGGCGCAAGCATGGCATCGCCGAGGCCGTGCGCGACGTGCCGGTGGGCCTGTTCTGCTTCGAGCTGCTCTACGCCGACGGCGAGGACCTCACCAGGCACCCGTACCCGGAGCGGCGAGCCAGGCTGGCCAAGGCGATCACCCCTTCGCCCCAGCTCCGGCTCACCACCGCCACGGAGGTAGCCGCCCCGGAGGAACTGGAGGCCGCCTTCGAGCAGGCGGTGACCGACGGCTGCGAAGGGCTGGTGTGCAAGTCGGTCGGCTCCGCCGCCATCTACCAGGCCGGCGCGCGCGGCTGGCTGTGGATCAAGCTCAAGCGGGACTACCGCACCGAACTGTCCGACACCGTCGACCTCGTCGTGGTGGGCGCGTTCTCCGGGCGCGGCCGCCGCCGCGGGGTGTACGGGGCGCTGTTGCTGGCCGCCTACGACCCGGACGCCGACGTCTTCCGCACCGTGACCAAGTGCGGGACCGGGTTCTCCGACGCCGACCTGGCCGCGCTGCCGGACAAGCTTGCCCCGCTGGCCAGCGAAGCCAAGCCTGCCCGGGTCGACGCTCGCCAGGAACCGGATGTGTGGTTCGAGCCCGGGCTGGTGCTGGAGATACTCAGCGCCGAGCTGACCCTGTCGCCCAACTACACGGCCGGCTGGGGGCTGGTCAAGGACCAGGCCGGCCTGGCCATGCGGTTCCCCCGGTTCACCGGGCGGTGGCGCGACGACAAGTCGGCCGAGGACGCCACCACCACCCGGGAACTGGTCGACATGTTCCGCACCGCCCGGCGGACCCCCGCTGGTTAAGATCCTTGGTGGAGCGATCTCGCACCTACCGCGGCGTCACTGCGGCGCAGCGCCGGGCGCAGCGGCGGGAACGTCTGCTGGATGCGGGCCTGGAGCTGTTCGGAACCGCCGGCTACGCGCACACCTCGGTGCGCGCTATCAGTGCCGCCGCGTCGCTCAACTCCCGCTACTTCTACGAGTCGTTCAGCAGCCGGGAGGACCTGCTGTACGCCGTCTACCAGCACATCCTCAGCGACATCTTCACCAGGGCCAGCGAGGCCATGGCCACCGAACCCGCGCTCGAATCTGCGGCCCGCGCCGGGTTGCGGGCCGCGTGGACCACGATCACCGAGGACCGGAGGAAGGCACGGATCGTGGCGCTCGAGGTGGTCGGCGTGAGCGAACGGCTGGAACGCCTGCGGCGCGAGTCACGGCAGGCCCTGGCCCAGCTCACCGCCGACAACGCCGTGGCGATGGCGGGCAGCGACGTCCGGCTCCGGCTCGACCCGGTGCTGACCGCCCGCTTCCTGATGGGCGGCGTCGTCGAGGTGCTGCTCGAGTGGATCCACGGGGAACTGGACGCCTCGGCGGACGATGTGGTCGAGCACTTCACGGTGCTGTTCACCGCGGCCGCCTACGCGGCCATCGAGCCCCAGCGCTAGTGATCTATTCCTGAGATCAGGTCGCCCACCTGGGCCAGCGGCGACGTGCGGGCGGACCCGCCGCGGGTTTCCAGCCGGTCGGCGGCGCGATAGATGGTGTACAGGCTGCGGACCCCGGTCCAGCGCAGCGGCTCCGGTTCCCAGCGCGGCGAGCGGTGCCCGACCCAGGGCAGCGTGACCAGCGGACTCGGCACGCCGCGCACCAGGTCGGCGAGCGTCCGGCCGGCCAGGTTGGACGCCGCCACACCCTGGCCCGAGTAGCCGCCCGCCCAGCCGAGCCCGGTGACCGGATCGAGGTGAACCGTCGCGCACCAGTCCCGGGGCACGCCCAGCACGCCCGACCACGCATGTGCTATCCCGGCCGGGGCGGCGGCCGGGAACATCCGGTGCAGGATACGGGTGAGCGAGGCCACCGTCCCGGGCCGGGTCGCTCCCGCCGTGTCAAGCCCGGACGCGAACCGGTATGGCGTGCCGCGGCCGCCCAGCGCGATCCGCCCGTCCGGGGTGCGCTGCGCGTACATGTACGCGTGCGCCTCGTCACCGATCGTCTCGAACCCCGCCCAGCCGATCGCCTCCCACGCCGCGTCGCCGAGCGGTTCGGTGACGATCATCGAGCTGTTCATCGGCAGCAGGCTCCTGCGCTGCCCAGGCAGCCGCGCCGTGAAGCCCTCGGTGCACCGGAGCACGTGCCGCGCGCGCACCGCCCCGAAAGGCGTGTGCGCCCGCCCCGCCTCGATCGCGGTGACCGGCGTGCCCTCATACAGCTCGACTCCGCTCGCCTCGACCGCGCCGGCCAGCCCCGCCACGAGCCCGGCAGGCTGGATCCGCGCGCAATGCGGTGAATACAGCGCACCTACCGCACCGCCGACCTTCACCCGCGCATTCAGCTTTTCAAGGTCGATATAACGAACGACATCCCCTGCTTCCCACCAGGCTCGTTCCCGGTCGAGGCGTTCCCGCAACCGGACGTCTTGTGCCGCGGACGTGGCGACGGTCAGCGTGCCGCCCTTGACCAGCCCCGCGTCGATGGCTTCGTCCTGGCACACCCGGGCCACCTCATCGACGGTGTCCCGCAGTTCCCGCTCCAGCGCGCGCACCCCTTCGGTACCGTGGGGCCCTTCGGCGTACCTGGCCCGCGAGCCGGGTAGCTCCGCGGTGACCCAGCCGCCGTTCCGTCCCGACGCGCCGAATCCGGCGAAGGCCGCCTCCAGTACGACGATCCGCAACCCCGGCTCGGCCCGCTTGAGGTAGTAGGCGGTCCACAGGCCGGTGTAACCGGCCCCGACGATGCAGACATCGGCCTGCGTGCCGCCGGGCAGCGAGCGGCGCCGGGATGGCAGTCCTCGTTCGTGCCACCAGAAGGACACGTCACCGTTACGCATGTAACACCTTTCTGGCGCGATGCACGGCAGTACGTTCGTTGAAAAGGGTATTTATCTTCCGGCGCAGGGTAGCGTCTTAAGTGTGCGGCTTGGGGTGCTGGATGTGGGGTCGAACACGGTGCACCTACTCGTGGTGGACGCTTACCCCGGCGCCCGCCCCCTGCCGGCGTTCTCCCACAAGACCGAGCTACGGCTGGCCGACAACATCGAAGACGGGAACAGGCTTACCACCGGGGGCGAGGAAAGTCTCCGCAAGGTGGTGCTGGAAGCGCTGCGCATCGCCGAGGACAAGGGCGTCACCGACGTGATCTCGTTCGCCACCTCGGCCATACGCGACGCGGAGAACGGCGAGCAGGTGCTGGCGCGGATCCGCGAGCAGACCGGCGCGCAGATCAACGTGCTGACCGGCGAGGACGAGGCGCGGCTGACCTTCCTGGCCGCGCGGCGCTGGTTCGGCTGGTCGTCGGGCCGGCTGCTGGTCATCGACATCGGCGGCGGCTCGCTCGAAGTGGCGTCGGGCATGGACGAGGAGCCCGACTCGGTGGTCTCGCTGCCGCTGGGCGCTGGGCGGCTGACCCGGGACTGGTTCACCGCCGACCCGCCGCCCTCCGATGAGGTCCGCAAGCTGCGTAAACACGTCCGGGCGGAGATCGCCAACGAGATCGGCGGCATCCTGCGGCACGCGCCCGCCGATCATGTGGTGGGGACGTCGAAGACGTTCCGGCAGCTGGCCCGCGTCGCCGGGGCGGCCCCGTCCGGTGAGGGCCCCTACGTGAAGCGGGTACTGCACCATTCCGACCTCGAGACCTGGGCGCATCGGCTGCCGCGGATGTCGGAAACCGAGCGGATCAAGCTGCCCGGGGTGTCCGCGGGCCGGGCCCATCAGCTGGCCGCCGGAGCGATCGTCGCCGACGCCATCGTCGACCTGCTCGACGTCGACCAGCTGGAACTGTGTCCCTGGGCCCTCCGCGAAGGAGTAATCCTCCGCCGGCTGGACACGCTGCCGTTTCCATGATCACGGGTCATAGGCGGTAACTATTCCCGCGAATGACCCATGATCATGACCGGCTACCTTACTACTCGGATGCCCTCGGTCTGCTCGTCTTCGTCGATCGTGGGCGGGCGCTTGTGCTGAGCCAGCGGTGCGGCGGGGATCACCGGGCCGGGCGGGGCCGTGGGCATCGCTGGGGCGGGCGGGGCGATCGGCGCCTGGGCCTGCGGCGTGACCGGTGCCTGGGCCTGAGCTTGGGGTTTGGCCGGGGTCGGCGGCGAGTCCGCGCCGTCGGCGGGCTCCGGGGCGCCCATGGTCCTGGCCGCGGTCTGCGCGACCTCATCCTCCAGGGACGGGCGGTCGGTCTCGGCGGCGACGAGCGCCGAGACTCCCTCGAGGATTTCGGTGAGCCGCTTGACCGTCTCTCCGTGCCTGGTGCTGAGCAGGTTCAGCCGCCGCTCCGCGCCGTCATGGATGGCGGTCGCCCGCGCGGTGGCCTCGTCCAGCGCCTTCTTCGCCTGCGCCTTCGCGTTGGCCAGGGCGGCATCCGCCTTCTTCTGGGCCTCGTTGGTGGCGCGTTCCGCCTCGGTGCGAGCCATGCTGGTCATGCGTTCAGCCTCGGTGCGCGCGGCGTTGCGGGTCTTTTCCGCCTCGGACCGCGCCGTCGTGATCGCCCGTTCGGCTTGTTCCTGAGCGGCGGTCAGCATCCGCTCGGCCTGATCGCGGGCCTCAGCGCGGAGCCGGTCCGCTTCCCCCTGCGCCTCCGAGCGCTGCTTGGCGATGTCGTCCGTCGCCTTCGCCTTCTGCGACCTCGCCTCGTCATCGGCTAGCTTGAGTATCTGGGCGATGCGCTCGCTCACCTCCTCGTGGGCGGGCTTGGCGCCCAGCGCCTGCTGGCGCGCCGTGGCCAGGTCCCGGCGGAGCTCTTCGGAGTCGTCGAGGGCGCGGGTGAGGCGCTGTTCCAGGTCCCGGATCTGACTCCGGCACCGGGCCAGGAACTCGTCCACCTGCCGCCGGCTGTATCCGCGGAGCTGTACTTCGAAGGCATCGTCGTGAGCGAGGTTCGGCAGGAGATCACTGTTGTCATTCATTCGCGGCTTCCCGGGATCATGTCATTGGCTTGCAAGCGGGAACGAGTCTGGAGTGTCTGCTGGGATCCTAGAGTCAATTGGGATCCATGGGTTAATTTGACAACACTGGGTTATTTGAAACATGGGTTAACTGGTCGTGAATCGCGGCCGGGGGAGGAAGATGCCCGACGAGCGGAGAAACGCGGCTATACCTGCACGACTCTCGTCCCGAACTACGCTCCGCGCAACCGAAACGACTTAGTGTCCCGGTTTATACCTGGTTAGGGATCGTTGGCATGCAGTGCGACCTGTGGGGCTTTGTCGCATTATTTGTCGTTGGGTGCGTATGTGGCAGTTGTTCCACTCTTTACCGGAATGTCGGCTAAGTTCACTGGATTTTGATGGAATCGTTACCGTCGGGTGGGGTAGAAGGTACGTGCAGGTGGTCCGCGAATGACCCTGATGGGTCATGCGAAAACGCCGTGCCGGCACGTAACCTGGGCCGCAACGCACGGAGTCGGCAGCGTGGAGGTGAGCGCGATTCCGAGGCAGTTGGATCTTCGTGTTCACGACAGCGTCGCCTTGGCCGAGATCGATCTGTACACCGACGTGCTCAGTGCGGTCGCCGCGGCCGACCGCCCACTGACCGACGCCGAACTCGACGAAGTACTCGGTCTTACCGGGGGGTAAGTTTCGCGATCACCCAGTGACTACGGTGGGAAGCGCGGCGAGCGGAGCGAGCTTCGCGCGTCGCCCGGCCGTGTGGGCCCGAAGGGCCTTCCGGCCAGGCGACACTAACGGCGAGAAGCGTCGCAGGCCGGGGGGTCCGGGGGGTTGGTCTTTACCCCCCGGAAAATGGCGGTACATGGCATCGGTGTGCCAGCGGGTGAAGCCCATATCCTGATATAGCCGGATCGCGGCGGTGTTGTCCTCGTCGACGTAGAGCATTACCTCGTCCAGGCCGCGCTCGCGGAGGTATCGCAGGCCGGCGATGGTGAGCGCCTTGCCCAGACCGCCGCCGTGGGCATCCGGGTCGACTCCCAGCACGTATACCTCACCGATGCTGGGTCCGGTTCCCTTGGCCGGGTGGATCTTGGTCCAGTGGAAGCCGATCATGGTGCCGTCTCGTTCGGCGATGAGGAAGCCGTCCGGGTCGAACCAGGGCTCGGCTTCGCGCAGTTCGATGTCCCGTGTGGTCCAGGCCCCCTGCTCCGGGTGCTTGGCGAACGCCCGGCCGTTCACGCGCAGCCAGCTCTCCTCGTCCTGGCCGGCACGGAATGTCCGTAGCACCACGCCAGCCGGGACGCTGATTTCGGGCAGCGCCCCGGCAAGGGAACGGCGCATCTGCCACAGGGCGCGTATCCGCTCGAATCCCGTGGATCTGGCCAGCGCGGACGCGGCCTCGAGGTCGCCGTGGGCCCACAGCCGGATCGGATGCGGGCCGGCCCGCTCAGCGAGGGCGACGATCAAGGCGGTTCCTGTGCCCTGGCGCCGGTGGCCGGGATGAACCACTAGCTCACCGGTCACTCCGGATTCCGGATCTGGTTCGTCGTGGTACGCGTAGCCGACGATCTGCCCATCCGCGATGGCTATGACGTCATGGCCCCGGCCGGGCTCGCTGTGCCGGACCCGCAGCATGCCGTGCTCCGACAGCGGACCGACCCCGTCGGCCCTCGCCGCCGCCGCGACGACATCGAGGATGCCGGTCACCTGGGCAGGACTAAGCGTGTCAGGGACGACGCTGACATCTGCTTGCTCTGCCCGCGAGGTCACCGTCCGGCCGACGCGGCGCGCGCCGCCGGTGTCCTGGCCTCTGCTTCCGCGGGGACCTGCTCCAGATCGCCGTCGCGTGGGCCCTTGGCCGGCACGAACCGGTAGCCGACGTTGCGTACCGTGCCGATGAGCGCCTCATGTTCCGGGCCGAGCTTGGCGCGCAGCCGCCGCACGTGCACGTCAACCGTCCGGGTGCCGCCGAAGTAGTCGTACCCCCACACCTCCTGCAGCAGGTGGGCTCGGGTGAACACGCGCCCTGGGTGCTGAGCGAGGAATTTGAGCAGCTCGAACTCCTTGAACGTCAGATCGAGCACCCGGCCGCGCAGCCGCGCGGAGTAGGTGGCCTCATCGATGGCAAGCTCACCGGAGCGGATCTCGTCAGGTACTTCGGTGGCCGCCGCCATCGCACGGCGGCCGATGGCGAGCCTGAGCCTGGCCTCGACCTCGGCGGGACCCGCTGTGTTCAAGATCACGTCATCAACGCCCCAGTCGGCGCTGATCGCGGCCAGGCCCCCCTCGGTCACGATGACCTGCAGCGGACAGTCCAGGCCGGTGGTACGCAGGAGCTGGCAGATGCCTCTGGCGTGCACGAGGTCGCGCCGCGCGTCCATCAGTACCGCGTCCGCGGGCGGCGCCGCCACCAGGGCGGACGCATCCGCTGGCAGCACCCGCACCGAATGGAGCAGGAGCCCGAGCGCTGGCAGCACCTCGGTCGATGGCTCGAGCACGCCGGTGATCAGCAGCAGATCGCTCACCCGATAGCACCTCCACTTACCCTGTATAAAAACACGAAGACCCGGGGGCTACGCCGCCCGGGTCCCGATGCAGGCAGGATATCTCAGACTTGGCCACGGTGACAGTCAGGTATTGGGCGGCGGCCAAGGACGCGGCCGGCGTCGCCGAGGACACGGTCGAAGCGCGGACCCTGGCCGAGGCCTTGGACGCGATACTCGCCCGCCGGGGGGCGGATGGACGGCTGGGGAAGGTGCTGGCCGGGTCCTCGTTCCTTGTCGACGGCGCGGCCGCTGGCCGGCGTATACCGGCCGACCTGGTACTTCAGGATGCCGCGGTGGTCGAGGTGCTGCCGCAGTTCGCCGGCGGGTAAAGCCAGGCTGTAAACGGCGGCCGGATTGCGGCACACTGGAGGGATTACATCCAGAGTGTATCCATCCGTGCACGTTCCGAAGTCAGTGAGCATGAGCAGAGAACATGGTTCCTCGGGTCCAGATGACCCCTTCCGGTCGGATGATCTTTCTGCCGGTACCAACGGGGATAAACCGCCTGCGAGCGAATTGAACCACTCGCCCCGCCCGTACGTTCTTCATAGTGTGCCGAACGCGGGAACCGCGTCCCGCCAGGGGCGGGTGGCTGACGAAGCCTTTGTCAGGGCGCTCTACGCCGAGCATGGCGGTGCCCTGCTTCGTTATGCCCTTCATCTCATGAGCGGGGATAGGCAGCGGGCGGAGGATCTGGTGCAGGAGACCATTGTGCGCGCGTGGCGCCACCCGGAGGCGCTGGCCGAACGGCCGGCCCGGCCGTGGCTATTCGCCGTCGCGCGCAACCTCGCCGTCGATTCCTACCGGGCTCGGCAGGCGAGACCAACCGAACTCGGAGAGGCGGCGCTAAGCCTGCTGCCGTCCGACGATGACGCCGATCGCACGCTTGAATCGTGGGCGGTCGCCGATGCGCTCGCCTCGTTGCGCCCGGAGCACCGCCGGGTCATCATCGAGACCTACTATCGCGGCTGCTCGGTTGCCGAGGCCGCCGCCACGCTGGGCATTCCCGCGGGTACGGTGAAGTCCAGGACGTTCTACGCGCTCAAAGCGCTCAAGCTCGCTCTGCAGGAACGGGGGCTGGCGCCATGACCGAAGCCTGGGACTGCGCCGAGGCCCGGGTATCACTCGGCGTGTACGTGCTCGGCGCGATCGATCCCGCCGAGCGCGCCCTGGTCGACGCGCACCTCGCCACCTGCCGCGACTGCCGTGACGAACTGGCCGGCCTGGCTGGCATCCCCGCGTTGCTGGCCCGGGTGAGCCCGGAGGAACTCGAGCGGATCAGCGGCGATGCGCCGCGCCTTGAGGAGCCGGCGCCTCCCGAGCTCATCGACACCGTGATCGACCTCGCCGCCGCGCGGCGGCGCAGGAGCCGTTGGCGGTACGCCGGGGCCGCCGCCGCGGCAGCGGCGCTCGCTGGCGGCATCTTCGGCGGCCTCGCCGCGTCCCGGTCTCCGGCGCCACTCGCACCCGCCGCCGCCTCGATCCCGTTCGGCCCGGGAAAGACCAACTGGGACCAGGCCACGGGAACAAACCCGACGGGTGAGGGTGTCACGGTTACCTATGCTCCGGAGAAGTGGGGCGAGGTGCTGGCCGCGAAGACCTGGGGAATCCCGGTCGGGACGAACTGCCAGCTCTGGGTGGTGCACAAGGACGGGTCGCGCACCATGGTCACCCAATGGACGACCGCCGCCGACGAGGGCACGGTGGGGTACCCGGGCGGCATGTCCATGCCCGACACTGCCAAGGGCATCAAGAGCTTCCAGGTCACCGAGGGTTCGAAGCTGCTTGTCAGCGCCGAGGCCGACCCGGAAGACTAGCCCCCGGGGAATGCGGGCCGGGGTCACGGTGCTGTCCAGTGTATGAACGGCGGGCTGATCGGGCTGGTTGTCGTGCTGATCGTGGCGACGGCGGTTGGTCTGCTGTTGCGTCGGCGCTCCGGCCGGTTCCGGGCCGTCGCCACTGCCCCAGCCGGCGAGGCAGCCCCGGCTGGTGAGTCCGCCCCGGCCGGTGAGTCCGTCCAGGAGTCAGCGGGGCGGTTGACGGCGGCGGATCTGGGGACAGGATTGGGACAACGGGCGACGCTGGTGCAGTTTTCCACTGCCTTCTGCGCGCCGTGCCGGCCGACCCGGCAGATCCTGGCCCAGGTGGCGGAGATGGTGGACGGTGTCGTGCATGTCGACATCGATGCCACGTCCCGGCCGGATCTGGTCCGGCGGCTGCGCATCAACAGCGCGCCGACCGTGTTCGTGCTGGGGCCGGACGGCGTCATCGCCAAGCGAGCCACCGGCCAGCCGCGCAAGGCGGACGTGATCGCGGCACTAGGTCAATTGGTGGACGGCCAGGTCGTAGAACACCGGCTGGCTCCGGTTCGCGTCGGACCTGGGAGTGACAGTCGGCCTGAGTCCGAATAGCATCATGTTCGTGATCTGGAGGACAGAGAACATGCTGACCAAGCGGCGGGCGGTGGATTTCTGCCACGTCGCGACAGCGATCTGTCCGTGCTCCGCGCCCTGAAAATCGGCGAACCCGCCACGAGCGTGCGGGTGGCCACTGCCATTTGGTGGCGAGGAGCACAATCATGGAGATTGACCCACGAGGCCCCAGGTTCGGAGCGGCGATAACGACTGTCGTCCTGGCGGTCGTCATGATCACGCAGAGCGGCTGGCTGCTGGCGGCCCAGTTCCTGGTGTTCGCGATCGGAGCGGTGGCCGGTCTGCGGTATGCGCCGTATGGCATGCTCTACCGCCTCTTGGTCCGGCCGCGGCTGGGTCCTCCGGCGGCTACCGAGGCAGCAGGACCGCCTCGGTTCGCGCAGGCCGTCGGCGCGGTGATCGCGCTGGCCGGTGTCATCGGCTTCGCCATGAGCGCGGGCGTCGTGGGCACCGTATTCACCGCGCTCGCCCTGGCCGCGGCGTTCCTCAACGCGGCATTCGATGTGTGCCTGGGTTGCCAGGCCTATCTGTTCATCCAGCGTCTATTCAACCAGCGTCTATTCAATCAGCGGACACAGCTGTCCACGCAGCGGGCGGCCGGTCCTGACCGGGAGGTATATCAATGAGTCGTTCCGACGTCCTGGTGGACGCCGACTGGGTCGAGGCCCATATCGGTGAGCCTGGTGTCGTTCTCGTCGAGGTGGACGAGGACACCAGCGCCTACGACAAGGGTCACATTCCGACCGCGGTGAAGATCGACTGGAGGAAGGACCTGCAGGACCCGGTCCGCCGGGACTTCGTCGACCGGACCGGATTCGAGGCGCTGCTGTCTGCCCGTGGCATCTCCAACGACGACACCGTCGTGCTGTACGGCGGTAACAACAACTGGTTCGCCTCGTACGCGTACTGGTACTTCCGGCTGTACGGGCACCAGAACGTCCGTCTGCTGGACGGCGGCCGCAAGAAGTGGGAGCTGGACTCGCGCGAGCTGAGCACCGACGTCCCGCAGCGCCCGGCCACCAGCTACACGGCGTCCGAGCAGGACGCCTCACTCCGCGCGCTGCGCGACGAGGTCATCGCGGCCATCGGTAAGCGCAACCTCGTGGACGTCCGGTCGCCCGACGAGTTCGCCGGCCGGCTGCTCGCGCCCGCCCACCTGCCGCAGGAGCAGGCGCAGCGTGCCGGGCACATCCCGACCGCGCGCAACGTGCCGTGGTCCAAGGCGGCCAACGAGGACGGCACGTTCCGCTCCGACGACGAGCTGCGCGAGCTGTACGAGAAGGAGGCGGCCCTGGACTTCGCCAAGGACACCATCGCCTACTGCCGGATCGGCGAGCGGTCCGCGCACACCTGGTTCGTGCTGCACGAACTGCTCGGCCTGCCCAATGTGAAGAACTACGACGGCTCGTGGACCGAATACGGTTCGCTGGTCGGCGTCCCGATCGAGCTGGGAGAAGCCCGATGACTTCTGCGAACGAGGGATGCGGGGCGCCCGCTGGCGGCGTGGCCGCATCCGCGGCGGCTGGCGACCAGGCCGTGGTGGAAGGGCGTGTCATCCACGATGGCGCGCCCGTGTCCACCGGTTACGCGCGGCTGCTCGGCACCGGTGACGAGTTCGTGGCCGAGGTGCCGCTCGGCGACGACGGCGGGTTCCGGTTCTTCGCTGCTCCCGGCTCATGGACCCTGCGCGTGCTCGCCCCGGGCGGCCTGCGCGCGGAGCGCTCCGTAGCCGCCGACTACGGGCAAGTGACAAAGGTGGAGGTCACGGTCTGAGTGAGCAAAGGGGTTGTGGCCGTCACGGTGTTGCCGTGACGGCCACGCCTAGACTTAGCTTGTATCGATCGCGACCCGGAACAGCTCCGGTTTCAGGATCACGATCGCCAGCCCCGCGGGTTCCCGTGTCTCCGCGTCGTCGAACCTGACCGTCACCGTGATGACGGGTTGCCACCGTAGGAGCCCCAGAGCACGGCCATCGGCCGAGCGCGGCGGGCTCATCTCCACGCTCACCGCGGCCACCGGGAGCGCCAGGTTCCCCGTAGGGTCCAGCAGATAGGCGGTGGAGACGGCCACCGGATCGCCGTCCGCTGACCAGACGCTGCGGATCGTGTGAACCGGAGCGTCGTCCGGCCAGCCGAGCGTGACGGCAACATCGTGCGGCGCTTCGCGCCGTGACACCTGCCGGGTCTGCCGGCCGATCGCATTCCCCATCGGGTCAAGGCGCGTGCCGAGCCCGCCAGTGCCCTCCACCGCAAGCCAGTCCGCCGCGGGGCTGGCCCGGTACACCTGCCCGTCCGGCAGCCGCCGGACCAGCGATCGCTGCACGAGATCGCCGATCGCCGCGTCGATCGCGTCCAGATCGGCGTTGTACTTCTTGGCCAGCGCGCTGCGCCGGGGCAGTCGCCAGCCGGGCTCGTGATGGGTGAGCGCCGCCGCCAGTTGATCGGCAATCGGCTGGGCGTCGATCGGATGGCTGACCTGTTCCGCATCCAACAACGACTGCCCTCACGCGTGGTCGATTGATGTCTCCGGGCGCGCGCCTGCCCGTCTCGCCATTGATATTCATCGAAGGTGAATAAAAGGTGAACTAAAGACGAACGAACTGGCCGATTCCTGGGTCAGGTAGGTAAACGCCGAGCCCTGCACGGCGGTGAGGTCGTGGTAACGATTGCGCTACTGCCCGGTTGGCGTATCATCACAACGGACCCAGGACCTGCGGATACGTAGTCGCGGTGGCAGCAGGGTCCGGTTCGTACACCAGAAGTTAACCTTTTATCCGCCATTTATCCATTCGAGGTTTACCCGTCGATACCGTCAGCGTCGGCAAACTGTACTCGCACACCATATTGACAGGCTGACGGCCGTCTGTACTGCTCATCGCGGCCGGGAGAACGCGTAAACCCATAAGGAGAAACACGATATGCACCTTCGACGTAGACCGCAGGTCCTGACGGTGGGGGGCGCCCTCGTCGCGATGGCTCTGTCCCTCGCCGCGTGCTCTTCGTCGAGCTCCTCCACGCCGCCCAGCGGATCCTCGTCATCCGGCAGCGGCTCCGCGCCGGCTGGTGGCTCATCCTCTTCGGCCGCCGCGGCCAGCGGCACCATCAACGCCGCTGGGTCGACGTTCCAGACGAACTTCCAGCAGACGGCCATCCAGGCCTTCAAGCAGAGCAACCCCAGCATCACCGTCAACTACGACCCTGTCGGCTCCGGCACTGGCCGCAGCGACCTGTACAAGAACACCGTGCTGTTCGCCGGCTCTGACTCGCCCATCCCGAGCAAGGAGGCGTCGGAGGTCCCCTCGGGAAAGACGGTGCTTTACTTCCCGGTCCAGATCGGCCCGATCGCGATCGCCTACAACCTGCCCGGCATCAAGGGCCTGAAGCTGGATCCTGCCGTCCTCGCGCAGATCTTCCAGGGCCAGATCACGAGCTGGAACAACTCCGCGATCACGGCGCTCAACCCGGGCGTCAGTCTGCCCAGCACCGCGATCACCCTGGCCGTCCGCTCCGACTCCTCCGGCACGACGCAGAACTTCTCCGACTACCTCGTCATGGCCGCGGGCAGCGCGTGGAAGCTCGGCACCAGCTCGACGATCAAGTGGCCGTCCACCGCCCACGAGGCCAACGGCGGTAATGGTGTGGCGCAGGCTGTCAAGTCCACCTCGGGCGCCATCGGCTATGTGGACTTCTCCACCGCCACCGCTTCTGGCCTGGAGGCCGCGTCGATCAAGAACTCGGCCGGCCAGTACGTGGCGCCCTCCAGCTCCGCGGCGACCGCGGCCGCATCGCAGGTCACCCCGAAATCGGACCTGACCTTCGTCACGGTCGACCAGGGCGGCGCGTCCTCTTACCCGATCACCTACCAGTCGTGGGACCTGGTGTATGCCAAGCAGCCGAATGCGAACGACGCGAACCTGCTCAAGGCCTACCTCGGTTACCTGCTCGGGCAGGGCCAGAGCCTGCTTTCTCAGCTGAACCTCGCGCCGCTTCCGGCGAGCATCGACTCGATGGCCAAGGCGCAACTGTCCCAGATCACCTCGTAAAGGTAAATCCTCGTGACACACACAGTCCGGCCCGTTTCACCGTCATGAGAGCCGTGACTCAGGCGGATCCGGCCAAGTCGGCCGGATCCGCCGGCCCTCTCGCGCACCGCCGGCCGCTCGGTGACCGTGGTTTCCAGCTCCTGGCGCTCGTGGCCGGCCTGCTGGTCCTGATCATCCTGGTCCTCATCGCCGTCACGACGGCCCAGCAGTCCACGACGTGGTTCACGACCGCCGGCTTCAAGGGAATCTTCTCCACCGACTGGGACCCTGGGGCCAGCAAGTTCGGCGCGATGGCGTTCGTCTACGGCACGGTCATCAGCTCGGTGATCGCGCTGATCATCGCCGTGCCGGTCAGCGTCGGCCTCGCGCTGCTGCTGACCGAGGTGGTGCCTCGCCGGTGGGCACGCCCCATTGTGTACGTCATCGACCTGCTCGCCGTGGTGCCGTCGGTGGTCTGGGGTCTGTGGGGCATCCTCGTGTTCGTCCCCTGGCTCCAGCCCATCTACGTGTCCATCGCCTCAGGAGTCAACGGCGTCCCGGTGCTTGACACGCTGTTCGGCGGCCACAACGTCCAGGGCGCCGCGTTCTTCACCGCCGGCGTCATCCTGGCCGTCATGATCACCCCGATCATCACTTCCCTGTCCCGTGAGGTCATCGCGACCGTGCCGGCGATCGACCGGGAAGGCGCGTACGCGCTGGGCGCCACCCGGTGGGAGATGATCCGCGGCGCGGTCTGGCCGCACAGCCAGGGCGGCGTGGTCGGCGCGGTACTGGTCGGCCTGGGCCGGGCGATGGGCGAGACGATCGCGGTGGCGCTCGTCATCGGCGGTTCACCCGAGGTCACCGGGCATCTGTTCTATCCCGGCCACTCGGTCGCCGCGGTGATCGCGCTCGAGTTCGGCGAGGCCACCGGCGGGGAGTTCCGTGCCGCTCTGATCGGGCTCGGCCTGGTCCTGTTCGTGCTCACGATCATCGTCAACTTGGCTGCTCGCGCGATTGTGGAACGCTCCGCGCGGCGCATGAGGGGGGCCTGATGACCGCCGCTTCCGAGCAGCCAGCGGTCGACCTGCGGGAGCCGGCCGGCTGGCGGCGCACCAAGAACCAGATAGCGACCGTCGCGATGTGGGTCGCGCTTGTGGCTGCCCTGGTCCCGCTGGGCTTCGTGCTGGTTACGGTGATCCAGAAAGGCGCGGGCGCCATCAGCTGGCAGTTCCTGACCAGCAGCACGATCCCGCCGAACATCCTTCCGCTCGGCGTCGGCGGCATGGGCCCGGCGGTCATCGGGACGCTGATCATCACCGGCTTCGCCGCGCTCATCGCCATACCGCTGGGCGTGCTTGGCGCGATCTATATCAACGAGTACGGCGGCAGGGGACTGCTCGGGCGGGTCATCGCGTTCATGTCGGACGTGATGACCGGCGTGCCGTCGATCGTGATGGGCCTGTTCATCTACACGCTCTGGGTGCTCCACTTCGGGTATTCGGGCATGGCCGGCTCGTTCGCCCTGGCCTGCCTGATGCTCCCCATCGTGATCCGGTCCAGCTACGAGATGCTCCGCCTGGTGCCGAACAGCCTCCGTGAGGGCAGCTACGCCCTGGGCGCCACCAAGGCCAGGGTCACGCTGACCGTGGTCCTCCCCGCGGCGCTCGGCGGCATCGTGAGCGGCTCGCTGCTCGCCGTCGCCCGCGCCGCTGGCGAGACGGCGCCGCTGATTTTCACCATCCTCATCGTGGAATCCACGAACACCAACCTGTTCAGCGGCCCCAATACCGCGTTGTCCACGCAGATCTTCGCGAACGCGCAGTCGCCCTACGTCGGCGCGCAGGCACGAGCATGGGGCGCGGCGCTCACGCTCATCGCCATAACGTTCATCCTGATGATCGCCGCCCGCCTCGTCACCGCGCGTTTTACCAGATACGAGCGCTAGGGAATGTCTCTCACGGAAGGCCGTGTTTAGGGGAGAAGACATGGAAGAGCCAGACCAGAACGTCGTCAAGACTGAGCTGCCCAAGCCGGCCGCCCTGGAGGAGTTGCAGGACACGGTCGTAGCCGAGGCACCGGGCCCAGCCATCTTCAATACGCGGAACGTCTCGATCTATTACGGCTCGTTCCGGGCCGTAACGGATGTCTCGCTGAGCATCCACGAGAACGAGATCACGGCGTTCATCGGGCCGTCCGGGTGCGGGAAGACCACGGTGCTGCGGACGCTGAATCGCATGAACGACCTCATCGCGGGCGCCCGGGTCGAGGGCGATGTGCACTACCGCGGGGCATCGCTGTACGCGAACGGTGTCTCCCCGACCGCCGTGCGCCGGCGGATCGGCATGGTGTTCCAGAAGCCGAATCCGTTCCCGAAGTCGATCTATGACAACGTCGCCTACGGACCGCGCATCAACGGCATCCGCGGTAAGGGCAGGCTGGACGAGATCGTCGAGCACTCGCTGCGCCAGGCCGCGCTGTGGGACGAGGTGAAGAACCGCCTGAACAAGTCGGGCCTGGGCCTGTCCGGTGGGCAGGCGCAGCGGTTGTGCATCGCCCGCACACTCGCGGTCGAGCCGGACGTCGTGCTGATGGACGAGCCCTGCTCAGCGCTCGACCCGATCGCGACGGCCAGGATCGAGGACCTGATGCTCGAGATCAAGTCCAGGTACACGATCGTCATCGTGACGCACAACATGCAGCAGGCCACCCGGGTCAGCGACCGTACCGCCTTTTACTCGGTGCTTCGCGACGAGAAGAGCGATACGCGCACCGGCGTGCTGGTGGAGTACGGCTCGACCAGGCAGATCTTCGAGGACCCGCAAGACAGCCGCACCCAGGACTACGTGACCGGCCGGATGGGCTGAGTTCTCCCCCGGAATTAGTCCGGCAAGGCCCCGGGATCGGGCGATGACCCGGCGAGATAGACCACTCGCCGGGCGATGTTGCTCGCGTGGGCGCCTAGGCGCTCGTAGAACCAGCCCACCAGCGTCATTTCCATGCTCACCGGTGTCGTCATCCGTCCCGAGGCGAGTTCGGCTATCAGGCTCGAGTGAAGCTCGTCCATCTCGTCGTCGCGTTCCATGAGCGAGTCCGCCACGGAGCGGTCCCGGTTGTACCAGGAGTCCGCGGCCTGGCGCCACATGTTCGATACGAGGTTCCCCATTCGCTCAACTAGTCCCCGGCTGCGCGGGGAAAGATCATCGCCGAGAATGTGGTTGGCCCGCGTGGCGACCTGAACGACGAGAGCGTGGGAGCGTTCGAGTTCGGGCACTATGCGCAGGACCGACAGCAGGAAGCGGAGGTCCGATGCCACCGGCGCCTGGAGCACGATCTGCCGGTTGACCAGGTCTTCGATCTCCGGATACAGGGCTTCGATTACCCGCTCGCGTTCGATCAGTACCGATAGCACCTCATTGTTGCCGGTCAGCAGCGCCTGGGTGGCCTTGGGCAGATCCTCGGCGACCATGGCGAACAGCTCGATGACCTTGGCTTCTATAGCCTCCAGCTCCCGCTGGAATTCCTGCCGGGACCCGACCATGATCAAAGCCTACTGAGCCGCCTCATCTGTCTTCCAGCCCACCGGCTTGGGTGCCGGGTCGGCCGTCGGGTGTTCACCTAAATGACATCAAGTAGCCGTCTTCCGCTCACCCACGTGGTCACCTTTCGTTCACCGTGATGCCTATCAATGGGCATAGCCGGAAGGGGAAGCGCACGGATAGTAGGTGCGCATAAGCGGATTGGTGCACGCGAACGGGAAAAGGGGTAGAACGCGGTGGCTACGGAATTCCCCCGCGTTGACCGCCAGGATGGCTGATCTCATGACTGACCCTCCGGTCCACGCCGCCGGGGTGCTCGCCGACCGGATCGCCGCGGCGCTCGTCCACCGCGAGCCGGGCTGGCGACTGCCCAGGCGCAGCGCGCTGGCCCGCCGGTACAACGTGAGCCTGAGCGAGATCGACGCGGCGATCGGCGATCTCGCCCGCCGGTCGCTGGTACGGCGATTGCCGGACGGGCAGTTGTACCGGGCCAGCCCGGCCGACTACTGGATCCCGGTGGAGGGGGCTGCCGGACTCGGCACCAGGCTCGATCCCATGGGCAGTCCCATCGAGTGCCACGCCCGGCATCTGTCGGTCCGGGAGGCGCCGCAGGACGTCGCCTGGGCCATCGGCGTGGCTACCGGCACGTCGGTACAGGTTCTGAGGTGCGTGTGGACGCTGGCCGGAGATCCGGCCGCTATCTCCACCGCGTACCTACCGTTTTCGCCAGGTGCCGAGGACTCCGGTGACGGCGTCGGCGAATTCAGCGCGGTGCTCGACGCGCTGCCCGGGCTGACGGCGCAGCCTTCAGCGGTGTGCATCGAGATGGCGCCGCCACAACCCTCGGCGGCGCGGAGCCTGCGGCTGACTCCCGGCCGTCCGGTGATCTCGGTAACAATCAGGTTCGAGGACCGCGAGCGCCGTCAGCCCGTTGGCCTGACCGTGCTCCTCCTCCGCCCCGAACTGTTCCGGGTCGCCATAGAAACCCCTTCCAACCGGGTCGAAAGCCGCTCAGCGGCGAATGAAAGCCAGTAACCACCTGGACACGCAGGGGTAGTTCCTGGCAGCCTGGTGCGGAAATGCCGGCCGAGGTCATGACAGGGTCAGCGCGAATGCCACGGCGTGCCCGTTACCTCGTGCCACGGGGAACGCCGCGCCGTGGTGAGTTTCTCGCTGCCTGCGCCGTGGTGGTCGTGCTGTCCCACCTGGTATTCGCGCAGCTCACCCTCGTCGTCGCGATCGCGCTCTACTGGGCGGGCAAGGCAACTCGGTGGCATCCATCCTGGCTGGCGATGCCCGCCGCGGCCGGCATCCTGTGGACGCTCGCGGTGGGTCCGCGCGCGGCCGCCGCCGGATTCGTCGCGGGACCCGCCCAGGTGATCGGCTACCTGAACACCAGCGATCACCAGGTCGGCCACCTGCTGCATTTCGGCGCCGCGTTCGCGGGCGCGCGAAGCTGGCTGCCGAAGCAGTTGCCGATCGCGATGCTGACCGGTGCCGCGGAGGCTGGCCTGGCGACGTGGCTGAGCTGGCTGCACACCGATGAGTGGGACATGCCGGAACCGCGCCCGGGTCTGCTGGTGACCGTCCGGCGGCTTGCCCTGGTCAGGGCGATCAGGGCGGGCGGGATCGTCACCAGGGACGGCGCCAGTCTCGGCATAACACCAGGTTCTGGTACGAGGGTCTCGCTGTCCTGGCGGGAAGCGGCGGGCGGCGTGCTGGTCTGCGGCTCCACCGCGGCCCAGCCGCTGACCACCAGCTTCCAGCTCGTCCAGGCCGCGCTGCGACGACGCAAGCCGGTGCTGGCAGTGGACCTGACCGGTGACCCCGACCTGCCGGGATACCTCGCCGCCGCCTGCGGCGGCGCCGGTGTCCCGCTGCACGTGTTCGGTGGCGCCGCGGCCGTAGGCCCAGGCCAATTCAACACTGCGGCGGCGGTGCGTGGCGGCCATCCGGCCTGCTACGAGCCGTTCCGGTACGGTCCGCCAGCGCATCGCGCGGCGCTCGTCACCGGGATGCTGAGCTGGGATGGGCAGGCCAGCCAGCACCGCCGGAGCTGTGCCGCCTACCTGGAGGACGTGTTCGAACTGCTCGACGCGGCGCCCGGTGATCCGCGCGTGCCCGTGCTTGACGAGGTCCTGCATCTGCTGAGCCCAGCGGCGCTGCGGGCGCGCGTCCAGCACGTCCCGGCGAGCTACGCCCGCCGTTCGGTGCTGGTGGAACGGGTCCAGGTGTCAGCGAGCCTGACCGACGCGGAGCCCGCCGCCATCGCCAGCCTCGCGCAGGAACTGCGCGCCCTGCGCGGGTCGCAGGCGGGACGCTGGCTGCGCCAGCCGGTCGGAGGCCAGCTGGCGCCGGTGGACCTTGGCCGGACGGTAACCAGCCGCTCCGTCGCCCTGTTCTGTCTCAACGGGTCAGCGAGGGACATGCTTACGCGGCTCGTTTGCCAGGACCTGCTCGGTCTCGGCGCGCGGTTGCGCGGGATGGGAGTCGACGCGGACGCGGTCGTATGGCTGGCCGGCTGCGACGCGATCCCTGAGCAGACGCTCCGCGAGCTGATCGCGGCCGGTCCGGCCGCGGGACTGTCGGTCGTCGCGACCACCTCTTCACCCAAGGCGGCGGGTGACCTGGCTGAGCACCCGAACGCATTGCTGGTACACCGCATCGCCGACCCCGCCGCGGCCGGGCGGCTGGCCGCGGCAGCCGCGATGTCGGCGGATGACCTCGCCACCCTTGGTGACGAGGAGCTGGTGCTGGCCGTGGCCAGGCCCAGGCGGCTGGTGCCGCGAGTGCTCGCCGTGCGATCCCGGATCGACGCCAGGTGAGCGCGCCGGATGCTGGCCGCCTGATTCCGGGGCGTCTGTACCTTGGCTGGCAGTACGCCGAGCCGCATCCGCCACCAGGGCCGCCGCCGCGCAGGCCCACGCCGCCGGAACAGGAGCGGGTGGTGCCTGGCTGGGTAGCGGCGCAGCGACGCGAGGAGACTTTGCTCAGCCGGCCGCTGAAGGCGGTGTGCGGAGTATGCGCAGTCATCGTGGCCGTCATGGTCCTGGCCGGGCTGGCCGGCTGGCTCAACGCGCTGGCCGCCTCGCTGGCGGCCGGGTGCGCCGCGCTCGTCACGGCGGTCACTGGGAACGCGATCTGGCAGGGTGAGCGCGCGCTTCGCCAGCGGGTGGCCGCCGAGCGCCGCCGCGTCGAGAGCCTGCGCGCGGAGTCCGAATCCAGGCTGTTCGAGTGGCAGGCCGAACACGCCGGCCGGGTTCGCGACTGGCAGGCCCGGCGCGTCGCGTACGAGCATCAGAAGCGCTGGTACGGCGTCGCCGTGCCGGACGGCATTCACCGGGTCGACGTCGTCGGCGGCACGCTGTCCGGCTGGTCCGCGATGCTCACCACGGCCGCCGCGCACCGGCTCGCCGAAGGCGGTGCGGTGACCGTGCTGGACCTGACCGAATCGGCGGTCGCCCTCGACCTGATCGCGTTCGCTGACGCGGCGGACATCGCCTCCGGCGAGCCGCTCGTCTGGGTGCTGCCGGAGGATCTTCCCCGGCTCGATCTGGGCCGCGGGCTGGACAGCGCGGCGCTGGCCGACATCCTGTCACTTACCGTCAGCGTGAGCGAGGAACATGGCTCGACCCGGGACCTGTCGTTCGACAACGCGATACTGGGCCGCGTCCTGGACGTGCTCCAGGGTACGCCGACGATCGGATCCGTCACCGCGGCGTTGCGCGCCCTCGGGCAGGTCGGCAACCCCGCCGACGACGTCGCGGCGGGCCTGATCACCGACGAGCAGGCCGACCGGCTGCGGGCGATGTTCGGCCGCGGCGCAGCCGATCGGGTGGTCATCGAGCGCGCCTGGGTCCTGGAGGCGCAACTGAGCAAGCTGACCGGGCTCGGGACCGCGCCGCCGATGCAGCGTGGCAACCTGCGGGTGATGGCACTGAGCAGGCATTCAGGTGTCCTGGACTCCAGGGTGCTCGCGGCCTATCTCGCGGTCGCGCTGACGCACAGCCTGCGCGGCAAGCAGTCAGCGGAGCCGGGGCTGCCCTGGCGGCACACGCTGTTCGTGCTGGGTGCGGACCGGCTGCGCGGCGACCTGCTCGACCGGCTGTGCGACGCGTGCGAAAGCACGGGGACCGGCCTGGTGCTCGCCTACCGCACGATCTCCGGGGAGGTGAAGGAGCGGCTCGGGCGAGGCGACGCGGCGGTCGCCTTCATGCGGCTCGGCAATGCCGAGGACGCCAAGGCGGCCAGCGACCAGATCGGCACCGAGCAGCGGTTCGTACTGTCGCAGTTCACCGAGACCGCGGGCAGATCGGTGACCGACACCACGACGGGCTCCTACACCAGCACGGCGGGCTGGACCGGCTCTGGGACGAAGTCCCGGTCCAGCGGCGAGAGTATCTCCACGGCGACCGGACATGGGAGTGGTGGCGAGGGCGGCGTGCTGCCACTGGCCCGCGCCAGCCACTCACGCAATGTCCAGACGAGCCAGTCGTGGACCGCCGGTGAAGCGGAATCGGTCAGCGCCGGGATCAGCCGGACAACCGCGTGGGGCCAGACCATCTCGGCGGCCGACGGCAGCAGCGAATCGCTGGCTCGCACGATCCAGCGGTCCCGTGAGTTCCTGGTCGAGCAGCATGAGCTGCAGCAGTTGCCCGCCAGCGCGATGATCGTGAGCTACGCCGGTCCGCGTGGCCGCGAACTCCTGCTGGCCGACGCGAACCCGGGGATCGGCGCACTCCCCAGCACCACGATGCGCGGGTTGGCGGAAGTCCTCGCCATTCCCGCGGTCCCGGTCGCGGTTCCGCAGGACCTCAACGAACCTAACCTGGGGCCGCCGCCGGCTCGGCTGGACTGGCGTCGCCCGCGCGCATTACCGGATACCGGTGGCGGCATGCTGAGTGAAATGATATTCACTCAGAGTGACTAAGTCGCGTCCCGGGAGCCGCGAAGAACTCGGCACGGCCCTCGGTCGGCTTACCGAGAGCGGCACCTCCTGGCTGGCACTGGCTCCGGCGACGGCGACCGCGTCCGGGTGCGGTGAGCACGTGGCGGTGGTAAATCTGACCGATCGGCGGGATCCCCCTCTCACCCTCGATCCCTTCCGGCCGGCGCCGGGTTGCCTGGTGCAGGCCCACGCCGACCGTCTCACCGCGCTGTTCGAGGCGGCCTTCCGGCCGCCGGGACCGGTCCGGGCAGCGCTCCGGCTGGCCCTGCGCCGGGTGTACGCGGACCAAGGCTGGGACATCGCCGCGAGCGGCGCGCTGCCTGGAGCGGCGGCGCCGCCCGGCATCCCGTCCCTGGCCGACCTGAGGCGCGAGCTTACCGCTGTGGCCGCTGACCTTGGCGGCGATGCCACTATGCGCGCCCAGATCCACGGCTTCGCCGAAGGTACGCTCGCCTCGGTGTGGGCCGGCCCCGCTGGCTTCTTCCTGGCCGGCGGCCACCCGGCCGATGTGCCGGGCCTGCTGCGCCGCAGCGTGCTGTTCACCGTCGGTGAGGTAGCCGACGACGGAGCCGCGGCGTTCCTGGCCGGAACCCTGCTGATCTCAGTGGTCGAGCACGCGCGGGCGGCGATCGCCTCACCGGGTGCGGTCGTCGTCGCGGTTCCGGGTGACCGCCGCCTGCGTCGGCTGCTCGCTGACGTCCGTGCCAGCGGCACACAGGTCATCCATGCCGAGTCTGCTCCCGCCACCCGCGGTCCAGGTGTCCCCGGCGCCCCTGCCGTCAACGGCCCGGCCGTAATTGCCAGGCGCCGATCGGCGGCCTGCGGGCCGCTGTGCCGCCAGCGTCCGTGTCGCGGATATGAGCTGCATACCGCCACGACGCTGGCCTGTGCGGACAGCCAGGTATGGCTCCGGCTCTGGGCGCACGCGGTCGTGCTGGCCTTCCTCACCGGCCGCCCGCTGCCGCGGGCGCCGGCTCGCGTCCGCCGGGCCTGGCTGCCGCTCGATGCCAGGACCCGGGAGTGCCTGCTCGCGACCGTGATCCACGCCGCCGTGGCGGAGCGCGCGCCAGCGCTGCGACACAGCTATGACCCGCCGAACCTGACCGCCGTGGCGGGATCAACCGCCATCAGGCTGCTGTCGTCTCCGACCCCGGCCATCAGACGAGCCGGCCCGGTCTGGGTCATTCCGCAACTGCGCTGGCTGCACGAAACCGAACGGCTGCTGCCACTCGGCAAGCGCCAGATGCGGGCCGAAGACATCGCGCCGCCGCTGGACTACGGGCTTGCCGGGCTGCCTGACTGGCCTGGCATCCGCGCTGGCGATCGGCTGGATGCCCTGCGGCGGCATCGATGGTCGCCGGCCGCCGAAGTCAACCGGCACGTCGCCGCCACCGCCCTGCTGGGAAGCGGCCAGGAAGCCATCCTGGCGGCGGACCTCGCCATGGCCGGAATCGGACTGCCCCAGGCGCAGCGGCTGCGGTACGCCGCACGGATACTGGGCGTCGGCGGCGCCGGACAGGAGCCGGGCTGGCTCGAGGTCGTGCTGTCCTGGCCGTCCCGGTTGATCCTTCCCACCGGATAACATCAGGCCGAGATGAGCACTTCCACGCCACGCCAGGAACAGGCGCGTCCGTCACTGCGCTCCAGACTCCCGCTTCGTGCCCGCTTGGCCGCCACTGTAGGCGGAGCCGCGGGCCGGGCGTCGCGACTGGCCGGCCGGGGGGATGGTTCCGTCATCGGCGGGATCATCGGCCTGCGGCTGCAACCGGACCTGCTGTCGCTGCTCGCCCGCGGCCGCCAGATCGTGCTCGTGACGGGGACCAACGGCAAGACGACGACGACCAGGCTCATCACCGCCGCGCTGGGGACGCTTGGCCAGCAGGTGGCTTCGAACGCGTTTGGCGCGAACATGGAGGCTGGCCTGGTTTCCGCCTTGGCCCGGTCCTCGGACGCGGCGCTCGCGGTGCTGGAGGTCGACGAGAAGTACGTTCCCGCGATGCTCGAGGCGACCGGGGCGCGCGTGGTCGTGCTGCTGAACCTGAGCCGGGACCAGATGGACCGGGCCGCCGAGATCTGGCTGCTCGCCCGCCGCTGGCGGGCGGCGCTCGCCGCCGCGCCCCGCTGCCGGGTGATCGCCAACGCCGATGACCCCTTGGTCGCGTGGGCGGCGGGCGAAGCCCGTCAGGTCACCTGGGTGGCAGCGGGACAGCGCTGGCACGAGGACTCCTGGTGCTGCCCGCAGTGCGGGTCCCACCTGCGACGCGAGGGCGACGACTGGTACTGCCGGGAGTGCTCGTACCGGCGCCCGCCGGTTCGCTGGATGCTGGCGGGCGACTCGGTGATCGACCCCGGGGGCCGGTCGACGAAGCTTGATCTCGTGCTGCCGGGACGGGCCAACCGGTCCAACGCGGTGATGGCGCTGGCCGTCGCGGACGTGTTCGGCCTCAGCGTCACGCAGGCGCTGCCGGCCGTCTCGCGGGTGACATCGGTGGCGGGCCGGTACACACAGGTTCAGCGCAACGGCTGCGCGCTGCGGCTCCTGCTGGCCAAGAACCCGGCGGGCTGGCTGGAGGCGCTGGACGTACTGGAACCCGGGCCGGTCCTGCTGGCGGTCAACGCCCAGGGGCCGGACGGCCGGGACACCTCGTGGCTGTGGGATGTCGATTATCGCAGGCTACGCGGGCGTCCGGTGTTCGTAACCGGTGAGCGTCGGCTGGACCTGGCGGTCCGGCTGGAAGCCGACGAAGTGCTGTTCCGTATCGTCGATTCGGTGGACGACGCGATCGATCTTGCCCGCACCCCTTCGCTGGAAGTGATCGCCAACTACACCGCGTTCCAGCAGATCCGCGCGATCGTGGGGCGCACCGTCTAGGGGAGGACCTATGCAATCGGCACTGCGGCTGGTGTGGATCTATCCCGACCTGCTCAGCACGTACGGCGACCGAGGCAACCTGCTCGTGCTCGCCCGCCGGGCCCAGCTCCGCGGCATCGCCGTGGAGGTCGCGCACGTCAACTCCGATCAGCGGGTACCCGCCGACGGCGACATCTACCTGCTCGGCGGGGGCGAGGACCTGCCGCAGATCCTGGCGGCCAGGCGGCTACAGGGCGACGGCGGCCTGGCCGCCGCGGCCGCCCGCGGCGCGGTGGTGTTCGCCGTGTGCGCCGGCTACCAGATCATCGGCACCGAGTTCGGGGGTGCCGAGGGCGAACCGGTGCCCGGGCTGGGACTGCTCGACATCCGCAGCGGACGCGGCGATCGCCGCGGCGTCGGTGAGGTGCTCGCCGACGTGGACCCCGCCCTCGGCGTCGAGCGGCTTACCGGGTTCGAGAACCATCAAGGTGTCACCCGCCGTGGCCCGGGTGTCCAGCCGCTGGCCACCGTGCTCACCGGGGTAGGCAACGGAGACGGAACCGAGGGTGCGCACGCCGGCCGGATCGTCGGCACCTACCTGCACGGACCGGCCCTGGTCCGCAACCCCAGCCTGGCCGACCTGCTGATCGGCTGGGTGGCCGGAACGCCGCTGCCGCCCATCGACCCGAAGCAGGAGGAACTGGTCACAGACCTGCGCGGTGAGCGCCTAGCCGCGTTTTCTGGGGGGTGAAAACCAACCCCCCCAGACCCCCCGGCCCGCGACGCTTCCCGCCGCAGTGTCGCCTGCCCGGAAGGCCCTACGGGCCCTCGCGGGCAGGTGACCCGCGAAGCTCGCTTTGCTCGCCGCGGTTGCTGCCGTGGGTACCGGGGGCTCGCCAGTGGCGGCTCCTACCTAATAGACGAGGGCTTGGGTGTTGTCGGGCATTATCTCAGCTACGAATGTCGCGGCGCCGGATATGCGGATGCCTTCGATCACGTCGGCCTGGGTGATCTCCCGGCGGGCCGCGCACTGGGTGCACAGCGTCACCGTGCCCGCGGCCAGCACGCCCGCCAGCAGGTCAGCGAGCGGAGCGGCGTGCGGCAGGGAGAACTCCTCGGCGCGGCCAGGAAGCGCGAACCAGGCCGACTCGCCGGTCAGCCACAGTGACACCGTGACCCCGCTGGCCACGGCGGCGGCGGCGACGGTAAACGCCTGGTTGCAGCGCTCCGGGTCGTCTTTGCCCGCGGTGACCTTGATGACCAGTGAACGCATAGCCACACGGTGAGCCTATCCCAGCGTGATCATCAGTCGGCGTAGGGTTTACCGCATGCACGGGATGCTGAGTGCGGCGGTACTGGTCACCGTCTTCGCCGCGGTCGCGGCGGCGAGCCTGTACGCGGCGGTCCGCGTGTTCGCCGCGGGAAGCCGGCGTCGGAGGCCCGAATGAGCGCGGCGCCGCTCCCAGGCGAAGCGCATACCGACCCGCATCCCAGCCTTGCGCCGCTGCTGTTCCTGCTCGGCCGATGGGAGGGGGCCGGGGTCGGCGGTTATCCGACCATCGAGTCGTTCCAGTTCGGGCAGGAGATCATCTTCAGCCACAACGGCAAGCCGTTCCTGTCCTATGTGAGCCGCACCTGGCGACTGGACGAGGACGGCCGGATCGGGCCGCCCCTGGGCACCGAGAGCGGATACTGGCGGCCAGCGCCGGACAATCGCGTCGAGGTGATGCTCGCGCATCCCACCGGGATCGTGGAGATCTACCTTGGCGAGGTGGCCGGCACCAAGATCGAGATGGCCACCGACGTGGTGGCCAGGACCGCCACCGCCAAGGAGGTGTCCGCCGGGCGGCGCATCTACGGTCTGGCCGGGCCAGACCTGGGCTGGGCCTACGACATGGCCGCCATGGGGCAGCCGCTCCAGTCCCACATGTCCGCGCTGCTGAGGCGGGTATAAAAAGATCCCCGGGCGACTCCCGCGCCGAAGCTACAACAAGCTAAGGAGGCGCGGGGACCGGCTGGACAAGGCCGGTCAACCCGGGGATCCGGTGACTGCCAGGAATTAGCCGGCCGCCGTCTCACACGAGATTGGGCCGGCGAGAAGGCGGCTAGCTGACAGCCACCTCACGAGTCCGTCTATCATGCATGCTTTCGGACCACCTCCTTTCCCGTGTACCTCGTACGTTATCCGGTGCGAACGTCGCAGGCAAGGGATTTATTGTGCGGCCCAACTAGGATGGGCTCATGAGCCGGACGTGGGACGAGGAGCTGCGGGCCCGTGGATACCGCGTCACGCCGCAGCGGCAGCTGGTGCTCGAGGCCGTATCGAAGCTCGACCACGCGACGCCCGAGGAAATCTGCGCCCAGGTCCAACAAACCGCCCGTGGGGTCAACATCTCCACCATTTACCGCACCCTTGAACTGCTTGAGCAGATCGGCATGGTGACCCACACCCACCTCGGGCACGGCGCGCCCACCTACCATCTGGCCAGCGACGCCGACCACGTGCACCTGGTGTGCCGGGATTGCGGGCGGGTGACCGAGATCAGCCCGGACGCGATCCGCGGCCTGATCACCGCGCTCGAGGACCAGCACGGCTTCGAGACCGACGTAGGACACCTGACCGTGTTCGGGCGCTGCAAGGAATGCCGGGGCAGCGCGGAAGGCTCAACCTGATATGTCTAGTCCACTACTGGAATGGTTTGGCCGCGGGGGTCCGGGGGGGGCGGTCCCCCCCGGCTTTGGCAATCCAGTCCCGGCCAGCTGGCCCGACGAGGGCGTCGCCGCGCACTACGGCGATCCGGCGCGTGAGCAGCGTTCACTCGATACCGGGGCCGGTTTCGTCGACCGGTCCAACCGGGGTGTCGTCACCGTAACCGGACCGGACCGGTTGAGCTGGCTGCACAGCCTGACCTCGCAGCACCTGGAGAAACTTCAGCCCGGGGACAGCGCGCAGGCGCTCATCCTCGATCCGAACGGGCACGTGGAACACCACCTGACGCTGACCGACGACGGCACGACGGCGTGGATCCACACCGAGCCCGGCCGGGCTGAATCGCTGGCCGCCTTCCTGGACTCGATGCGCTTCATGATGCGGGTCGAGGTGGCCGACGTCACCCTCGACTACGCGGTGATCTCCCTGCGGGGACCGGATAGGGGCGATCTCGCCGCTGGGGCCGAGGGAATCGCGGTGGGTGTAACCACAGACCGTTCGTCGGTACTGGATTTGATTTTGCCCCGGGAGCGGCTGGCCGTCACGGCGGAGGACCTGGTGCGGCGGGGAGCCGCGGCCGCCGGGGTATGGGCTTTCGGAGCGTTGCGGATCGCGGCTCACGAGCCCAGGCTGGGCGTCGACACGGACCAGCGGACGATTCCGCACGAGGTCGGCTGGATCGATACCGCGGTGCACCTGAACAAGGGCTGCTACCGCGGTCAGGAAACCGTCGCGCGGGTGCACAACCTGGGCCATCCGCCGCGGCGGCTGGTCTTCCTGAACCTGGACGGCAGCGTGGACCGGCTGCCCGGCCACGGCGACCCGGTCGAGCTGGACGGCGCGGTGGTGGGCACGACCGGCTCGGCGGCGCGGCACTACGAGCTCGGGCCGATCGCGCTGGCTCTGGTCAAGCGGACGGTCCCGGTGGACGCGACGGTGCTGGCGGGCGGAATCGCCGCCGCCCAGGAGGTCATCGTGCGCCCCGACGCCGGGGCCAACGTGAAGGTGACCCTGCGCAAGCGCACTATAGTCTGAGACGTTTCCGCTATCTGTTCCGCTATTGGGGGAGGTCCAGACGTGCTTCGCCGGGTCTTGCTCGCCGCGTCAGGAAGCTCGCGGCTGCGCCGGCTCATCATGAGCGCGCCACAGACCCGGGCGATCGTCGACTCGTACGTGGCCGGTGAGACCGCCGACGACGCGGTCCGGGTAACCCGTACGCTGCGCGCATCCGGCCTGCTGGTCACCCTTGACTACCTCGGCGAGGACACCACGGACGAGGCGCAGGCCGCCGCGGTCACCAGCGAGTATGTCGAGCTGCTCGGAAAGCTCAGCGCCGAAGGCCTGACGCAGCGAGGTGCCACCGAAGTCTCGGTCAAGCCCACCGCGGTCGGGCTGACCCTGGGCGGCTCGCTGGCCAGGCAGAACATCGTGCACATCGCCACCGCGGCCCGGGAGGCCGGTACCACGGTGACGCTGGACGCCGAGCACTACGAGGTTGTCGAGCCGACGCTGCGACTGGCCGCGTCGCTCCGGGAGGAGTTCGGCGACCTCGGCTGCGTGATCCAGGCCTGCCTGCGGCGCAGCGAGGCCGACTGCCGGTCGCTGGCCGGTCACGGCACCCGCGTGCGACTGTGTAAGGGCGCCTACAGCGAACCGGACAGCGTCGCGTATGTCGCCAGACGCGACGTGGACCTGTCTTACGCGCGGTGCCTGAAGGTGCTGATGAACGGCTCCGGATATCCGATGCTGGCCACCCACGACCCCCGGCTGATCGAGATCGCCGGCGCGGCGGCCATACTCACCGGGCGCGGCCCGGACAGCTTCGAGTACCAGATGCTGTACGGAATCCGGCCAGCCGAGCAGCGGCGGCTGGCCGGCACCGGGGCGCGGATGCGCGTATACGTCCCCTACGGCGGCGACTGGTACGCCTACCTCGTCCGGCGGCTCGCGGAACGGCCCGGCAACCTGGCTCTCTTCCTTCGCTCCCTGGGGTCACGGTCATGACCATAGCTGTCGTCGGCGCAGGGAAGATGGGCGAGGCGCTGCTGTCCGGCCTGCTGCGCGCGGGACGTCCGCCGTCCTCGGTGATCGCCGCGGTCCGGCGGTCCGAGCGAGCGGACGAGCTGCGCACCCGGTACGGGATCGAGGTGTCCGACGCGGCATCGGCGGCCAAGGCGGCGGACACGCTGGTGCTGGCGGCCAAGCCGCAGGACATGGGACGGCTGCTGGACGAGATCGCGCCGGTGGTGCCCGCCGGACGGCTGGTGATCTCGGTGGCGGCCGGTATCACCACCACGTTCATCGGGGAGCGGCTGACCGGCGAGATCCCGGTGGTCCGCGTCATGTCGAACACCCCGGTGCTGGTGGACGAGGCGATGAGCGTGATCTCGGCCGGAGCGCACGCCGGTGAGGAACACCTGCGGCGCGCGGAGGAACTGCTGCGGCCCGTCGGCCGGGTGCTGCGCATCCCCGAGTCCCTGCAGGACGCCGCCACCGCCCTGTCCGGCAGCGGCCCGGCCTACGTGTACTACCTGGTCGAGTCGATGGTGGACGCGGGGATACTGCTCGGGATGTCCCGTTCGGCGGCCATGGACATGGTCACCCAGGCGGTGTACGGGGCCGCGACCATGCTGCGGGAGACCGGCGAGCATCCGGTGATCTTGCGCGAGGCGGTCACCTCGCCCGGCGGCACCACGATCTCGGCCATCAGGGAACTGGAGAAGCACGGGGTGCGGGCCGCTTTCCTGGCGGCCATCGAGGCCGCACGCGACCGCGGCCGGGAACTCGGCGGCGGGTAACACCGGCGACCTTCGGGAGGCGGCTTGCTCCAGCTGTTCTGGGATCAGCGGATGACGGAGTACGACTTCGGACCCGCTCATCCGCTCGCGCCGGTCCGGGTGCTGCTGACGATCGAGTTGTCCCGGGCCCTTGGAGTCCTTGACCTGCCTTCGGTGTCGGTGTCGGCGCCGCCCGGGCCGGCCACCGACGACGAGCTCGCGCTGGTGCACGACCGCGAGTACATCGACGCCGTCCGCAAAGCCGGCCGGTCCGGTGCGGCTGATCTGTGGTTCGGGCTCGGCACCGAGGACAACCCGGTATTCGACTCGATGCATGAGGTGTCGGCGCTGGTAGCGGGCGGTACGCTGGCCGCGGCGCGGGCTGTCTGGGACGGTTCGGTGTCGCACGCGGCCAACGTGGCCGGCGGCCTGCATCACGCGATGCGCCGCTCGGCCAGCGGTTTCTGCGTATACAACGACCCCGCCATCGCGATCGCCTGGCTGCTGTCGGCGGGCGCGACCCGCATCGCCTATGTGGACGTGGACGTGCATCACGGCGATGGGGTGCAGGCCGCCTTTTACGACGATCCCCGGGTGCTGACCATCAGCCTGCACGAGCATCCGGCCACGTTGTTTCCGGGCACCGGGCTCCCATCGGAAAGCGGGACGGCTGAGGGCCGCGGGTATGCCGTGAACGTGGCGCTGCCGGCCGGCACCGGGGACGCCGGATGGCTGCGCGCGTTCGACGCCATCGTGCCCCCGCTGCTGGAATCGTTCCGCCCCGAGGTGCTGGTGAGCCAGCACGGGTGCGATACCCACCGGCTGGACCCGCTCGCGCACCTGGCGTTGTCCGTCGACGCGCAGCGCCGAGCCTGCCTGATGGTGCACGAACTGGCTCATTCGACCGCGGGCGGCCGCTGGGTGCTCGTCGGCGGCGGAGGCTACCAGCGGGTCCAGGTGGTTCCGAGAACCTGGACCCACCTGCTGGCGGTCGCGGCCGGTGAGCCGGTCGATCCACGCGTTCCGACCCCGGAGAGCTGGCGATCGTTCGCTCTCGAGCAGGCGGGCGAACAAGCGCCGACGCTGATGACCGACGGCTCGGACGCGTCCTTCCGGCCCGCCGCCGCCGGAGTCGATCCTTCAGATCCGGTAGACCGCGCCATCATCAATACCCAGCGGGCGGTGTTCGGATGGCACGGATTGCCGGGTCTGTTGAGTTGATGGTTGAAACTTTCCTCGCATGCCTGGCACGCGCGGGCGTGCCCGGAAATGGCCGCCGGATTGGTCAACCAAAATCCGCTACTTGAGCGGCGCTCGCGTGTCCAGACCGCATGGCGGAGTCACATGAACGGGAACTTATGCTTTCCGGCGAATGCCGTTGCTGTGGTTCCGCAGGTCAGCGCTCGATGTTACGTGATTGATCCTGATGGTGGGCGGAAGGTAAGCGATTGCCGCCAAAAAAGTAACAACAATGAGGCTATCGGCGGTCTTGCTCTTTTCTGTACGGGACTTACCCTGGAGACGTACGTGACTGGTGCGCAAGATCCAGTCAAGTGCTCGGTCGTGCGGAAGAGGCAACCTTATGGCAGGCGAAACCCCCCTAAGCGACGTACGGTTCCTTACCGTTGCCGAAGTGGCTTTGATCATGCGGGTGTCCAAGATGACCGTGTATCGCTTGGTCCACTCCGGCGAGCTGGAAGCGATCCGGGTAGGTCGCTCCTTCCGGGTACCCGAGCAGGCAGTCAACCAGTACCTCAGAGCTGCCTACGTCGGTACTACCTGATCGCCTGGTTCCCGGCGGCACGCGCCCTGCACGGCACGTGCCGTCCGGGGACCGCCTCTCGCCGGGGGATGTTCCGGGGGTTGAATCCAGCCGGGGGCTGGCCGCGGGGGTGCGGGGGTCCGGGGGAGACAAGCGCGTGAACGCTTCGCATCACGGGTAATCTGTGTGTCCAGCCGCCCGAACCGGGCGAGCGTGTTGGCGTACCCGTCACCGCAACGCCCAGGAAAGGGGTGGTCTCATGGGCTCAGTCATCAAGAAGCGCCGCAAGCGCATGGCGAAGAAGAAGCACCGCAAGCTGCTGAAGAAGACGCGGATCCAGCGCAGGAACAAGAAGTAACGGCCGCTGCGGGCACCCGCGGCGATGGCTCAGCGCGGCCGGGCAGGCGAAACACGTCGGATGCGGTGAGGACGGGGTGTGGGTTCCTTACTTAGCGCAACGTTTGCGACAACACAGTGCATCATAGTGAGTGATGTCACTTCCGGTCCTGTTCGCGTTCGCCGGCGTGCTGGTCGCGATCGCAGCGACTGGCCTGCTCGCCGGGCGCTGCGTCCGGGAGCCGCGGGCCTGCTTCATCGTGTGGACGACCGGGGCCTTCGGCCTGACCGTGGCCCTGGTGGCTCAGACCATGGGGATGGCCAGTGGCTTCGGTACGGTGACGTTCCGCGCTATCCAGATCGGCGCGCAACTGGTCGCGCTGCTGGGGCTGGCCTGGGGGCTGCTGGAGTTCGTTGCCGGGAACGAGAGCGTCAGGTTTGGCGTACGACTGGTGGGCGGCGCACTGACCGTCTTGGCCGGGCTGGTCCTCGCGACCGACAGCCTCAGCACGCAGCCGTTCTCCAAGGCGTGGCCGTCGGCCAGCGCGCACTACCAGTCGGTCGGGCACTTCGCGCTCATCGTGGTGCAGGTCGCGGCCCTGGCTGGCGGCGGAAGCGCCGTCGCCCTGGCCGCGGCCCGGAGCCGAGAGCGGCCGGAATGGCGTGCCGCGTTGCCGGGCGTCGTAGCGATCGGTGTCGCCTTGCTGGCCACGGCGGCGCTCCGGTTCTCGCTGCCGGCCAGGTCCGCGTACCCGGTGCTGTCAGCGGTCGCCGCGGGCCTGATCTTGGTTGGCGTAACCAGGGACCTGGAGGCCGTCACCGGCCTTGGCCCGCGTAGCGGAGGCGGACAAGTGGACGGATCACAAATGGGCTCCCGAGGACGGCGCGGCAGCCGGGATACCGCTGATCGTGAGGTCGCGGGCGGCCCCCGCGGTGAGTCGCGGCGGGACGCCGGGCGGCACGGGCAGCGGGACGAATACGAGTACGGGCCCGATGGATACGGGCAGGATCGCGCGTATGCGCAGGATCGCGGGTACGGAGCCGATGGGTACGGGGCCGAAGGGCACCGGGCCGAAGGGCGCGGGGCTGCGGGATATGGGGGCGGGAACCATGCGCCGGATCCCCACGCGTCCAGGCCCAACGGCTCCGGAACCGGGCCCAACGGCTACGGCCCGGGGTATGACGGCTATGGGCCCGGGCCTGGCGGTCAGGGCCATGCCGGGCAAGGATACGCCGGTCAGGGCCATGGCGGGTATGGGCCTGACGCTCACGGCTCCGGGCGGCGGCAGGGCGGCTACGATCTCGCGGGCCCGTATGGACCGCGGGACCGGCACGGCTCTGATGACCGGTCCGGGCGCGGTCCCGGCACCGTACGGCCAGGTGAATGGGCTGGACCGGGAAGCGCGCCGGGTTTCCCCGGGCAGCCGGCTCCCGGTTTCCCCGGGCAGCGGGGCCAAGGTACCTCCCGGCCACCGGGCCCGGGCTATTCCGGTCAGCCGGGCGCAGGTCACCCCGGTCAGCCGGCCGCAGGTTACTCCGGTCAGCCGGGCGCAGGTCACCCCGGTCAGCCGGCCGCAGGTTACTCCGGTCAGCCGGCCGCAGGTTACTCCGGTCAGCAGCCTCCGGCCGGGCCGTCGGCCTCCTACAGTCCGTCGGCCTCCTACAGTCCGCCCGTCTCATTCAGCCCGCCGGTCGCCCCCGTACCGGGACCACCGGTCACGGGCTATGGCATACCAGGTCAGCAGGAGGTTACGGCCGATCTCGGGACGGTGATCACCGGCGCGCTCGGCGACCCCGAATTCGGCGCGGACGCGAAGCCATCGGGTGCCTCGGCCGGTTCCCCGGCACGGCCCTATGGCCGAATCTTGATCTTTACGTTGCTGGATGATAAAGCCACGGATTTTGATCGTCTGGCCGAGCAAACAGCGGAAGAAGTACGGATCAGCGAGCCGGACACTCTTGTATACGTCATTCATTTGGTGCCCAACGCGCCAATGCAGCGGATCTTCTACGAGATTTACCGTGATCGCGCCGCATTCGAAAGCCACGAGAACAAGTCATATATGAAACGGTTCGTCGCGGAACGCAGAGCCTACGTACTGGCGACCAACGTCATCGAACTCCGGGTGAAATACGCCAAGGTAGCGCCGCTTCCCGCCGAGTCCCGCCCGTTGAGCGTCACTCAGGCGGCCCGTCCCGAGTTGCCGCCCGGTCAGGGGCCCGCCGTGGCGTGGCCACAGCAGTCCGGCGGTGGTCGGCCGGGCGCCGGTGTCGCGCCCGAGGACTCGGGGTCCCGGTATGGCCGCGGCTAGGATCACGCTGCTCAGCCGGCCGGGCTGCCACCTGTGCGACGACGCCCGTGCCGTGATCGAGCGGGTGGCGGCCGACCTTGATGTCGGCTGGGAAGAGCGCGACATAACCGCCTCGCCAGACGACCTGGCGGAGTACTGGGACAAGATCCCGGTAACTTTCGTCGACGGCATCCAGGTCGATTTCTGGCGGATCAGCGAGCCCCGGCTCCGCGCCGCCCTGTCCGGCCACGACACCCTTCCCCGTTTACCCCCCGCCTCCGCCCCCCGTCCTCACCTCCGCCCCCGGCACCCCGTCCCCGTTCATCTTCTGGCTGACCTTGCCGAACAGATGGTCGCCTATCGGTCCGGTTTGTCGCGTATGTCCCAGCTACTCAGGCAGCGTCAGCGGTTCGATTCGGATCCTGTCCGGATGGATGTGGCAGCGACCCGGTTATAACCGGGTCGCTGCCACATCCATCCGGGTGCGTCCGGGTGCATGCTGATGCAGGCGGGACGGGAGTGACCAGATGTGTACCCGGGCTCCCTGCGCCAGCACCTGCTGGGCTGGTACAAGCCCACGACGCTTGGGGAATAACCATCGGTACCCTTCCGGCCAACTGTCAGGCAAGGCCTCCTGCGCGCTACCGGCGCACGGCAGGATGGCACCGAGCAGTGCGGCACGGAGCAGTGCGACGCGGAGCAGGGTCATCGCGGAGCGCTCAACCGCGCATCCGGCGACTTTGTGAATCCTTGCACAAAGGCGTACCGTGGAGATCGACGTTGGCTACGCAGGCTCTTGACACTCAGGAGCGCCGATACCCCCGGGAGCGCTGCTGCCATGCACAACAACGTGACGTCGTCAGGCGGAGGCAAGGACCTCATCGCCCGCCGAGGCGAAGGCGCAGGCGCAGGCGAAGGCCAAGGCGACCAAGATCACGACGACCAGGTTCAGTCTGGCTCGGGCGGCCGCTCGGGCGGCGAGTCCGGTGGCTCCAACGGCATACCCGAAGCCACCGTCGCGCGTCTCCCCGTCTACCTGCGCGCACTGTACGGACTGGCCGAGCGTGGGGTGAGCACGGTTGCCAGCGAGGAACTCGCCGCCGCGGCCGGCGTCAACTCGGCCAAGCTTCGTAAGGACCTGTCCCACCTCGGCTCGTACGGGATCCGTGGTGTCGGTTACGACGTCGACTACCTCGTCTACCAGGTGTCGCGCACCCTGGGGCTGACGCAGGACTGGCCGGTCGTCATCGTCGGCGCCGGTAACCTCGGCCACGCGCTGGCGAACTATGGCGGCTTCGTCTCCCGCGGTTTCCGCATCGCCGCGCTGCTGGATTCGGATCCGGCTATCGTGGGCAGCACGGTCGCGAAGCTGGTGGTGCGTCATGTCGACGAACTGGAAGCGGTGGTTGCGCGGCACAAGGTGGCGATCGGTGTGATCGCGACCCCGGCAGGGTCTGCCCAGGGAGTATGCGACCGGCTCGTCTCGGCCGGTGTCACGAGCATCCTTAACTTCGCTCCGCTAGTGTTGTGCGTCCCGGAAGGGGTAGACGTGCGCAAGGTTGACCTGTCGATTGAGTTGCAGATCCTCGCCTTTCACGCCCAGCGCAGGTCCGCGGGTGGCCGGGCGGGAAACGACCACGCACACTCAGCGGACGCCGCGGACCTCGGAGCGGACCTCGAGCGGCTCGCGCCGGACGACCTCGACCCGGGTCGGCTGGAAGCAGCCCAGGCGTAAGGCGGTGATCAGGTGAGCGTGCTGGTAGTCGGCCTGAGCCACAAGAGCGCTCCGGTCGCCACCTTGGAGCTGGCCGCGGTGAGCGGCGATGCGGTCGCCAAGCTGGTTCACGACGTGGCCCGGGCGGAACCGGTCGCGGAAACTTTCGTGGTGTCCACCTGCAACCGCGTTGAGGTGTACGCGGACGTGGACCGGTTCCATGCCGGCGTTACGGCCATCTGTGAGCTGCTCGCCCGGCACTGCGGGATGCCTGCCGCCGACCTCACCCAGCACCTTTACGTGCACTACGAGGATCGCGCGGTGAGCCATCTGCTGGCCGTGGCCAGCGGGCTCGATTCGATGGTGGTCGGTGAGGGTCAGATTCTCGGCCAGGTCAGGTCCGCCCTCAAGCTGGCCGAGGAGCACGGCACCCTCGGCCGCGTCCTCGGCGACCTTGGCCGGCTGGCCTTGCGCACCGGCAAGCGGGTGCGGGCCGAGACCGCTATCAACCAGGTCGGCGCCAGCCTGATGACCGTGGCCATCGAACTCGCCGCCACCAGCTTCGGCGCGGCCACCCATCCATCCGGAGGACCCCCTCTGGCTGGACGTAATCTGCTCATCGTCGGCGCCGGCTCGATGAGCGCGCTCGCGGCCGCGACGGCGGCCCGCGCCGGAGCGGAGCGGATCGTGGTCGCGAACCGCACCCTCGAGCATGCCGAACGGCTGGCCGCGAAGTTTGCCAAGCACAACGCGACGGTCGTCAGCCTGGCCGGCCTGCCAGCAGCGATCCGCGCCGCCGACGTCATCATCTCGTGCACCGGCGCCTCCGGTTACGTGATCACGCCAGACATGATTCCGGCGGAGGCGGATCGCCGGGGCGCCCTGGTCCTCGTGGATCTGGCGATGCCGCGCGACGTGGAGCCGGCTGTCGCGGACTTGCCCGGTGTCACCGTGGTCGGCATGGACGAGCTGAGTCAGCACGGCACGGTGGCCGAGGCTCAGGATGTGTCGGCCGTCCGTAGCGTCATCGAGACCGAGCTGGTCGCCTATCAGCAGGCAAACGATGCCGCCACGGTGGCGCCCACCGTGGTCGCGCTCCGGGCGAAGGCCGCCAAGGTGGTCGACGCGGAGCTGGCCCGGCTGGCGGGCCGGCTGACCGCGGACGGTCTGAGCGGGCACGCGCTGGATGAGATAGCCCAGACGGTGCGCCGGGTGGTAGACAAGCTGTTGCATGCGCCGACCGTGCGGGTGAAGGAACTCGCCGGCTCACCGGGGGGTGAGGAGTACGCCGCGGCGCTCCGGGTTCTCTTCGACCTCGATCCACGTGCGGTCGAGGCCGTTACCCGCGCCGCCATGGAGCAGGAGGGTTCACAGTGAACGCCCCGACGCTGCGGCCCGACGTACTGCGGCTCGGCAGCCGCCGGAGCCCGATGGCCATCGCGCAGTCCCGGCTCGTGGCGAACATGATCACCGAGCGGACCGGGCGCGAGGTGGAGATCGTCGGGGTCACGACGCTGGGCGACGTCAGCCGGGCGCACCTCACCCAGATCGGCGGCACCGGGGTGTTCGTGAGCGCGCTGCGTGAGGCGCTGCTGAACGGCGAGATCGACTTCGCCGTGCACTCGCTGAAGGATCTGCCGGCCAGCCAGCCGGCCGATGTCGCGCTCGCGGCCGTGCCACCCAGAGACGACCCAAGAGACGCGCTGATAGCACGAGACGGCGCGAAGCTGGCCGACCTGCCCGCCGGAGGCAGGATCGGCACCGGCTCGCCGCGGCGTGCCGCTCAGCTGCTCGCCCTGCGCGGCGATCTGAGGTGTGTGCCGATCCGCGGCAACGCCGGTACCAGGATGGCGAAGATCGAAGCGGGCGAGGTGGACGCGGTTGTACTCGCCTGCGCCGGACTGGCCAGGATCAAGCGGCTGGACGTGGTGGCCGAGGTGTTCAATCCGGAGGAGATGCTTCCCGCGGCTGGGCAGGGCTCGCTCGCGGTGGAATGCCGGGCGGAAGACGACCAGCTCACGCGGCTGCTTGGGACCATCAACCACGAGCCGAGCATGGCCTCCGCCACGGCCGAGCGCAGCCTGCTCGAGGCCCTGGCGGCGCGCTGCAGCGCCCCGGTCGCGGCGTACGCCATGTACCGGCCCGTCGAAGACGACCTTGACATGCAGGCGGCGGCGATGAGCGCCGATGGAGGCACCATTCTGCGCGCGCATGCCAGCGCCGCGAGTGGGCAGGCATGGCAACTGGGCCAGGATCTCGCGGCGGAGCTGCTCCGGGCCGGGGCGAGGGAACTGATCGAGGTGCCGCAGGCGACGGCGGATAGCGAGAATGATGCGCAGTGACTGCTAAGGAAAACGACGTGACGCGAGGCTGGGTGGCGTTTATTGGTGTCGGCCCGGGCGACGAAGGCCTGGTGACGCTGCGAGCCGCCGAGCTGCTCGCGGCCGCGGACCTTGTCGTCGCCGGACCGGAACATCACGCTCTGGCCGGCAGGTTCCGGAACCCCGCCGCCGAAATGGTCGAGCCGGCTGACGCCAAGCAGCTCTATACGGCCGCGGCCGCGGGAAAGTTCGTCGTCCGGCTCTACCCCGGCGATCCGCTGCTGGCGGGCGCCGCCCAGGACGCCACCGCGATCGCGAAGGCCGGGCTCAGGTTCGAGATCGTGCCCGGGGTCCCCACGTGTACCGGCGTACCGGCCTATGCCGGCATCCCGCTCGCCACCGAGAAGACTTCGGAGATCCGGGTCATCCACGCCGCCGAGGCGAGCCGTGTCGCGTACAGCCCGGCCACGCTGGTCGTCCTCGGTGCGGACGCGGGACCGGCTGACCTGGCCAAGATGCTGATCGCGAACGGCTGGCCGGAAGCGACCAAGCTCGCGATCACCTGGGACGGCACGACGAGCGCCCAGCAGACGGTCACATCGACACTCGACCACATCGGGCCCGACCTCAAGGCGGCCGGCATCAGCCTGGCCAACACCCAAGGCCAGGCGGTGGCCGTGGTCGGCGAGACGGTGAGCAACCGCGACCAGTTGTCCTGGTTCGAGACCAAGCCGCTGTTCGGCTGGCGGGTGCTGGTGCCGCGCACCAAGGAACAGGCCGCGGGCGTATCGCAGCGGCTCCGGGAGTACGGCGCGGTTCCGGAAGAGGTCCCGACGATCGCGGTGGAGCCGCCGCGCACGCCGCAGCAGATGGAGCGCGCGGTCAAGGGCCTGGTCACCGGGCGGTACCAGTGGGTCGCCTTCACCTCGGCGAACGCGGTGCGCGCGGTGCGCGAGCGGTTCGAGGAGTACGGCCTGGACGCCCGGGCGTTCGCCGGCGTGAAGATCGCCGCGGTCGGCGAGCAGACGGCGAAGTCGCTCCTTGACTTCGGCATCAGGCCGGACCTCGTGCCGGAAAAGGAGCAGTCAGCCGAGGGCTTGGCCAAGGAGTGGCCGCCATATGACGATCTGCTCGATCCGATCAACCGGGTGCTCCTGCCGCGTGCGGATATCGCGACCGAGACGCTGCTGGCCCGGCTGACCGAACTCGGCTGGGAATGCGAGGACGTGACCGCCTACCGTACGGTACGCGCCGCGCCGCCGCCCGCCCCGATACGCGAGGCGATCAAGGGCGGCGGCTTCGATGCCGTGCTGTTCACCAGTTCGTCGACCGTGCGGAACCTGGTCGGTATCGCCGGCAAGCCGCACGCGGTCACGGTGATCGGCGTGATCGGGCCGCAGACCGCGAAGACCGCCGGGGAGTTCGGGCTGCGGGTGGACGTGACCGCGCCGAAGCCGTCGATGACCGCGCTGGTCGACGCGATGGCGGAGTACGGGGCGAGCCTGCGAGACGCGGCCGAAGCGGCCGGCGAGCCGCTGCGCCGCCCGAGCGAACGCCGTCGCGGCGGCCGCAGGAGGCGATAAATGACCCAGTTCCCGCAGGTCCGCCTCCGGAGGCTGCGCCGGACACCCGCCATCAGAAGGCTCGTCGCTGAGACCACGCTGCACCCGGCCGACTTCGTGCTTCCCGTCTTCGTCAAGGAAGGCATCGCCGAGCCCCAGCCGATCAGCTCGATGCCCGGCGTGGTCCAGCACACCAGGGACAGCCTGCGAAAGGCGGCGGCGGAAGCCGCGGCGGCCGGCGTGGGCGGCCTCATCGTGTTCGGCGTGCCCGCTGGGAAGGACGGCCGCGGCTCCCAGGCCGACGACCCGGACGGCATCTCCCAGCAGGCCATAGCCGACCTGCGCGCCGAGACCGGCGACGACCTGGTCGTCATGGCCGACCTGTGCCTGTGCGAGTACACCGACCACGGCCACTGTGGCGTCCTCGACGAGGAAGGTTACGTGGTCAACGACCAGACGCTCGAGCGGTACGCGTCGACCGCGATCGCCCAGGCGAGGGCGGGCGCGCACATGGTGGCGCCGAGCGGGATGATGGACGGCCAGGTGGGCGCGCTGCGCATCGCGCTGGACAGCGCCGGGTACGCCGACGTCGCCATCTGCGCGTACGCGGTCAAGTACGCGTCGGCGTTCTACGGGCCGTTCCGCGAGGCCGCCGAAGGCGCGCCGAAGTTCGGCGACCGCGGCAGCCACCAGCAGGACCCGCGCAACGCCGCCGAGTCGCTGCGCGAGGCCGTGCTGGATGTCGGCGAGGGCGCGGACATGGTGATGGTCAAGCCCGCCCTGGCGTACCTCGACATCATCCGCCGCGTCGCCGATACGGTGTCCGTTCCGGTGGCCGCGTACCAGGTCAGCGGCGAGTTCGCGATGGCCGAGGCGGCCGCGGCGAACGGCTGGCTCGACCGGGAACGAGTGATCATGGAAACGCTCACCGGGATCAGGCGCGCAGGCGCCGGGATCATCTTGACCTACTGGGCTACTGAAGCCGCCCGGATGATTTCTGCCACTACCTAACCCATTTTGAACGAACGGCCTTTGGTTTCTCCTCTACGATTGGTGATACGGGGCACGGGGAGAAGCAGTCATGTCGTTCCGTATTCTCAGTTTTTAATGGTTCTGAGGGGCTTGAACATATGGTCGATGTAGCGTGGCGTCGGGGTCGCGCGCGGGCGGCGGAGCGACAGCAGCCGCTGGGTATCGCGGCGGAGCGCTACGCCGCCATGGGCTGGCCCGTCTGCCAAGGAGCCCATCCGCGCGGGGCTGTGGAGCTGGGGCGGGCGTGTTCCTGCGACCGGGTGGGCTGTCCGGCGCCCGGGGCACACCCGATGTCGCCGGCCTGGCAGATGCAGGCGACGGTCGACATCAATGTGATCAGAGGCTGGTGGGAAACCCGGCCGGAGGCGAACATCATGCTCGCCACCGGCCGGGTTTTTGATGTGCTGGACGTTCCGGCGGTGGCGGGAACCGATGCGCTGGCCCGGATGAGCCAGGCCGGCGTCAAGAGCGGCCCGGTGGCCGCACTCGGCGGGGACCGGATGCTGTTCTTCGTGCTGACCCGCGGTTCGCCCGCCGAAGAGGACGAATGGTGGTCATGCGGGCTGGACGCCGAGCCGGAGAACGTGACGCCGGGACTGCGCTGGCACACCCGTGACAGTTACGTGATCGCGCCCCCGTCCCGGCTGGCTTCCGGAACCGGCTGCCGGTGGATGCGGGTCCCGGAGGAGCACCCGCTGCCGGACGCGCTGCGGCTGCTTGAGCACATCGTCGACGCGTGCGAGGCCGTTTAGTGCCGTCATCGCCATCCTCATCGTCATCGGAGGAACTGTTCGCTCGCGCCCAGGCGGTGACGCCGGGCGGGGTGAACTCCCCGGTGCGCGCGTTCGGTTCGGTGGGCGGTACGCCGCGGTTCATGGCGCGCGGGTCCGGACCGTACCTGTACGACGTGGACGGTAATTCGTATGTGGACCTGGTGTGCTCGTGGGGTCCGCTGATCCTGGGGCACGCGCATCCCGCGGTGATCGCGGCGGTGTCTTCGGCGCTGGTGGACGGCACGTCGTTCGGGGCGGCAACGCCCGGCGAAGTGGTGCTGGCGCAGGAGATGGTCCGTCGCGCGCCGGTCGAGCAGGTCCGGCTGGTCAACTCGGGCACCGAGGCCACGATGTCCGCGGTGCGTCTGGCGCGCGGCTTCACTGGCCGTCCGGTGGTGGTCAAGTTCGCAGGGTGCTATCACGGCCACGTGGACGCGCTGCTCGCCGCGGCCGGATCGGGGGTGGCGACATTCGGATTGCCGGACTCGCCCGGCGTCACCGGGGCGGCCGCCTCGGATACCGTGGTGCTGCCGTATAACGACGTTTCGGCGGTACGGGCGGTGTTCGATGCGCGGGGCCCGGAGATCGCGTGCGTGATCACGGAGGCCTGTCCGGCCAACATGGGGATCGTTCCTCCTCTGGCCGGGTTCAACTCGTTGCTGGCCTCGTTGTGCCGTTCGGCCGGGGCGTTGCTGATCATGGACGAGGTCCTGACCGGATTCCGGGTCACCGCCAGCGGCTGGTACGGGGTGGACGGCGTGGCCGGGGACCTGGTGACGTTCGGCAAGGTGATGGGCGGCGGGCTGCCGTGTGCCGCGTTCGGCGGGCGTTCCGATGTGATGTCACGGCTGGCGCCGGCCGGTCCGGTGTACCAGGCCGGGACGCTGTCCGGCAACCCGCTGGCGGTCGCCGCCGGGCTGGCTACGTTGCGGGCGTGTACGCCGGACGTATACGCGGCCGTGGACTCCGCCGCGAAGACGGTGTCATCGCTGGTTTCCTCGGCGTTGACCACGGCCGGCGTCCCGTTCTGGCTGTCTTCGGCCGGGAACCTGTTCTCCGTCTTCCTTGGCCGTGCTGATCCCGTGTTGTCGTTCGACGACGCGAAGGGTCAGTCGCGCGACGCGTACGCCGCGTTCTTCCACGCGATGCTTTCCGGTGGCGTCTACTTGCCCCCGTCCGGCTTCGAAGCATGGTTCCTCTCGGCCGCCCACGACGACGAGGCACTGTCCCGCATAGCAGCCGCCCTGCCCTCCGCCGCCGCGGCAGCGGCCGCCACCCTCAACGCCTAATCCCCCTCCTCCGGGACACGCACCGCCCGCGACGCCTCCCCCGCTTGCAACGTTCTAACCTCACAGCACTCACCTTCCGTCACGTGCGTCCTCCGGTCCGGGATGCGCCACCTCGGGGGATGCCACCTCCGGGATGTGCCACCTTCCGCCACCCCACCCACCGCAGCTCCCCACCCACCCGCGCATATCCGACATTTCCGGATACGTGCGTGCTGTGCACTGAAATGTCCAGGGGTTCTGGCTGTTATAGCGACCCAAACGCCGGACATTGAGGTGGACTCATGGGTGTGACCGACATTTGTGTCGGCCGCTTGGGTGAAGCGGCGAATTGTGCCGTACCGGAGCCCAGGATGCAAATAGTTATCCACAGGCTGGGGGGTTGTTTACAACTTATCCACAGGATGTGAATGACGCATGACGACATGCGCCTCCACCGGTCATCGTCGTCTGCATGACCGGCTACCCCTGTGGACTAGTTGACCTGCTCGCAGAGCAGGACCATGTGCTTGATGTCGAATCCGCGCTTCGGTACTTGTCGCGCGGGGCACTTCGCTGGCAAGTGGCCAGCGGGCGCTGGCAGCAGCCATGCCGCGGCATTGTGGTGGCGCATTCTGGACCGATGACCGAGACGCAGTGCCTGCGAATGGCGGCAATTTGGGCAGGAACTGGCGCGGCGCTCGCTGGTCTAACAGCTGCGGCCATGGACGGTCTCAAGGGTTTCGCTGATCGCTACAGCGTTGCTGAACGGCCGGTCCACTTGCTCGTTCCCGCGAAATGGTCGCCAAAGAAGGAACGGCCCAATTTGCCAATTGTGGTCCATTACTCACGAGTAATTGGACCCGACACCATTCATCCGGTGAAGCGGCCGCCGAGGACGCGGATCGCAAGATCGCTGGTGGACGCGGCGTCCTGGATGGCGACCGATCGGGGCGCCCAGGCCATCCTGGCGGCAGGTGTCCAGCAGCGGCTGGTCCGCGTCGAACACCTCGAGCTGATCGTAACCGCGAACCAGCGTCTTCATCGGCGCAGGCTCATCCTCGACACGCTCGGCGACATCGCGGGCGGGGCCCAGGCGCTTTCCGAGCTCGATTTCACCCGGTTGGTGATACGGCCGAACAAGCTTCCCGAGCCCGACCGCCAGCGTCGGCGCGGGAACCGGTACCTCGACGCCGTCTGGGAGGAACAGAAGGTCGTGGTCGAGATCGACGGTGCCCAGCACATGGACCCATTGCAGCATTGGGACGACATGGAGCGGGACATCGACGTGCAACTCGACGGCTACCGTGTGCTGCGGTTTCCCGCCTGGGTCGTGCGCTACAACCCAGGCCATGTCGCGGCCAGGATCCGCGAGGCTCTCTACGGCAGCAATTTAGCGCCCCGGCCGTCCGGCACCGCGGAGTCCGACGCGCTCGGCAGCGCCGCGGCCGGCTGGACGGCGCTCGACTCGCTCGATCCAGCGGATGTCGAGGCCAGGCTCAACCGGATCCGCGAGGTGGCCGGCGAGCGCCGCCGCTACCTGGAGATCCTGGCCTGACCGCCAAGCTCGGACGGGTAAGCTGACCGCGCCATGTCAGACACGACAATCGTCCACCTGCTAAGGCACGGTGAGGTAGAAAATCCACGCGGCGTTGTCTATGGGCGACTGCCTGATTACCACCTGTCCGCGAAAGGGCTCACGATGGCGGCCGCTGCCGCCGACTTTTTCGCCGAACGGGCGGTGGTATCTCTTTTCTCTTCTCCGCTTGAACGCGCGGTGGAAACCGCCACGCCGGTGGCTCGGCGGCTGAGTCTGGAGATCGTCACCGACCAGCGCCTGATCGAGCCGTGGAACCACTTCGAGGGGATGAAGTTCGGCGTCGGCGATGGCTCGCTGCGCCGTCCCCAGCATTGGCCGGCCCTCATCAACCCGTTCAAGCCGTCCTGGGGCGAGCCATACCACGAGGTGGTCGACCGGATGGGCGCCATGCTGGCCGCCGCCCGGGAGGCCGCGGCAGGACGTGAGGCGGTGTGCGTCAGCCACCAGCTGCCGATCTGGATCACCCGGCGGCACGCCGAAGGCCGGAGGCTGTGGCACAACCCGGCCATGCGGGAGTGCGCGCTGGGCAGCGTAACCAGCTTCACCTTCTCCGGAGACCGGCTCAGCGGGGTCTCCTACGTGGTGCCGTACAGCAACCTCCCGTCCCGGACCGTGGCCATCCGGACCCCGGGCCCGACCCGCCGCCCGGTCGGCGACACGGATGCGGCACAATAGGGGTGTACTACCCCCTGTAGGAGTCTCCTGTAGGTGTCCAAAGTGCCGAAGCGTAACCGCCGTGTGGTCTATCTGGCCGCGACCGCGTGCGTCGGCGTGCTGGCAGTCGTGCTGCTGGTGACCGGCTTCGGCGGCGGTGGCGGCAACGGTGTGACCTACGTGGACGGCAACAGTAACGCTGTGCTGTATGGGGCCGGTCATCGCGCCGCGGCGCCGGACTTCTCCGGCACCACGCTCAGCGGCACGCCACTGCGGTTTTCTGCCTACCGTGGCAAGGTCGTGGTCGTCAACTTCTGGGGTTCCTGGTGCCCGCCGTGCCGGTCCGAAGCGTCCACGCTGGCGGTCGTGGCCCAGCAGTACCAGAGCGTTTCCTTCCTCGGCGTGGACGTGCGGGACACCGTGGTCAGCGCGGAAGCGTTCGACCGTACCCACGGGATCAGCTACCCGAGCGTGAGCGACCCGGACGACACGATCACGCTGGACTTCAGCTCGGTGGTCCCGATCGCGAGCACGCCGACCACGGTGGTGATCGACAAGACCGGGCACATCGCCGGGGCGGTATTCGGCCAGACGACCTATCCGGAGCTGACCGCTATCTTGTCCGACGTCACCAGGACGAGCGCATGACCGAACTCCGGACCCCCCCTGTGGATCAGGACGGTTTTCCCGCTGAAGCGGCTTCAGAACAGTCCAGGCCGGCTCCGGCGACCGCGCACGGGGCCGGTGACTGGCTGCGCTGGGCGTGGCGTCAGCTCACCTCGATGCGGATCGCGCTGATCCTGCTGTTCCTGCTGGCGCTGGGCAGCATCCCCGGGTCGATGCTGCCGCAGGAGGGCGTGGATCCGGGCGGCGTTGCCCAGTACTACAAGTCCCATCCATCGCTGGCCCCGTTCCTGAACCACCTGGGCCTGTTCAACGTCTTCGCCGCGCCGTGGTTCGCGGCCATCTACTTGCTGCTGTTCACCTCGCTGGTCGGCTGCGTGGTGCCGCGGACGTTCCGGCTGGCCGGCTCGGCCCGCGCCCGGCCGCCCCGGGCGCCCCGGCACCTGAACAAGCTGCCGCAGTCCGCCGAATACAGCACCGCTCTCGCCCCGGAGCCCGCGCTCGAGGTGGCTTCGCGGGTGCTGGCGGGCCACGGCTTCCGGCTACGCCAGGAGGGCGACTGGATCTCCAGCGAGAAGGGGTACCTGCGCGAAGCCGGCAACCTGCTGTTCCACCTCGCTTTGCTGGGCGTGCTGATCTCGGTGGCGCTGGGCGGGCTGTTCGGCTACAAGGCAGACCGGCTGCTCGTGGAGAAGGGTACGTTCGCGAATACCACGTCCGATCTCGACGTGTTCCGTCCGGGTCGGCTGGTGACCGGAACCGGCCTGCCGCCGTTCACGATAACGCTGGACAAGTTCAACGCCAGCTATATCTCCTCGGGACCACAGCAAGGGCAACCCGCTGCGTTCGACGCCCATGTGACCTATACCGCGCATCCCGGCGGGCCTTCCCGCACCTTTGACATCCAGGTCAACCACCCGCTGAACATCGACGGCGCCAACGTCTACCTGATCGGGCATGGCTACGCTCCGGTGTTCCGTGTCACCGATGCCCGCGGGCACGTGGTGTACGACCAGGCGACCGCGTTCCTCAACGGAAGCGCGGCGAACCTCCTGTCCCAGGGAGTGATCAAGGCCACGGACGCCCAGCCCGAACAGCTCGGCTTCAGCGGAGTGTTCGTGCCGACCGCCATCGACGTCAGCGGCACGCTGGCGTCCATTTTCCCCGCTCCCGACCGGCCGATGGTCAGCCTGATCGCCTATGTCGGCGACCTCGGTATGAATTCCGGGATCTCGCAGTCGATCTACCAGCTCGACACGACCCGGATGCACCAGCTGACGGCCTCGCCGCAGCTGCTCCAGCCCGGCCAGACGCTGCATCTGCCCGGCGGGCGGGGCAGCATCACCTTCGTCGGCGTCCAGCAGTGGGCCAGCCTGGCGATCACCCACGATCCCGGTCAGGTCCCCGCGCTCATCTGCGGCATGGCCGCGCTGGCCGGGTTGCTGCTCTCGTTCCTGGTGCGGCGCAGGCGCGTGTTCGTCCGGGTCCGCGGCTCTGTCGTTCAGGTCGGCGGCCTCGCCCGGACCGACGCCAGCGGCGGCTTCGAAGCCGAGTTCGCCTCCCTGGCCGCTGAACTTAAGTCGGCACACCAGCGGGAATCCTCCCAGCAAGATACGGAGACTGAGTAACCATGCCCGTCAACCTTGCCCTGGGTCACGTCAGCAATGACTTCCTGATCGCGGCGTTGGTCATCTACTCGCTGGCCGTTCTGACGTTCGCTGGCGACTTCGCCTTCGGCCGCCCGCGCCGCGCCGTCGTCGCGGTCACCGCGGCGAAGCAGCCGGCCCTGGCCACCGTAGGCGCGGCGGCTGGCACGTCGTCCGCCGATGCTGGCCAGGACAAGACGGCGGCGGACTCGATGCCCGAGCTGGCGGTGCCCGCGTTGCGAGCGCTGTTCCAAGCGGACGCCTGGGTGCGAGCCGCCATGGCGCTCAGCGCGGCCGCTGTCGTCGCCCACGCGGTGGCGGTCGTCACCCGCGGCCTGGCGGTGCACCGCGCCCCGTGGGGCAACATGTACGAATTCCTGACCGCGCTGACCTGTTTCGCCGCGATCTTCTTCCTGGGCGTCATGGTCCGCTACCGGGCCTGGTCGCTGGGTGTCTTCGTGATGGGCGCGGTGGTGATCACGCTCGGTCTGACCGAGACTCTCATCTTCACGCCGGCCGGGGATCTCGTCCCGGCGCTCCAGTCCTACTGGCTGAGCATCCATGTCACGGCCATGACCGTCGCGACCGGGGTGTTCTTCGTGTCCACCGTCCTCGGCGTCGTCTATCTCGTGGTGGACCGGTACAACCGGCGCGCGGCGGCCGGCCGGCCGGTGCCGAGCAACGGGATCGTGCGCCGGCTGCCGACGCTGGAGCAACTCGACCGGCTGGCCTACCGTACGGTCGTGTTCGGCTTCCCGATCTGGACGTTCGGCGTGATCGCCGGCGCGATCTGGGCCGACCAGGCCTGGGGTCGCTACTGGGGCTGGGACCCGGTCGAGACCTGGGCGTTCATCACCTGGGTCATCTACGCCGCGTTCCTGCACGCCCGAGCCACGGCAGGCTGGCGCGGCCGCCGGGCGCACTACGTCCAGTTGCTGGGATTCGCCAGCCTGACGTTCAACATCCTGGTGGTGCAGATCTTCATCGCCGGCCTGCACTCCTACGCCGGCGTTAATTGAAACGCGGCGAGCAAAGCGAGCTTCGCGGTCGCCTGCCCGCGAAGGCCTCCAGGCCTTCCGGGCAGGTGACACTAACGGCGGGAAGCGTCGCCGACCGGGGGGTCTGGGGGGTTGGTTTTTACCCCCCAGAAAAACACAGCTCGATCTAAATCTCTTCGTCGGCGCGGCGGATGACCTGGTCGAGTGCGCGCAGGAAGTCGGGATCGTCGTCCGGGCCCTTGGGGTGCCGTGTCCCCTCGGCCGCTCGTGCCCGGCCGGCTGGGTGGCGGGCGACCGCGTCGTCAGCGTCGGTCCAGCGGAGGCTGTCCAGGTAGAGATCCTCATCGAGGGCGTCCGCGCCGTCCCAGCGGGTCAGCCGTGCGGGCGCGGGACGCGCGGGCTGCCGGACGATGAGCCACGCGACGGCGCCGCCGATGAACGTGACCGCGATCACGATGATCCAGGCCGGTCTGGGCATCCCACGACACTCCGATGCGGGTGTGAGTATTGCGTCGGTCAGGCAATACAACCAGAAGCCCCCTAGGAATAGGGCAACCAGAGCGCTGGCCAGCAACATGCGGGAAGCCTAACCTTACGGGACCACGGCGCGTGCCCGAATTGATCAAGTTTTGGGGGATGACTGCCCAGTCGGCGAATACTTGCAGTAATCGGTGACATCGGGTGACGTGGCGTGCGATCTGGGCATACGCTGAAAGGAAGGCAAGGAGTAGGAGCACTGCGTATGCGGCTATGGATTGTGGACCGCGTCCGCCGTCTTACTCGCCTGCTCGGTCCGGGTCGCCGGCCCCCGGCGCCGGCCAGCCAGCCGGGCTCGCCCGGTCAGGGCGGTCACGGATCAGCCGTGCCTGACGGTTCGCCGGGCTCGGTTGCCTCCGCCGGACGGCATCGCCGGGACTCAGCACCGTTGCTCGCTGACCCCTTGTCAGTTACCGGGCAAACCGAAGCGGCGCGACCCAGCGGCTGGGCGCCGGCGAGTCCGGCGGTTTCCCGGCCGGCCCGATCCTCCCGGCCGGGTGCGCCCGCGGTACGGGCGGGATCGGCACGAGCCCGGGTACGAGAGGATCCGGGTGTACCGGTTCCGCGCGAGGCCGAGGCGCCCCCCGGCCGCGCCGAGGTCATCAGCGCTTCTGTCCGCGGGAGGAGCGCGGAGAGGCCGCTGAACGCGGACCTGCAGCGGACTGCTGACCGTCCCGCGCGGCGCTCCGCGCCCGCGGACGTCCGCGCTCGCCTGCCGTTCACGGCGCCGCGTTCGCCGGGCAGATCGCCCGCCGCGGACGGCCGGCGGCACTGCGGATCGATCGAGCGCATTCTGTGGCGTCAGTGGGATGCGGCTAACCCGCCGCCGCCGGAGGTCGTCGCCGCTGTGGATCGGCTGGCGGAGCTTCCCGAGCGCATCAAGGAGCAGCTGACCGACGGCCTTGACGCGATCTACCTCGGGCCGGGCGGTGTACCGGAACTTGACGAAATGACCGGCCTGCGCGGCGTCCAGCTTCCCTCGGGCCGGGCCTCGTGGGACGCCTGCGCAGGCGCGTACGGCGAGCGTAAGATCGTTGTTGGCTCGCAGCCATCGCCGACACCAGACGTGATGTGTCACGAAATCGGGCATGCGCTCGACGACCTCGACAGCCCGCCCGGCAAGTGGCAATCCGACTCCGCGCAGTTCCGTGCGCTTTACGAACAATGCCTGCCGCATCTCGCCAGCGACTTCCACCGACAGCCTGCTGGGCTCGGACGCAAAGAGTTCTTCGCCGACGCGTTCGCCGCGATCGCGTCGAGGCAGCGACCAGCGTTGGTCGACATGCTGAGCGGGGAGACACGAACGGCACTTCGGGTGATGCTCTACTTCAACCGGCGCTACGACATCTAGGGTGATCGTGCGATGTTTGTCATTCGACTACCGAACGGGAACCTGAGGGTCCCGCAGACCGCTATCGGCAACGACGGGCGCATGCTCGGCGATGCCTACGTGGAGATTGGTCCGCAAGATGCCGACTATGCGCGGCTGGCCGCTCAGGCAGTCACCCCGGAGGAGGCCGAGCGTCGCCGCGATCGCTGGCGGCAGGACGATGAGGCGCTTCGTCAGGAGTTCCTCGAGTTCGCCAGGACGAACGGCGAAGCTGGCTGGGCCGAGGGTGATGAGGGGTTATCCTGTGTTTTCCTCCGCGCTGTGTTTTCCCCGGGGGTATAAACCAACCCCCGGACCCCCGCCTGCGACGCTTCTCGCCGCTAGTGTCGCCTGGTCGGAAGACCCTTCGGGCCTTCGCGGCCCAGGCGATCGCGAAGCTCGCTTCGCTCGCCGCGCTTGCCACTGTGGTCACCGGACCTCCGCGAAGCTCGCTCCACTCCCCGGACCGTCTGAGGATGCAATTTGGCCGCCGGGGCTTGTCAGCCCGCGGCGGCCAGTTCTACGGTTTCGGCTGTAAGGCCGCCGGGTGGCCTTGCGGTGCAGGTTCGGCGTCGCCGCGGAGCAACGCACGCACCTCGGATTCGCGGAACCGCCGGTGCCCGCCAGGAGTGCGGATACTGGTGATCCGCCCAGAGGCCGCCCACCGGGTGACGGTCTTCGGGTCCACCCGGAATAGTGCAGCCACCTCTCCCGGCGTGAGCAAGCGCTCGTTGTTGCCGTCCACGTTCAGTCTCCTCCGACTGTGTCGCCTGAGCCTCCGGTCAGGTATCCCTCTAGTTTGGCGCTCAACGAGTACTTTCTGCCTAGATTTCTGGAAATTAGGCGATTGAATCGTACTGCAATATGCGATCCCAGATAACACTTGCTTGCGATCTGTTACCACCGCGCGGCCTGTCAGACGGGTGCGCGTCACGATAACGGGAGGGCTGAACGGGCATGAGTGATACGGTTTCGGACGCGGAAATAATCGACGCGGAGCGGCGGCTTGACGGTGTGGTGGTGCGCACTCCCCTCGTGCCTTTCCCGGGGATCGAACCCCTCCTGCTGATCAAGCCGGAGTCACTGCAGCCGACCGGGGCGTTCAAGCTGCGCGGTGCCTACGCGGCTATCACCGCCGATCTGGATCGCGCCACCCGGCACGGCGTCGTGGCACACTCCAGTGGCAATCACGGACACGCGGTCGCGTACGCCGCGGCGAAGCTCGGGGTCCGCGCGGTCGTGGTCGTGCCGGACAACGCACCGCGGACCAAGACCGACGCGATCGCCCGCTACGGCGCGGAACTGGTAATGGTGGCGCCCACACTCGCGGCCCGCGTCGCCGCCACGGATGAGCTTGTCGCCAAGCATGGCTACCTGCTCGTGCCGCCGTTCGACGATCGCCGGGTGATCGCCGGGCAGGGCACTATCGGCCTGGAGATAGTGGCGGACTGCCCAGACGTCGATCTCTTGCTGGTGCCGATCAGCGGCGGCGGCCTGATCTCCGGGATCGCGGCGGCGATCAAATCCCGTCGTCCGCAGGCCACGGTCATCGGCGTGGAACCCGAACTCGCCGCCGATGCCAGGGATTCCCTGCACCGAGGTCAACGGCTGGCGTGGCCCGCGGCGGAGGTCCAGCGGACGGTGGCGGATGCGCTGCGGGTGGAACAGATCGGTGTGCTCCCCTTCGCGCATATCCGGAAATACGTCACCGACATCGTCACCGTCTCTGAGGAAGAAATGCTGGCCGCGATCCGTCGGCTCGCCCTCGAAGCGAGGCTGATCGCCGAGCCGGGCGGCGCGGCCGCCGTCGCCGCCTGTCTGTTCCGCGCCGGCGAACTGCCCCCGGCCGCGACCCGGGTCGCCGTGCTGTCGGGCGGCAACGTGGACCCAGCCCTGCTGACCCGGGTTCTGGATCATGGCCCGTGAGCCGGCGCCCCCCTATGAGGGGGAAGGCCCGTTCGCCCTGTGGCACTTTAGCGAAAATCCATCCCTGTGCCGGTTCCGGCCGCGGACGCCCGTCACGAACCCGGACGCGCCGCCGGTGGTATGGGCGGTTGACACGCGGCATGCGCCGATGTTCTGGTTTCCGCGAGACTGTCCGCGAGGATGCGTCTGGCCGGGGCCGGCCACCACACCGGAGGATCGCGAACGATTCTTCGGGCAAAGCGCCGTCGGCCGGGTTCATGTCATGGAGAGCGGCTGGCTGAGCCGCATGCAGGCGTGCCGCCTCTACGCCTACCGGATGCCGTCCGAGGCGTTCCGGCCCCATGAGGTGGGCGGCTATTGGGTGGCCGAGGAGCAGGTGGAAGCGATCGAGCAGGTGATCGTGGAGGACCTCGTGGGCAGGCATGCCAGGGCCCGGATCGAGCTTCGGATAACGCCATCCATCTGGCCGTTCTGGCGCCAGGTGGCGAACTCGAGCGTCCACTTCAGCGGCTCCCGCCTGCGCAACAGCGACCCTCACCCCGACCAGTTCGATTAGGACACTGGAACCTCTGGGTACCGCTATGGCGACGGCGCTCGCAGCACGCACACGGGGAAGCGGTTTCCGGCGACGACTCGGAAGCCCGGCTGCCAGGCTCCTGGGCTTGGCTGTTCCTCAGCCGCTGACAAGCCGCGGACAAGGGTGCCGCAGCCGAAGGCGACAGTTGCGGCGGAACCGCCCAGCCGCGCCAGCTCGTAACAGCTCCACCCGCCAGTGGAGTCGGTCGGCGAGGCCCCGTTCTCCGGCGATCATCCTTGCCTGGATGCCCCGGCGATTGAAAGTCCTTCGGCGTCGGGCTTGGACTGGGTAAGCCCCGGGTCATGCGGTCCAGCCATTCCAGCGCGACCGCCGCGCGGTGCACCTTCTCGACCGCGTTCGCGACGGCCGTGGGTTCCAGGTGGTGGCCGCTGGGATACACGGCCGGAGCGTTGCGCAGCCCGAACTTGGCGTACAGCGAGGCGCTGGTCCGGACCAGGTCGCCGAGTTCCTGACCGCGTACCACGCCTTCCTCAGGGCTCCGCAATCATCATTCGTCGTCGCCTGTGCCGGATATTTCACCATTTGTGACTCTCGGCTGCCCGCCGCGACACGCCGGGGAACCAGCGAAACAATGTCAGTAGCACATGCTAAAATCGAACTAAGTTTGAATCGGGGGATCGCCAGCCAGGGGAGGGGTGATGACGGTGGCCGCAGGCGAGTTCGCCAGCACCGGGGATGCGCTGGGGGTGCTGCGGTCCGCGATGGGCTACCTGGCGGCCGTCGAGTACGCGGATATGCCCGGTGAGGTGCAGGCCGAGGTGCTGCGGGTGATGGAGCACGTCGACGCGGTGCAGGCGGCGGTGCGGGGCCGGGCGGTCAGCGCGTTCACCGCCGCGCTGACCTACCACCAGTACGCGGTGCGGGGGATGCCGCGGTGGTTCGTCACCCAGACCAGGGTGACCAAGGCGGCGGGATCCGCGCACAAGGCGTGGGCCCGGCGGGCCGGCCAGCACCCGGGCGTGATCGATGCCCTGGTCGAGGGGGTGCTCAGCGAGTCGTGGGCCCGCGCGGTCTGCGCGTGGACCGATAAGCTGCCCGAGGGGTGTGAGCAGGACGCGGACGCGATCCTGGTCGCCGCCGCGCGGATGGGCGCGGACCTGGAGGGGCTGGCCCGGATCGCCGCCGAGATCGCGGCCCGGCTGGCGCCGCCGGATCCTGATGAGGGGAAGCTGGCGGACCGGTCGCTTCGGCTGCACCTGACCTTCGACGGCGCCGGGGTCCTGGCGGGCGAGTTGTCCCCGGACTGCGCCGTGGTAGTCCGCGCGGTCCTGGACGCCCTGGCTGGCCCGGCGGGCGAGGAGGACCTGCGCTCGCATCCCGAGCGCTACCACGACGCCCTCCACGAAGCCATGAAACGGCTGCTGGCCGGCGGCGGGCTGGCGGGTAAGGGCGGTAAGCCGCTGACCGCGCTGGTGCACATCTCGCTGGCCGACCTGATGGCCCGCGACCCCGATTCGGCGTTGCAGGCGCAGTGGATCGCCCGGACCCGGGCGCTGTGGGCCGCCGAGCGGGGCGGCGCCTGCGTGGTGGCCGGGGACGGCGGGGCGTGGCTGGACGGCCCGGCCGCCGCCGCGGCGGCCTGCGACGCCGCCCTGATCCCGGTGGTCACCGGTGACCCCGACATCACCGTGCTCGATGACCTGGTCCAGCTGTGCGCCGAATACCACCGGCTCCGCGACAAGGCCGCCGACGCCTACGAGGCGGGGACCGCAGGGATGGCGGCGGACCGGGGCGCGCACGCGGCGCGGCTGGCCGAGCTGGAGCGGGCGATCATCGGCAAGGCCGCCGCGCTGCTGGCCGGCCCGGCCGGGCTGGCCGGGTTCTTGCGCCGCGCCACCTTGCGCGGCAGCCTGGCCGGGCCCTCGCTGCCCCTCGACGTCGGGGACACCGATCACATCCCGCCGCAGATCCGCCGCGCGGTCGCGGTCCGCGACCGGCACTGCGTCTTCCCCGGCGGCTGTGACCAGCCCGCCTGGCGGTGCGAACCGCACCACACCGAGCCCCGCGCCCAGCACGGGCCGACCCGGGTGGACAAGATGGCCCAGCTGTGCTGGTGGCACCACCACGTGGTGATCCACGGCTGGGGCTGGACGGTCACCGTCAACCGCGACGGCACCATGACCGCCCGCAAACCCGATGGCACCATATTCCAGCCCGGCCAGCCACCCGCCACCCCGCCCCGGATAACCCCCCGGACCGGGGCAGCACCCCGGCCGGGAACCCAGCACCGGACAGCCGGCGGCCAAAAACGGCGGACAACGCCAGGCCACACGGCCATCCGGTGCTGTCTGCTTACCGGCTCGAATTACCGACGGCCGTCGAGTGCGTGCGGCAGCTGCGGGCAATGTCCACTGTCGGTACTCACCAGGTGATGATGGCGGCGGTGCCGACCCACCCGTGATGCTCGCTAAACTCGGGCCTGTGCTGACGTTGGGCGTGGTGGCGCTTGGGGTCACCGATGTGCGGCGCGCAGCGGAGTTCTGGTCGGCGGCGCTGGGCTACCAACTGCGCGAGGATGGATTCGGCGGATGGGCGAAGCTGCTGGTACCGCCGGACGGGACCGGAACGGCGATCGCGCTGCAGCGTAGCCAGACGCCGCCGCAGGATCACCCGCGCCTCCACTTTGACCTGCACGCCGCCGATGCCGTCGAGCAGGAGGCCGAAGCGGCCAGGCTGGTGTCTCTCGGTGCCAGACGGGTCGACTGGGACAGTTACCCGGAGGACCCGGACTTCATCGTATTGGAAGATCCCGAAGGCAACCGGTTCTGCATTGTCGACCTGAGCCATGAGCATGACTGAGCCAGGGCGGGGCTTATGCTGTGACTATCATGCGTAGTACTCTCGCCTACTCCTCGTCGCGGATCCTGCTGTTCGTCGTCTCCGTCATCGTGCTGCACTTGATCGGCATCGGCGGACTGCTGCTGTGGGCACTGGCCTTCGTCATCAGCATGCTGGTCAGCTATGTGCTGCTGTCGAAGCAGCGGGACGCCATGTCGGTCGCTCTGGCCGGGAGGCTGGCAAATCGGCGGAAGCGCGGACCTGGCCTGCGGGCCAGGCTCGAAGAAGGTGCCCGCGTGGAGGACGGGGACAACGGTCAAGCCGACGAGGGGCTACAGGCGGCGGAGCGCGGGTCCGGGTCTGCCCGGCGAGGATGAGCCGGACACCGTCCCGTTGGCCGGCTCCAGCTGGCCGTTCCTGGGCAGCCAGCCGCCCGAGATCAGCATGTTCAGCACAGCGTCGACTGCTTGCGCGCGGGTCATCGTCGAGGTGTCGAGGACCAGGTCGGCGTCTCGCGGTTCCTCGTAGGGATCGGACACCCCGGTGAAGCCCTGGATCAGGCCGGCCCTGGCCTTGGCGTACAGGCCCTTCCGGTCGCGGGCCGCGCACACGTCGACCGGTGTGGCCACGTAGATCAGCAGGAAGTCCCCGACCTCCTTGACCACGTCACGCGCGGCGGCCCGGGCCTGTGCGTACGGAGCGATCGGCGCGCAGATCGCGATGCCGCCATGCCTCGCGGCCTCTGCCGCGACGAACGCGATGCGGGCGATGTTCAGGTCCCGGTCGGCGCGCGAGAACGTCAGCCCGGCCGACAGAAGCTGCCGGACATGATCGCCGTCGAGCAGTGATACGGTGCGGTCGCCGCGCTCGGCGAGCGCTTCGGCCAGGCCACGGGCGATCGTGGACTTGCCCGATCCGGAAAGCCCGGTGAAGAACACGACCAGCCCGCGTTCGCGCCGCGGCGGACGCGCGCGCCGCAGCTCGGCGGCGACATTCTCCGGCGTGAACCAGGCGGGCACTGGGTCGCCGGCATCAAGCAGCGCGCCAAGCTCGGTGTCCGACAACTCGGTCTGCTCGGTGCCTGCCTCGATCCGGGCCAGCGGCCGCCACACCTCGGAGTCCGGGTCATAGGCCCATTCGGTCTCGCGGATCAACGGAATCCGCACTCCCGGCAGGGTCAGCGTGCCATTTCCCGCTCCGGTCGGCAGATCGGCCGCCTCGGCCGGATCGATCAGCAGGTGGGTCGCGCCGTAGGCTGCCGCGACGAGCGCGCTGGCCCGCAGGACGGCGCCCGGTCCGGCACTGCGGGGCGCCAGCGGCACCGGTATCACCAGCGTGCCCGCCGGCAGGTGCTGACTGGCCGCGAGCACCACCCGGACCAGGGCGTCCGGCCGGGTGATAAGACCGTCCGTGGCATCAGAGGGCGGGACGGCTCTCCCTGGGTTGCCGCGGGGGTCCGGGGGGACGGCTCTTCCCGGGTTGCCGCGGGGGTCCGGGGGGACGGCTCCCCCCGGATTAAGAGCAGTGACGAGCGGAAGCACGAGCAGGCGGGCATTGAGCATGCTGGCCTGGTGCTTGAGCTGGCCGATGTGCCGCCGGTGCAGCGGCCGTCTGGTCGCGTAGGCCAGCACGGCGGGCGCGCCCGCCAGCTCGGCCCGTACGTCGGCGGGCTTCCTCCGCAGCGAGCGGAACGGACCATGCTCGGGTTCCCGCAGCGGTGTCACGGGCCCTGCCAGACGGACAAGCGGTGATGAGAGGGGCGCGCGTTCGGTGATCTTGAGGACGGCGAGCGGGGAGCCCTCCCGGTCCTGGAGGACCAGGTGATCCGCGTCCGCGGGGGTCGCGTCGGCGGGAAGCTCGAGCGTGACCGGCACCGGCCACGGCGTGCCGTCCGCCAGGGCGCCGCGTTCGCCGACGGCGGCCACGTCGGCGGTGGTCATGAACCCCTTGAGTGGCGCGAACGCGCCTGAGGTGAGCAGCTCCAGATCCCCGAGCTGGACATCGTCCAGCGTCCACGCGGGCCAGTTGGCCAGCTCGGCGGGCAGCTGAGCGGTTCCATCGATATCTGCACAGTTTGCACCGGTCACGGGCGGTTGTCCTCCGAGCATGGTGAGGGAGGTAAGGGTCTGTACATCGCGCCCGGCGGGGGTAGGCAAACTAACACTACTCGCGCGAAGCGATCCTCTGGCTTTCTTACCACGAAAAGAACCTGGTCGTGGGCATCTGTCAGGTGTCCGCGGCTGAACAGCGCGATAGCGGCCCTAGCTGCCGAGACGGCGCGGCTCAGCCGGGCGGGCTCGACGGGAAGCGTCCGGACGGTCTTGCGATGCGCGACGACCAGGCCCCGCATCAGCATGTAGGCGGCGATGCCGCGGGCCGAGGCGGCCTGCTCGTAGATCGCGGGGAACGGACCGGGCTGACCCGGATAGAGCCTGCGCCACAGGGCCCGCCGCAGCGAGCGAGGCAGCGTCCGGTCGAGGAAACCCGCCGCGCAATCACGCTCCCTGATGCGCAGCAACAGCAGGCCGCCGGGGCGCAGCGCGGCGCCGAGCCGGTCAAGGACCAGCACGACATGGTTGATCCGGTCGAGCAGCAGCGAGCAGTGCACGATGTCGTACGACCGCGACGGCAAGGGAATAGTGCGCAGGTCCCCGACCGTTATCTCACCGTCTTCGCTGAGCTGTGGTTCGCGCCGTTGTTGGCTGAGCCGCGGGTGGTCCTGGTCGACGGTGAGCATCTGGATCTCGAACCCGTTGTCCCGCAGTTTGTCCAGGCCCAGTTCGTCCGCTGACGTCGCACATCCCGCCTGTAGCACGCGGATCGGGCGGCCGAGGCACTGGTAGAAGTAGTCGCGCACCGGCTGCGCGAATACCTCCTCAAGAAATACCGCGCGATCCGCCTCCGCGGCGGCGAGACCCCCTGAATCCATGGAATCGAAGCGTAGCGGAATCGGCACGGACTGTGTAAGAACTTGCGTTGCCAGGCGGCAGGCGGTATGCGCCGCCGCCGGTAAGCGGCGTAAACTTAGGGCATACCGCGCTGGAGACCACGGGGCCTCCGCGAAGGCCCGGCCGTTTCGTGCTGCGCACAAACGACCTGACCGCAAAACGGCCTGGCGCAGACCGCGCGACAGGGGCCGATCGGGGTAGCGGTTACCGACGAACCACCGGACTAGGGATCACAGGGAAATCATGAGCCTGGCTGGACTGCTCAGCATCCTCGACAACGATCCGCAGCTAAACGACATCCTGGCCGCCGTCGATAACGCCGATAACACCGATTACAAGGGACAGGACCTCGTCGCGCCGCCCTCGCTGCGTCCGGTGATCGCGGCCGCACTCGCGACGCGATCGAGGGATGCTGGGTTCGTGCTGGCCGTGACGGCCACACCCCGCGAAGCGGACGAGCTGGCGGCGGCGCTCGGCTCGTTCCTGACGCCCGACGCCGTGACGACCTTCCCTGGCTGGGAAACCCTGCCGCACGAGCGTCTCTCGCCGCGGTCCGACACCGTGGGCCAGCGGATCGCCGTGCTGCGCCGCCTCGCGCACCCCGGGAACGAGGGCGAGCCTGGCGGCCCGCTGCGCGCGGTCGTCGCCCCGGTCCGGAGCATGCTACAGCCGATCGTCACCGGGCTCGGTGACCTCGAACCGGTCAGCCTGGTCACCGGGCAGACCGCGGAACTCGACGAAACACTGGCCAGGCTGGTCGAGATCGGCTACAACCGCACCGACCTGGTCGGCAGTCGCGGCGAGATGGCGGTCCGAGGCGGCATCGTGGACGTGTTCCCGCCGACCGAGGAACACCCGCTGCGGATCGAGTTCTTCGGCGACACGGTGGAGGAGATCCGCTACTTCAAGGTCGCTGACCAGCGCAGCATCGGCCCCGCCGAGCATGGCCTGTGGGCACCCCCGTGCCGCGAGCTGCTGCTCACCCCGGCCGTCAGGGAACGCGCCAAGCTGCTGGCCGACACTCATCCCAGCCTTGCCGACGTCCTGGGCAAGCTGGCCGAGGGCATCGCGGTCGAGGGTATGGAGGCTTTCGCGCCGGTCCTGGCCGAGAGCATGGACCTGCTGGTGGACTATGTCCCAGCACAAGGCGTCGTGCTGGTCTGCGACCCCGAGCGGGTCCGGGCCCGCGCCGAGGAACTGCTCAGCACCAGCCGCGAGTTCCTCGAGGCATCCTGGGTGAACGCCGCCGCTGGCGGCGAGGCGCCCATCGATCTGGGCGCGGCCGCGTTCCAGCCGCTCGACGCCGTCCAGGACGCCGCAAAAGACAAGAACGTGCCGTGGTGGTCGATCGCCCCATTCGGCGTCACCGATGACGACACGCAGCTTCCCGAAACCGCAGACCACCGCCCGTTCGGGATAACTGCCTCCCTCGCACCCGCCTACCGCGGCGATGCGGCCAGCATGATCACGGACATCCGCGGTTGGCTCGCCGAGCGGTGGCGGGTGGTGCTGGTCACCGAGGGACACGGGCCGGCTCAGCGGCTGGCCGAGATGCTACGCGGCGAGGGGATCGGCGCGCGGAGCGAGGACATCGAGCAGCCGCCGGAGCCGGGGGTGCCGTACGTCACCACCGCGCGGATAGCCAATGGCTTCGTCTGGCCCGCGATCAAGCTGGCCGTGCTGACCGAGAGCGACCTGGCCGGGACTCCGGCCGGCCTGACCAGTACCAGGGACATGCGCCGGATGCCCAGCCGGCGCCGTGGCGGCGTCGACCCGCTCCAGCTCAAGCCGGGCGACTACGTGGTGCACGAGCAGCACGGTGTCGGCAAGTACCTGGAGATGACCAGCCGGACGGCGGCCGGGGCGACGCGGGAGTACCTGGTCATCGAGTACGCGCCCGCCAAACGCGGCCAGCCGGGGGACCGGCTGTACGTGCCGACCGACCAGCTCGACGAAGTCACCCGGTACACCGGCGGCGAGGCGCCCGCGCTGCACCGGCTCGGCGGAGCGGACTGGGCCAAGGCCAAGGGCCGGGCCCGCAAGGCGGTCCGGCAGATCGCGTCGGAGCTGATCAGGCTGTATTCGGCCCGGATGGCCTCGCCCGGGTTCGCGTTCGGGCCGGACACACCGTGGCAGCGTGAGCTGGAGGACGCCTTCCCGTACGTGGAGACGCCGGACCAGCTCGCGGCCATCGACGAAGTCAAGCATGACATGCAGCGGCCGGTGCCGATGGACCGGCTGATCTGCGGCGACGTCGGCTATGGCAAGACCGAGATCGCGGTGCGGGCCGCGTTCAAGGCGGTACAGGACGGCAAGCAGGTCGCGGTGCTCGTGCCCACCACGCTGCTGGTGCAGCAGCACTTCCAGACGTTCTCCGAGCGGTACGCGCCGTTCCCGGTCAAGGTCAAGCCGCTGTCGCGGTTCCAGGGGAGCGCCGAAACGGCCGAAACCCTCAAGGGGCTCGCGGACGGCACCGTGGACGTGGTGATCGGCACGCACAAGCTGCTGTCACCGGAGACCCGGCTCAAGCAACTCGGGCTGGTGATCATCGATGAGGAACAGCGGTTCGGCGTCGAGCACAAGGAGTACCTCAAGCAGCTCCGCACCGAGGTCGACGTGCTGGGCATGTCGGCCACTCCGATCCCGCGCACGCTGGAGATGGGCATCGCCGGCATCCGCGAGATGTCCACCATCCTCACCCCGCCGGAGGAGCGGCACCCGGTGCTCACCTTCGTCGGGCAGTACGACGCCAAGCAGGTCGCGGCGGCGGTACGGCGGGAACTGCTGCGCGACGGTCAGGTGTTCTTCGTGCACAACCGGGTGTCGTCCATCCGCAAGGCGGCCGCCACGCTGGCCGAGCTGGTCCCGGAGGCGAAGATCGCGGTCGCGCACGGGCAGATGAACGAGCATCAGCTGGAAAAGATCATGGTCGACTTCTGGGAGCACAGATCCGACGTGCTGGTGGCGACCACGATTGTGGAATCCGGCCTGGATATCCCGAACGCCAACACGCTGATCGTCGATCGGGCCGACATGTACGGACTGTCCCAGCTGCATCAGCTTCGCGGCCGGGTCGGGCGCGGATCCGAGCGGGCGTACGCGTACTTCCTGTACCCGCCGGAGCGGGCGCTGACCGAGACGGCCCACGAACGGCTGGCCACCGTGGCGCAGCACACCGAGATCGGCGCCGGCATGTACGTGGCGATGAAGGACCTGGAGATCCGCGGGGCGGGGAACCTGCTCGGCGGCGAGCAGTCGGGCCATATCGCGGGCGTCGGATTCGACCTGTACGTGCGGATGATCGGCGAAGCCGTCGCCGAACTGAAAGGCGACGGACCGGCCGAGAAGCCGGAGGTCAGGGTCGAGCTGCCGGTCAACGCGCACATTCCGCACGACTACGTGGCCGGCGAGCGGCTGCGGCTCGAGGCGTACACGCGGATCGCCGCGATCGACTCCGATTCCGACATCGGCACGGTCCTGGACGAGCTGACCGACCGGTACGGCGTACCGCCGGAGCCGGTGCTCAACCTGCTCGAGGTGGCCCGGCTGCGGGTGCTCGCGCGCCAGGTCGGACTCACCGACATCACCTTGCAGGGCAACCACGTCCGGTTCGCGCCGGTCGCGGACCTCCCGGACTCCAGGCAGGTCAGGGTGCAGCGGCTGTACCCGAAGACGATCTTGAAGCCCGCCGTCGCTACGATGCTGGTACCGGTACCGAAGTCAGCTCCCATCGGCGGGCAGCCGCTGCGGGACATAGCGCTGCTGGCCTGGTGCGGCGAGGTCGTTCGATCGGTGCTGGCCCCCAGTTAGAAGGGATTTGTGGCGGTGTTGCGCAGGTTTGTTGCCGCGATCGCGGTGACGGTGGGAGCGGGTCTCGCGGTGGCGGGCTGTGCTCCGGTCAAGATGGGCGCCGCGGCCATCGTTGGCGACCAGCGGGTAACGATAGCGAACCTGGACACCGAGTCGGGCAGGCTGGCATCCGCGGTCAAGTCGTATCCCGGCGTGCTGTCGCTGTCGCAGCAGCAGGTCACCCAGCAGACGCTGGCCTGGCTGATCCGGTTCCAGATCAACGAGCAGTTCGCCCGCGACAACGGGATCACCGTCTCGCCGGGCGAAGCGAGCAGCGCGCTGCATGACATCTACACCTCAGGCCAGGCTCAGGCCGCGCAGAGCGGAATCAGCAACGCCAGCCAGGAGCTGGTCCTGGCGGCCTACGGCATCGCCCCGGATCTGGGCACCGAACTCGGCCGGTACCAGGCAATCGAGAACGCGTACCTGACGCAGCTCAACGGCGGCACGATGCCTACCTCAAACACCGCCGGTGTCAACGCGGAAGTGGCCAAGTTCCAGCATGCCCAGTGCCTGGTCGCCAAGTCGCTCAACATCAGGGTCAACCCGCAGTTCGGCCGGATGGACTACTCGACCTACGGGGTCGTCACCGCTGCGGACACGGTCTCCCGGCCGTCCGGGCCGGTGCAGCCTGCCTCGCTGACCGGGATGGCTCCCGCTTGCTGACGGTGCTGCTGACCAGCCCGCGGGTGGCACCCGGGCTGCTGACGTGGGAAGCGTGGTCGCTGCTGCGTTCCGCGTCGCTGGTGACCGCGCCTGCCGGGCATCCGCAGCTCGCCGCGTTGTCCGCCGCCGGTATCAACGTCGAGGTGGCGGACGCGCCAGCGGACGGCGCCGCGGCCGGAGGCCCAGGCCAATCAGACACCGCGGCCGGAGGCCCAGGCCAATCAGACACCGCGGCCGGAGGCCCAGGCAAATCCGGCACCGTCTGGCTGGCGCCGCCGGGATCCTACGACGTCCCGGACGGCGCCGCGACCGTGGCCGGGGCCGTCGACCTGCCCGGTTCTCACTTCCTCGACCTGGTCGTCGTCATGGACCGGCTGCGCACCGGATGTCCGTGGGACGCCAAGCAGACGCACATGTCGCTGACACCGCACCTGCTGGAGGAGCCGTACGAGGCACTCGAAGCACTGGAGAGCGGTGACTTCGAAGCGTTCCGCGAAGAACTCGGCGACGTCCTCTTCCAGGTGGTGTTCCATGCCCGGATAGCAGAAGATTTCAGTATCGACGACGTGGCTGACGGCATTGTCGAAAAACTGATTCGTAGACATCCACATGTGTTCGGGGATGTGACCGTCGCCGATGCTGAAGAAGTGAAGCGCAACTGGGACGCCATTAAAAGGCAGGAAAAGAACGAACGGGCGGCGGTCTCTCTAACTGAGGAAACTTTCACGTCGGCCCTGGATGGTGTCCCGTTCGGCCAGCCGGCCCTCGCGCTTGCCGCTCAGTTGCAGCGGCGGGCCGGACGGGCCGGAGTGCCGGCCGAACTCATGAACCTCGCCGCCCGCGACGCCCATCCCGACGGCATCGGGCCGAGCCTCGGCCCAGAGATCGGTACCGAGTTGTTCCGGCTCGTAGCGCGGGCGCGCGAGGCGGGACTGGACCCCGAGCTGGAGCTGCGCGCGGCCGCCCGGCGGTACCGGGATCGGGTGCGGGCCTGGGAAAAGTCCCGGACCACCACCCCCAGCGACTTCTGAGCGCTCGTCCGGTTCCGCCACCAGATCGCCGCGCTCGTGCTCTCCGCCCGGCAGCATCGTCGCGCTCGCTGTCCGCCACCAGATCGCCGCGCTCGCTGTCCGCCACCATCATCATCGTCGCCGTATCACCCGGCGCCCCTCGAGTGCCCGGTTTGCGAAGTTCCGGCGCACCGCCCGATCCTCGTGGCCTGGGCGCTCGTGTTGAGAATTCGATTCTGACGGCACCGATGGTGCCATCGGCACGCTCGAATCGGACAAATTGCCTTGGAGGGCGGCACCGATGGCCCCATCGGTGTTCTCGCGGCGGCCGCTTCATCTGAGCGAGCGGGGCTTCGAAACAGGTTCTTAGATTGCCGGCGCTGCATCTGTAGCCAGGGTGGGACCTTGGTCCCGGGTTGGATGGACCTTGGTCACGACTACTGGGGACTTTGGCCCCTTGGCCGACATCGGCTGGACTGATGCGGGCTCGGCTGGTGGAGCTTGCCTGGCAGGGACGGCCAGGCCTTCCGGCGGCCGGTTCTTTCCGGCGGGCGGAGAGCCAGCCCACCCGTCCGGCCGTTGCCGTCGGTGTGACGATGGCGCCATCGATCCCACTGAGCTGCGGTTTCGTCCGGTTCGGGGCTAACGATGGCACCATCGATCCCGTTGTGGTGGGGGCTTGGCGGTGCTCTTCGGTGGGCGCGACGCCGCCGTGCGGGCGGGGTCGGCGACGTCGATGCCGGTTACTGATAGTGACGGATTTCAGTGCTGGTGGCGGCGATGTTTGCTGGTGGTGCGGATTTCGCCGGAAGCGGCGGTACTCCCGGCCGACCGTTGCCGTGCTGCGGTGGCCGGGACGATAGTTACTCAACGTGAAGGCAAACCTTTGCCGTCAGGGTGGGAGCCTGTCTGGGGGGCGACGATCGTCGCTGGTAGACACCCATCTTCTTGCGCAGAGTGACGCGAGTGACTCAGGGTGACCGACTGCCTGTGCTGATGGGTCGACTGGCCCCGTTTGATGCCTGCCTGGCATCAATCGACCAAAGAATCCCCTTTATCTCTATGTCTATTATATGGTTACTTGTCCGAATTAGTGTGATTTGTGTGGCTGATGTGACAGCAGTCGACCAAGCGGCCGAAAAATCATGGATAGTTTGTGTTTTTGTTACTCCACGCGGTAGCCAGGCGTGCCGGCGTATGTAACGATAGCGAGCGGTGTCGTCTGTAAACCCTCCGATAGGACCAAACGTCTCTTTGTTGGGAGGATTAAGGAGGGAATGGCGCATTAGCGGACGTTTCTGCACGAACTCCGCAAAGTACTGAGCGGGACTTAAATGGGACCGTGGCATGCCCATGTGTGATGGCCTTGCCACGGGGGGGCGGGAGCATGTCTGATTATTCAATTACGCGCGCCTATCGTGGCCGCCAATCGGCGGTGCGGCAGGCCACATGGACCAGGGACTACCTGCGCTGGACGGCGATAGCCGATTTCTGCTGTGCCTGCGCGGGCGTTTTCGTGGCTGTCGATCTGCGCTTCGGAAAGCACATCGACGCCTCGTACGTGGCGCTGAGCCTGGCGCTTCCGGTGTGCTGGCTGGCCGCACTGTGGCTGGCGGGAGGGTATGACGTACGGTTCGTCGGCACCGGGTCGGACGAGTTCCGACGGGTGCTCAATGCCGGCGTCGGCCTGACCGCGGCGACCGCCATCAGCTCGTACGCGACCAATATCGAACTTTCTCGCGCCTACCTTGTCATCGCCGTGCCCAGCGTTACGGCGTTCGACATGATGACACGGTTCGCGATCCGCAAACGATTGCACCGAAGGCGTGCCGCCGGTCTGTGCATGCAGAGCGTGGTGGCGGTGGGCCACGCGCCGGCGGTGGCCAACCTGATCACCGAACTGCGCCGGGAGCCGTACCACGGGCTGACCGTGGTGGCCGCCTGCGTGGCCGGGTTCCCCGACTACACCGAGATCGCCGGAGTCCCGGTGTGCGGCGGCCTCGATGACGTGCCGACCACGGTGCGGAGCTTCGCGGCGGAAACGGTCGCGGTGCTCGCCTGCCCGGAAATGGACGGCATCAAGCTCCGCGGACTGGCCTGGGAACTGGAGAAGACCGGCACCGATCTGTGCCTGTCGCCCGCCCTGCTGGACGTGGCCGGCCCGCGGACCACGGTGCGGCCGACCGCGGGGCTGACGTTGCTGCATGTCGACCACCCGCAACTGGGCGGCATGCGCCTGGTCGTCAAGGACCTGTTCGATCGCTGCGCGGCCGCGGCGGCGCTCATCATGCTGTCCCCGCTGCTGGCTGTCCTGGCCATGACCATCTGGCTCTCTGACGGAGGGCCGGCGCTGTTCACCCAGACGAGGATCGGCAAGGACGGCCGCACGTTCCGGATCTACAAGTTCCGCACCATGGTGGTCGACGCCGAGCAGCGCAGGGATCAGCTGCTCGCGAACAACGACTCGGACGGCATTCTTTTCAAACTGCGCAAGGACCCCCGGATCACGGCGGTGGGAGCGCACCTGCGGCGCTGGTCGGTGGACGAGCTGCCGCAACTGTTCAACGTTCTGCTGGGGGACATGTCGCTGGTGGGACCCCGTCCCGCTCTTCCGGATGAAGCGGCGAAATATGCCGAGCATGTACGTCGCAGGCTCGTCGTCAAGCCAGGCCTGACCGGCCTGTGGCAGGTGAACGGGCGATCGGATCTGTCCTGGGAGGAATCGGTCCGGCTGGACCTGCGCTACGTCGAGAACTGGTCGTTCGCGCTGGACCTGCAGATCCTGTGGAAGACGATCTCGGTGCTTTTCCGAGGGGCGGGAGCATACTAATGGCGGAAGGCGCGGTTGCGACCCTGGAGCGCAATCCAGGCAAGCTAGACGTCGCCCAGCTGGTGCGACGCGCGGCGGCTGGGGACCTGCAGGCATGGGAAAGGCTTGTCGAACAGTACGCAAGGCTCATCTGGTCGATCACGGTGGAATTCAAGCTGGTCGAGAGCGACGCGGCCGATGTCGCCCAGACCACCTGGCTGCGGTTGCTCGAGCACATCGATCGTCTCGAGTACCCCGATCGCGTAGGTTCCTGGCTGGCGGCCACCGCGCGGCACGAGTGCCTGCGTAGCCTGGCGGCGCACAAGAAGGTCGTGCTCGGCCATGACGAGGAAGACCTGGACGGCGTGGCCGCGCACGAGCCCGAGGTCGATGAGCGCCTGCTCGCCGACGAGCGCGCGCAGGTCGTTCGCGAGGCCCTCACCAGGTTGCCGCGACGATGGCAGCAGCTCCTCGAGATGCTCATGGCCGACCCGCCTGCCTCGTACGCCGAGATATCCGACCAGCTCGGACTCCCGGTCGGCAGCATCGGTCCCACCCGCGGGCGCTGCCTGGCCCGGCTGCGCGTGCTATTGCAGGCGTCGTTAATGG